>Ga0299906_10000045_pt1 | contig 119935 bp, 90 predicted proteins | sample RVTome_14_FD_200259 | JGI IMG/M metagenome (GOLD analysis project Ga0299906, IMG submission 200259) | Soil microbial communities from uranium-contaminated site in the Upper Colorado River Basin, Wyoming, United States - RVT145D125 (version 2) ...
CGAAGCCCTCATGCTCCAGGATCGCATTCACCTTTTCGTAGAACGGATGACCCGGCGCCTGCGGCAGGTCCTGTGTGGGAATCCAAAATTCCTGCTGCGCCTCCCGACGCCGTTTACCCATCGCCATCATCGTCCTCCCTGACTACTTACATGCCTGTGGAACTGCCTGTATGATCCCCAACGCGACGGCAGACGTCAATCAAAAAGCGGCGGCACGCAGGAGACTTTTACCACGGGCTGCTAAGGGTTGGAGGGGAATGCCGTTTTGGTGGCCCGTCATTGTAACGCCCGATTCGGCTGCGACGGCGGTATTCGCCACTGCCGAAGCCGTGCCACCAACCGCCCTTACCACGGCCGGACCAACACGACCGCTCGCCACGGACCAGGCGAATATCTGATTAGGGTTCAAGCCACTGCCGAGTTGGCTTGCGACAGTTCCCCCTAACGGCCGAAGGATGCTTCGCCGCCAGGGCAAAGCCTCAATCGGCACGCGGTCGAAGCCCGCGGCTTGGCGTGCCCGATTGACCGCCCGCCAGATGTTCAGCAGTTGCACCCGCACGGGAGCGTATGGCTGAAGGCCCACGCCGGCGTCCAGGATGGCGTCGATGATAGGTGTCGACCCGGTCATGGCTGGCTCACTCATCATGAAACTCATGAAACTGGCGCACGGCACATATTAGGGCGAGTTGTGTCAAGAAGCCCGGGAATGACTCCCCGGGTTCGACATGACGTGGCTGGGCGCGGCGGGCAATCGCCGGCCCGATCACGGCTGTCCAAGCATGCGCAGGATGAACGGCTGCACGTCCCCGGCATTGAGGTCGCCGTCCAGGTTGGTGTCGAAAAAGCACGCCAGCGTCGGGTCGGGCGCCGGAGAGAGCATCTCGTTGGCAAACAGCGTCACGTCCTGTGCCTCGGGGTCACAACCATCGAGCACGCCATTGCCGTTGCAGTCGTGTTCCAGGCCGTTGACGAGTTCGCAGACGTCGCCGACGCCGTCGGCATTGCAATCGGCCTGATCGAGATTGTAGTAGAGAGGACAATTGTCGATGCCGTCGTGCAGGCCGTCGCCGTCGGTGTCCGGCTGGCAGGAATTGGTGCCCATCCGCAGCTCGGTCTCGGTGTCGAGGCCGTCGGCGTCCGGGTCGTCGAAGCGGGTGGCGCCGCAGCCGGAGATGCTGCGCAGATCGTCGTAATAAACGCTCGACGCCCCGTTGGCGTACAGATCGACCGCGGCGATATCCAGCGCGCCGCCGCCTTCGCCCAGAACGCCGCCGGTCCACGGGTACTCAGTCACGAGTTCGTCGTCGTAGTAAACGCGCGTCCAGTCGTCGTCGAGATCGATGATGATCTGAATCTTCTTCCAGCGATCCGTCTCATAGGGCACCTGGACCGTGTTGAGACCGTTACCGTTGAACGCGAAGAGGTTGCCGCTGTTGGAATCGAAACCCATCTGCACCGACCAGTTGTACGGCCCGCCGTCCTGATATGCGTTGAGCAGGACAAAGTAGGAGCCGGCGAAGGGCTGGACGCTGTTGGACGAAAAGTCCGAGGGGATGTATTGCCACGCCTCGAAGGACCAGACGCCGAAATCGGCCCCGCAGAATTCGTGGACCAGATCGGCGGCGCCCTCGATATCCAGCGACCGCGGCGCGCTGCGCGTCACGGTGTCCGTGACGAACGCAGTGGCCGCGGCGCTGTCGTCCCAACCCTTCCAGCCCGACATTCCGTGCATTGAAGCGGCCTGGGCGTAGGCGTCGAACGAGTCCGCGAAACCGCACTCGTCCGGCGTTCCGTCGCCGTTGCAATCGTCGAATCCGCCGAGGGTCACGTCGTCGGAATCCCAGACGCCGTTGCCGTTGCAGTCGCCGACCTGCCCCAGCCGCGCCAGCTCGTGATGAGAAATTTCGTCGCCGCTGTCCGTGCCGCCCGAGGGGCCGTCGGCGAAGTTCGGGTCACCCGACAGGGCCAGCGACAGATTGGCCCAGTCGTCGTAGCCGGTGAGCATCTCACCCGCAGAGGGTACGTTTCCGGTCACGTAATTGACGTCCGCGGTGGCCGCCACGTTGCCCGGCGTCCCGTCGCGGTCAAAGTCGATCGCCCCCTGCGTCCACTGCAACAGCGGCAGCGGATTCGGCGCCCCGACGGGAACGCGGATATTCACCGGGGCGTTGATGCCGACGGTCTCGTTGAGGCCGCCCGACTCGTTCATCGTCGGCCAGACCGCGCCGGAATAGTTCAACGGCCAGAATCCCGCGTAGGAGCCCGGCGACGCATTGACGCCGTTGGGCAGCGTCCACGAGTAGTTCATCGTGCTGTAGTAGTTCGGCTTGTAGTTGCTGTTGTCGCCGCCGCCGTGGCGGAGATTCAACGCATGGCCTAGTTCGTGCAGAAACACCCCCTGCTGTTGCAGGTTGGTGCCACCCAACGGGCTCCAGCAGCCGGACCAGTCGCACCCGCCGAGCGTCACGAAAAAGTCATTTCCCGGCAGCTCCGCCCGGCCAGACGACGAGCAGGCCTGATACGCGCATGGGGCAATGGTGTTAGGCACGCAGATGCAATAAGAGTCGGCGAAAATGCAATAGCGATAGGACAGCATTCTCGCCGCGCGGATATTCGTCCAATTGGGCGAGCCGCGTTCGGCGCTGGTGCCGAAGCGACCCAAGTCGCCGGGGAAGGCGCCGCCGTTCTTGATTTGGTCGAAAGAAAACCACGGCGACGTGCCCCAGGACGCCAGCGAGAGGTTCGTCTCATCGACGAGCAATTCGATGTCGATGCCGGTCGAGCCGTCGGGATTGGGCACCGGTGAATTGCCGAACGTCTGCACGACGGCGTCGAGCGTCGTGCCGGTCGGTCCGCCGCCGCCGATAAACGTCGGTGCGCGACCCATCATCGCGTCGACTTCGACGTACAACTGCTTGCGGCGGTGGTCGGCGTTGGGAAGTATCAGATCAAACGTCCCGTCGCTGTCGGCATCGATGCCTACGCCTTCCCAGAAATCGCGCAGCCCGTCGAGATCGGCGTCGAACTCGAGGTCGGCGAAGTAGTAGTCGTCGTTGAACCCCCCGTCGCCCGGCTCGAGCGACACCGGCGTAAGCAGCACGATGGCGTCGCCGGTCGGGGTCACGATCGCCGGCGGCTGCGGCGCCGGCCCGGAGGTCATCAGGATGCCCAGCGAGGTTGAGATCGCGCCGGGCTCGTCGAGAATCCCATCGGCGTCGGCGTCGCGATCGTGATAGTAGGCGCGAAGCTGCGGACCGCCCGCTGCGCCGAGGTTCGTCGCAGTACTCTTGAAGACGATGTAGCGGCCGTCGTCGGTGATGGACGGCTCTAAGCAATTTCCGTTGGCCTGCACGCCGGACGTGTTGACGCTGACCATGACCGTCGTGCCGCCGACGGTGTCGCGGACGAAGATGTCGTCGGCCGGATTGTTGTCGGGCGAGACGAGATCGGTCGCCGAGCTTTGAAACGCGACGTAGCGCCCGTCGCCCGAGACGGCCCCGCCGTAGAACACGACGCTTCCCGCGCTCGCTTGAAGACCGGAGGACGACTGGCTCACCAGCGCAGTCGTGTTGGACTGCGTATCGCGGATGAAGATGTCGGTCGCCGATCCATTCGCATCGACCGCCAGCAGATTCGTCGCGGCGGTTTGAAACACGACGTAGCGCCCGTCGCGGGAAATCGACGGATTGATGCAATTGCTGTTCGGCTCGGTGCCGGCGGTGTCGATGCTGACCCGTATCGTCGTGGCCGCCGTGACATTGTGCAGAAACACGTCGCGGAAGCCGTTCAGGTCGTTGGCCACGAGGTTCGTCGCGTCGCTGGCGAAGATGACGATCGATCCGTCGCCCGAGATGTCGGGGGTCGTACACATCGCGTCGGCCTCGGCCCCGCCGGTGGAGAGACTGACGCGGGTCGTCGCCACGTCGCCTGGCGTGTCGAAAGTGGCGTCGGCGCTGACGTCTCGGTCGCGAAGGAAGATGTCGGGAAACCCCGCGGTGTTGTCGTTGGCGACGAGATTCGTGGCAAAGCTGAGAAACGTGACGAACCGGCCGTCGGCGGAGATGGCGACGCCGGGCCCGCCGGGTCCGAGCCGCGTGCCGCCGCTGAAGTTGTTGCCGGGATTGCCGGCCGTATCGCTGCTGACCCAGGCGTAGGACTGCGTGAGGCGGTCATACACATACACGTCGGGAAAGCCGTTGGTGTCGGCGGGGTCGAAGTCTGCATAGGTGCCGACGGCGTAATACAAGCCGAAGTCCGACAGGACGCTGCCGGACATCGGCTCGCCGCCGTTGACGCGCCAGTAGGTCTGGCCCATTGCCGCCGGGCCGGAAAGGAGCGGCAGCGCCGCAACGGTTAACGTCACCAGCGTTCGTCGCATAGATAGTCGGTTCGCCGTCCGCCGCGACCGGTTTTGATTCGCCAACGCGTTCATTGCCCAGCCCCTTTGAGATATGATGGGGTCCATGATCGTTCCTTATCGTGCCTGCCGGGTGTCATTGCATTGCTTCGTGGTCGGTGGGTCGGCCCGGGCTTGAGGCGGCGCCGGGTCGTCCTCCACTGATCCCTGGGCGCGGCGGGAATGGAATCTGACAGAATCCCGCCGGATTTCAGGCCGCGGCCCGATTCGGGGGCAAATCGAGGCCGCAAGGGACGCCGGTGAACGCTTCGACGGCCATCTATTCCGGGGAATCGACGCACGTCTCCCTGCTGGGACGGCTCAAGACGCTCGGCGACCAGGCGGCGTGGCGGGACTTCTGCGACCGCTATGGGGCATTGATCCGGCGGTTTTCGTCGCGGCGCGGATTGCAGCCGTCGGACTGCGACGACATCTTGCAGGAGACGCTGCTTGCGCTGGCGAAGTCGATGCCGACGTTCCAGTACGATCCGTCGCGCGGATCGTTCCGCGGCTACCTGAAGACGGTCGCGGTGCACATTATTTTTCGAAAAATCTGTCAGACGCAGCGCCCGACGCCCCCAGAAGAGATAGAGAAGTCCGTTCGGTCCGCCATGGCGGATCCCGAAGTCGAGGCGGACTGGGAGACCGAGTGGCGGCAGCACCACCTGCGCGCCGCCATGAAGTCCATCGAGGCGGAGTTCAACGAGCGCGACCGCGCCGCCTTCGACGCGTACGTGCTACACGGCGCCGGCGCCGCCGAGGCGGCGAAGAAACTCGATATGAGCACGGATCAGGTGTACCAGGCGAAGGCGCGCATCCTTAAACGTCTGACGCAACTCGTCGAGGCCCAGGTGCGCGAAGAGGGGTGACCGGCGTGTCGGTTTCCAACGCCGAATTGTCGTGGTTTCAGGACTCCGATGAGCTGGTCCGCGGACTGCGCGACGGGCGGGTTCGGGCCACGTCGACGCCGGACCTCGACGACTACGACGAACTCCGCTTCCTGGGCCGCGGCGGCCAGGGGGACGTCTTTACCGGCGTCCATCAGCGGCTCGGGCGCCGCGTCGCGATCAAGGTCCTGCGCGACGGCCTGTGGCGCAGCGACGAATCGCAACGGCGCTTCGATCGCGAAATCGAGCTGGTCGCAAAACTGCAACATCCCCACATCGTGCGGATTTATGAAAGCGGCCTGACCCGCGACGATCGCCGGTTCTACGCGATGGAATACATCGAGGGACTGCCGCTCGGCGAGTTTCTCCGGCAGAACGGGCGAAATCCGCAGTACCGGTCCGCCCGCGGCCGCGTCGCCCTGTTCTCCCGAATCTGCGACGCCGTTTCCTTCGCCCATCAAAACGGGATCATTCACCGCGATCTGAAGCCCAGCAACATTCTCGTGGACGCCCGGGGCTTTCCGCACCTGCTTGATTTCGGATTGGCAACCTGGATGGTGGACAGCCAGGCCGTCGCCTCGGCGATCATGACCATCACCGGCCAGTTTGTCGGAACGCTCTGTTACGCAGCGCCGGAACAGATCGAACGACAGCGCGGCGGCGTGGACGTGCGAACCGACGTTTACGCCATGGGCGTGGTTCTCTATGAGATGTTGGCCGGGACCCTGCCGTTCGGCGCCGAGCAGCCCATCGCTGACGTCATCCGCGCCATCTCCGGGCAGCAGCCGGCCCCGCCGAGCCGGGCGGACACGGGCCAGGGATCGTTCGGCGCCGCAACGGATATCGATCGCGATCTCGACGCGATCGTGCTCAAGGCGCTGGAAAAGGACAAGGGCGACCGCTACGAAACGGCCGCCGCCCTGCGCGCCGACGTCGAGCGCCATCTCGCCGGCGATGCCGTCGACGCCAGGCGGCGCAGCGGATGGTACGTCCTGACCAAGGCGCTGTGGCGTCATCGATTCGCCGCGGGCGTCGCCGCCGCCGTGCTCACGGCGCTGGTGGGTTTCGCGGTGATGATGTCGGTGCTCTACCGGCGGCTCAGCGTCGAGGCCGAGAAGACCCGGCAGATTCGCGTGTTTCTGGAGGATACGCTTGGCTCCGTCTCGCCGCGGCGTGCCGGCGAATCGGTCACCATGGCCGATGCCCTCGACGAAGCCGTGCACTGGGTCAACCTCTCGCTGTCGGGCCAGCCGGAGGCAGCGGCGTCGATACGCACGACCATCGGCAACAGCTTTCGCTCGCTCGGCCAATTCGACAAGGCCGACGAACAACTGGAGTTGGCACTTGCCCGCCGACGCGAAATGCTCGGCGACGACCACGCCGAGACGGCCCAGTCGCTCAACGCCCTGGCCCTCCTGCGCCGCGATCAGGGGCGGCTCGACGAGGCCGACGCGTTGCTGCGCGAAGCGCTGCGGATCCGCGTCAATCAATTCGGGCAGGAGAGTCTGCCCGTCGCCCAGTGCATGCAGAATCTTGCCTCGGTGCAAGCGGCGAAGGGAAACCTCGACGCGGCGTGGGAATTGATCCAGCGCGCATTTCATGCGCGACAGGCGATTCTCGGAGCCGACCATCCCGACTCGGCCATGTGTGGATTTCAATTGGCTGAACTGGCCCGTCGCCGGGGCGAACTCGCCGTCGCGCTGCAAGTACACGAAGACGTCCTGCGGATCCGCGAACAAATCCTCCACCCGGAACACCCGGACATCGCGCGATCGCTTCTGGCCGTCGGCCGAATTCAACTGGAGTCAAACCGCCCACGGCAAGCGTGGCCGCCCCTCAAAAAGGGCTATGACCAACTGCTGGCCAACCTCGGTTGCAGCCACCACCGAGCCATCGAGGCCCTGAAGGATCTGAAGAAAGCGGCGGTCGACGCGCCGCAGCGGGCGTCATTCCAACGGCTCCTCGACGAGCACCTGGATTGCCTGGATCGCGCCGCCGCGCCGCCCGACCTGCGGAATCAACTCGAGCTCCTTCAAGCGGCGCAACATTGATTTTTCTCGCGAGCCGCTCCGTCGTCCTCGGACACACCCTGCGCGGGGCAGCGCCCTGCGCCGCGGACCGCGTCCTGGCCACGCGCCTCGGCCACAAGGCCATCGGCCTGCTCGCGTCGGGCAAGGTCGGGTAACTCGTCGTCGTGCAGCACGGCCAACTGACGTCAGTGCCGATCTGCGAAGTCGCCAACCAGCAGCGCCGCGTCCCCACCGACCACGACCTGATCCGCGCCGCCCGCGCGGTAGGCACCTGCTTCGGCGATTGAGATGCGTCTGTCACCGGGCGGCGGGGCGCTCTGGATCTTGAATTGGGGATCGGGGCTGCCTAATACTACAGCGCTAAGAATCACACGATGGACGGCGATTCGCCCCGGTAGGGGCGCAGGCCCGTAAGCACGGGCGCGAGCCCGTGGGTTGAGGGCCCCATATTGTCTCTTCCGCACCGAAGGTGCGGCGGAGCGCCGATGTCGCGCGCAGGGCGCTCCGTCGCCCCTTCGGGGCAACAGGAGTCTTGGGCGCTCGGTTCCACGGGCTGGCGCCCCGTGGCTACGATCCGTTGCCCCGTCGGGGCTGAAAAGATGAAGCGATCTGGTTGGTCTGGCGATTTCACGGTTTCGATCCGTTTGACTTAGCGCTGTAGTGTTAGAATACCCATTCGTTGGCATTCTGCATTCCCCATTTTCCATTCCCCATTCAACCGGAACGGCGAGCAAGCCCTTATCTATTCGCCGATGGCTCTGTACGGAATGGATAATGGTCCGACCGCGACGATCAACGCAAACCCTCCCATCTTGCCCGACCGTTACAAACGGAACTCAAATGTTGGGGAATTTTAGGCAGGTTTAACATTCACGAGGGTTCCTGCATTTCAAGCCCGCCCAAAGACGGTTGCCCGATGGCTCGCATCCCGTACCTCGGTGGAATTTCAGGAAAAAATTCCTCGCGACGCCGCCGGGCATCCATGGCGAGCCGGCATGGGGCAAATCGACGTGCGATAGTGAGGGTGCGAGTACGGAATCTCGCACCAGCGGATTGAAGAACCCGCTTGCTGACACGCGCGGCTCGGTGGCTCGGCAGGAGCCATCGCCCTCCCGAAGCTTGGCGGGAGCCATCGCCCTCCCGGCTCAGCAGCCCTGGGTGATGAGGCAGAACAGGAAAAACTCCATGTCGCCGCCGTTGGTCTGGCCGTCGAAGGTCAGGTCGCAGCGCTCGAAGGCGCCGGGCACGTCTTCGGTACCCAGCAGGGCGTTGACGAAACACGGCACGTCGTCGTCATCGAGCACGCCGTCGTTGTTGCAGTCGGCGAAGACCTGCGGGGTGAAGACCTGGAGAGTGTTGCTGTAAGCCGTCTCGACGCCGAGCTGATTGCGGGCCTTGACCCGGAACTCGTACAGCGTCCCCTGCATCAGCCCCGTGACCGTCGCCGTCGTCGATTGCTGCCAGACGTTGATGCCGCCGTCGCCGCCTTCGGTGAGCGAGTCGAAGAAGAGCCCGGACGCCCCGACGCCGAGATTGGTGTAGGCCCCGGCGGCCACCAGCTCGACCGAGGAGCCGGTGAGATTCTGGAATCCCATGTTGACCGGCGTCTGGATGGCCGACGCGGTGGACTCGACGCCGCTGGGGGTCGTCTCGTTCGGCGTCGTCTCGCTGTCGCGGGCCTTGACGGTGTAGGTGTACATCGTGTTGGGCGTCAGGCCGCTGTCCTGATAGGTGGTCGGGGCCTGCCAGCCGCTGTCGGAGCCGCCGGGGTTGCCACTGGTCTCCTCGAAGTAATATTGCACCGGCAGGGAATCGTCGGTGGCCGTCGTGGCGGCCATGGTGATGACCGTCGAGCTCATCGGCGCCGGATTACTGGCGAAGGTCATCGGATCCGGCGAGGGGGGCGTGACGTCGTCGGGGACGGGCGGGTGATCCCATCCGATGGCATCGAACATGGCGCGGTCCGAGACCTGGAAGAAATCCGGGAAGAACGATTCCCCGGCGGCCAGCGTCGGGTCCATGATGCCGATGACCGGCGACTGTTCGCGGAAGTGGCTGGCCTGTCTCGGGTCGCCGTCGGACATTCGGTATTCGACGGCGATGGTGTCGGAATTGTGATCGTCGTTCGGATTGTTGAAGTCGACGAGGCGGGCGAAGGTGGTGAATTCGCCTTCCGTCGCGGGGTTGTTCGACGATCGCTGGAAGCGATACACGTCGAGCATTTCCATGTCGTTGTTCCGAAAGTCGGCGCCGGAGGTGAAGCCCAGGGCGTGGCCGACTTCGTGGGCCGCAACCGATTGAAAATCGGTCAAGCCCCCGCCGATCCCGTTGCTCGGGTCGTAGTCGAAGCTGAAATCGGAATTGAAAACCATGCCTGCGGCCAGTCCGGCGGCGCTGCCGATGGCGGCGTTGAAGTTCGCTACCGTCACGAAGACGCGATTCTCATTCGTCACCGTGCCGGTGTCGGCGTTGTAAACGACCGGAATCGTGCTGCCGCCGGGAACGAATGCCTGGATCGAATCGTTCGGGTCCATGTCGTTCATCAGGCCGTCCCGCGTATCGGGCCAGGTGACCTCGACGTAATTGCTGCCGGTGGCGCCGATGACGCCGGGGCCCAGCGATGCGAAGTCCATGTCAATCGTCACGGTGACCGGATCGCTGAAAAACGACTCCAGTTTGGTGGCGACGGCTTCCAGCGCGGCCGGCGCTTCCGCCGGCACCGACCCGCCGATATTAAAGACGATGTTGAACTGCGTGCCGCGCAGCGCCGGGCCGCCGCTGACGACCTGCACCGGCCCCTGCTGTCGCCGCAACCTGGCCAACGCGGCCCATTCGGCGACGGCCTCGCGCGTGACCTGCGTCAGATCGCTGCCGCACATCGGCCGCGTGACGATCTGGAACGGCAGGTTGATCTGCCGACCGGTTGCAAACATCGCCACCGGCTGCGCCCCGAGCGGCTCGACGTGAATGAGGGCATCGTCGCGAAAGCCCTCGAACGCCGTGCCCTCGGCCTGGTCGAGTTCAACGCTTCGGATCGGTCCTTGCCCGAAGGCGATGGTGGCCGTCAGAAGAAAGAGCGTCGCCGCCAATCGATCGTTCATCATTCATTCCTCGTTGTCACCGGCCGTTTCTGGCGCGACCATCGATTCTCAGGTCAGTCCCCGGCACTCGCTTCTCATGGGCAGCCGGTGGTCAGGCAATCCACGAATCCCTGCGCGTCGCCGCCGTCGGTCGTCGCGTCGCCGTTGATATTGGATCGCGCGATGCCCCCCGGCGGCATTGTGTCGATTCCGAGCAGGGCGTCGACGAAACACGGCAGATCGCCGGGCATGTCCAGCGTGCCGTCGCCGTCGCAGTCGCCGACGATGACCGGCGGGAAATCCCAGCCGATGGCGTCCAGCATCGTGAGATCGGCGTTGCGATAGAAATTGGGGTAGAACGTCTCGCCGGCGGCAAGATTCGGGTCCATGATGGCATTGACGGTCTGGCGAAAGTGGCTGGCCTGCCAGGGCGATCCGTCTTCCATGCGGAACTCTCCCCCCGTGATCACGTCGACGATATGCGAGTCGTTCGGCGTGTTGAAATCAACCAGTCGCGGGCGAATCTGAAACTCCTCGAGCGTGTCGGGATTGTAATCACCGGTCCCGTCGCTGAATTGAAACCGGAAGAGATCCAGGGCGTCGATGTCCAATGTTCCGCCGTCGGCGTTGGAGGTGAATCCCAGGGCGTGCCCGACTTCGTGGACGACGACCGACTGAAAACAGGTGCGGCCGATGAGGATGCCGTTGCTGGGGTCGAAATCGAAAAGGAAGCTGCTATTGAAGGTCATGTTGGCCGCGATGCCGACCGTGTTGCCGATGGTCGCGCGAAAATTCGACCGGGTGAAGAAGACGCGGTTCTCGTCCGTCACAGTGGCGCTGGCGCCATCGTAGCGCACCGGAATCGTGGTTCCCGCCGGCAGCCAGTCCTGAATGAAATCGTCCGGGTCCATTCCGCTGACGAGTCCGGGCAGGGCGTTGGTCCAGAATGAAGCAATCATGAAAGTCCCGGTCGAACCGATCACGCCTCCACCCAGGTTCTGAAAATCCACGTCGATGCTGACGGTGACATCGTCGCTGAATTGGCTCTCGATGTAGGCCGCCGCCGTTTCCATGGCCACATCCGCCCCGGCCGGAAAGCCGCTGGTGATATTAAAGACGATGTCGAGCCCGCCGCCACGGAGCGCGCCGCCGTCGCTCACAACCGTCGCGTTCGGCTCTGCGGCGTGCTTCGCCTCGGCGACCTGCGCCCAGCGCTGAAGATCGCCCGGCGTCACGCGCGACACGTCGCTTCCACACATCGGGCGATATACGACGCGGGTGTCGGCTTCGACCTCGCGGCCGTCGGCATAGAGCGTCGCCCGCTCCGCCGGACCCTCGATGACGAAAGTCGGCGAGCGCTGGGGGCGCTGATTGGCCTCGGCGACCGCGGCATCCCCGGCGGGCAACTGGGCAGCAGCGAATTGCACGCATGTAGCAATGGCGGCCACGCTGATCGTCGTGCGAATCATGGGGACTGACTCCATTGCTGACGGCGGATCGGGCGCTTCAGAGCGCCCCAACTGGCGGACTCCGGGAAACGGTGAGCGTGGCATCGCCAAACTGTGCGGGATCCCCGGTCGCTATCAGAATACAGATAGGTCGCCTCCGCCCGCTCAAAAAAGGGACTCAGACCCCCGTTGATATTCATTATCTTCTCAACAACCGATTGGGTCAAGGATTTACGTCCCGTAAGATTTCCGACATGGGGGCTACCGGATCGGCGATAGGCGGCCAATTGGCCGGGCCGGCGCGCCCGGGTAGTGCCGCATCGGATGGCGCGATTTTTGAATCGGATGGGAATGTAGATTGCACTTGACTCCGGCGTGACCGTGACGCGGACATTTTGAACGGGGCGTGCCTGATTTGCCGACCCGCGCCTACTCGCCGGCCGGAGCACTCAAATCAGCGAGCAACTGGGCATGGGCGGCCGGTTGCCCGGCCAGGATCGGCACGTCCTGTCCTGAATAGCCGCCGAGGTCCATCGGCCACAGGGCCCGGCCGACCGGATCGGAGACGATTCCTCCCGCTTCTTCGATCAACAGGGCGCCGGCCGCAACGTCCCAGAGCTTGCATTCGGCGGCATAGGCGGCGTCGAGCATCCCGGAGGCGACCCACGCAAAGTGCAGGCAGACCGAACCGTAGTTTCGCACGGCGTACCGATCGGCCCAGGCCTTGACCGTCGCCAGGACGGACTTCCGATGGGAGCTGCCGATGGCGACGTTGAGCCGTTTCTCGGCGGATCCGTCCGTGGGCGCCAGAGGGCGGGGGCCGCACCATGCGCCACCGCCGCGGGCCGCGGAAAACACGATTCGCGACGAGGCGTCATAGATCGCGCAGGCCACTGGCGCGCCGCGCTCGAGCAAGGCCGCCGACGACGCATAAAGCGGCAGGCCCCGACAATAGTTGCGCGTGCCGTCGATCGGGTCGATGACCCAGCAGAATCGGGCTTCGCCCGCCGCCGCGTGACGCTCGGGCCGGCCAAGGAGTTCCTCGGCGATGACCGCGTGATCGCCATATCGCCCGGCGATTAGGGAGACCACGGCGTCTTGCGCTTCGTGGTCGGCTTTCGAGACGGGGGAGCCATCAGATTTGAAATCTGCGGTAACGGTTCCGAAGTGCGCTTCGGCGACCCGCCCGCATTCCTGCACGAATTCAATGGCCGCGGCCCGAAACTCGTCAATCGCCTGCTTCGCCATTTGAACGGCGCATTCTCGCGGAATGGTCCCCGGAAGGCAATTGGCCCGCGCCGGGCTTCGGCCGAAGGCGCCGGGGCGAACCGGCGCTCATCCGCGAATCGACGACGTTTCGGACGGTCGCAGGACGGTGATGCGGTTTTTGCCGCCGGCTTTGGCCAGGTAGAGCGCCTCGTCGGCGAGATTGATCAAATCGGCGGACGACGACGGGTGATCCTGATGGCGGCTCGCCACGCCGATGCTCAGCGACGCGATGCTCGCTTCGGGCAATTGGGCGACGACTTCGCGTCGGAACGAATCCAGCAGGCGCTCGGCCGACGTGCGTGCTTCGTCCGGCGCCGTTCGCGGCAGGATGACGGCGAATTCGTCGCCGCCGTAGCGAACGGCGACGTCCGATTCGCGCACCGAGCGCCGAATGATCTCCGCGACGAGCTGAAGGAGGCGATCTCCGGTTTGATGGCCGAGCGAGTCATTGACGTGCTTGAAATTATCCAGGTCGATCATCATGCACGTCAGATCGGTGCGATATCGGGTCGATTCGGCGAAGAGCTGCCCGAGGACGTCGTTGAAGTGGCGCCGGTTGTAAAGCCCGGTCAACGAGTCGCGCGCCGCGGCCTCCTGGAGTTGGCGGTTGGCTTTTTCCAGGGCGTCGGTCCGCTCGGCCACCCGATCCTCCAGCTCCTCGCTCTGTTTGAGCAGCGAATCGTGCGAGGCCTGCATGCGCTCCGCCATCGAGTTGAAGGCGGCGCACAATTCGCCGAGTTCGTCACGGCGCAATTCGGTGATTCGGGTATCGAGGCGTCCCGCCGCGATGGCCTGCGCGGCCTCCACGAGATGGTGAACGGGATGCAGGAGATTGCGCACCACCTGATACCCGAGCGGCACCATCAGCAGCGCGATCCCGGTCGCGAGAAGGATGGTATTGCGCCGGATCGAGGCCATCTGCTTGCTGGCCCCCTCGATGCTGACGCCGAGGCGAACGAAGCCGATGGTGGATATCCCCGGAGTGTCGTTGGGGAGCACGACCGGAACCGTCACCGGATAAACGATGTCCACGTGCTGACCCCGATTCCCGCGGGTCACGAGCTCCGGCTGATTGATGGGCTCCACGAAGATCTGGCTCGTCGTTCGGTAGATCAATTCATCGAGCAGGCCGGGGCCATTCTGATGCGCGGCCAGTAGGTGGCCCGTCACGTCCGTGAACACGACGTATGACACGTCCACGTTCCTGACGAGTTCTTCGGTGACGGCCGTCAGTCGTTGGCGATCCCGACGCTCGACGGCCCCGGACCCCGCCGCCGCCAGCGCCTCGGCCAGGTCGGTCGCGCGGCGCTTGACCTGCGAGACCATCATGTCGCGCGAGAGGCGCATGTAGGTCATGCCGGTCAGGCCCGTCGCGGCGAAGACGATGATCGTCAAGAACAGCGTCGTGCGGCCCTGAAGGCCGTAGATGCCCCGACGGATCTCAAGTCTGAACGATCCCATTCGCCGTCTCGCACTCCGTGTCTGTCCGCCAGCGTCTCGCGCGGCTTTGCCAGGAGCTGAGAATGACGGCGCTTCGGACGATGGCCCCGAGGCGCGGTCGCGCTCCTCCCGTGTGCGAATGGCGCACAATCCCCAATGGTTTCGTATCGATCCGGCGGGGGCTTGACTTGACGATCAACACGGAATCCGCCCGAAGTCGCCGCACATGACGGACAACCTCGCGACCCATCGGTTCGGCCGCGCCGTCGCTTGTCCGCCGTTCGCAGCGCCGATAAACTCCAACATCGGTCGCCGGGCCCGCCCGTGCCCGAGAACTGAATCGACGGGAAACTCACTCCGCCGGATCGCCGCTGGAATCGGCGCGTCCGAGAACCGCCGCGTCGGTGAGTGTAGCTCAGTTGGTTAGAGCACTAGGTTGTGGTCCTAGGGGTCGCGGGTTCGAATCCCGTCACTCACCCGTATTCTTCGAATTCGCCCTGTCGGGCCTTGCGGCGCGGACCGGCGACCGGCCGCCGCGGCCCGCCATGCGAGTCCAAGCCACCCTTCGCGTCGCCTGATTCACTCATGCCCGGACACACTCAGCGTTGAACAGTTCGGCGAACATCGGGGTCGTCGGCGCGTCGTTTGCCGCCTACACGCTCGCCATCATCGGCGTCGGGCTCCTGGCGGCGCGGCGCGGACGCGGCGAGGGCGACGATTATTTTCTCGGCCGCCGAACGCTGGGGCCGTGGTTGACGGCGCTGTCCGCTTCGGCGTCGGCGGAATCGGGCTGGGTGACGCTCGGCCTCGTCGGCGCCGCATTCACCTACGGATACCAGTCCTACTGGATCATTCCGGGCACGGTCCTGGGGTTTCTATTCGACTGGTTCTTCATGGCCGGGCGTCTCGGGCGGCGCAGTCGCGATCTGGACGCCGTGACGATTCCCGATCTGCTCGCCTTTCATTTCAAAGAGCGATGGCCGATTCTGCGGATCATGGCCGTGGCGATCATCATGATCGCCATGATGGCCTACGTGGCCGGTCAGTTGGCGGCGGCCGGCAAGGCCTTCGAGGCGACATTCGACATGCCATACGCCTGGGGCGTGCTGCTCGGCGCCGGCATCGTGCTGGCCTATACCGTCGTCGGGGGCTTTCGAGCGGTCTGCTGGACGGACTACGCTCAGGCCGCCGTGATGGTCACGGCCCTGGTCGCGTTTCCGATCTACATCCTCGCGTCCAGCGGGGGATTCGAGTTCGTCAACGCAGCACTGGCCGGCGCCGCCGATCCGCCGCGGGGGATCGAGCCCGGCGACCTGCTGCGATGGATTCCGTCGATGACCGGATGGGGCCTGGTCGGCTTTTTCCTGGGAAGCCGCGCCCTGGGGATCAACTTCGGTTATCCCGGCCAGCCCCACGTCCTGGTGCGCTTCATGGCCATGAAGGACCCTTCATTGGCGTGGAAGGCCGGCGCGATATCCGGCGTCTGGACCACGCTCGTGTTCTGGGGGGCGATCACGACGGGGCTATGCGTTCGCGCTTTTCATGAGACCGGCGCCCCGTGGGCCGCGGAGCTCGGGGCGGGCTCGCGAAGCGAAGCCGGGTTGGTGACGGCCGCGTTGCACCTGTTGCCGGGCGTCGCGGCAGGATTCGTGGTGGCGGCGGTCCTGTCGGCGATCTGCTCAACGGCCGACAGCCAGATTCTCGTGGCGGCCAGCGCCGCAGCCAACGATGTGTACGCCAGGATTTTCCGCGGAAATCGTCCCGGCGGCGGCGCGTGGGTCAATCGCATCACCGTCCTGGCGCTGGGAATCGGGGCGGTGTTGCTGGTCATTGACCAGCGCGTCAGTGTCTACGGCTATATCCTGACCTACGCATGGGCCATCCTCGGCGCGTCGTTCGGGCCGCAACTGATCGTGCTGTTGTGGTGGCCCGGCGCGCGATATGCGGGCTGCATTGCCGGCATGGTCACGGGATTCGCGGTCGCCGTCGCGTGGCCCCACTTCTATGTATCCGATCCGGGGAGTGTCGAAGTTTACAACCTGACGGCGGCCTTCTTCGCCGCCCTGTTTGTCAACGTCGCCGTCTGCCTGGCGGTCAACGCGCGCCGCCATCCGTGATTTGCGATCTCTGCGCGATACGATGTTCCCATGACGCAGTCCGACGCCCATCGGCAACCCCGTGAGTTCTGGATTGACGTTGGCGGGACGTTCACCGACTGCATCGCGACGGGCGACGACGGTCTGCTAAGGACCCACAAACTTCTCAGCAGCGGCGTGTATGCCGGCCGCGTGGCCGCCGGATCGACCCGCCGGGCGATCATCGCCGATGGCTTCGGCGGTTTTCCGCGGGGTTTCTTTACGGGGTTCCGACTCAGGCCGCCAGCGCCGCAGCCGCTCCCGGCTTCCGGAGGAGACGTCATCGTCGCCGGATTCGACGCCGCGTCCGGGCGCCTCGAGCTGCAAACGCCGATGGACCACGATCCACCGCCGGGTTCGACATTTGAGCTATGCGGCGACCGGGAAGCGCCGGTCCTGGGAATCTATTTTCTTTCCGGCGCGCCGCCGGGCGCCGACATCGGCCCGATCGCCGTCCGGCTGGGCACGACGCGCGGCACCAACGCGCTGCTGGCACGCACCGGCGGCCGCATCGCATTCGTGACGACGCGCGGGCTGGGCGATCTGCTGCTGATCGGTGATCAGACGCGGCCCCGCCTATTCGAGCTTGATATCCACAAACCGCGGCCGCTGTATGAATCGGTCATCGAAATCGACGAACGCATCGACGCCCGGGGGCGGTGTCTGCGCCCGATGGATTCAGAAGCCGTGCGGGCGGCGCTGGACGAGGCGCGACGAGCGGGGATCGAGGGGCTGGCCATCTGTCTGGCCAACAGCTATCGCCATGCCGCGCACGAGCGCGCGATCGGCGAGTTGGCGCTGGAGCGCGGGTTCGCGCACGTGTCGCTGTCGTGCGACGTATCACCGTTACAGGGGCTGCTTGTGCGCGCCGGGTCCACGGTGATCGACGCCTATCTGTCGCCGGTGCTGCGCGACTACGTGGAGCGTATCCGCCAGTCGCTTCCCGGCGCGTCGATCAAGCTCATGACCAGCGCCGGGACCCTGGCGGCGCCGCATCGATTCAGCGGCACGCAATGCATTCTCTCCGGGCCGGCGGGCGGCGTTGTCGGCGCAGCCGAATCGGCACATGCGGCCGGCCTCGAACGGATCATCAGCTTCGACATGGGCGGAACGAGCACTGACGTCAGCCGTTACGCCGGTACGCTGGAGCGCCGTCACGTGCTCGAGCTCGAGGACCGCGAAAGCGGTGCCGCCCTTCGCGTGTCCGCGCCGGCCCTGGCGATCGAGACCATCGCCGCCGGCGGCGGGTCGATCTGCGGATTCGACGGCATCAAGCCGACCGTCGGCCCCCGCAGCGCCGGCGCCGACCCCGGTCCGGCCTGTTACGGCCGCGGCGGACCGCTTTGCATCACCGATGCGAACCTCTACCTCGGGCGTCTCGTCGAGAGCAATTTTCCCTTTCCCGTTTCGCGGGACGTGGTCGTCGCCGGGCTCGACGCCCTTTGCGATTCAATCCGCCGGGCGACGGGGACGCCGTACACGCGCGAGTCGTTGGCCGCCGGATTCATCGACATCGCCAATCAGCACATGGCTTCGGCCATCGGTCGCATATCGACGCGCCGCGGGATCGATGCCCGGACACACGTCCTTGTCTGTTTCGGCGGCGCCGGCGGACAGCACGCATGCGGCGTCGCCCGATCCCTGGGGATCAAGCGAATCCTCGTGCCGCGGTTGGCCGGCGTGCTGAGCGCGTTCGGCATCGGCGCGGCCGCTGAGACGATGTTCGCCGAGCGGGACGTGGCGGCGCCCCTTTCGGAAGGGGCATTGGCGACATTGGCGGATTGGTTCGCCGACGCCGAGTCGTCGCTGCGCGCGAAGCTGTGCGCCGATGGGATCCGTCCGTCGGACATCGGCGCGCCGACGGAATGGCTCGACCTGCGCTACGAGGGGCAGGAGACGTTTCTGGCGGTGCGCCGACCCGACGGCGGCGACTGGCAGATCGCATTTGAGCGAAGTCATAACGAGCTGTACGGATTCGTTCATGACGGGCGGCGCGTGGAAATTCGCGCCGCTCGGCTGGCGCTCGGCACGACGAGATCGAACGTGAGCAAGGCCGCGGTCGCCGCCGCTGAAGGTTCGCGGCGCGCGGGGGAAACGCGAAACGCGTACTTCGATGGAAGCTTTCATCAGACCCACGTCGTCTTTCGCGACGCACTGGCGGCGAGGCAGACGCTCGACGGCCCGATACTGATCCTCGATCCGATCGGCACGACGGTCGTCGAGCCCGGCTGGACGGTCGAGGTCGACGAGCGGCTGGACCTGACGATGAGGCGGTCGGCCGCGGAGAGGCGCGGTGGGGCGGCGATCGTGGACGGCCCGACGGCGAAGCCGGTCTCCGACGTCGGGGGGCGGCCGTGCGATCCTGTCGCCCTGGAACTCTTTAGTCATCGTTTCGGCGATATCGCCGCGCAGATGGGCCAGACGCTTCAGCGAACGGCCCTGTCGACCAACGTCAAGGATCGGATGGACTTTAGCTGCGCGTTGTTCGACCGGGAGGGCAACCTCGTCTCTCATGCTCCGCACATTCCCGTGCATCTTGGCGCGATGACGGAGTGCGTCAGGTGTTTGATCGAAGATACGCGACTTGAGGTCGGGTTATCCTCGCGCCCCGGCGACGTGTACCTCACGAACGACCCCTTTCGCGGCGGCAGCCATCTGCCCGACGTGACGGTCATCACGCCGGTCTTTGACGCATCGGGTGCGCCGCTGCCGTTCTATACGGCGAGCCGTGCCCATCACGCGGAAATCGGCGGGATCGCCCCGGGGTCGATGCCGCCGGCCAGCCGATGCCTGGCCGAGGAAGGCGTTTTGCTCCGCGGGATGCGCCTCGCGGCCGCCGACCCCGGCGCCGAGGGCGGCGTGCCGAAGCTGCGCGACGCCGAGCTGCGCCGAATCCTCGCCGGCGGGCCCTTTCCATCCCGCGCGATCGATCAGAACGTCTGCGATATTCAGGCCCAGGCGGCGGCCAATTACCGCGGCGCCCGGCTCCTGGCGGAACTCGTTGACTCGTTCGGCATCGAGGAGGTCTCGGCGTACATGCACCACCTCCGGGCGGCGGCGGAAACGAAAATGCGCGCCACTCTCAGGCGCCTCGGGGCGGGAAAATTCTCGTTCCACGACCGGATGGACGACGGGGCGCCGATCGCCGTCGCCGTCACGATCGACGACGGCCGCGCGACCATGGACTTCACCGGCAGCGGCCCGGTGCATCCGGGCAATCTCAACGCGACGCCGGCGATCGTGGCCAGCGCCGCCCTCTACTGCATGCGCTGCATCGTCGGCGAGGACGTTCCTCTGAATTCCGGCACGCTCGCTCCGATCGAGCTGATCATTCCCCCGGGACTGCTCAACCCGCCGGCGGACGCCGATCCGCGAAAGTGCCCGGCCGTCGCGGGGGGAAACGTCGAGACATCACAGCGAATCGTGGACGTGATCCTCGGCGCGCTCGGCGTCGCAGCCGCCAGCCAGGGCACGATGAACAACCTGTCGTTTGGAAACGAACGGTTCGGATATTACGAAACGATCGGCGGCGGATCGGGGGCCGGTCCGGGCTTCGACGGCGCTTCCGCCGTGCACACGCACATGACCAACACCCGCATGACCGACGTGGAAGTGCTCGAAGATCGCTATCCGGTTCGGGTCCTGCAATTCGCCAGGCGGATTGGCTCCGGCGGTCAAGGACGCTGGTCGGGCGGAGACGGCATCATTCGCCGATTGCAATTTACCGCGCCGCTTTCGGTATCCCTGCTGACGCAGCGCCGCGCCTGCGCCCCCTTCGGGCTGCGCGGTGGCCGGTGCGGCGCCGGCGGCCGAAATCAATTGATTCGCGCCGGTGGCGCCGCCGAAGATCTTCCGCCCATCGCTCAACTGTTCGTCGAGCCCGGCGACATCCTCGTCATCGAGACGCCCGGCGGCGGCGGTTACGGAGCTTCATAGGCGGGCCGGTCAGCGAAGTCATCCGCCGCCCCGCGGACCGACTGGACGACACCGTCGCGACCCCGAGAACCAGAATCGATAACAGATGCAGGCCGTACCAGTTTCCCGCATTCCAGCCCACAAGCAGCGTGCTGGCGTAGAACGCGACCAACCCGACGGACGCGATGATGCGGCTTTTTCCGACGGCCTCCGCGCTACGCGGGCACAGTCGAAGTCCGCAAAGCACGACAACGGCGGGCAGCGCCAGCGCGAGGTAATAGTCGCGAACCATCGGTGACAGCCACATCGCCATCAGCAGCCACAGCGCGGCGGTCGATCGGTCCGCGGCTGTCGCGCCCGCGCCGGTCGTCGCACGCAGCGTGTGTAATGAAAGAAGGACGGCCGGCGTCAACATCACCATGAGCCAGGCCCACCAGACGACGCGCGGCGGCAGATCGGCGAGAGAAAAACGAGGGAATCGACTTCGATCGGCGTATTCGTATCGCTCTATCGACCAACCCCCGCCTTCCGGCGGCATCGGGTCGATCGTCAGATGCTCGCCGTCGGCCAGCCGCGTCCGGGCCTCATCGATGACGCCCGGCGGCACGTCGCCCATCACGACCACGTGTCGATCCCCCTTCGGCTGCGCCCTCAGCCATCGCGCGAGCACCACCGCGACGCTGCAATTCTTGTCGTTGCCGTGTCGCGAGACGCGAAGCCACGGGTCCTCAATCAGCCGCGCCGCCGAGAACCACCGCGTGCGTTCGTACCAGTCGCGGTGGGCGCCGGCCGCGCCGCTGCCTCCCAGAAAGATCCAACTGGGGACGATGTCCAGCACGATCACGGCTGCGGCCATCGCCAAGAATGCCCGCCAGCGCCGGCTCAGCAGCAGGTAGGCGCCGAGCACCATGGGCGTCACTTTCAAACACGCCGCGGCCCCGAGCAGAAACCCGCCGGCCCATTCACGGCGGCGCATGACAAGCGTCAGGCCCGTCGCGCTCAGCAGGAGCAGCCAGATCGTCAACTGGTTGGCCTGCAAGGCGTGTTGTAAATGGGCGGCGGTCAGAAACAGGGGCCAGGCGAATAGGCGCCAATTTCCCCGGCGCGACGCGGTGCTTTCATCGCTGCATCCGATCGACGGCATGAACCACCAGCGATAGAGAACCCATAGACAAAGGATCGTTGCCGCGACGTTGGCGGTGACGAATGCAAGGACGCCGGCCGTCCGGGGCATCGCCACGGTAAAGGGCCACAGCGCGAAGAAGGCCGCCGGCAGATAGCCGAACATCGCTGTCCATGGGGGGATCGTGCGGTGTTGCCAGACGTATGCCGATTCCTTGGCAAATGACCGCCAATCGGGCTGGTCGGCCAGCCCGCGGTGGATTCCGCCGATCACGCCGGCCAGGAGCGTCGCGGCGACGAGCACGCCGGCAATGGCCAGCACGATACGGCGCTCGTGCCACGCCGGCGGATTCGATTCATCATTCGAGTTGTGCGGCATGACGAAGAATCGATAGAACACCGACGACGACGCGCACGGTTACAGGGGCAGTCCTTCGCCGCGCATGAGCGACTGGCCCGCAAGCTCGCCGGCATAGACGAATACCATGGACAAGTAGAACAGCGCCGTCGCCGACTGCGTCGCCCGGCGCCGGACGCAGTCGTGGATCATCCACGCAAAGGCCGCCGTGGCAACCACGCCGACGCCGAAGCGCAAAGTCACCATCATCCAGAACCAGGTTGCCCCCCCGGCGGGTACGAAGTCCGCCGCCAGCATCGGCCACCCCGCCACGACGAGCCACGCGGCGCGCATCGCGACGGCCCCCGAATGCACCATCGAAAGCCGCCGCAGGGGGGCAATCGTCATGCCGGTGTCCGTCAGGTAGCGATGCCCCAAGAGCATTCCGGCGGTGACGGTGCCCAGTAATGCGGCGCCGAGAACGAGACTTGCGGCGTTCATCCACGAATGGCCCGCGACGGCGCCACCGCCGATCGCGCCGTTGCCGCGATTGCGAAATCCAATCAGCAGGACCGTCGTCGCCAGGGCGGCGATGCCCAGCGCGATGGCGAAAGTGCGCTGCAAATCGTTGACGCGCCGGCGCTGTGCGGCATTGACCAGCAACCAGATCACCCCCGCCGCCGCGGCCGTCGCCAATGTAATAAGCTGCGGCGCTTGGCTCGATGTCCCCAGGCCGCCTCGAAGGACGACCGCGCCGGCGAGGACGACGATGGCAAGGCAAACGATGGATATCAATCTCAGATAGGGCCAACTGACCCGTCGCAGCGGCAGGGCCGCGGCCGCCAGCGCCGTTCCGCCGGCCAACTGGGCCAGAAAAGTCGGCAGCATGTGACGGCCGCGCCTTTCTTATCAAAGTGACTCGAGAAACTCCACCAGCAGGCGAACGCCGAAGCCGGTCGCCCCGATCGGGCACATCGGGGTCGGCTTGCTCACGGAAGCGACGCCGGCGATGTCGAGGTGGGCCCACGGAGTCTTGTCGGTAACGAATTCCTTGAGAAACATCGCCGCGGTGATGGCCCCGCCGGGACGACCGCCGACGTTCTTGAGGTCGGCGTCCGTTCCGACGATGCGCTCGCGATACTTCGGCCACATGGGCATTTGCCACAATCGCTCGTTCGTTCGCTCGCCCGCTTCCCGAAGCCGTCCACCGAGCCGGTCGTCGGTCGCGAACAGCCCCGCGCACTCCTCGCCCAGCGCGATCGAGCACGCGCCGGTCAGCGTGGCCAGATCGATCATCATCGCCGGGCGAAAATTCATTTCCGCATAGTGCAGGCAATCGGCCAGGACCAGCCGGCCTTCGGCGTCGGTGTCCATCACCTCAATGGTCTTTCCGTTGGCGGCGCGGAGGATGTCGCCGGGGCGATAGGCCCGCCCGCTGATCATGTTCTCCGCCGCGCCGATGACGCCGACGACGTGTTTGGGAAGTTTGAGCCGGGCCGCCGCGATGAGCGCGCCGATGACGGCCACCGCGCCGCACTTGTCGTATTTCATGTCCGCCATGCCCGACGTGGGCTTCAGCGAATATCCGCCGGTGTCGTAGGTCAGCCCCTTGCCGACCAGGGCGATCGGCCGGCCCGACGAGCGCGGGGGCTTGTGCTCAAGAACGATGAGCCGCGGCGGCGCGGCCGAGCCGCGGCCGACGGCCAGCATGGCGCGCATGTTCAGTCGTTCCAGTTGTCGTTCGTCCAGAACGCGGCAGCGCAGACCATGTCGCCGCGCCAGGATCCGCGCCCGCGCCGCCAGGTCCCGCGGCTGAACCACGTTGGCGGGCTCATGGGCGATGTCACGGGCGAGATTCGCGCACTCGGCGCGAACGACGGCCCGCTTCACCGATGACTCGACGCGCCGGCGCATGCCCGCCGCGACCGCCAGAAACTGCGCCGTTTGAACAATTGGCGCATCGTCCGGCGGGGCGGAGCGATGCGAGTCGAAGCGGTAGCTGCCCAGGACGACGCCTTCGGCCCACGCCCCCGGCGCGTCGTCGCCCGCCGCATCCGTCAGCGCGTCGACAGAGACGATCGCGTTTCGCGCTCCGTGACGCCCGCACCAACCCTGGGCCGCGGCGGCCGCCACGCGGACGTGATCCATGCCGACGTCCGGTGTCTCGCCGACGCTGACCACGACGACCCACGCGAATGGCCCGCCGCGCGGCGGCATCGCCCCGTCGACCGCGCCCGCCCGGCAGGCGCCGGGGAGGCGCGCGGCCAACCGTTCGGCCGCGTCGGCCGCCGCGGGGGGAATCTTCAATCGCCCGGAGAGCCGCGCCTTGCCGCGGCGCACGACGACGGGAATGATCAGGGCATCGGCCCTGCGCCCGGAATCCCACGCAATGACCGTGATCCTGGGGCCTGCGTCCTTCACCGAACCAACCTTTCGCAAGGGGCCGCCGATGATAGGTGCGCGCAACGGGCCCCGCAATGAAACCGCGGCTATGATGTCGCACGGAACCCGCGCCGGCGATCGTCAAGGCGAGGTGATGGGACGCAACGCCGAAGCGAGGCCGCTTTTTTGACGGTACCCGCGTAGATTAGATTCTGGTCTGTGGTTTATAGTGGCCGGGGCCTGTCGGCGCTGTACATTTGTGATGACCGGCCGATGAACTCGATTTGTCCCCATTGCAAGGCGGCCCTTCGATCCGATGCCCGGTATTGCGCGCGGTGCGGGGCGTCTCGCGACGGTTCTCCGCGGCGGCCGGTGGCGGCGGGACATACGATTCATCCGCGACCGCTGCCCCATCCGAAGGACATGCGGGCCTGCGGCGGTGGGCCGGACCTATATTTTCAATGGGAAGCGGCCTCGGGCGGGCAGGCCCTTCTCGGAACCGAAACGCTGGCGATTCGCCTGTTCAACGCGGGATACGGACTGAAGAAAGCCGTGCTCGAAATTGACGGATTGGACGCCAGCGGGCGAGAGATTTTTTCGATAAGGCAGACGGCCGAAGAGCTGCCGAGGGGCCGGGAACATCGAATGGAAGTCCCCTCCTACGAGGTCCCCTCCGATCCGGCGGACCTGGCGGTCACCTTGCTTTCGGCTGATCTGGGTGAGGATGCGTAACGGTCGCCGCCAGCGCGGCAGAAAGGACCAGTCCCATGGCGCCTCTTATTCTGTTCGGTGTGCTCGCTGTCTTTTTCCTGATGGTCGTGGCCAGCGGGCTCTTCACCGTGGAGCAGCAGACGCGGGCCGTCGTCGAGCGCTTCGGCAAGTTTCAGAAAATCGCACAGCCGGGATTGAACTTCAAGATCCCGGTATTCGATCGGATCGCCGGGCGGATCACGCATCGTGTGCGGGAGCTGGAGGTCAAGGTCGAATCCAAGACCAAGGACGACGTGTTCGTGGAATTGATGATCGCCGTGCAGTTTTTTGTCCGTGAAACTGACGAAGCCGTCATCGCCGCCAATTACAAGCTGATGAACCCCGAGCGCCAGATCGCGTCGTACATCTTCGACACGGTCCGCGCACTGGTCCCGGAGATGCTGGTCGACAGCGTTTTCTCGGAAAAGGAAAAGATCGCCCTGGCGGTCAAGGAGCGCCTCGAACACGTCATGGAGGAGTTCGGCTACACCATCCTCCAGGCGCTGGTCAACGACATCCAGCCGGATGCCGAAGTCAAGGCCGCCATGAACCACGTCAACGCCACGGCCCGGATGCGCGAGGCCGCCAAGAACGAGGCCGAGGCCAAGAAAATCCGTACCATCGCCGAGGCCGAAGCCGAGGCGCGGGCCAAGGAATTGCAGGGCGTCGGTATCGCCCGCCAGCGGCTGGCCATCGCCCGCGGACTGAAGGAGTCGGTCGACGCCTGCTCCGAGGCGGGCATTTCGCCGGAAGAGGCGACCAAGATGGTCCTCCTGACCCAGCACTACGACACGGTCTCGGCCGTCGGCGCCAGAAGCAAGGCGACGATCATGATGATCCCCTACACGCCGGACGGAATGAGCCAGGTCGGCGACCAACTCGTACAGGCGCTGGTGACCACCGACGAGTCCAGAAAGCCGTCCTCGTCGCGGCGCCACCCGCCGGCGCCGGCCAATCCCCATCAGCACGCCTGATGCAGGGGGGCCGCCCGAGGTCCGCCGCGAGTTATGAAGCACTCATGGGGCCAGGTCGTCCATCGGCCTGGCCCCTTTCGCATTCATCTGCAACACTGCATTTAGAGCAGTTTCAGAATTTGTGTAGCGGCCCCGCTCCGTCGGGGCCGACGAGTGATATGCAAGCAGACAGCCGCTTTCCCGTCCGCCGCGGAGGGCGGACGCTACAGAAAAAATGAAACTGCCGTAGCCGGCCGACCGCCCCTTCCTTGATTATCAACCTGACATGCCACCCGCCGCCCCGCCGGCGGTATAACCATTCCGGGCAAGCCGCACCAGGAAAAGGGCATGACCATGCTCGATCGCCGGACAGCTCGAATCGCCGCCCTTGCCATCGTTGCCGTTGTGATCAGCGCCGCGTCCGCCGTGGGTCATGACTCCTGGCTCATCGCCGACAAAAGCGTCGCCGCCGAGGGAGACAAGCTGTGGCTGGCGTTCGCCACCGGGGAAGAATTTCCCGCCGGCGACCAGCCGACCGATCCCGATCGCGTGGCGATATTCGTCGATCGCCGGGGCGACGAGACCCGCGTCGTGAGGGGGCTGGCGGTGCAGGATCGGGTCCTGGCCGTCCACCGAAGAATCGAGGCCGGCGGAATTCACGTCTTCGGCTGCGCACTGAAGCCCCGCCTGATTGATCTCGACGCAAAGAAGTTCATCGAGTACCTCGAGTCGGAACGCGCCGAGTCGGCGATCCGGCAGGTCCGGACGGATCTGAAATCCGCCGAGCCGAATCAGCCCATCACGGAGCGGTACACCAAGTTCGCCAAGACCATCGTCGAAGTCGGCCCCGTCGAAGAGGTCGACGGCGGCTTCGCGCAGCCCGTCGGACATCGCCTGGAGATTATCCCGCTTTCCAATCCGTGCCGGTGGAAGGCCGGCGGCGAGGTTGAAGTGCGGGTGGTCTTCGATGGCCATCCGTGGAAGGACGTGGCCGTCTCCGCCGGTTTCGAGGGCGGCGAAGCGCACGATTACGCCGTCAAGACGCGAACCAACAAGGAGGGTGTCGCGAAGATCGCCCTGTCGCGCCCCGGCCACGGGTTCATCAAGGTCCACCTGATACGACCGATCGCCCAGATCGGCCACGTCCAATGGGAGAGCTTCTGGGCGACGCTGACCTTTCGGGCCATCGGCCGATCCGACGTCGCGAGCGAGTTTCGCGCCATCCGCGCCATGCACGGGCGATTGTCCCCCGCGGCCCTGGCGGGCTATCGCATGGGGCGCAGCGCCCTCGAAACGATGTCGCATCAGCCCGGATCGCCGTCGCTGTCGGCCGTCGTCCTCGCTCCCGCCGACGCGCGATTCGCCGGCCTGGCCGACGGCATCCAGGCCTCGGCGGGCTTGAGTCTGGGGCGAATGACGCTGCGCCTCGAGCCGGTGGAGACCGCCGACGCCTGCGCCGTGATGTTTACCGATCACGATCGGGGCGCGTCCATCCTGTTTCGACTGCGCCCGGGCATGATGGAGTTGATCGAAGACGTGACCGACGAGAGCGCGGAACGATGCAGTCTGTTGGCGGCGACGTTTGTCGATGAAGCGTTGTTTGATTCGGTCCCCCTGTCCCCCATGACGGCCCCCGGCGCAGCGAACCGCGCGGCCTCGCAGTTGGCCCGCGCCAGCGCGTCGGCGTCGACTCCGCCGCGCCGCCCCCCGTCCCCCGGGGCCCATCAAGGCGGTCCTCTCGAATGAGGCGAGACCGTCAGGTCTGGCGCGGACGCATCTGAGACGTCCGCGACGCGACGCGCCTGTCCCGCGTCATTGGCGCCGCCGCGGGACTCCGCCGGCGTCGGTCGCCAAATCTTGTCTCGGATGCCCGATTGCGCGTCGCCGCTTGCGACACGATCACTGGGCCGGGCCTCGAGCGAATCAAAATGCGGTCGGGCGCCGTCCTCCGTGACGGCAGCCCGCCGCTCGGCCGTTGAATGGATCCCCTGGTGGGTGGAATTCGTCACTCCCCGTGGCGGTTCCCACGCGAGATACGCGAACGCGCCCCCCGCGGCCAGCCCCAGGACGATGCGCTCCCATCGTCGGACTCGCTTCTTGCGTGTTGGCCGCCTTCCGCCTCCGGTGTGCTGTAGGACGAAAGACATCGCGGTGCTCCTGGCAGGTCAACCTGATGCGACGATTCCACGTCTGGCCCGCGCAAGAGATCGGCGGATTCGGCCGTTGGGCGTTCGGCCGATGACGAAATTTCTGAGATTTCTTGTTCAAGTCCCGGGCGGCGGCAGCGCGACGCTGAAACGGCGGTATTCGACCGACCCCGGCATATCAGCAGGAAAAACCCGGGCGGCCGCGTTTTTCAGCCCTGCTGGAGGCGTTTGACCTGGCGCAATCGCGCCAGGTCAGCCACCACGCCGCGGTGGTCGCGATGGGTGTCGCAGAAGCGAACGCGGACCACCGACGGGTCGCCGGGGGGCTCTTCGAAGCGCGCTTCTTCGGTATGCTGATGCTCGTCGAGCACGGATTGAATCGCGATGCGCCCGCGGCCGTCGTCGGGATCGAAGTGCAGCGTGAGCGTCGCGAACTTGCATGGGCCGAGCGAGATGCGATCGATCAGGGCTTCCGCGGCAAGCACCCCGACGATAAGGAGCGTGAAAAAGATCCCCGCCGCGATGTAACCGGCCCCCAGCACCGTGCCCACCGCGGCAGTCGCCCAAATGCCGGCTCCCGTCGTCACGCCAATGACCAATCCCCGCTCACGGATGATCGCGCCGGCGCCGAGAAAACCGATACCCGACACGATCTGGGCGGCGATGCGCGTTCGATCGCCTCCCGCGCCGACCATCAGGATCGACGCCTGCGTGAAGATGGCGGCGCCCAGACAGATCAGGACCAGCGTGCGCAGCCCGGCCGGCTTCTGGGCCCGCTGCCGCTCGGCGCCGATCAAGCCGCCGCAGACGACGGCGCCGAGGGTACTGATGATGCCCACGGCGTAGGGGGGTAACTGTTGATGAAGGTCGCCGCAATAGCGCCAAATGTGTTCGGAGATCATGACCGCCTCGCCGGGCATTCGCCTCCCCATTGCGTCGGCAATGCGGCGACGTTTCGATTAGCGGGTGCCCGGCGACGCCGATACGGCGATGAGATTCAGGTCGCCGAGAATATCGCAGGCGATGTCGCGGGCGACGGGGCCGGTCGCGTTCTTATCGGCGACGATGTTCAGGGCGAAGACAAACCGGCGGCGGTCGGATTCGACGTATCCGACGTACCAGCCCAGCGACTTGCCGTCCCGCGTGTACCCCGAGCCGGTCATTCCGCTGATCGACCAGCCGTCTCCCCGCTTCGAAACCAGCAGCTCGCGCACGGCGTCCATCGTGGCCCGATCGAAGGGCAACCGATTCTCGTAAAGCCGGTCGAGAAACCGCACCTGCTGCGCCGCCGAGATCGCCAGCGGTCCGTCGAGCCAGAATCGGCGAATCTCTCCGCCGGCATCGCGATTGCCGTAGTCGCACCGGAAGATGTATTCGCGCATGCGGCCGGGGCCGATGCGCTCGGCGACGATCTGAAAGTACCACAGGACCGAGTCGCGGATCGCGGTGGCCAGCGTGTGGTCCTTCTCCCAGTTCTTGATTCGCTGGGCGCTGCCGTCCCACTTGATTTCAGTCGCGCCGCTTTCGACGGCGCCGCAGTCCAGGCCCGCCAGGGCGTTGAAGATCTTGAACGTCGAGCACGGCGGCCATGGCAACTGGCATCGATCCGGGTTGTAGGCCAGCGTCCAGTCCCGCCCGACTTCCTTGATCAGGAAACACCCTTCCGCGCCGCGAAAATACGACGCGTCCTTCTTCGGAAATAACTGAGGCGCGGGCTGACTGGCCGCGGTGATGACCCCATACAAGCCCAGCGAGATCAGTGCCGACATGGAAGCACCCCTTCTTCAAGTAGCGGTCGTCGACCGCGATCCGTCTCCGGCGTTTACGGACATCGCCGCCGACCGGTTCACGCGGCTTTCGATGCGCCATCCATCGGCATCGGCGCGGCGCGGATTCTGCGCGTGACGAGCGACGCTGCGCCGCTTGCCCAATGCGCCCGGCTCGCGTCTAATCTCCGGCCTTGTTTCTTGCGGGCGTTGTGGACGCCGGGGAGAAGACCGATTGAGCGCCGCCGCACTGGAAAAGAAGATCAAGGGGCGTCGCGCCGTCGTCGGCATCATGGGCATGGGATACGTCGGCCTGCCGCTGGCCAGGACATTTGGCCACGCCGGATTCCCGACGATCGCCTTCGACATCGACCCCGCCAAGATTCGCAAACTCAACGCCGGCAAGAGCTATATTCGGCACATCCCCGATTCGATGATCGTCGGGCTGCTGGCGGCCGGCCGATTCCGCGCGACGAGCAATTTCCGCGAACTCAACAAACCCGACGCGATCATCATCTGCGTCCCGACGCCGCTGTCCAGGACGCGCGACCCCGACATGAGCTACGTCGAGTCCACGGCGCGGGCCATTGCCGCCCGCCTGCGCCGGGGCCAGCTCGTCGTGCTCGAGTCCACGACCTATCCCGGCACGACGCGCGAACTCGTCAGGCCGATCCTCGAGCGAGGCAGCGGGTTGAAGGTCGGGCGCGATTTCTATCTCGCCTTCAGCCCGGAGCGCGAAGACCCCGGCCGAAAGGACTTCTCCACCGAGACGATCCCCAAGCTCGTCGGCGGCATCGACGCGACCAGCCGGCGGCTGGCCGTCGCGCTGTACCGCGGGGCGATTTCCGAGGTCGTGCCCGTCGCGAGCTGCGAGGTCGCCGAGGCAGCGAAGATTCTCGAAAACGTCTACCGCAGCGTGAACATCGCGCTGGTCAACGAGTTGAAGGTGCTCTTCGACAAGATGGGCGTCGACGTCTGGGACGTCATCAACGCCGCGAAGACCAAGCCCTTCGGATACTCGGCGTTCTACCCCGGCCCCGGCCTGGGCGGACATTGCATCCCGATCGACCCGTTCTATCTGACCTGGAAGGCGCGGCAGTTCGGCCAGTCGACGCGGTTCATCGAACTGGCCGGCGAAATCAATACCTCGATGCCCCAATACGTCGTCAACCGCGTGGCGTCGGCGCTGAACAATGGCGGCCGGGCCGTGCGCGGCTCGAAAATCCTCGTGCTCGGGCTGGCCTACAAGAAAGACGTCGACGACCTCCGCGAGAGCCCCAGCATCGAGCTGATCCATCTCCTGCGGGGCCTGGGGGCGAGGGTCGATTACAACGACCCGCACATCCCCCGCACCCATCGCGGACGCGAACACGATCTGCGCATGAAATCCGTGCCCCTGACGCCCGGCAATCTCAAGAAATATGACGCGGTCCTCATCGCGACCGACCATTCCGCCTACGACTACGCCATGATCGTTCGCCACGGAAAACTGATCATCGACACGCGCAACGCGACCGCCGGCGTCCGCGCCGGCCGAAACAAGATCGTCAAGGCATGATGGCCCCGCGCCGCAGCGCCGACCGGTGACCTCGCCGCTGCCGTTTGCCCGGTCCCCCCCTATCGGCGTCGAGAAATAAACCCGGCTCGCCGCCCAATACCATCATCAGCCGTCAATTCGGCCGGGCGCCGTTCCGCGACATATCCCACTCGCGCACTTGCGGAAGGCAAGGAAAACATGATCGAAACGAACCATTACCAGGCGCTCGTCGGCGGCTATGGAACGGCGGTCGTCGCATGGCTGGTCGCCGGTCGCCTGCTGCCTCGCTTGTGGCCGGCGAAGGGGCATCCTCCCTTTACGCGCCCGTGGGTGGAAATCGGGTTCCTCGCGCCGGCGCTGGCCGTCATCATCCTCTTCGGCGTCCTCTACGGTACCGGCGTCCAGCTCCCGGCGCGCGGTCCGTTCGGCCCGATGCTCGAGACGCTCAATCACCTCATCATTTTTTCTCCCCTGTTGCTCTTGCTGTTCCTGCGGCGGCATGCCTTGAGCACCGCCTGGCTGCCGACGGATCGCATCGCCGCGCGGCTGGGCCTCGGCGCCGCCATGGCGATCCTGGCGCTGGCCGCGTTTTCGTTGATTCGAGCCGGCGCCGATCCCATCTGGCAAGCCCTGCCGCGCCTTGCCCGCTACGCCTATCTGCCTCATTTCGTTCAGGTGTTCCTCGAAGATGCGGCGATTGCGATGCTCTTCGTCCGCCTGGGCGCGCTCATCAGGCGGCCCTGGCTGTTGGCGCCGATCGTCGGCGCCCTGTTCGCCGCCGCCCACGCCCCGGCCCTGCTGGCCCAGGGACTGGGCCCGCGGGAAATGGGTTATCTTCTGGCGGACTTTTTGTTGGCTGCGGGGATCATCTTCGTGCTTCAGCGCAGCCGCGACGTCCTCTGGTTCTTCCCGGTTCACTTCGTCATGGACATGTCGCAATACTCGGCGATCAGCGGCGTCGCCGCGGCCGGATGAAAGGGGCCGGGCGAGGAACGCGGCAGGGCGTCGCCGAGGATCGACGCGCCGCGCGCTCAGCCGGCCGGCAGTTCGGCCAGCGCCGCCCTCAGCAACGTGCATCGTTGCAGCGCCAACGCGTACTGGCGCTCGCGAACGCCCGCCTTGGATCGCAGGGCGCGTGCGACCCGTCGCTTCTCGTCCCGCGGCCAGCGGGCGATGCCCTGCAAGGGCCCCAGCAACACGCTCAGGCGGTCGAATGCCTCGCGCTCGAGTGGCGGCCATCGCCGGTCGGCTCCCGCGCCGAGTTCCCTGCCCGCCCGCCGCGCCGCCCAGCGCAAGGCCGCATCGCGGTCTCCTCCGAAGCGCCGCGCGATCCATCGCGTGACCGCCAGCCCGATCGCCGTCAGATCGGGCCGCGGCGAGCGGCCCCCTCGCCCGCCGGGCACGTCGTACGCCAGGTCCGACCTCGCCAATCGCCGCAACAGCCGCGCCGGCGACCTGCGGCCCCGCTCGCGGCGCAGCGCCTGGTATTCCTCCGCCGCCAGCGACGCCGACGCGGCATCCGAGGGGCGATAGCCCAGCCGATAGTAGAACCAGAACGCCCCCGAGCGAATCGCCTCGGGGTTGTCCGCGCCGAATTGATAGGGATCGACCTGAAACCGGTGAACGCGAAACAGCCGCCGATAGACGTGCATCACCGATGCGAAGATCCGGGCCGATTCGCCGCCGCGAAACTCGTCGAAGACGTTGACCCCGATCTCGCAGCGATCGAAAAACACCCAGCCGCCGCCGTAACCGACCGGCACGCGATTGCGCGCCGCGACAAATCCGAAGTAGCTCTCGACCGCCAGCCGCCGATCCGGTCTCATCCCCAGCACGGCCACGTCGATGCCGCGGTCCAGCCGAAACAAGTATACCTCCCGCTCGTTCACGTAGGTCAGCGTGTCGATCTCTCGACGCCGCACGCACAGCGCCGCCCGGCAGGCATCGAGAACTGCGCCGGCCTTCGCCCGCGACAGGGGCGGCGGAATTGCAAGCGGCTCCTTCAAGATCGCGTCGAGCGAGATTCTCTTTTGCAGGTCGCCCCGCTGGAAAAAGATCGGACGCGGCGGAAACCGATTCAGCGTCCGCGACGCGCGGGGACGACGGAGCCGCCAACAAAGTTCCAGGTCCAGCGAATCAAAACTCCGCTCGATGAGCTCGCCCTGCCCCCGAAGGCGGGAAAATCGCTCGAGGACCCATTGCAGCGTCGTCATCCTGCGCCGGCCGATCGCCAGGCGGATCCACTCGAGCGTGGAGATGCGGTTCGTCAGCAGCCCGTCTCGCTCCGCCGCCGGAACCAGAAGGGGCAGAAACTCGTCGAACGCCTCGCCGGCGGATTCCTGGTCCCAGGCGATGTCAACGTCTTCGCCGAAAGCGTCCGCCAGCCAGCGGGCCATGTCGATGGTGAACCCGTATCGCAGCCGCGCGTGGGCGATGCCCGAATTGTCGAACCGGCGGGCCGCCGCGGCCGGGGACGATCGATATCGCCGTTGGACGACGCTCGCCATTCTCGACAGTTCGCCCCGGGCAAGGCGGTGAATCGTCGCGCTGTCCGGATACGCCGAGACAAACAGCAGCGCATCGTGATATTCGCGAAGCCGTCGCGGGTCGCGACACGCCACGTCGCGGGCCGCCGAGATAAGGGCCGCCTTTCTGCTTCTCGCCGCAGCGGAGAATTGCGTGCGCGCGTCGCCGAGCGCGGCCAACATGCCGTCGGCAGTCATTCGGCGATCGGCCGTGCGCGGGGCGGTCATCCGCCGGGAATGTTACCCGGTCGCGGCGTGCGGATAGAATCGCCGACCGGGTCCCCCGGGGATGTTTGAAGATGCCGATGCTCGAAGCGCGCCATTTGAGGAAGTCCTACAACGGCACGGTCGCCGTGGATGACGTGAGCTTTTGCATCGACCCGGGCGAAATTTTCGGCCTGCTGGGGCCCAACGGGGCCGGCAAGTCCACCACGATCAACATGATCGCCCTGCTTCTGCGCCCCGACGCCGGCGACATCCGTGTCGGCGACGTCTGTTCGCGAGAATCCTTCGCCTACAAGCGGCGCGTCGGGTTCGTCCCGCAGGAAATCAGTCTGGCCGAGCGGTTGACGGCCCGGGAGAATCTGCGCCTCATCGGCCGACTTTACGATCTTGGCGGCCGCGTTCTGCGCCGCCGCGTTGAAGAAGCCCTCGCGTCCGTGGGCCTTACCGATCGGGCGGACGATTGGGTTTCGGCCTTCTCCGGCGGCATGAAGCGCCGCCTCAACATCGCCGCGGCCCTGCTGCACGAGCCGAGTCTCGTGCTGATGGACGAGCCGACCGCCGGCGTCGATCCGCAGGCGCGGGTGTACATCTTCGATATCGTCCGCCGCCTCGCCAAAGAGGGGCGCGCGGTTCTCTATACGACGCACTACATGGAAGAGGCGCAACGGCTCTGCCACCGCATCGCGATCATCGACCACGGCAAGATTCTCGTTTCCGGCACGCTGAAAGAACTCGTCGGCCGGATCGACACCCCGCGCGATCTCGTCCTGGAGGCGCCGGGCATTACCGGCGAGGCCGCCAAGCAGATTGCAGATGCGCTGCACGGCGCGGCCTGGGTGCTGAATGGAGACATCGTCCACTTCAACGTCGCGGACGGCGTCGATGCGCTCGTCATCGCGGCCAACGCGGCGCAGCGCGCCGGCGTCCATCCCGCTGCCATCAGCATGAATGAACCGACGCTGGAAACGGTGTTTCTGCGGCTTACCGGCCGGGGCCTGAGGGAGTAAGGCGTGCTGCGGAGTCTGAGGATCATCTTCCTGCTGGCGGGCAAGCATCTCCGGGTGCTCGCACGATCGAAAGCGACCCTTGCCGTCATCTTTCTGCCCGGCATCGTCCTCTACTCGATCTTCACCGGCATCTTCTCGGGGCCCGCGGGCAGGCCGTTCCGCGTGGCCGTCATCGATCACGACCAGACGGCGGCATCGCGGGCACTGATCGACGCGCTGGCCGAGAACCGCGTTCGTCTGATCACGACGGAAAACGAGTCGCCCGACGGCAAGCCGTTGACGGAGGAAGCCGCCATCGAGCGAATTCGCAGCCAGGGAAAGTTCCGCGTGGCGCTGGTCATTCCGGAGGGGTACGCGAACGGCCCTACGGTCGTCTCCGGCGCGCGGCACGCCGGCGTCGTCCTTTACCACGACAAGCTCGAACCGATCGAGGCCGAGATTGTCGAGGGCATGATCCAGATGGCGGCCGGCCGGCAATATTTCCGAGACCTGGTGATGCCCGCCGGGCTGTCGCGCGGCAGGAAAGACGCGGCCTCGTCCGGGCCCGCCGATGAACCGGACGCTCGGCTGGTTCGGGTCGACCGCCGCGACGTCACCGGCCACCGGATGAAGATCGCGGCCAAGCACACGTTTCTGGCCGGCATCATCCCCATGATGCTCCTCTTCAGCGCCGCCGGCGCCGCCCGCGGGCTGCTGGAGGAGCTGCGCAGCGGCGAGGTGCGCCGGCTCCTGGTTGCGCCGATCCACGGATCACACGTCCTACTGGCCCAACTGGTCTCCACCGGACTGCTCGCCGTCGTGCAGTGCTACGTCATGTACGTCTTTGCGTGGCTGGTGTACGGGGTCGAGATCTGGGCCATCGCGCCGGGGCTGCTGGTTCTCACCTTCAGCACGGCCCTGGCGGTGTCCGGCTTCGGCGTCATGCTCGGATCGTTTTGCCGGCGGACCGAGCAGATCGACTCCCTGGGCACCGTGGTCGTCATGGCCATGAGCGCCATCGGCGGCAGCATGGTGCCGCGATGGATCATGCCGGACTGGATGAACACGTTCGGCCTGCTGACCATCAACGCCTGGGCCTACGACGCATTCATGGGGCTGGTGCAGGGCATGGGCCTGCCGGGGATCGTCGGTCCCTGCGCGGTGCTCGGCGCCGTCGGGATCGGCTGTGCCGCCATCGGCTGTCAACTACTTTCGAAGCGCTTGCAGGCCGCGCCTGTGGCTTGAGACCGCTCGCTTCAACCCACTTCATTGTGAACAGACTTTCCACCGGGCCGTGTGATTTGTCGTCGGTCGGCCGGCGCCGTTATGGGGCCGCCGCTTGCGCATGGCGCAAGTCGTGCCTTGTCCATTACTTGGTGAGTTCGCATCCGTCGGCAAACTGGATCGCAATTCGCGAAAAAGGGGTTGAATTTGACGAAGCACACCCTATTTACATGTGAATTTCCACAGGTCGCAATCGGCCGTCGCCGGGGGCTAAATCACAGGGGGCCGTGGTTGCTGGGGGGCTCAGTGCCGAGGCGCCTTTGACGCCGGCCCCTTCGCGGCGCCAATCGCCGCCCGCAGCGGCGCCGACAACCTCGGTGGGCGATGCATCAATTCGGTGAAGTGGTAGTCGAGGAGCTCAAATGCCTCGATCGCGGCGTCCTCGCGCGGCGCGGGCCCGGCCGATCGAAGCGCCTGAACAACCCGGCGGGAAACACGGCGCTTCTCCACCACGCCGGGCTCGCAGTCTCGGCAGACGACGCCCCCCGACCGCGAGCTGAAGTGCACGACTTCGTCGGTCTCGACCCGCCGCGCGCAACTCGTGCAACGCTCCATCTCCGGCCGCAGGCCGATCTCGACGAGCAGCTTCCACAGGTAGGATATCAGTGAGGCGACCGGGCCGGGCTCGTCAAGTGAAACGAGAAAGCCGTCGAGCGCGTCGAACAGGTCCGCGTGGGGATCGCCGGGTTCGGTCATGCCGGCGGTGACTTCCGCGGCGTATTGCGCCGAATACCAGCGCCCCAGGTCGCCGCGCAGATGGGGGTAGTGCTCGTCCTGCCGCCATTCGGTCAGCGGCGAGAGTGTCGATTCCTTGCCGGGGCGCGCCGAGAACGTCACCCGGCCGCGCTCCAGCAGGTCGATGCCGATCGACGCCCGATTCTTCGTCGAGCGCTTGACGCCCTTGGCGATGAGCCGCTGCTGTCCGTGGTCGCGCGTGAAAACGGCGAGCACCAGCGACGTCTCGCTGTAGTCGAGACGGCGCAGCACGATGGCCATGTCCTTGATCAATGACACGCGCGGTTACGATGCCTCGGACCGTTCATGCCATTGTAATCGAAGCCGATCGACGGCCCGCTGACGGGCGGCGTCATGATTTCGCCGGCCGAGATCTCTTCGGGCGTCATCGCGGAGCGGTTGATCGCCTTTTCTCGCTCATCCACGTCGCCGCCGACTTCCCCGTGGCTCCGCGCGTCAAGGATTTCGCGTTCGGCGTGGTCGGAATCGTTCGGTGATTCGCGCCGGGCGCCCGACAGGCGGCGAACGATCTCGTCGGTCACGCGCATGACCGCCGGGAGCGGCCGGCCCGCCCGACGCGCCACTTCCAGCCACGGCATCATCGACGCCAGGTACCGCTCGCCGCCATAACGCGCCCGGGCCGCCGGCACGGCCGTGCCGAACCGGGCGACCCGGGCGAAACGGCGCGCCGCGAGAATCAGCAGTCGGGACGTCTCGCCGCGCGGCTCCGACAGCCCGTAGAAACACCTGGCCACGAAAAGCACGATCCCCATCTGCCTTCCGGTGGCCGCCATCAGCGCGTAGTCGTGATCGCGGGCGTCGAACAGCTCGATTCGCCCCGGCCGATCGATTCCCTTCAACGACTCGATCAATCGGCTGCGTGACGCGGTGCGCAGGGCCACGACCGCCGTTCCCACCGGCAGGGTCTGTAGGGTGCAGACAAAAAGAAGAATCGCCGTTATCGGTGGGCGACCCCGGTCACGTCAGGCAGGCCCAGAGGATGTCGGCCTGATTCGGCCGCGAGCTGGCGACCAAGCCGCCCGATCGATCAATGATCATGCTCCGGCCGTCGGCGATGCGAGTTTGCCCGTCCGCGGCGGTCATGACATCCGCGAGCACGCAGCCGACATTCGCTCGTTTCGCCGCCTGCCGGACCGCTATGCACAGCGTTTCGCGGTCCGGAGTCGGATGGCGGGGCGCGGGCAGAAAACACGAGGGCGCAACGACCACGTCGGCGCCCGCCGCCGCGTCCCACAGTCCATCATCCTCGAGATCGGGGCCGGCCGCCGGCACGATCCCGCCCAGGAGGCATTCCACGCGAACGTAACCGCCTGCGGGCGCGAAACATTCAAGCATGCCGCCCTTGAGACGGGCAGCGTGGTGGTCGGCGCGGACGTCGCCGTCGCGATCCAGCAGAACCGTGGCCAGACGCAAGCGCCCCTCGTCACTCTGTCGGGCCATGCCCAGGCAAATGAACACGCCCCATTGCCTAGCGCGATGGGCCATCGCCGCGACCGTGGGGCCCTGCAACGGTTCGCCCCCGCGCGACTCGCCGGCGAGCACTTCCGGCACGTCACAGAACGCCGGCAGGACGATCAGGTCGGGCGCCGGATCGGTTCGCGACGCCCGATCCACGGCCGCCAGCGCCGCCTGGAGCGTCGCGGCCCGCCGTCCCGGCTCGATGCGCAATTGAACGGCCGCCACTCTCATCGATGCCGTCTCCGACGGCGTGGGGCATGTTCGCTGTCAAATCGCGCCGCCTCTCCGGTCGCAAAGACCGGGCCGATCCCCAGCGCTCTTAGGAGTTGATCTTCCCTTCGGTGCATCCGGGCCGCCTCGGCGCGTCGCCGATCATCGTACCCGCAAAGGTGCAAACAGCCATGGACGACATAAAGCGACAGCTCGTCCCGCGGGCGAACGCCGAGCGACGCGGCCCGGCGGCGGGCCAGCGCGGCGCAGACGATGATCTGCCCGTCCACGCCGCCGGTCGCCGCGCCTCGTCGGCGGCGGTTCTCCCTCGACTCGCTTAGGTCAAACGTCAGGACGTCGGTCGCCGAATCGGCTCCCATCCAGACCCGGTGGAGGCGCCGCATGGAGCGGTCGTCGACGGCCACCAGTTCAAGCCGGCCGGCACGGACGCCTTCGGACGCCAGCGCCCGCCGCGCCGCGCGAACCACCGCCGCCCGCGTACCGCGCGGAAAACCTCGGGCCAGTATCGTGATGCGCCGCCCGGGGGGCTCGGAAGGCGGCAACTGGCGCGTCGTCGATCGGGCCCCTGCCATCACGCGATGCGCGCCTGCGATGCCGTGGCGGAGGGGCTTTTCGGATAGGCGATTCTGCCGTGGTGAAACGCGCGAAGACTCTTGACCAGACTTCGCTCGACCTTCGCCAATTCGCGAAGCGTGATCTCGCAGTCATCGAACTGCCCGTCCATCAGCCGTCCCATCGCGATCTCCCGAACGACGGCCTCGATACGGCCCGGTGTCGGCTCCTGCAAGGAGCGAACCGCTCCCTCGACGCCGTCGCAGAGCATGAGGATCGCGGACTCGCGCGTGCGCGGCCGCGGCCCGGGATAGCGAAACTCCGACTCGCTGACTTCGCTTTCCCTGCCGCCCCGCGCCTTGCTCTCCTGGGAGGCCATGGCGTGGAAGTACCGTACGACGGTCGTGCCGTGATGCTCGGCGATGAACTGGTGGAGAACGCGCGGCAGTCGATGCTCGCGGGCCATCGCCAGGCCGTCCTTGACGTGCGCCAGGATGACGAGAAGGCTGATGGTCGGCGCGAGATTCCGATGGGCGCTGGACTGGCCCTGTTGATTCTCGACGAAATATTGCGGCTTGAGCATCTTGCCGATGTCGTGGTAATAGGCCCCGACGCGGACCAAGAGCCCGTTGGCGCCGATCTCTTCCGCCGCCGCCTCGGCCATCGATCCCAGGAGATGGCTGTGCTGCCAGGTTCCGGGGGCCTTTTCGATCAGCCGTCGAAGCAGGGGGTTGCTCGTGTCGGCCCATTCCAACAACGTCAGACTCGTCGTCATGCGAAAGGCGCTTTCGATCAGCGGAAGGAGCACGAGCACAACGCTGATGCCTCCCAGCGCCGCCAGCGCCGCATAAGACGATTGCTTGGCAATGAAGCCGGGCACCTCCTGGTAGGTCAAGCCGACAAACGTTGTCGCGACAAAGGCGGCGAGCGCCGTGATCGCCCCGGCCTCGACCATCTTGAGCCGCGTTCGAATGTCGCGAAGCCGCGATACGGTCACGGCCAGAACTGTCAGATGAATCATGAACAGGCCGATGCGCCCGTCGAGCGTCAGAATCGTCAACAGGGCCAGGAAGGCGGTCGCGCCGACGGCGAACACGTGAGAGTAGGCGATCGTGAGAATGGCCGCGGTCATCGCGATGGTCGCGACGCTCCAGACCGGCGACGCGCCGAGACCGAGAAACAGCGCGCGATCGGCGAACAGCATGGCGAGAAGCAACAGCGCCAGGGCCGCGGCCCGCAGGGGATTTTCCGCCGCGCGCCGCTGCGAAAACCACGTATGAATCGAAAGTCCGATGGTGATCAGCAGGATCAGGCCGAACAGGCCCGCCGTTTCCTTGCGCCACGCGCTCTTGAGATCCGGATCGATCTTTTGCAGCGCGAGATACGCCACGTGCTCGGCCCGGAGCAGGTCCAGCGCGTCGCCGCCGATCGTCGCCCCGGCGGCCATCAGGCGGTCGCCGGGTTGAAACACGTCGCGCACCGGATCGGTCTGCGCCGCCGCCTCGTTCATGAGCCCCGTCTGGGTGTCGTCGAGAACGTACAGTGAATGGATGTCGCCGGATTCCGGTGAGATCGAAGCGCGGACAATCTCGGTCAGCGTGGAGCGGACGTCCGGCGACAGCGTGCGGCCGACGGCCAGTTCGGCGGCGCGCTTCACGTTGTCGGGATTGACGGCGTAGATCAACGATTCTTTCGGCACGTCGCGAAAAGTGCCGTCGCCGCGGTCGAGCTTGGCGACGCGCGATAGCACGCCGCGGTCGCGCTCGACGCGCTCGACCATGTCCTGCGTCGCCAGCCGCTTCAGGATGCCCTGCGACTCTCGAACGTAATGCGCGCTGCCCGCCTCGTCGGTCATCTCCGACAGCGCCGCGAAGGCGCCGGCACTGAGCGCCCATCGACGCGTCTCCGACGCCGCGTATTGATCCAGGGATTCCGCGGCCTTCACCGCGGCGAGCAGGTCGCGGAACTGTGCCTCGATCGACTCGATCAGTGCGGTATTGAGCCGGTAGTAGTTGGGGACTTCCTGTTGGGCGCGGCGGCGTATCTCCGCCGTTTTCGCCTGATTGATCCTGTCGAACCGGACCCGCGAAAAGACGGGATGTTCCACCGCCTGGCCGAGAAAGTACGGAAGGCGCTCACGTCCCGACAGCACGATGACGAACGCCCCGGCACAAAACACCGCCGCCAGCACCGTCGGCCAACGAAAGGCCGAGCGCAGTTGCGCGTGCCATAATGCCCCCGGCTCGCTCAATCGGCGGGCACGGGATTCAGAGGGTCGCTTGGATCGGTTGGGGGCCAAAGATTAATCCTGGAAGGCGGAGCGTCGGGCCTGGAATCATCAATTCACCGCGCCGGCGGGCAGGGTTCTGTGGTGGCATTAGATTATAGGTTTCGGCCCATCTCCACAAACATATCGCCCATCGAGGGCTGTTTCGTCAGAACTGCCAATGAGGCGACGAGAATTGATGCTTCGCTGATCCTGGAATGATCCTTAATTATTAAAATACAATGTGTTATGGCGATCGGCCGGAGTCGGTGCTGAAGTCGCCGAATCCCGCCTTTCCAGCCGCCGAGGGGGCTACGGGGTCTGTGAATAGTCCCCGAGGCCTCAGCCGGGCCCGGTGCCGACGGCAGCGGCATGATCGAACCTGACGCGCTGGACGCCGCCGTCACGTCCCGTGCGGATCGTAAAAAAGCGGTGACAGGGGTCGTTCAACGGCCGAACAAACCGAATCGTCACGGCCGCGACGCCATCGGTGTCGACTTCATCGATGCGCGCCCGGTACTGCCCGCAATCGTATTCGTCACCGACGGCGCGGCGGCCGCCGCGCACCGACCCCATCCGGCCCAGAAAGCTCGATAGCAGCGGATCGCCGGTCGCCGCCAGGCGAAGCGTATGGTCATCGACGACGGTCGCGGTGACGTCGTCGACATCGGACAGTGGAACCGCCAGGGCCAGGGCGGTCGCTTCCATCGTGCCCAGTCGGTCCTGCATGAACAGCCCGTCGAACGCAAACGGACAATTCAGGACATACGCCATTCGCTGCCCTTCGACACAGCCGTCAAACGACTCCGCCATCGCACGCAGGCGGTCACATGCGGTCCGCTCCATGATCCTCAGCAGCCGGTCCGTCACGATCACCGCCGTCATCGGAATGACGATGAACAACAGGATGGGAACTCTGCCCAGGCGGCGCGTCCCGTCGGCGCGCTGCCGCGTCATCCACGCGGCGCCGAGCAGCGCTAACCCCACGCTCGGCAGCGCCATGATCCGATCATCCGGCGGCGTACAGACCAGAATCGGGAGAAACGCGAGCACCCACAGGGCGGCGAATCGGACCCCTCGACGGCCGCGGTGGCGTCGCGCCAACACGACGGTGACCGCCAGAAGCGCGCCGGCGCCGAGCAAGGCGTAGATCAGCGCATAAACGTGAAGGAACGGGCGCAGCTCGAAGATAAACGGATTGATGGGCAGGAGCCAGGTCGATAACAGTACCAGCGCCCGCAGCGGCGCGCGAAGGAGATAGTCGCCGGCGTCGCCGATCGGATCGAGCATCATCGACGTGTTCGAACCGTAGTCATCCGAGAGGTAGATGCGAAGCCACGCCAGCGCAACGGCCGTCGTCGCCGCCATTGCGGCGAAATGGCGCACGGCGAGGCGCGGTCGTCGGTCGATCAGGATCAGAAACGGCACGAGCGCAACCGCGAACATCGCCTCCTTGACGAACAAACCGACGGCGAGCGCCGCCAAACCCCCCGCCAGCCGCGACGCGCCGCCGCGTTCCATGAAGCCGGCGATGAGCAACAGAGTGCCCGTCGCGCAAATGAGGGCGATGACGTCTCCCTGCGCCGAAATGAACATCACCGGGACGGCGTGCGGCGTGGCAACGGCGAAGATCACGGCGCCCCACCGCGACAATCGCTCGTCCAGGGTGAAACGACGCAGAAACTGAAACGCCAGCAGCGTCCCGGCCAGATACAGCGCCAGACTGACGGCCCGGTATCCCGCCGGATGATCGCCGAACAGGCGGAACTGGCCGTACAGCGCCCATTGGGCCAGCGGTCGAAAATGCTGATATCGAAGGGAATCCTCCATCCACCACGGGAACCAGCCCGCCTGACGCGCGGCCCGATTCTTCTCGGGATCACCGGAAAGGAAGCGGTAGACATCGGGCGAGCTGCGCGACCCGCCTGCGTACTCCGACATGACCCGCAGGGCATGATGATCGTCGATGCAGAACGGCCCGGTCAGCGAGGGAGCGTACAGCAGCAGGATGAGGCCGACGAGGACCCACTGCGGCCGCCGCATGGATTCGTAGCGCCGGGCCGCTCGCGTCCAGAACCGGTCGGCAGGCGCCATGAATCGCTAAACGTCCAGGTCCTTGACGTGTATGGCGTTGCTCTCGATGAATCCGCGGCGGACTTCAACGTCGTCGCCCATCAGGATCGAGAAGATGCGATCGGCGGCTCGGCCGTCGACTTCCAACTGCTCCTGATCGCTTTCCTCGGACACAACGACCTGAAGCAATTGCCGCCGCGACGGATCAAGCGTCGTTTCCCAGAGTTCGTCGGGATTCATTTCGCCGAGACCCTTGAAGCGCTTGATCGTGGCGCCCTGCTGGCCGAGCTTGCGGACGCCCTCGGCGACGCCGGCCAGGCCGTCCAGCTCCACCGACTCGCGGCCCTCGGGAGACAATACGTAGCGCGCGGCGGTCAGCTCGCCGGTGACCAGTTCCTCGCGGGCCTTGAAGTAGTCCGCCAGGTCGATTCCGTGGTCGTCGAGCCAGGCGATCGCCTTTTCCAATCGCCGGCATTCCGGAAGCTCGTATCTCACCAGCGGGGCGGCTGCGCCGTTGCCGTCGCCGGTGCGGATGCTCATCCCGCCTTCGACGATTTCGATTTCCCCCAGCTTGTTCTGCATGACGCGGTGGAACTCGTGAAACGCGTCTTCATCGGGGAAAAAGTGCTCTTCGTCGCTGAGGACCGCCCGAATCCGCGGCAGCGGGGCGCCCTTCTTGTGGTGATCGCGAATGAACGACTGGAAATCGATGCCGCGCCGACGCATCAACCGTTCGACGTTGGCCAATTCGTCCAGGGCGCGGATCATCTCGCGCAGATCGTCGCCGGCGATGCGCCGCGGATTGGCGCCGTTTCCGGCGTTGACTAACAAGGCGGTTCCGTCGAGCCCCCACTGCGTCAGCTTCCCGTCCAACACGGCGTCGTTCAGGATGAATTCCGACTTCTTGCCGCGCTTGAGCAGGTAAAGCGGCGGCTGGGCGATGAACATGTAGCCGTCGTCGATCAGGCCGCGCATGTGCCGAAAGAAAAACGTCAGCAGCAGCGTGCGGATGTGGCTGCCGTCCACGTCGGCGTCGGTCATGATGATGATCTTGCCGTAGCGACACTTGGCGGGATCGAAGTCCTCCGACCCCGGCACCCCGCAGCCCAGCGCCCCGATAATCGTCTTGATCTCCTCATGCGACAGAATGCGGTCCAGCCGGGCCCGCTCGACGTTGAGAATCTTGCCCTTGAGCGGCAGGATCGCCTGCGACAACGAGTCACGGCCCTGTTTCGCCGAGCCGCCCGCCGAATCGCCCTCGACGAGAAACAGCTCCGACGAATCCGGGTCGCGGCTGCGGCAATCCCATAGCTTTCCGGGCAGATTGCCGCTGGACAGCGCACTTTTGCGCGTCGCCTCGCGCGCCTTTCGCGCCGCCTCGCGTGCCGCCGCCGCCGCAATGCCCTTGTTGACGACGCGCTTGGCGTCGCCGGGATTTTCCTCGAGCCAATTGGAGAGCTGCTCGTTGACGACCTGTTGCACGTAGGACTCGACGTCCGCGTTCATCAGGCGGTCCTTGGTCTGCCCCTGAAAGTCCGGCTCGCGAACCTGCACCGAAACGACCGCCGTCAGCCCCTCGCGCCAATCCTCGCCCTTGAGCTGGAGGCCGCCCTTCACGAGGTTGGCCTTGCGGGCATAGGCATTCAGGGTGCGCGTCAGGCCGGTCTGAAAGCCGATCAGGTGCGTGCCGCCGTCGCGGTTCTTGATGTTGTTGGCGAACGCCAGGAGGTTTTCGTTATAGCTGTTGTTGAATTGGTATGCGATCTTGCAGCCGAGCCCCTGCTCCTCGTCCCGACCCTGGAGCACCTGCACCTTGTGCAGGCCCTCCTTGCCCTCGTTCATGTGGCCGACGAACGCCCTCAGCCCGTCCTGAAAGCAGAAATCCTCCTGCTTGCCGACCCGCTCATCGACGAACTGCACGCGCAGGCCCTCGTTCAGATAGGCCAGCTCGCGCAGGCGGGTGATCAGTATCTCGGTCCGGAACTTCGTATCGGCGAAAATCCTCGGGTCCGGCGTGAACTCGACGCGCGTGCCGGTCTGGCGCGTTTCGCCGATGGCCTCCAGGTCGCGGACGACCTTGCCACGCTCGAAGCGCATCCGGTGAACTTTCCCGGCCCGCTGCACCTCGACCACCAGCCATTCGGACAGCGCGTTGACGACGCTGACGCCGACTCCGTGCAGCCCGCCGCTTACGGCGTAGCTCTCGCGGTCGAATTTGCCGCCCGCGTGCAGGACGGTCATGACGATCTCGAGCGTGCTCTTTCCGTCCAGCGCCGGGTTATCCGGCAGCGACTTGGGCTCGGTCGGAATGCCGCGGCCGTCATCGGTGACGGTGCAGCTCCCGTCGGCGTTGATCTTCACCAGGACGTTTCGGCAATAGCCGGCCAGGGCCTCGTCAACCGCGTTATCGACGACTTCCCAGACCAGATGATGCAGGCCGTGAAGCTGCGTATCGCCGATGTACATGGACGGTCGCTTGCGGACCGCCTCCATGCCCTCGAGGACGCGAATGCTGTCGGCGCCATATTCGTGCAAGACCTTCGCATCGGCCAGCGGCTCAACCGGCCGCTCGGTTTGCGATCCTGTGGGTGGGGCACTCATTCGATGTAGATCGACCTCTCTAGTTGGCGCGCCGGCCTCGCTGGCCGCGACCATCGCTGATTTCGAACACGATCCGGCTGATCAACGGCTCCCCGAGCGCCGCGTTCAGCGCCGACACCAGCCGCGGACCGCCGAACTTCCTCCGCAGAGAAAACCGCGTCGCCGCACCATCAACCACGATGCGCAGGACGCCCTGGCGGCAACCCGCCACTGCCGTCAAGGCGAGGAACTCGTCCGGCGCCACACCGGCCCACGCCTCGCGGATGCGAGGATGGCTCTCGGCCATGCGCCCGAGCCGTTCGTCCACCACCTGGGCCAGGACCTCGCGCAAAGGGCTCGGCGGGCGCCGCCGGGGGCGGGCTAGATTGTAACGCTTCCAGAACAGTTTTTGTACGGCTGCCGCAGCGCCGAGCATGCCGTGTTCATCGAGGATTTGTTGGCGACGGGTCATCGAAAATGGACGCCCAAAACCGCGGACCCACGACGCGCCCGCCGCGGAACCCGCCCGCGGCATCCTCTAGGAGAGGTTGACCGGCATCACGACGTACTGAAACACGGGGCCGCTCTTGATCAGGCCGGGCTTCGCCGATTCCTTGAGTTCCATCGTCAGGGTGTCCTCGCAGACTTTCATGGCATCGACGAGGAACTCGGGGTTGAACCCGATCTGCATGTCGGGACCCTGGTAATCAATCTGCGGGATGCGGATCGTCGCCTCCCCCTGTTCCTGGGCACGGCCCGACAGGACCATACCGTCGGACCCCAGGCCGATGCGGATTCCCTTGGATTCGATGCTCGACAGCAGGGCCGCCCGCTTGACGGCGCTGAGGAATTCGGCCGTCGTGAGCGTCACTTTCTTGTCGTTGTCCCGGGGCAAGACGTCCTCGTATTTCGGGAAGTGCCCCTCGACGAGCACGCTGCTGATCGTCGCTTGCTCGGTGCGGAGAATGATCTGATTGGGCTTTAGTTGCACGTCGATGATTTCATCCCCCGACGAATGAAGGCGCAAGAGCAGGTGGAGAGTCTTCGTCGGCACGATCGCCCGGCCGTCGTCCCCGACGGCCTTCTCCAGCGACGCCGCCGACATGGCCAGCCGACGCCCGTCCGTCGCCACCAAGACCAGTTGCTTGCCTTTTCGTTCGAACAGCACGCCGTTGATGGCGTAGCGGGTGTTCTCCCGCGCTGCGGCGAAGAGGGTGTGCGACACGGCGCTGCGAATGGCGTCCGCGCGGACGCGAAAGTCCGGTTCGCCGTCCATGTCAGGCACCGGAGGAAACTCACGAACGTTTTGACCGACGATCTGAAAGTGGCTGTCGGCCCCACGAACGTGCAGATGATCATCCTTCGACTCAAAGGCAAGCGTTTCGTCCGACGACTCGCGAACGATGGCCAGCAGGCGTTCCCCGTTCACCAGCGTCTCGCCGGTCTTGGTCACGTCGACCTGCTTGACGTGGTAGCGCAGGCCGACCTCCTGGTCGTAGGCCGTCAGCGTGACCGACTCCTTGGCGGCGGAAAAATGGACGCAGGACAGAATCGGCCTGGGCGTCCGCGCCGCGGCCACGCTACAGGTGGCCGTCAGTGCTTCGAGCATCGCCGGCCGATCACATACGCATTTCATGGTTGTCTTCCCATTCCCCGGCGTACAGCTTCCGGGCAGCGAAAATACTCGTCAACGACCCGCGACGCCATCGGCGGTGAGCATCGTCGCCGCTGCGCGATCGCCGTCAACGTCCTGGCGCCGGAACATCGGGGCCTCCGACGGAACGTCAAGCAGGTCCCGGACCGTTTGTCCGCTCATCTGCCTTCAACTAAGAGAGAAGGATTATATATGTTTTTGTTAATCTCCGTAAGTCTTATTGCATGTCAAATCAGTGAGTTCGACGAGCACGGGAACGCAAGAATCCGTGCCATCGAACGATGGCGTCACCCGAGGGGCGCCGGCAGGGTGTTGGTCATCCGGGGTCTGGCGCGGCGGACCGCAGCCGCCGGCGACCTCACGCACAGGGCGCCCGACGGACGCGGCGCCGGCCGGCAGCATTCCACATGGGGCGCGCCAGTTTATCCCCACGATTTCACAGCAAACCTGTGAATACCGCGCGGTGATCGGTACCGAGGCCTCCGAGGCGCAGGGCTCACGCTACGGCGCGCGCCGCAGGGCGTCTTCCATCTCATCGAGTCGGGCACGGAATTCTTGATCGGCGTTGCGCTTGCCATCGACAAGCCGGTTGGCGTGCAGCACCGTCGAATGGTCCCGGCCTCCGAAGAACCCTCCGATCTCCGCGAGACTGTGCTGGGTGAACCGCCGGGCCAGATACATGCCGACCTGGCGCGGAAGAACGATCGACCGGCTGCGCTTCCGCCCCGTCAGGTCGGACAGCTTGATGCCATATCGGCTGGTCAGCAGCCCCATGATGTCCGGGACCCGGACCGATCGGAACTCCGGCGCGGCGTCCTGGTTCAGTGCTTTCTGCGTCAGCGCCAGGTCGATGGGGCGCGATTCGAGTTGGGCCAGACTCTGTATCCGATTCAGGGCGCCTTCCAGCTCCCGGCTGTTGGATCTGACGGTCGAGGCGATGTTCAGCACGGCGTCGCGCGGTACGTCCAGTCCGCGCTGACGCAGCTTCTTTTGCAGGATGGCCAATCGCGTCTCCAGGCACGGCGAGTCCACGCGCGCGACAAGGCCCCACTTGAATCGACTGATCATCCGCTCCTCGAGGTGCGGGATGTCGGTCGGGGAGCAGTCCGCCGTGAGGACGATCTGCTTCTGTTCTTGATAAAGCGAGTTGAACGTGTGGAAAAACTCGTCCCGCGTATGGTCGCCCCGGGCGAGGAACTGCACGTCGTCGATCAACAGCATGTCGGCATGACGGTAGCGGTGCCGAAATCCGTGGACGGCGCCTTTTTCCACGGCCTCCACGAAGTGATTGACAAATGATTCACAGGATAGATAGACGATCCGCTGTCCCGGATCCTCGTCGAGCACGCGGTGACACACCGCCTGAAGCAGATGGGTTTTTCCCAGGCCGGCGCTGCCGTAAACAAACAGCGGGTTGTACCCGTTGCCCGGTGATTGGCAGATTGCAATGCAACTGGCCTGGGCCATCCGGTTACAGGGCCCGACGACGAAGTTGTCAAACGTGTATTCGGCGTTCAGCCGCAGGCCCCATGCGTCGGAAGCGGCCGGCGTGGAGAATGGGTCGGCCCGCTCGGCTTCGAGCGATGGCGGCGTCTGGTTGGGCGATTCGAATGCGACGGAGATCAGCCGCCCCGTGACCGACTGCGCGGCCTCTACGAATGCGCCGACGCAGTGCGTTTGCAGGTAACGCCTCTGGCCCGGATTGGCCGACGCGATTTGCAGGACGCCGCCGGACAACCCCCGCGGCTTGAGTTGACCGAACCATCCGCGAATGAGACCCGGCTGGCGATCGCGCACGCAGGCGAGAATGTCCAACCACACGACCTCGTTGATGTGGGCCATTGGATCTGCTCATGACGCGCCGAGGGCGACACCCTCACAGCCCATCCATGAGCAACAGTCGGCACGTGGATTGTTCAGAAAGTTCGTTCGACCCTGACGTCGGCGGGAGAATCAAACCACCACCGACTCGGAGCCCACATCTTATCCACACGACGCCCCACTCACAATCCGATGACACGGATTGTTCGTAATCTCCGCAATGATCGAATGCTGCAAAAACAGTGGGGCGCGCGGCGAATCCGCGTCGCCGCCGCAAACGGGGGAGGAAATCGCCTCTTGCGGGGAAGCTCGAATCATATAGAATGAGGGGTTCGGTATCTCTAGCTGACAACCAGGGCGGCCCGCACAGAAACCGCGACGGCCCATGATCGGGCCCGGCGGGCAGAAGACGGCCGCCATCCGGGCGAAATCTGGACAAGCTCATCCAACCACAACAAACGGAGCCGTAACATTCCCGTGATGCAAGAAATATCCGACCTTTCTACGCTGATGAACAGGCCTTCGTTTTCTCTCGAGGACTACGAGGCGGTCAAGTCCACGGCATTCGGCTCGCACGAGTCCCTCAATCGATTCGCCGAACAGCTCGGCCGGATCGAGTCGTCCTGCCAGAAATCACCCTCGCCGGGCGACGCGATGAAGTTGGGCATGTGCTACCTGCTCGTGGCCGACGCCGACCGGGCCGCACAGTGGATCGAGCAGGCGGCGCCGGGCGGGCAACGGAGCTTCTTCCTGGCGCTGGCCCGCCGCGACCAGAAACGACATCGCGAGGCGATCACCGCCTTTGAGGCCGCCGCCGCCGAGGGCTGGCCACGATTGGATTGCGCCGCCTATCGAGCCGAGTGCATGGTCCGCGACGGCGACGCCGCATCCGCCAGGCGCGTCCTGGACGAGACGGCGAATGAGGGACAAAGCTCCGCGCTGTGGCATTACGCCCAAGGGCGACTGGCCCAGGAGCAGGGAGACATCGCCGCCGCCGCCGCGGCGTACGACGAGGCCCTGGCGATCGATTCTCATCATGCCCTGGCGATGTTCCACGCCGCTTACCTGGCGGACCTTCACGGCGACGACGAGCGGGCGATGGAACTCTACGCCTTCTGCTCGGAGCTTCCCACGATCTTCGGCCATGCCCTGATCAATCTGGCCATACTCCACGAGGACGCGGGCCATTACGACCGGGCGGCGGCGTGCCTGCGGCGCGTCCTGGCGGTGACGCCCAACAACGGCCGGGCCCGCCTGTATCTCAAGGACGTGCTGGCCGCCGAGCACATGGTCATCGACGAGTTTCAACTCAAGGTAGACGAGCAGCGCGATGCGGTCCTCGACATTCCCGTCAGCGATTTCGAGCTGTCGGTGCGCAGCCGCAATTGTCTCAAGAAGATGAACATCAATACCCTGGGCGACCTGCTCAGAACCACCGAGCCGGAGCTGCTCGCCTACAAGAACTTCGGCGAAACGTCGCTGCGCGAGATCAAGGCGATGTTGGCGCAGAAGGGTCTGACGCTTGGGCAGTACGCCCCGAAAGCCGCGGAGCAGGCGGCCATTGATCCCCTGCTGATGGAAACGGCGAGCCACGAGGTCCTCTCCAGGCCGGTCAGCTCCCTGGAGTTGTCGGTCCGCGCCCGAAAATGTCTTCAGCGACTCGGCATCGCCACCGTCGGTGAATTGGCGTCCAAGAGTGAAAACGAACTGCTGGAGTCCCGAAACTTCGGCACGACCTCGCTGCGGGAAATCAAGAATCAACTGTCCGAGCTCGGGCTGACGCTGCGCGCGTCCGCCTGAAACAACCGCGCTCCGGCGCGGCGGTGACCATCACCCCGCCATTAGGCGTCCGGGGCACGGAACGGTACGGAGACCACAATCCCCTTGAGCCCGTCACCGCCAAAACGGACTCGTCAACGGATTCGCGCCGGGCTTCGCCGCGCCAGGCCGACACTTTTTCTCTGCGCGGCGCTTCTGATCCTGACCGTCGCCTTTGTCGGCTGCTTCGAATTCTCGGGGACCCCTTTCTGGCGCCCGACGCCGAAACCCGAACCGGTCTCTCCCCTGGCGATTGATCGATTGATTCGCGTTCGCGTCCTCGGCCGGGACCCTCGTCCCGCGGCGACGCTGAGCGTCGACTCGCATTATCGAATATTCGACGCCGCGACGGGCCGCCCGGTGGGCGCGACGAATCCGCCCCTGTCGAAATCGACGATCCGCCCCTCCAAGGTCGGCATTTCCATCGACGACCGGGTCATTCCCACCGACAACGTGGTCATCGAGCCGATGCGGGACGCGTCGATCGCGTTGGGCGATCGAACCTACCGCGGACGCTTGCAGATCCGCCGTGAGTCCGGCGGCCTGGGCTTCGTCAACCTGGTGGACATCGAGCCGTACCTGCGGGGCGTTCTGCGGGGCGAATTGCCGCGATATTTTCACCCCGAGGCCTTCAAGGCCCAATGCGTCGCCGCGCGAACCTACGCCCTCCATACAAAACAGATCGCCGGGAAAAACCGGTCCTTCGACGTTTACGACGACGAGGGCAGCCAGATGTACACGGGCGTGGCGTCGGAAAGCGCGGTTTCCGATCGGGCCGTCCGAGAGACTGAAGGCGAAGTCTGCGTCTGGAACGACGGCGGGCAGGACCGGATTTTCTACACCTATTACGCTTCCTGCTGCGGCGGACGATCTCAGCACGTCAACAACGTCAAGCCGAACGATCCCGCGGTACCCCCCCTGGCCGGCGGCGTTCGTTGCGACGATTGCTACCTGGCGACCCATTTTCGCTGGGGGCCGGTCGAGATGACCAAGGCGGAACTGACGCGCAAGCTGGTGTCGCGATATCCCGTCCTGTCTCGGATCGGGATGATCGAGGAGGTCCGGCCCAAAAAGACGACGGATGACGGAAGAAAAGTCTCCCTCGATCTGATCGGCAGCGGCGGCCGCGATACCCTGATCGGCGAGGACTTCCGCCTGAGTCTCGGAAGCCGCAACCTCAAGTCCACGATTTTTACGATCGAGACCAGACCCGATCGGTTCATCTTTCGCGACGGCAGGGGATTTGGCCACGGCATGGGCCTTTGCCAGTTCGGCATGGAGGCCAAGGCCCGCCGCGCCATGAGCTATCGCGACATCCTCGCCGCGTATTATCCCGGCTCGACCGTCAAGAAGATCTACTGACCGGCCGCCGCACGGCGCCGCCCGGGGCGGCCGCGCCCAATGCGAACGCGCCGCGGCCATCGGCCCCCGCGCTGTCCCCCCCGCGCGCGCCTTATTAACCTATGCACGCGCCATGGCCCTGTCTCGACAACGCGCCCAGCAGGTGTACGGAATGTTGACCGGCGTCGCCGTGACCGCCGCGATCGTCCTCGCCGCGTACTTTTTGCTGGACTTGCAGGCGCCCGAGCTGCACGCGCTGGACCTCAGATGGAGGCACTGCAATAACCTTGAACCGTCCGATCGGATCGTTCATGTCGACATTGACGACGGCGCGCTGGAGCGCTTCGGCAGATGGCCCTGGAAACGCCGCCGCATCGCCGACCTGATCCGCGTCATCTCCGAACTGAAGCCCGAGTGGATCATGGTCGACTTCCTGTTCAGCGAACCGGAAGACCCCTATTGGGACGATCCGTCGCTGACGCTCGACGAAGGCCGCGCCGTGGTCGGAACGCTGTCGGCGGCGAACCGCGTTTTCGGCGACCTTGAAATGGCCGAGGCCATCCGCGACGCGGGCAACGTCATCATGGCCGTCGAGCTGGACATTGTTCCGCCCGGCGCCGCCGATAGCGTTGAGCGGCGGGTGGCGTCGTGGTGGCCCGATGCCGCCGACAGGACGCCCGATGCGGCGATCATGGATTTGAAACTTTCCGAAGTTCCCGGTACTCGCGAGCGGGTCGCCCAGGAGATATTGCGACAGGCGGCCGCCGAGCAGTTGCGAGGCGCGTTCACACTCAACGAGGAGGAACTTGCCGGCCGACTCGGCTGCGACGCGGCGGACGTGGCCCCGATCATGGCCGGCGTCAAGCGGTCGGCGGCCCGCCGGCTTGTCGGCGAATTGCTGAACCAGGACGAAACGATTTCTGCGAAGGATGTCCTGTCGCGCATACTCGGCGACAGGCGCGGTCGGTTCAATGCGGATCGCAGCGACGTTTTGGCGGCGGTCCACCTGGAACTTGCCGCCCGCGCGGTGCTCGGCCGGGCAGATCCGCTGCCGCCCGAACTAGACGGGCGTCTGCATCGCGCGCCCAATCTGACGCCGCTGCTGGCGCCATTTGCCCGGGCCGCGCGCGACATGGCCGCGGTGAATTTCTCGGCGGATTCCGACGGAACCGTGCGTCGCGTCCCGCCGATCGTGCAACACAATGGGCGCGCCATCCTTCATCTCGGCGTGGCCGCGGCATGTCGCATCCTCGATCTCGATCCGCGCCGGGCAACGCTTTCCGTCGGCGGCGTACTGGAAATTCCCTCGCGGGGCCCAGGGCAGGCCCGGCGGCTGCCGCTCGATCACGAAAGCAATCTCATCATTCACTGGGCCGAGACCGCGCCGCGATGGCGCGCCGGAGAGGACTTTCCGCACATCACCGCCGGCAAGCTGATGACCGTCGTCGACGCTCGAGAAACGATTCGCGGCAATGAAACAAAGATCAAGTACGAATGGGCGTCGATCGTCGCGGCCGCCAAGGGCGCCATCACGACGGCCGATCCGCAAATCCCCGGCGCCACCAGGAAAATACCCGGCGACGTCCAATACCGCGAGATGATCAACCGCCGCCACGATCTCGAGCAGGCGCTTCGTTTCGGTCGGGCCCGGCAGACCCCGGCAGGCGATCGGACAGGGGCGATTCAGGCGGAACTAGAGTCGCTGAACAAGTCGATCGAGGCGGAGCAGCGCGAAGCGGCCCAGGCGATCGAGATGTTCTGTGCCGAGCTTGAGGAGATTCCCGAGGAAGAAATCGCCGCCGACCCCGAGCTGGCGGCCGACGCCGAGCGCTACCGCGCCGCCGGGGCGAGTCTGACCGAGACGATACCCTCGCTTCGCAAGGCGAATAACGGTCTTCGGCGGAGCGTCGAAAGAACGATGGCGGAGCTCCGCCCGCACTTGAAGGACAAATACGCGTTTCTGGGCTACGCCGCCACCGCACAGGGCGACATCGTCACGACGCCGATCGATCCCAACACCCATGGCGTGATGTGTCATGCGCACGTGTTGAATACGATTCTTCAGTCGCGCCCCATCCGCCCGGCGAGCGCCGGCGTCGGGATCGCCATCTGCATCCTCGGCGGCATGACGATCAGTTTCCTGACCAGCACCTATTCGCCGCGGACGGCGCTGATCGCGACCGTCGCACTTCTCGCGGGCTTCGCGGCCGTCAACGGGTACGTGTTCTTCGAGCGAATGGATCGCTGGATTCACCTGGCGGTCCCGATGGCCGCGACGTCCGCCAGTTGGGCGTTTGTGACGCTTTTTCGTCAGTTGACCGCGGAGCGCGATCGTCGCGTCTTTGCCCGGGAGCTGTCGCAATACACGTCCCCGGCGATCGCCGCCCGCATCGCTGAAAACCCCGAGGCGGCCCAGGCCTTCAAGACGGTCCAGACCCGCGACGTGACCTGCTATTTCAGCGACCTGGCGGGCTTCACGACGCTGGCCGAGTCGCACGACCCCCGAGTTATTCAATTCGTGCTCAATACCTACCTGCGCCGCATGAGTGAAGTGATCTGGCGGCAGCACGGGCTGATCAACAAGTTCATGGGCGACGGCATCATGGCGTTTTTCAATCCGTCGGTCGATCCGCTCCCGGATCACGCCCGGGCCGCCTGCGAATCGGCGCTGGACACGATCGACGAACTCGAGCGCCTCAAGGAGGAAATGAAAGGCGATCGCGCCGCCGCCCTCTTCAACGAGCTGCATGTGCGCGTCGGCCTGGCGACGGGGATGTGTCAGAACGGCGACATGGGCTCGGACCTGAAGGCCGATTACACCATCATCGGCGACGTCGTGAATCTCGGCGCGCGGCTGGAGCCGGCGAACAAGGTGTTCGGCACGCAGATCATGGTCGCCGGCCCCACGCGCGACGCCGTGGCGGACGATTACGAATTTCGCTATCTCGCAGAGCTTCAGGTCAAGGGAAAGGCCCGGACCGTGCCGGTGTACGAGATCGTCTGCCGCAAGGGCGGGATGTCCGATGCCCGGCGCGAGTACGTCGAGCGATTCGAGGCCGGCGTCGAGCTTTACAAGCGGCGCCAGTGGGATGCGTGCATCGTGCATTTCACGCGGCTGCTGTCGCGGCGCATGGACGATCCCGGGAGCAGTCGATATATCGACGCCTGCCAGGAATTCAAGCGATTCCCACCCGAGGAGTCCTGGCGCGGCGCCCTGGAGCTGAAGGAAAAGTGACGGCTGCCGCGGACCGCCGGGCGATGCCTAATCGATTCGGCCCCCGCCGGCGCTGGCCCGCTCGTTGTCGGGATCGGGCAGAAAGCTCCGCGCCAGCGTCCGCACGCCGAGACTGGCGTCGGACCGGGCGATGTGCTCCAGCGGCTTGCGGAAATCTTCTCCCTGCCGGGTCGCGAACAGATAAACCGCCAGCAATCGCACCGCCGCGTGCTGGTCCTGGACGCGGGCCGCGGCCGCCGGCATCAACGTTCGATCATCGAGAATCACCCACTCGGCAACGCGCGTCGCCCGGGCGCGAACGCGCCAGTCCGCATCATTCAATAACCCGGCCAGCGACGCCTGCAAGAGTTGCGGCGAATCCCCGGCCTGTCCGTCGCCATGTTGCAGCGCCCCCAGCGCGGCACCGATGCGCTCGGCGGTCTCGGCCCGCTTCTCGACGTCGGCGGACGCGGCGGCGCCGATGAGCGCCTCCAGCGCGGCGCCGGACAGGTCGATGCCCGGGCGAGTCGCCGCAATCGGCGCCGCAGATATCGTGCCGAGGCCGGCCGCGAGCCGACCGTCGACAAAGACAGGATCGAACACCGCCGAGATTTCGATATCCAATTCCCTGTCGACCGACGAGATCAGTCGATCCTGCATCGCGCCGACGTTGATGGCGACCGTCTTCTCGACGGCGTCGCCGGGGACGAGAACCGGGCGTTCGTTCATGATGACCTGAAGGAAGTGTTCGAAACGGATCGGCTCACTGTCCGGACCCTTGATGCGGGCGCTGACCGCCACGAGCGGACGAGCCAGAAATCCTTCACCGAAACTGATCGGAAAGGGCCCGACGTTTTCCAGGCGCATGACTACGCGGATGGGTTCGGTCGGGCGCAGCGCGTCCTCCGCGAATCGAATCGAGAACCGGAGGAAGTCGGCGGTGCGGCGATAGTAGTCGAAAACGTCGCGGTGAAAACGATTCAGCGCCGCCGCGATGCCCGGGTACGCCGGCGCCGGCCCCAGGTCCTCGTTGTGCGCCTTGAGCAGTTTTCGAATCTGGTTGAACGCCACGCCGGATCGCTGAATCGCCGCCGCCTTTCGCAGAATCTCCACGGCCTGCGACTGCTTGCCCTGCTTGAGTCGGCACCGCGCCAACTCCAGCGCGGCCATCTGGTCCGAGCCGGACAACGGTGATAACAGTTTGACGGCCTCGTCCAGGCGGCCGTTGGCGCTGAGTGCGTATCCGTAGGCGAGCCGGGCCATCGACGAGGGCACGCGATCATCCATGGCCCGCCTGGCCAGCCGCAGCGCTCGCTTCCTGTCCGGATTGTCGTAGCAGTAATACCACGCCATCTCGGCGGCGATATGCGGCGGGCCCTCCCTGGCGACGTCTTCGTACTGGCGATTGCAGGCGGCGTGAACCTCCTGCTCGTCACGCTGCGCGTCGTCCGTTTCGCCGAGCGTCCTGGCGGCCGTGGCCCGAAGTGTCCGGGCCGCGTGAAACGACGGATCGGCCTTCAGCGCCTCGTCCGCGGCCTGGCGGGCGGCCTCGAAATCGCGGCTGCACAGATAGGAGATCGCCAGTTTCTGCCAGCGCTGCGGCGGAATCGTGCCCGCCTCCGCGCGGCGGTGCAGATCGATGGCCCGCGTGTACCACTCCTGCGCTTCCCGGTGCATCGACAGCCGATCGAGAAGCTCCGCCAACTCCCAGACGATGTTCACCTGGGAGGGGTTGATCGAGATCAGTTGCAGCGCCATTTCGACGCGCTGAATCTCCGGCTCGGTCTCTCCGAACAGCTCGTAGGCCAGCTCGCGGGCCGCCGTGTTGATCGGATTGAGCCGCAGGGCCGTTTCGACCTGCTTACCCGCCTCGGGCAACTCGCGATTCTCGTAATAATGCCTGGCGAGCCATGTCCGCAGGTGGCTTTCGTAATAGGGCGAATGGTCTGCGCCGGCCAGTTCACGCTGAAGAAAATCATGGCGAAGCTCGGCCGACTCGCGGCGCTCCATTTCCATGTCAAACCACCGCACCCTCGCGCCGTCGTTCTCCGGCGCCAGCGTGACATACTGCGTCATCGCCTTGTGCGCGGAGTCGATTCGACCCAGCCGGCTGTAGACGTCGTACAGCCAGAAGTACGCCTCTGCGCAGCCGGGATCGACCTCCGTGGCGGTCTCGAGAATTCCAATGACCCGTAGCGATGCACAACGCGCGTCGGATCGACCGATCAGGTGCCCGTGGTGCCGCGCGAGGTTGACCAGCCAGCCGCACGACGGATCTGACCGGCCGGCTCCCCGGGGATCACGCTCCGCGATTTGGCCCGGCGATGCGTCGTCGGAATCGGGCTGGAACGGGATGCCGGCCGGCTGGGTCGGCAGACAGAACAGAATGACCATTACGAGGGCAATCATGGGCCAACCTCCGGAAAAATCCGCGCGGAACGTCCCGCCGGACGGGCACAATCCCTATTATTATCGGCACTTGCGGCCGACAGGGCCCCAGTCCCATTTCGCCATTTTCACGCCCCGCCAATACCCCTGGGCCCGCTATCCTTCCTTTCGCCAGCCCGACAGGCATCATAGCTGGCCGCGGGCGGATGCGTAACGGACCCCGAGTGAGGCGAGCGATGGCGATCAGAATCAGCTACGAATCGGATGCCGACTCGGCTGTCCTGGCCGACAAGACGGTGGTCGTGCTCGGCTATGGTAACCAGGGCAGGGCCCACGCCTTGAATCTGCGCGACAGCGGATGCCGCGTGCTCGTCGGCCAACGGGACGGCGGGGCCAATTTCAACCGCGCCCGCGAAGACGGATTTGACCCCCGGCCCATCGAAGACGTCGCGCCGTCGGCCGACCTGCTCATTCTGGCGCTGCCCGACGAGGCGATGGGCGGAATCTACACACAGCAGATTAGCCCGCTCATGCGGCCGGGCGCGGCGCTGGGGTTTATTCACGGATTCGCGATTCGATTCGAGCAGATCGTCGCCGCGCGCGACTCCGACGTGGTCATGGTGTCGCCCAAGGGGCCTGGCCGCCTCGTGCGCGACGCATTCCTGCGCGGCGGCGGGTTGCCGTGCCTCGTCGCGGTGCATCAGGACGCGAGCGGGTCGGCGCGGGCGCTGGCGCTCGCCTGGGGCCGGGCCATCGGCGGCGGCCGGGGCGGAATGATCGAGACGAGCTTTGCGGCTGAGTGCGAATCGGATCTGTTCGGGGAACAGGCGGTCCTCTGCGGCGGCGTCATCGAGTTGATGAAAGCGGCCTTCGACGTGCTCGTTGAGGCGGGATATCCGGAGGAACTCGCGTACATCGAATGCATTCACGAGGTCAAGCAGGTCGTCGACCTGCAATACGCTGACGGCCTGGCGGGGATGCGGCGGCAGATTTCCACGACGGCCGCGTATGGCGGCCTGACGGTCGGGCCGAAGCTGATCGACGACGCCGTTCGCCGGCGCATGCGCGAAGCGCTGCGGGAGATTCGCGATGGAACCTTCGCGCGCCGGTGGGTCAGCGAGTGTGCGATGGGTCGGCCGAATTTCCGCCGACTCCAGGATGCCGAGGCGTCCCATCGCAGCGAGCCGGTCGGACGGCGCGTCCGCGAACTCGCCGTCGGGGCGCTGCCGCGCGGCGATTGATCTCTTCGCGGGCTTCGGCGTTTCATTGCGTCGCGCCCGCGAACCGATAGAATGAAATCACCGATCGGGGACGTAGCTCAGCTGGGAGAGCGTCGCGTTCGCAATGCGAAGGTCGTGGGTTCGAATCCCATCGTCTCCAGTCCGTTTCTTATCCTCGCGCCGGAATCGTAGCGGCCACTTCGCAAGTTCGGTCGCGCACGGAGGCGCGGGCGACCCGATCCTCGACCGACTGTTCCTCGCCCGAACCAGCGACGATCCGACTACCTGAACGGCCCGACCTGGTCCTCGACGTACGCGAGAAAGGCGACGATGTCGGCAGCATACGGCTTATTGTGAACGGTGAGCGTCCCCGCCGCGTCGGCCTCCACGTATTCGTCTACCGCCAACGTCACGAAGTTGGTCGGGTTCGCACGCCACTTGACCGTCGCGCTGGTCCCCTGCATGAAGAAGACGCGATGCACGTCGTCGTCGTTATCGATCTGAACGATCATCGAGCTGCCTTGCGCCTGTGCGGACACGCGGCCCGTCTCCGCCATGGGGCCCTGTCCGTAGAGATAGACCCAGCCATAGTCCAGGTAGAAGGTCAGCGAGGATTCGTGAAAATGACCCGACGCATTGTTCGCGTCCTTTTTATTCGCGCCGAGAATGACGTCGTAATTCTGGTTCGGCAGCTTGACCGCGTCGAAGGCCATGACCCCGTCGGTCTCGACGACCTGCAGCGTATCGATCGTGCGGCGAATGGAAACGCCGTTGATCAGGCCGTCCCGGGCCGCGCCGACCAGCGTGACGCGGCCGGCCCCCGGCCCATCGTCGATCGGCACCTGACAACCCGCCAACAAAGTTAGTAGCAATAACCAGCACATCCAGCGTTCGTTTCTCATCTTGTTAACTCCAAGTAGGACCCATGATCGGGGCCCGGCCGCATATGCCGAGCCGCCGCACACAATTCGCAGGCAAGCAACAGCGCCAAAAAAGGGACCATCGGATTCCAGATGATGCCGAGCGCCGCCAACGCCGCGCCGGACCCGAGGTAGGCCGCCGCGGCGATCAAGAGGGCGACGATCCGCCGCCTGGTTTGCCGCACAAACCCGGCCCCCATCATCATCCCCATTGTCGCGCTCAACGCGAGCCCGATGATCAAGAGCCACCCCCTCGTGAGCGGCACCGGCCTGTCGGCGTCGGCCAGGGCCTTTTCAACGGCGAATGCGTGCCCGTAGCAGCCGGGCAAATCGGAGCGGCCGGCATGAGGATGCCTGTCCGTTCCAGGCCGCAGGTCGCCGATGAAGACGACCCGGCCTTCAAACCAATCGCGCAATTCGGTCTCCTCGGCGGTGAAGACGCGCGCGTATTCAACGGTCGCCGAATCCAAAACGGCGTCGGCGGGCATTCGGATGCTGAGATGACCGACCCGATCGCCCGACTTGATCCCGAAGTCGGGCCAGTTCTTCGACTCGTCTTCGATGCGCAGGGGCACGGTGTCGACGTCCTTCACCGCGATGCGCGCCCGGGGCAAGGCCGGATGCGGCTTCGAGTAGCGGATCGTGGCCGATTCGCCGGGCGCATCGAGGCCGATCTCATAGTCGGCATCCGGATGGCGCCACAGCGCGGCGGCGGCGAGCGAAAGCGACGGCAGGACTTTCTGCCCGTCTCGCTGCGCGGCGAAGGTCACGCGCCAGGGCGTGTCCTTCTCGAAATGGACGTCGGTGCATCCCCATTCAACAAGGGGCGCGATGGCGTGACTGATTTCCGGCAGCGTCGACTCGTCAAACCACCACTTTCTCACCGCGGCGACGACGGGGATTCCGGCCTCGCGGAGGGCCGAAACGCCCTCGGCCAGGGACCGGTCGAACGGCGTCGCTCCGCGAAACTCAATGTCCCAGACAACCACGCGGGGCCTGCCGGGCACGAGGCGGCGCATCAATGCGCCATGCACGCTGCGCCAGGACTTGACGTCGTCGGCCCGGGCGCGCTCGATGCCCGCCCGGCGCGCCAGCGCCGGCATGTCGGTCGCGTCCGTCATCGCCAGCACGCGGACGCGCTGCCAGGGGCGCTGAACCGCCGCGGCGTCCGGCCCGACTGCCGCGACGGCGGACTCCGCCGCTGCCGCCGCGGTTCCGATCACGACGAATCGCTCGAACATCCGATTCGCCGGCGTCCACTCGAAGACGAGCGGCGTCCCGACGACGTACGCGATTGCGACGGAAATCGCGACCGCCGCGGTGCGGGTCTTCTTCGAGTTCTGCAACATCCACCGCTTCAACCGCTTGGCGGCGACGTAGAGCACGTGGTCGCGGCGGGCCTGGATCGGCTCTCCCGCCAGGTACCGGGCGATATCGTCGGCGATGGCGCCGGCGGTGGCGTACCGGCGGTCTTGTTCCTCTGCCGTCGCCGCCAGAACTATCGTGTCGACGTCGCGGTCGAGCTCCGGCCGAATGCGCGAGGGCCTGCGCCGCGGCGCCTCGATGCGCCCGTCGCCGCCGCCGGCGCCAGGCGGCCCCGCCGCCCGATCGGGCACTTCGCCGGTCAGGAGCTGAAAGAGAATCCTGCCCAGCGCGTAAACGTCGGTTCGGGCGTCGATGAGCGACGGCATGCCCGCCAATTGCTCCGGGGCGGCGTAGCCGCGCGTTCCCAGAAAATCGCCGGTTTGGGTGACGGACTCGCTGGCTTCATGGCCCGCGCCCGTCAGCCGCGCCAGCCCGAAGTCGAGAATGTGCGGCTCGCCGGCGGCGTCGACAAGGATGTTCGGCGGCTTGAGGTCCCGGTGGATGATTCGTTTTTCATGGGCGACGTTGACGGCCCGACAGATTTTTTCGACCAGCGCCAGTGTTTCGGCGGGCCCGAGCTTCCGCTGTGAATGAAACTGATCGATGGGCTGGCCGTTGATATGCTCCATGACCAGGAATCGAGAGCCGTCTCGGGCGATGCCGCCGTCGTAGATGGTCACGATGTTCGAATGGCGCAGACTCGCGGCCAGTTCGACCTCGCGGCGGAAGCGGTGACGCTGTTCTTCCGACGCGAACGGGCCCTGGAGCAACACCTTCAGCGCGACGATGCGCCTGGTGGCCAACTGCTCGGCTCGATAGACGACCCCCTGGCCGCCGCGATGAATTTCGTTCAGGATCAGGAAGCCGTCGATGCTCGGATAGCGCGCGGACGCGGCACGACGAACGGTGACCGGATGCCGCGTATCGGCCGCCGCTTGGTTCGTTTCCGTGTCGTTGGGGCCCGACGTGTGATCTCGACGGGGACCCTCGCGATTTGATCGGCCAGGTCCCATGAACCCGCCTCCGCGCCCCCATCATAACCGAGGGCCCAAACGGCGGCCATTCACCCGTCAACCGCGTCAGCGGACCGACAAATCTCGCGCGGCGATTGGCCAAATCGGATACGATGCGCCATCGGCGGGGCCGGCCGACGCGTGAACAGGCCGCAAGCGTTTGCGTCGTCGCCGGCGATCGCGGCACCCGGAAAGTCGAGAGACCCGGTGACAAGACGCCCAGCACGGGACGAAGGAGAAGCTCCCCGCGAGACGGCCGACCCGCAAGCCCTGCGGCACTTTCTCGACGCGATCAACTGCGGCGCCATGCTTCTGGACCGGGCGGGCCGAATTGTGCACGCCAACGATCGGTTGTGCCGGATGCTCGGTCTCGTCATCGAGGACGTCGTCGGGCGAACCGCGCACTCCTTCTACGACGCGCCCGAGGCCGTCGAGCACGTCCGCGCCAGGATCGAACGCTTTGACGAGGCCGATGAAGGCGAGTTTCACCTGCCGCGGTCCGACGGCCGAGTCGTTCCCGTAATCCTTTCCGGCCGGCCGCTGGGCGGAAAGCCGCCCCACGGCGATCTGCGCCTGGTGACGGCGATCGACATCACGCGCCAGAAGGATGCCGAGCGCCGGGCCCAGGACGAGTTTCAGACCGTGGCCAAGCTCAGCGACACCGTCATCGCGCAGGCACTGGATTTGAAGCACCATTCCGAAGAGCTGGAGCAGCGCGTCCGCGAGCGCACCCGCGAACTCCGCGAGGCGAACATGGACACCATTTACATGCTTGCCGTGGCCAGCGAGGCCAAGGATGCCGATACCGGCGACCACGTCCGCCGCATACAACACTACACGGAGTTTCTGTCGCGGGCGCTCGGCCTGGGCGAGAAGGTCGTCGAAGAATACGGCTACTCATCGATCCTGCACGACGTCGGGAAGATGAGCGTGGCCGATCAGATTCTCAAGAAGCCGGGCCCCCTTGACCGGGAGGAGCGCAGGCGAATGGAGGAACACTGCGTCACCGGCGAGCGCATCCTGTCGACGAACCCGTTCTTCGAAACGGCGCGGCGCATCGCGCGGAGCCACCATGAAAACTGGAACGGCAGCGGCTACCCCGACGGACTCGCCGGCGAAGCGATCCCCCGGGCGGCGCGGATCGTGCACCTGGTCGACGTTTACGACGCCCTGACGAGTCGGCGCGTCTACAAGCCGCCGTGGACTCCCGGGCAGGCCGCCGCGGCGATCATCGAGGGCGCCGGCGCCGCGTTCGACCCGCGGGCGGCAGCGGTCTTCAAGTCGCTTCACGAGTCCGGCGCCATCCGGCCCACCGAGCCGCCCGCGGTGGGATAATCGCCAGTGGCCGCGGCGTTTTGCCGGGCCCGAGGGGGTCCGCCGTGTCGACCCTTGTCCTGCGCGACAGGTCGACTCGGCGGGAGTTGACAGGGGCAACTCGGCGGGAGCCAAGGATTCGTCACGAAATAAAGTACATCACAAGGGGAGTGCGGGCGTCGCGCCCGCCTACTTGATCCCGATGCCCGTGCTTTACTTTATTCACCGACGATCCCTGGAGCATTTTCGATCTTTCCGTAGCGTCCGCCCTCCGTAGCGTCCGCCCTCCGTGGCGGACGGACAGTCGGCTTGGTCCTTACAGTTTGCTCGTCGGCCCCGGCGGAGCGGGGCCGCTACACAGTTGCCAAATCCGCTCTAAGCACGCGCATGTCGCGATCCGCCCCGGATCAGCACGGCGAAGCCCGCGAGGATGTGGAAAATTCCAACCCAGGCAGGCCATGAGGACGCCTGGCGCGCGACTGCCAGCGGGGCGAGAAAACCGAGCCGCATGAAGAGCAACCCCTGCATGAGCAAAAGCAGTGCCAGCACCGCGGCACTTCCCGGCGTGCGCCGCGTGAGCATCAGCCCGTAGGCGGTCAGCAAAATGATGATCTCGCGGGGAAGGGGAAACACCGCGATGCCGTAAGAGAGCGACATCGGGATGTTCCTGATTACGCCGGTCCAGTGGATGTCGTTGCCCTCGTCCGTGGATGTCGCGGACTTGGCGCCGCCGGGGCCCATCCACTCGCCCTCGGGCGTAACCACCCAGACGTGCCGCAGGTCGGTGGCGAGCCGGGCGTCGTATCCCATGCGCCGCATGAGCGAGGCGGCGACGATCGCGCGGCCGTCGCAGTCCTCGCGAAGGCCCGATTGAGTGGCGGCGGCAACGTCGAACATTTCCGCGACCGTGGGCATGTAGTCGGCGCAGCCCCACGTGTCCCAGTCCCAGGCGTATTCGACACGCTCCAGCACCAGCCGCTCAATCTGTTGTTGGATCAACAGGCCCCGTTCGCGATCGGTCGCCGCGAACCGGGCGCTGGTCGCCTCCTCGTCGAGACGGGCGCGGACCTCGCCCTCCAGCTCCTCCAGCCGGGGGTCATCGGGCGCGATCATCGCCTGCATGTCGCGCACGTGGGCGAGATGCCGGGCGAACAGGCCGGGGCGCGGAAAGAGGACGACAAGCGTGACGGCGAGGAAAATGGCGGCCTTGATCGGCCAACGCCAATACCATCGCCCCCACCATTCTCGTCGGAGCCCGCCGGGCACTCTGTGCAGCAATGATGATTCGGCCATCGGACGATTCACAAATCGCGGCGGCCCGGGAGGGCGACGGAGCGGCCGGCGTCAGGTCGTCGCGGGTTGTTGCGAGTCTGCTGCAATGGGCGCCGGCTTCTTCTCAAACCAGAAATGCAGGAGCAGGATGCCGACGCCAATGACAAGATATGCGTCGGCGAGGTTGAATATCCACGGCCAGAGAGAGAATCTGCCGAGCTTCGCCTCGATCTTGATGAAATCGCGAACGACCGGCTCGGGGCCGGCCTCGGCGACGTCGTCGCGGCGATAAGCCCGGGCCCCTGCGCCGGACGGGTAGTCGCCGATGAAGTACAGGCCCGGCTCTTCCTTGACCAGCGTCCCCACGACGCGCCTCTGCGGCTGGTCGTAGTGCAGGACGAAGGCCTCGTGCCGCGTGCGGTCGTAGAGATTTCCCAGGGCGCCGGCGAGCACCAGCCCCAGGGCGACGTGCATCGAGCGTCGCGCGGCGGCGGAGTTGGCGAACAGATAGAGGACGAACATCAGGGCCAGCACCGACGCTCCCACGAAAACCGACGCGAATCCTGCGCCGAGCCCGAACAGGGCGCCAGGATTGAGCGAAAGCTGAAGACTGGCAAGGTTTTTGATCAGGACGCGAGAATTGTCCCAGTCGAGCGTTTCGAATGCCCACGCCTTGGTCCACAGGTCGGACGCCAGGCCGACAAGGGCGACGATCCACAGGCGAAGGTGGCTCGCCGGGTCCTTCATCGCCCAGCGCGGGGGCGGTTCGTAGGCGGTCGTCGTGAGCGGCGCGATCGGCCGTTGGGCGTCATTCATGGGCGATGCCGGGGGCGTCTGCCGAATTGGCTATCGGCGTCCGTTCGCTTCCTGCGATTGTTTGTACTGCAAACAGTATCGCGCCCACGGCTTGGCCTGCAAGCGCGCCATCTCGATCGGCACGTTCGTCGCTTCGCAAACACCGAACGTCCGGTCGTCGATGCGCGCCAGGGCGGCGTCAATTTCCCGAAGCGTCTCCCGCTCGGTGGCGATCAATCCAATGGTGAACTCCTGTTCGTAATTGTCGGTGCCGATGTCGGCCATGTGGATCGGCATCTGCGACAGGTCGCCCGCGGCGTCAGACCGCGTTCGCCGCAGGGCTTCGCCCTCCATTTTGTCCACGTCGCCGACTATCTCGCGGCGCTTTTCCAAAAGCAGGTCGCGAAACTGCGCAAGCTCATCATCCGATAGCGTCGTCAGCACCCTTGGGCGCTCCGGACTCGCCTGCGGTTCGCTCGCGCCGGGCGGCGCCACGCGCCCGTTGGACGACGACGAGCGCCGCGCCGCGCCGCTGTCTCCCGAGGCACGCCTTGCATTGATTCCATTTCGCCCGGCGTGGCCGGGCCGTCGTGGTCTTGGCACCTTCGCCCCTCCAGCATCCGAGTCGTGACCGATATCCGTCGTGGCCGCGGCTTGGATCGGATGCGGACCGCCCCGCTGCCGGCGGCGGCTCTGGGGCCGCGCCGCGGAATAGGCCGAGCCCCTGACTATATTTCGCGGAAGGGCACCTTGTCAATGCCCCCCGGATTATGAGAAAATATGGGACAAGACACATTGCGGGATGGCGACCCAAACGGAGTGACACACAATTGTCACTTTCGGCGCGGAATCGGCATTCACGCAGCCGGCCCCCGGTCTTACATGCCCACCCATCGCTTTGAGGTCCTGCATCGCGACGCCCACTCGCACGCACGGCTCGGCCGCCTGCACACGCCCCACGGCGTCGTCGAGACGCCGCTGTTCATGCCCGTCGGAACCCGCGCCAGCGTCAAAGGCCTTCTCCCGGAACAATTGCGCCGCGCCGGCGCCGACATGCTGCTCGCCAATACCTATCATCTCGCCCTGCGCCCCGGCGCCGAGGTCGTCGCCGCGATCGGCGGGCTGCACAAATTCATGTCCTGGGACGGGCCGATTCTGACGGACAGCGGCGGCTACCAGGTCTTCAGCTTGGCGCAGCTCAATCACATCGACGATGACGGCGTGACTTTCAAGTCGCATGTCGACGGCGCGGTGCTCAGACTCGATCCCGAATCGGCGGTGCGCCTACAGGAGCAGCTCGGCGCCGACGTGATTATGGCGTTCGATCAGTGCCCGGCCCTGCCCGCGCCGCCGGCCGCGATCGACGAGGCGGTTGACCGGACGATCCGCTGGGCACGGCGCTGCAAGGCGGCCCAGACGCGGGGCGATCAGGCGCTGTTCGGCATCAATCAGGGGGGGCTCGACGTCGACCGGCGATTGCGCTGCATGGACGCCCTGGTGAAGATCGGCTTTCCCGGCTACGCCGTGGGCGGCCTTTCGGTCGGCGAGGATCCCTGCGAGACCGCCCGGGCGCTGGCGGCCTTCGTGTGGCGGATGCCCGAGGTATGCCCGCGGTATCTGATGGGCGTTGGGCGCCCGATTGATATCGCGCGGGCCGTCGCCTGCGGCGTAGACATGTTTGACTGCGTCCTCCCGACGCGCAACGGCCGCAACGCATTTGCGTTCGTCGACGGCGGATACCTTCGCCTTCGCAACGCGAAATACAAGTGCGATGAACGACCGCTTCTCGACGGCTGCGATTGTTACGCCTGCGCGCATTTCAGCCGGGCCTATCTGCGACATCTGTTCCTGGCAGGCGAGATGCTGGGCCCGATTCTGGTGTCGTTGCACAACATCGCCTATTATCAGCGATGGATGAGGCGAATCCGCCACGCCATTCTTCAGAACCGCCTCTCCGCGCTGCTTGCGGAATCCGAGCAGGCGGCGGCCCGATCGACAGACAGCGAGGACACGCCATGCTGATTCTCTTCGTCACGCTCGCCCAGACCACGCAGCCGGGACGAGCCCCGGCGCCGTCGATGATGGACTACCTTCCGATGTTCGCGCTCATCGGATTGGTGTTTTATTTCATTCTCATTCGCCCGCAGTCGAAGGAGCGGAAGAAGCGCGAGGAGATGCTCAAGACCGTCAAGAAAAACGACCGCGTCGTCACCGTCGGCGGCGTCATGGGCACGGTGCAATCGGTCCGCGAGGACGAGGTCACGCTCAAGGTGGACGAATCCAGCAACACCAAGATCACCTTTACCCGGTCAGCGATTCAGCGAATCGTTTCCTCCGGACCGGCCGAGTCGAACGGGGCCAAATAACCGGGCATCGCCCGGCGCCCCCGCCGGCGACCGGCGTTCTCAGCGTCAATAATCGCCTTCCGGTACGCCGCGCCGCCATTGGCGACGGCCGGCATCGGGGATCGACCGCAACTGCCCGTCAAGGTTGCAACTGCCGGACCCGAAGAAGATATAATGACGCAGGCGATTGGCGGCCTGGGCGCCGCTGGCCGATTGTGAAGTGAAGGAGTAATGACCGTGACCCATCGAACGCCGATGAGACCCGCCGCGATGTTTGCCATCGTACTTGCCGCGGCCCTCGCATTGACGCCGACTTCGGCCAGCGCCCAGGCGACGGGCGGCCAGGTCGATCTCAATCAGATTCTCCAACAGTTCGGCCCGCTCCTCGGCGGCCTGGGCGGCATCGGCGGCATTCCGACCGACGGCACCGGCACGACGACGCAGCCGGCCGAGCCGCCGACGGACGGCGGCGCCGGCTCGATGACCCGCCAGCCGATCACCAATTCTCTCGACAGCGTGAACCGCGAGGGGCTGAGCAACCGCAGCCCCGGCATCTGGATTCAAAATGCCCAGGCGGTGGCCAACGGCGACACGGAGTTCTTTACCGGCGTTCCGGAGGAGGAGCCCAACTTCTTCCGCGCCACCTTCAACGAAATCTTCACCATCTTCACCGATACGTTCAGCGCCATCATCACCGGGGCCAACGTCCTGATCGCGGCGAACACGGGCATTCCGCCAATTGACGGCGGCATGAACGGAACCGGCGTCGGGATGATACCCAATTCGGCGACAACCGGCGCCGGCACGACCACGACCCTTCAATAACCCGTCTTCGCGGCCGATTCGTCCGCGGATTCGAACGAGGCCGGCGCCGCGCTTCGCGCTTCGCCGCTTCGCGCCACGACGACGATTCCGACGACCATTGCCGCCGCGAAGCACGCCGTGCGCCAGGTGAACGCCGGACCGGCGTCGTCGGCCCCGGGCAACGAAAAGCCCAGGAACCGTTCGATCCACTCGTATCGCGCGGCGAGGATCGGCATCGTATTGTTCGCCACGTGAATCGCGATCGCCGGCAGGAGCGAGCCGGACTGCATGCAGACCAGCGCCAGGAGGACCCCGATCAGACTGTGCACCGGCAGTTGGTCGGCGTTCATGTGGAACAGGCCGAAGATCAGGCCGACACTCAGCGCCGCGGGACCGACGCCCAGTCTTTGCCTGAGCCCCGACAGCAGAAATCCGCGAAATAACGCTTCCTCACAGACGCCCGGTATGACGGCAAGGACGACGATGACGCCGAACAGCGGATGCGTCAGAAGCTCCGCGAAGCGTTCCATCGCCGGGTTGTAGCCGGGCGGGAAAAAATGAAATTGTATCTCCCGCAGGAAATTGGCGATCGGCACGACGGCGGCCGCGATGAGGGCGGTTCCGATCCAGGCGGCGCCGGGCGGCGCGCGGAGCGAGAACGTCCGCCTCCAATCCAGCTTGAAATACCAGCAGATCGCCGCGGCGGGCAGCGCCAACACGCATATCTGTGCCCCGGCAATGACCAGCTTCAATCGCTCCGACGTCGTTTCTTCGTCGATCAAATACGACTGCCAGTAGAAATAGACGGGAAACAAAACGGCGACGGCCATCAACGCGCCGGCGGGGGACGGAGCGGGCCTCGGCGAGAAGAAGCGCCGCCGCAGAAGCGTCTTGTAGCTGCCTACGTCGCTGAACAGCACCGCTTCGTGGCCGTACACGCGGGCCGCCACCGCCACGGCGGCCGCCGCGTAGAAGCACGTGGACAGCAGGCAGATTCCCATCGCGGGGGCGTCGTAGTTGCCGAGGAACAGCTCGCGGATCAACACCACGATATTCGCCACGGGAATGACCAGCAGCAGGCCTTCGAGTCGTGTCGTCGGCATGTAGGAGACGACCATCGACGGCACCATGAAGGCGATCATCACCGGCATCATGTAGTTCTGCGCTTCCTTGAAGGTCCGCGCGAAGCTGCACGTCGCCAGCATGATCGCCCCCGCCAGGACGGCGAACGGCAGCATGGCCAGCAGCACGATCGGCGCCGCCGTCGTGAAGAACCCGGATTGCGAATCGGCCGCCGTCTCCAGCGCCTCTCTCCGCTGGAGATGGGAAAGCTGCCGCTCGGCCCCCGTGCCGCGCGCCGCGGCGGCGGACTCGATTCTCTCCTGGGCTTCGAGAAACTCGACGTCTCTCGCCGGCTCGAAGGCGACGGCCAACTGGGCCACCTTGTTGAAATGAAAGACCGCCGTCATGGACGCGAGATTCAGCATCGTCGTGATCATGGCGATCGTCACGATCACGCCGAACTTGCCCGCGACGATCTGGCCCGTCGGCACGGGCGAAACGGCCAGCGTCTCCAGCGTGCCCCGCTCGCGCTCGCCGGCCGTCAGATCGATCGCCGGGTACAGCGCGCCGGTCACCGTCATGATGACGAGCAGAAACGGTACGACCATGGCCAGGATCTTGGCGAATTGTTCCCGGGGGCTCGACGTCGACAGGTGATGGGTCAACAGGGGCGTCAGGTTCGCGGCGCCGCCGGGCAGGTCGGCGACGCGGGCGCGGATGACGCGCGCCGATTCGTTCGCCAGGATCTTGCCGAGCTGGACGAAGACGAAGTCCGACCGAGGATCGGTGTCGCAATGAACGATCTGCACGACCCGGTTGGTCGCATCGAACGGGCCCTCCGCGTCGGGCGGCGGATCGACGATCACCGCGGCGTGGAAGGTCTGGCTGTCCACGGCGTCCCACAAGGACTCGCCGGCATCGAGAACGTCGATCTCGATCTGCCGCGATTCAATCCGCGCCGACAGACCCGCGTCCGGCGGCCCCTCGCCCGGCGCCGAGGACGCAAACTCGTATTCCCGATCTTCCCGCTCCAGCACGCCGCGCAGCCACAGCCGATGGGCCGCGTCCGGCACGCAGACGCGATATTGCTCGGCGCGGCGACGCCCGGTCTCCACGCGCAGGGCCTCGACGACGACGATCATCAGCACGGGATATAACACGATGGGCACCAGCAGCATCGCCGCCAGCGTGCGCCGATCGCGCAGCGTCTCGACCAGTTCCTTGCGGTAGATGACGCCGGCGCGGCGGTAACGGCTCATGCGCCCCCTCCGGCGCCCGGCGAAGCGTCGGCGGCGAGTGATTCGATCGTCGCGTCGAGCACGTGCTCCGCCTGTCCGCAGAGGGCAAGGAAGATTTCGCCCAACCGCGTCTTGCCTGACTGGTCGCGCAGCGCCGCCAGGTCGCCCTCGCCGACGAGCCGGCCCTCGTGTATCAGCCCGAACCGGCCGCAGAGCTTCTCGGCGTCGTCGAGGTAGTGCGTCGAGAGAATCACCGCCTTGCCGCGATCGGCCTCGGCACGAACGAAGTCAAGCACGACGCGGTTCGTCAAGACGTCGAGGCCCAGCGTCGGCTCATCCATGATCAGGATCGGCGGGTCGCCCATCAGCGCCCGGGCGATGTTCGTCCGCTGCTTCTGCCCCGTCGACAATCCGCCGCAGCGCAAATCCAGAAACTCCTTCATGTCCAGCCAGCGGGCGAGCAAGTCGATGCGCCGGTCGATCGCGCCGCCGTCCAGCTCAAGGAGCTCGCCGAAGTAGCGCATGGTTTCTCGCGGCGAAAGGCGCTCGTATAGGCCGGTCGACGCCGTGAGATATCCGAGCCGCCGGCGGGCCTGCTCCTTCTGGGTGGCGACGTCGAACCCGCCGAGACGCACGCTTCCCGACGTCGGCGTGAGAAGTCCACTGATCATCCGCAGGCACGTCGTCTTGCCGGCGCCGTTCGGTCCGAGCAGGCCGTAGATTTCACCCGGGCGCACCGCCAGCGAGACGTCATCGACCGCCCGCTTGAGATCGCCGGCGGTGGTGGGAAACACCTTGACCAGCCGGCGAACGTCGATCATCGCGACGCCATGGCCGGACGTCGGGCGGGCCGGCCCGCCGCGCGAATCGCGTTGCAAGTCACAGCGGGCGTCATCGGCGTCGGTGCGGTTCATGGCGCGACGTATAATAGCCGTCGGCGCGATTCGATGCGCCGCGGATGGGCATTCATGGCCGCCACGCGAACCGACCGCTACACGCCGTCATTGATCGATCCGCCCGAACTGCAAACCGCGCTGGTGGCCGACGTGGCGCCGATCCGGCCCGTCGAGAAGGTCTACAGCTATCTCGTCCCCCGGCCGTGGGCCGACGCGCTCGCGCCGGGGATGCGCGTGACCGTGCCGTTCGGGCGAAGCGGAAAGCCGGCCGTCGGGTTCTGCATCGGCCTGAGCGAGCGCCCGTGGAAGACGACGCTCAAGCCGATCATCGGCCTGATCGACGAGGCGCCGGTCCTGGGCGCGACGATGTTGTCGCTGGGGCGCTGGATCGCGCGCTACTACGCCGCGCCGATCGGTCGAACGCTCGACCTGATGGTGCCGTCGGCAGCGAAGAATCGCGTCGGATGGAAGTCGGTCAAATTCGCCGTCGCGACAGTCGCAGAGCAGGCGGACGACGCGGCAACCGTCGGCTCGCTGACGGCCAAGCAGGCGAAGGCGTGGCGGGCACTGAACGATGCCGGCGGAAGACTTGAAACGGCCGCGCTGTGCGATCGCGCCGAATGCGGCGGGACAGTGATCGCCGCCCTGGCGCGCAAGGGCCTTGTCCACGTCGAGCGCCAGCGCCGGCCCCGCGCCCCCGATGCGACGCAGCGCGTGCCGGAGGAACCGGGCTTCGAGTTGACGCCCGATCAACGCGCCGCGACCCATCAGACATCCGCCGCCGTAGCGGCGCGGCAGTTCTCCGTGCAGGTCCTGTTCGGCGTGACCGGCAGCGGCAAGACCGAGGTCTACGTCTCCACGATCCGACAGGTCGTCGCCGGCGGCGGCCAGGCGATCATGCTTGTGCCCGAGATCGCACTGACGACACAGACCGTCGCGCGACTAGAGAAGCGTTTTTCCCGCGTCGCCGTGCTGCACAGTGGACTGGCCGAGGGCAGCCGGGCCCAAACCTGGGCGGCGATCGCCGCGGGTGAGATACCCGTGATCATCGGCACGCGCAGCGCGATCTTCGCCCCCTGCCCCAACCTCGGCGTGATCATCGTCGACGAGGAAGCGGAGTCGAGCTACAAGAATCTCTCCGCGCCGCGCTTTCACACGCGCGACGTGGCGGTCCTGCGGGCCCGGTTGGAAAATGTGCCGGTCGTGCTCGGCTCGGCGACCCCGTCGCTGGAAACGTGGAAAAACGTCCACCGCAGGGCGCACTATCACCTGATCTCCATGCCGACCCGCGTCCGCGGGCTGTCGCTGCCGACGCTTTATCTCGTGGACATGCGCGTCGAGCACCTGGCGAGGCCGGGCGTCCACATGCTCTCCCGCGAGATGGAAGCGCATCTAAAGGCGACGCTGGACCGCGGCGAGCAGGCCGTGCTGCTGCTGAATCGCCGCGGGTACGCCGGCTATCTGCACTGCCCGAAGTGCAAGACGGTCGTGACCTGCCCGCGATGCAGCGTTCACATGGTCTTTCACGCCACGACGCAGTTGGCGCACTGCCATTACTGCCACAACCGCGTCACGCTTCCGAAGCACTGCCCGGTGGCGGCCTGCGACGGCCAGCTCGTGCGCTTCGGCATCGGCACGCAGCGCGTCGAAGAGGAGATGAGCCGCAAGTTTCCCGAGGCCCGGGTGCGGCGGATGGACTCCGACGCGATGCACCGCCCGCGCGATTACGCCGACGTGCTGGGGGCATTCGAGCGCCGCGAGTTCGACGTTCTCGTCGGCACGCAGATGATCGCCAGGGGGCTGGATTTTCCGTTCGTCTCGTTCGTCGGCGTCGTCAGCGCGGATACGGCGCTGGGAATCATCGATGATTTCCGCAGCGAGGAGCGGACGTTTCAGCTCGTGCTCCAGGTGGCCGGCCGCAGCGGACGCGGCGCGCTGCCCGGACACGTCGTCGTACAGACCTTCGCCGCCGACACGGCGCCCATCCGCCACGCGCTACGGCAGGACTACGCGGGCTTCGCCGATCAGGAACTCGAGAAGCGCCGCCGGATGATGCTGCCGCCATGGACGCGCATGGTGCGCATCGTGTTGGCCGACCGATCGCGATCTCGCGCCGCCGAGGCCGGCCAGCGGATGACCGAGGGCCTGCGACTATGCGCCAGCGGCGCACGGATCGACGGGCCGCTTCCGTCGCCGATCGAACGAATTCGCGGCCGGTACCGCTTCGACATTCTGCTGACCTTCGACACGGCCGACGCCATGCTCGCCGGACTTGACCGTTGCCGCGCCGAGGGCGTGCTCCGCGCCCGCGTGCAAAGCGTCGTTATCGACGTCGATCCGATTTCCCTTCAATAGTTCGGCAGCGTCGGGCCGGGCTGCCGGGCGGGCCATGTGGCTCGCCCCGCCCGGACGTGAAGACGCGCGGGGCCGGCCGTTTCGACTATGGATGGGCGACCTGTCGGCTTGGCGGGCGAAGCAAGGCCCTGTCAATTGGGCTGGACTTGGGTTAAAACATCGAAAACGCGCTCGATGTCGGATCGGCCGCGGATGCAAGTATCCTCCCCCGCCCGGAAGGGCGACCTATCCATGTACAGGAGTACCGAGCGATGAATACGCGAAGCGTGTTTTCGAGGGGTCTGTGGATGGCGGCGGTCTGCGCCGCGGCCGCGCAGAGGGCGCCGGCCGGTGATGCCGTGACGATCAAGCGGCAGTTCAACCCCGGTGAAAAAGTCTATATCCAGCAGGATTCCCATATCGACCAGACCATCGAGATGGGGCCGACGACCATGAAAATGAAGATGCGCCAGCTCTACGGCGTCTGGGAGGCGGTGAAAAAATCCGGAGGCGGGACCACCGACGTCGAACTGACCTTCGACCGCGCGCTGCAAACGCTCGAGAGTCCGATGATGGGCAACATGAAATATGATTCGGACGACCCGGACAACGAAGAAAACGTCCCGACGCTTGCCAACATCCTGCAAAACGTCGTGGGCGGCACGATGACCATGAACGTCGGGCCCGACGGCAAGGTGATCGCCTTCTCCGGCATGGACGCCATCCGCGAGAAAGTCGCCTCCAAGGCGGCGGCCAACATGTTCTGGCAGCAGATGAAGCACGAGTACACCGACGACGGGGCGCGCAAAAAATGGGGAGAAGGCCCGCTGTTGGCCTATCCGAACAAGGAAGTCGGCGTTGGCGACGAATGGGAAAGTGATCAGACCAGCGACGTGCCCCAGGTCGGCACGCTTCTGATCGCCACGACCTATCGACTGAAGGAAATCACCAGCCGGGACGGCCGAAAGGTCGCCGTCATCGCCACCGACCAGACCATTACCCGGCGGGCCGACGACGACGAGGATGCCGATGCCACGCCAAGAGTGCAAGGGTCGGCGAATGGCGAGCTCGTCTATGACATTGAGCGGGGCCGCGTCACCCATCGGACCAGCAAGGACTCGCTCAAGATCCAGATGCCCATGCCCGGCGCTCCGGCCGACCCGGAAGGCAACAAGCCGATGATGAAGGCCGGCATCGAGATTGACACGACCGTCGACGTCCTTTCCGAAAAGGACCGTGCCCGCCAGAAGGACGAGATGCGGCGCAAGATCGAGGAGCGAAAGCGCAAGGCCGCCGCCGAAGAAGTAGAGGGCGATGACGACGAGAACGACGACCTGGAAGACATCGAGGAGTAGGTTGGCGGCGTGCCGACGATGATGGCATCGCATTATTCTCGTGGCCGCCGCGTCGCATGGACCTCACCGACGCTGGTGGGCAGCCGCCTGTCCGTGCGCGACCGGCATCGGGCCACGGCGCTGGACCTCGCCGCCGCGCATCAGCCGCCGCCCGCAAGCCATGAACCCACGCGGACGGCGTGCCCCCGGCGCGCCCGGTTCTGAGTTCGTCCGTCGGCGCCTATTCCGGAATCTCCATGGCCAGCACGGCCGCGCCCGGGTCCCGGGCGAATCGCGCCTTGCATTCCGCCGCGCAGAAGTGCATCGAATACTGGCCGACGGCCAGCGCGTGCTCCGCCTTGCCCGCCATGCCCAATGCGCATCCCGCGCATTTCGAAACGACAAGGTCCTCCTCGCCGTCCACGGCGTCGGCCCTGGCCAGCTTGGCCGCGACCGCATCAGAATCGGCGGCGGCAACCTGCGACGACTTCTGGCACCCCGCGAGGAATACGACGCACCCCGCGCCGGCGACCAACATCCCCCGCGATAGGTTCGAATGGGCGATCATTCCGTCATTCTCCATCGCGCCGCGCCCCCTGCCCGGGCGCGCCGCCGGTTATTCCGACTTTTCTTCGCGTCCTTCAAAATTCAGCGACGCGGAGTTGATGCAATAACGCTGCCCCGTCGGCGCCGGCCCATCATCGAAGACGTGCCCCAGATGCGCGCCGCAATGGCCGCAGGTCACTTCGGTGCGGACCGTCGCGTGGCTCCGGTCTTCGTGGGCGTCGACCTTCTCCGCGTCCACCGGCTTGAAAAAGCTCGGCCAGCCGGAGCCCGATTCGAACTTCGTGCGCGAGTCAAACAGCGCCTGACCGCAACACGTGCAGCGATAGACGCCGTCGCCATGATGATCCCAGTAGGCGCCGGAAAATGCACGCTCGGTGCCCTTCTGGCGGGTCACGTGATACTGCTCCGGCGTGAGCCGGGCCTTCCATTCGGCGTCGGTCTTCGGCACGTCCTCGTTCATCAGAATTCCTTCTCCGGGCCCGCCGGCCTTGGCCGCCTCCCCCCGGTCGGTTCCAGTCGGTTTCGGTTCATCGGCGGCCGGCGCGCATGCCCCAACCGCAACCAACAGAGTCCATGACAACGCGATTCCAATACCATTTGCTCCACTTCTCATGAATCGCTCCGGGGCGGGTCGCTCACTCTTGATTCCGGGATCATAGGTCGCGGGACGCGCCGCCGGCAACAAAGCTGCTCCAGGCCGCGCCGACCCGGCGCCATGCCGGTCCGCCCGCCGAGGCCGTCACGGGAACGTAGCGCCGGGCGCCGCACATGCGCGGACGCGTAGGTCGGGTCATCGACCCGACAAGCGCCAAACCCAGTAGGCCGCATCAATCGACCTGACAAAACGCATCGCGGCGGGTCGATGTCGCGCGCGACGCTTTGGCTCTCATTCGGCAGCGTGGTGTTCTGATTATTCCGATCCGGGGGAGGCGAATCGAGCCGAACGGGTGAGATTGAGGCGCAGGAGATTGGCGAGGACGCACTGATCGATCTCGGCGCGGCGAGCGGCGAGGGGGTGGGGGGTGGCACCGGCATCTTGCCGGTGAAGCAGTGGCCGGCCCCGGTGTCGGTCCAGCATTCGGCCCAATCCTCGGGCCACTGGCCGTCGGGGTCGGTCGCGGCGTAGGCGGCGAGCGCGGCGCGGTCCAGGGCTTCATGGGCCAGACGAAGCCACGTCGGGCGTTCGTTGTAGAGATTCGTCAACCTGCGCTTATTGAGGCGGGGGTCTTTCGCGGCTGCGGACCTGATTGCCGATTGACGAATGAGCGACCGGGCTTCCGCGGGCACGTCGGCGCGGTGGAGGGCAAAGCGACAGCCCAGCCGGTGCAGTACGGAACGCACGATGCGCTCGGGCGCGGTGTCCTTGCCGCGAATGGCGGCCATGCACTTGCGACGTTGTTGGGGCGTGAGCGTGTCGGCCACGTCGCGGCCCTCATTCCCCGCCCGAGGGCTTGTCAAACTCCCTGGCGAGGAACCGATATACCTCAAGTTGGATGTCGCGGGGCAACTTGCGGATAACGCTCAATGCGCTGACGGCTTGGCCGGAAGCCGGCTTGATAATGTCGGCCTTGTCCTTGTTGTAGTAGACGCAGACGGCCCGAAGGTTGTGTTCCTCGTCCGTTCCGCCCTGGCTGATAGGGAGAATGTGGTCAATCTGGAGGCGGCACTTCTTACGCGGCTCGCAAAGCTATTCTTCGCCGATCCGTGTCTTCGCCCCGGCGGGGCGCGGGGTTGTAGCCACGGGTGGAGCGCAGCCCGGCGACAGCCGGGCGGAGCGGAACCCGTGGAAAGGAGTTTTGTTTTTCGGTCCTGCCCCAGAGGGGCGGAGGAAGTGCGACGACGCGCCACGGGTCAATCGAACACATACCGCTCGTCGAATTCAATCTCGTGCGCGCGGAGCAGCCGTAGGAGTTCGGACTTGAAGTCCTCATTCTGGTGATGCTCGTGCTGCCCCGCGATGTACTTCTTTACGGCCCCTTCTTGCGACTTGCTGACCGTGAAGACCGAGTATCCCTCCTGCCACGCGAACGCGCCAAGGGCGGGGAATGTATCATGGACCCACTTCGATGAACGCGCCTTCACGGTGCGCATCAAGTTCGACACAGATTCGTCGGGTCTCCATCGTACATACATGTGGACGTGATCCTCGACGCCGCCAATGTCGTACAGCACGCCCCTCTCGGCCCGGACGATGCCGCCCATGTAGGGATACAGACGCTCGGCGATGTCGGGCGCGATCCACGCCTCGCGGTGCTTGGTGCTGAAGACGATGTGGAACAAGAGTTGAGAGTAAGTGCCGGGCATCGAGCATCCTTCGCCCCTCCGGGGCGAGAAGGGAATGAGGGGACCACGTTTCCACGGGTTCCGCGGCGGGCGGCTTCGCCGCCGCGCCGCTCCACCCGCGGCTACAGCCCGCGGCCCCTTCGGGGCCAAGACTCGGCCCGCCGGCGCGCTTCGAGCCGATTAAAGTCCGGCTTCGCCGTCCTCGATGTTCATCGCCTCCGCGAGCGCCAAAGCGTTGCGAAGGATGCTCGCGCCGTACCGACGAGCCAGTTGGAGCACTTCGCGCGCACCCCGCTCGGTCCAATCAGCATCGCGCACGAGGGCGGCAACGATCTGCTCGTCGGTCGCGTCATCGCCGACATCGGCGATGAGGGCATCGTATTCGGAGAGAACGACGTCAGTGATGAGTTCGGGCACGGTAGCGGCTCCACGGGGGTCATGCTGGTCCGGCTGCGTCAAACACATTCCTCCGGTGCCAACGCAGGCACTCGGGATCGGGGTAGAAACGGGCGGGGGGAACGATCCGCTGCCCGTGTCGCGCGAAGACAAGCTCGGCGGCGGCTCGGCCAGCTCGACAAGCTGGACGACGTGGACCTGTTTGGCGGTGCCGGTGAAGTTGGTATGAATCTCGGTCCGTTCGATGTCGCTGACGATCAGGAGCGGGGGGTTTTCGAGGGCTTCGCGGTACTGGCAGAGCTGGCGGTACGCTTCATTCAAGTCGCGGTACTTGCCGCGGCGCTTGTATTCCCATGCGAACTTGCCGCGCCACCAGACATCGGCAAAGCCGTAGTCGCCCTGCGAGCCGGCGGACGCGGAGCCGGTGACGGCGACGCCCTTTTCAAAGGTGTATTCGGCCCCGGTCGCGTCGTGCTCGGCGGGGGTCGGCTGGCCGAGCATCCGGCACAGGTCGATGAAATGCTCCTGGCTGGCGGCGCGCTCGGAGAGCTGGACCCTGGCCCACTTGGCGGCGAAGTCGATGGGGGTGAGCTGGCCCGGCATGGCGGGGTTTTGCGGCTACCGACGGTGGTTGTCGAGATCGGGCCGTAGGCCAACAGCCAATTGCGCCGGGTCGTCCGACCCGACAAAGGCGATCGCGACGGGAAAAACCAGCTTGCCCGGGCCCCGCTATTTCAAGGTCGCGGCGGTACGATCCATCGACTTCGGCGACAGGGTCGGCTCGACGCGGTCGGGAGAAACCAGCGGCGCCGAGCGGACGATCTCCGCCAGCGGATCATACTCGGGCATCGGGCGGTTCTTCTTGCGGAGATAGCGGAAGTATTCCCACGCGGCCCAGACGACGAGTGAGCACAGCAGCAAGCTGACGATCACGATCGTCGCCATGCGCGTCGTGCCCAGTATCGCCTCCATCCGCGCCGAGAACTTCCAGCCGACCCAGACCCACAGCGGAACCGAGATCAACGCCGCGGCGCCGTCGATGATGAAAAACTTCCAGTACGGAACCCGGCAGACGCCGGCCGTCAAAAAGATCACCGAGCGCAGGCCGGGCATGAAGCGGGCGGCGAAGAGGATCTTCGCGCCGTGGTTCGCATACTTCTCCCGCGCCTTTTCCAGCATCCACGGCTTGGCGATGGCGCGCAGCCAGCGATGCTCGACGATGTGCAGCCCGTACCGCTTGCCCATCGTGAACAACAGCGAATCGCCGACCATCACGCCCAGCAGCCCGGTGAGCATCATGAGGAACAGATCCGCCTGGCCGCGGTGAACGAGCCAGCCGGCCGCGAGCAGCGGGATGTCCTCCGGCAACGGGACGCCGAGCCCCGCCGCCATCAGGACAATGAAGAGGCCGAGATACGACCACTTCGCCAGCAGCGAAAATAGAATCGTTTCCAACGCGATCTCCTGGCGGCCGCACCGTCGCGAAGATGGTCGGCGCCACGCAAGCTGAGGATCATGCGGGCCCGATTGTGAATCGACACATCCGCGGCGGCATTTTAATAGCCCCGGGGATTTCCGCGATTCCGCCGCATCGAGCCGCGGCGGCTCCTACGGCGCCGACGTCGCCCGCGGATTGCCGGAGGCCGCCGGCCCCTGTGCATTGGCGTCCTGGATGGCGCCCTCGGCGGCGCTCTTGACCATCAGGTCGCCGTCCCGGGCCAGCATCGAAAGCCACGGCCCCATGGTCGGACCGCCGCCCTCGCAGACGTAGCCGACGAGCCACAGCCGCCTGTCGGCGGACAGCTTCGAGAGATGGCGTTGCATCTCCACCCGACCGGCGTCGCCCAGGCGACAAAGGCCCGCGCAGACTTCATCGATGACCGCGTCGCTGACCACGCCCTCGTCGACGCCGTCGAGGCAGCGGCCCAGCACGGCGATCGCCCGTTCGGGCGGCTCCATTTGCGACAGCGCCGCCACCGCGGGGCCCGCCACCATCTCGCGCGGGTCCAGCCGCAGTCGAAACAGCGATTCCTCGATGCCGCGATGATCCAGAAACGCCGTGGAGATGCGGATCGCCGCGCCGATCTGATCGTCGGACCGCGGATAGGCAAGGGCCTTTCGCAATTCCGGCAGCACGTACTTCGCGACGCCGGGCCGCTCCTTCAATTCCAGCGCCCGCTCGTCCAGCTCGGCGGCCGTTCGGTTCTCGAGCGACTCGATGAAATTGCGGACCTTTCCCTTAAGCTCGTATCTGCGATAGCCCTTGTAGAGCAGAAAGACCGTCGACCCCACGATGGAGACGGTCAAGAGACAGGCCGACGCGGAAACGAGCACGTGCCCCCAGACGCCGGCCTCTCTTCGCGACCGTATCGGGTCGTGCAATTCGGAGTGAGCGGTCAATTCAGGATTCTCACGGCCAGGCAGCTTTCGTGGGCGGCGTCACCGCTTGGCAATGGGTGACACGCGTGTGGCACTTCCCTGATGCGCCGCGTCGTCAGGGCGTCTCGTCGCCGGCCCCCAGCATGGCGCAGATGCGGTCGAAGTCATCGAGGGAATAGTATTCTATGGTGATCCTGCCGGAATGCCGCTTTCGTCCCTCCCGGATGGAAACGCGGGCGCCCACCGCGGCCGTGAGACGTTGCACCATGTCGGCCACCGCAGGGCGCATTTTTTGCCGATGACCCTCGGAGGCCGGTGATGCGGCCGACCTGAGCCGCCCGACTTCCGCCTCGGTCCGCCTGACCGACCAGTTCTGGCTCAGAACGCGCTTTACAAACGATATTTGGTTCTTCTGATCTTTTATTCCCAGCGTCGCCCTGGCGTGACCCATGCTCAACGCTCCGGCGGAAACCAATTGAAGGACTTCGGGATGGAGATCAAGCAGACGAATGTAATTCGTGATCGTCGCCCTGTCGTCCCCCATCCGCTCGCCGATCTGCTCGTGCGACAGGCCGTGTTCCACGTGGAGCGCTCGGTAGGCATGGGCACGCTCGACAGGATTCAAATCCTCTCGGTGGAGATTTTCGATCAGGGCCAGCTCAAGAAGTTCGTCATCGTTGACGGCACGAACAATGGCGGGAATCGTGTGAATCCCCGCGAGTTTGGCTGCCCGCCATCTGCGTTCGCCGGCGACCAGTTCGTATCCGGCATCCGCCGGTCGGACCACGATCGGTTGCAGGGCGCCGCGGCGCAGGAGCGAATCCGCGAGGCGAGACAGCGATGACTCGTCAAACTGACGCCTGGGCTGGCGTGGGTTGGGGCGGATGTGTTCCACGGGGATCGTGGCGATTCGAACCTGTCCCGCCGCGCCCGGAGCGAAGCCGGGGCTCGGCGCTGCCATGGAAAGATGGCTTTCGATTTGGCTCATGTCAGCAGTAATGACGGACGCAATCCCCCTACCCAGCCGCTTTTGATCTTTTGACATGCCATCCTCCATGACGAACCGGATGCTCGCTGATCCTGGCGAAGCCGGAGTTTATTCACTTGACGGGCCCATGCTACATTGCTGGGACCATTACGGCAATCTGCCGGCCCAGTCGGTTTCACGTGGAACACATCCCGTTAGCTAAATCTTATAGGACCCCCCCCCGCATATTAGGTTCATGTTAGGTTTTCGACCCAGCCGGGGCGCGACGCACGGCGCAGTGGTCCCCGTGATCGCCGGTTTTAAGTGCCGTAAAGTCTTTATTCAGCGAATGTTAAGGCGATAGGCATGCCGATCAGAAGGCGGGGCACGACGTCATCGGGCCGATCGCCGATGCCGACCGACGACGGGCCGGCGGAAATCGTGGCACAAGACCCATTCACCGAACTCGGCGGCGGCGGCGCGCTTCCGCAAGGGCAGGTCAAGCAATGGCCTTACAAGGCGGCGCGGAACCGCTGTCTCGATAATCTACGCCGACAACGGCGGAGCCCGACGCACGGCCGTCCGATCCGCGCCGACGACGGCAACCCTCTCTTCGCGATGGAACTCGTGGACGGCAGGCCGCTGACGGAGTTTGTCTCGTCACCGAGCGGGCGCTACGGCGGGGCGGATTCGCCGGCGATGGGCGGTAATGTCAGAAAATGACCGGGCCTGGCTGGCGAGCGCGGGTTACTCCGAACTCCGGGGCGCGCCCAAGGCGCGCAAACCGGCGAGGGCGCCGGCGTCGTTCGGCCTGACCTTGAGGATGGCTTCGTAATGCTCGCGGGCCTCGTCATGACGGCCAAGTGAGCGGAGATAATCGGCCAGCTCCAGTCGTACGCGGGTATAGCGCGGGTTTTTCTTCTGTCCCGCGGCAACGGCCTTGCGATACCACTCGACGGCCTCGTCCGGGCGATTGAGTCGTCGGCAGCAGTTGGCGCAGGACTTTCTCGTGTTGATGAGCCGATCGTCGATTCGCGCGGCTTCGACGTAACGCTCGAGGGCCTTTTCGTATTCACCCCGCCGGTTGTAGTGATTGCCGAGGTTGTACTGGGCGGCAAAGCATTCGGCATTGTAGCGCAGCGTGTGCGTCCAGAACGTTTCGGGGTTGTGCCAGACGCGATTCTGGCGCACGGTCAGAAGGCCCAGCACCGCGGCGATCACGCCCAGCGCCAGCCAGGGCAAGACGGCCGGTCGGGCGGCCGGCGCGCCGACGAGGGACAGCCGATGCAGCAGGAGTCCGATGACGAGCAAGAACCCGGGGGCGGCGAGATAGATGAAGTGGTCCGAGACAAAGGAGTATTGCAGGAAGTTGAAATGTTTAAGCCCCAGCGTCGGCGCGGCGGCGAAGACGAACGCGCCGATGCCCCACCACGCCGCGGGGGCGACGCGCCGTCGAATTCGCCAGAGCCAGGCGGCGGCGGCCGCCAGCGCCAGGAGCGAAATCCAATATCGCGGTTCGGCGAGCGACAAGCCCCAACGGGGATAGATGGGCACCAGGGGATAGGGCGCGACGAGCTTGACGACATAATGGACCAGCGCCGCGGCGGCGACGAACGGGCGAAGCGCGACGTCGATCGGCGTTCCGCCCCTGGCCATCAGCTTCTCGACGTGCATCGTGACCAGCGTCATCACGACGCTCAGCGCGAAGAACGGCGTAGCGCGGCGGAATGACGCCAACGTCCAGCGGCCGTCCAGGAGCCGGTCCGTCAAGACGAGTATCGGGACGAGGACGACCACGGCGGTCTTGCTGAACAGAGCGAGTACGAAACAACCGATCGCCACGGCGTAGCGCCACGCGGCGGGCGATCGCCGATGATGAATGTAGAAGAGCAGTGCCGCCCAGAAGAAGAGGCCCGACAGGGTGTTTTTCCGCTCGGCCAGCCAGGTGACGGACGCCACGTGGATGGGATGCACGGCGAATAGCGTCGCCACCGCCGCGGCCACGAACAGCGGCATGCCGAGTTGGCGCATGACCAGCAGGATCAACAGGGCGTTGGCGGCGTGGAGCGCAAACTGAACGGCGTGATAGAGCCGCGGCTCGGCGCCGACGATCCGATACTCGATCCAATAGGTTGAAAACAGGGCGGGGTAATACTGTTCGCGGGGTTTGTCGGCGAAGACGTCACGCCAGATCGCACCGAGGCCGCCATCGCCGGTGACGAGGGGGTTTTGCTCGATGTATCCCCGGTCGTCCCAGTTGACGTAGCCGGCGTCGAGGGTGTTCCAATAGACGCCGACGGTCAGGGCGGCGATGCCGGCGGCGACGAGCCACATCGCGGGACGGGAAGTCGGCGGGATCGGCGGCACGGGTTGCGGCGATGCGGCGGATTTTCGCGCGTGGCGGCCGGAAGAAGGCGTCCTTCGACCGGTCGATGCGCGTTGGCGACCCACGGCGGCATTGTTTCGCGGGGAGGATTCGCTGTCGAGCAGCGGGCGGCGGGGTTGTTGGTCGCGGATCATTGCGTGGTTGAGGGGGGCGATAGAATGCGGCCATGTCCCGAGGGAGGAAATCGGCATCCGGTTCGCGTCGGAAGCGCGCCGCGGCAGGTCGGAGGGCCGACGACGCGCCGGCGGCGCCGCCACCGCTCGCGATACCCCGGCGGGTTCATGCGATTTGCATTTTAGTCATCCTCCTGGGCATCGTCGTCACCTTCGCGCCCGCACTCGACAACGAATTCGTCCATTGGGACGACTACGACAATTACGTGCAGAATTCGCACATCCGCTCGCTGACCGGCGAGAGCATTCGCTGGATGATGACCAGTAACATGCTCGGCGTGTGGCAGCCGCTGACGTGGTTCGTCACCGCCTGCGAGTACGCCGCGTTCGGCGGGCAGAACGATCCGCAGGCATTTCGCCGCGGGATGCAATACGTCAGCATCGTCCTGCACGCCCTCTGCGCGATCTTCTGCTACTTTCTCGCGGCCCGACTGATCGGCATCGCCCATCGGCCGCTCGCCGGGCGCTCGCCGGTCGCGCTGGGGGTGGTCGCGGGGCTGACGGCGATGTTCTTCGCCGTGCATCCGTTTCGCGTCGAGACGGTCGCCTGGGCTTCGGGACAGCCGTACCTGCTGGCCGCGGCGCCGGCGCTGGCGTGCGTGTTGTGTTACCTCCGGGCCTGGCAGTCGCGGCGCAGACCGTGGCATGCGGCGGCGGTGGGGTGTCTGGCGCTGTCCCTGTCGTGCAAGTCGATTGCCGTGCCGATGGTGGCGGTGCTTCTTGTCCTGGATGTCTATCCACTTCGGCGCATCGGCGGCAGCGCGGGGTGGTCGCCGGCGGCGTGGCGGGGGCCCATCGTGGAGAAGCTACCCTATGCCCTGCTGACGACGGCGTCGATCGGCCTGGCGTATTGGGCGACGGCATCGACGAAGACCTACCTTGCCGATCCGCTGCTCGCCAAGGCATTCATCGTGGCGTTCTGCCTGGCGTTTTACGTCGTCGTGTCGTTTGTGCCTGTCGGCATCGCGCCGTATTACTCGCGGCCGCAGCCCATCACGGGCATTGCGTCGGACCCGGTCTTCATCGCCGCGATGCTGGGTGTCATTGCAGTGGCGGTTATCGCCGTCGCGCTTCGACGCCGGGCGCCGTGGTTCGCCGCGGCGTGCCTGACGTATGCGATGTTCGTGGCGCCGGTCGCCGGCATCGTGCGGCACGGCGGGCAGCTCGCCGCCGATCGCTACACGTATTTGTCGTGCATTCCGTGGGCCATCCTGGTCGGCGGACTCCTGCTGGTGATCTGGCACGCCAGCGGCGAGCCGGGCGTCGCGCGCCGCCGCCGGGGAGGGGCGGTCCTGACGTGCATCGCCGTTTTGTTGCTGCTGGGCGGGCAGGCGCGGGCACATGGACGGAACTGGTCGGACTCCATCTCGCTGTGGTCGGCGATGATCCAGCGCAATCCGAGCTGGCGCATGGGTCGCTACAACCTCGCCAAGCGATACAAGGCCAGGGGGGACGTCGACACGGCGGAGCGGCTCTACCGCGAGGCAATCGCCATGTACGAGTTCTACCCCGAGGCCAACGTCGATCTGGGCAACATGCTCCAGGCCCGCGGGGAATACGACGAGGCGCTGGCGCGATATCGCGCCGCCCTTCGCGGTCAGAAGGAGTTCCACATGGCGCTCTACAACATGGGGCGCGTCTACATCGCGCTCGACGAGCCGCAGCAGGCCCTCGATTATCTCGAGCGAGCCGAAAAGGACGCCATGCAGCGCGACCGCAAGCGAGTCAACATGATTCGCGTGAAGATCGATTGGCTGAAACGAACCCGGGGGAAGGAACTGACGAGTCGGCCCGCCGACAGGGAGACGTGATGCAAGGCGGCGGCGTTGGCCCGAGGGGAGCGGAGATCAGTTCTCGTCCGTGTTGCCGCCGGGCCAGGGTTCCTTGCGGGGATCGTGCCGTTGATTCCAGATGGTGCGCATGACCTGATCGCGCAGGCCGTCGCGCGTGCGGTTGTAGTAGGTGACGCCTTCGACCTCAACGAACCATCGGGCGTTGATGGGTTCGCGGTAGTTGGGATGCTCTGATTGCAGTTTCTGTATCTTCACGGTCGTCGACTCGAAGTCAGGGCGCGCCACCGTGCAGGCCCGGTGATCGAGGATCACGGTCCGGCGCCGAATCGGCGTCGTATCGAATGATAGGCGCTGAAATGAACGATTTCAGTTGAGAGGGCGCTGGGCAGGCGGGAAGGCGAGGCGAATCGGTCGTTTTCGATATTCGCCGTGGCTCCGGTGGGCAAATGCGGCGAGTTCGGCGCATGGTTCGTATCGCGATTGACGGCGATGACGATCGGGACGGACGCTTGATCGTCATGGGCCGTGTCTTGAAACGGTTCTGCCCGACGCGTTACAATTTTCCTCGATGCTCGTACGGCGTCCGAAACACGTGAATCGAGATTTTCGATGGAAGGGCGGCGACCATTCTGGGGACATCCGCTGACGCTTGTCGGTATGGCGGCGGGCCTATTTCCTTGTCTCCCGCGGGGGTCCAGCCACGGGCAGATCAGCTTCGCGGACGTCGGGCCGTCGCGCGGGATCGGACCCTATTGGATGGCCCCGGGTCCGGTCGGCGGCGTTGCCGCGGCCGACTACGATCGCGATGGGGACATCGATCTGTTCGTTCCCAACGGCGGCGGCGCGGCCGATCAGCTTTATCGCAATCTTGGAAACGGTTCCTTCGAGGAGATCGCCGCAACGGTCGGGCTCGCTTCGGTGGAGAACAATCGGGCCGCCCTGTGGTTCGATTACGACGGCGACCACCGCCCGGACCTCGTCGTCGGCGGCGACTGCATGCTGGAGCCGCAAATCAGCTCGGATCCCTGCCCCAATCCCGCTAATCTTCGACTATACCGGCAGCTTGAAGACGGCCAGTTCTCCGACGTGACGGTCGCCGCCGGGCTCGACGCCGGCTGGGGCGGCACGCAGGACGTCCATCGCGCCGGCCTGGCCGCCGGCGACATCAATGGCGACGGCTTTCTGGACCTATTCGTCTGCGATTGGGGAAAACGGCCCTATCTGTACCTCAACAACGGCAACGGTGCCTTCGACGACATCACGGCCGCGGCCGGCATCAGTCTGTCCGCGCTGAAGTACCAGCAGCCGATCCTGTACGACGCGGACGGCGACGGCCTGCTGGACATCTTCGCATCGATCGACGTCGGATTTCCCAACCGACTCTGGATCAACCAGGGGGACAACACGTTCGTCGAAGTCGCCGCTTCGGCGGGCGTGAACCATTCGGGCACCGACATGGGCATCGCCCTGGGCGATTATGACAATGACGGAGACTTCGATCTTTTCGTTACGAACATCACGGTCATGCCCGGCGGCAACGGAAACGTCTTTTATCGCAACGACTCCATCGGATTGAATCTGTCATTCACCGAGATTGCAGCGTCGCTCGGCGTCGGCGACACGGGCTGGGGCTGGGGAACGACGTTTCTGGATGCGGATAACGACGGCCACCTCGATCTGGCCGCCACCAACGGAAGGACCGGCAGCTTTGAGACCGATCAGTCGCAGTTCTATCTGAGCGACGGCGGCGACCCCGTCGATTACATCAACGTGTCCAGCGCCGTCGGCTTCGACGACACATTGATCGCCGTTTGCCTGATCGCGATCGATTTCGACCGCGACGGCGATCTCGACATGGTGCAGACGATCAATTACGGGGGCCCGCTGCGGCTTCTTGAAAACACGCCCGGCGCCGGCGCGTCGGCGAACCACTATCTCGTCATTCGCCCGCGCATGCACGGAACCAATCACTACGCCATCGGCGCCGTCGTCGAATCGACGGTCGGATCGACCGCTCGCCTGCGCCCCATCACCGCCGGCATCAGCCAGGTCGGCCAGGAGCCGGCCGAGGCCTTCTTCGGTCTGGGGTTCGCGACCCGCGTGGACTCCGTTCGCATTCGGTGGCCCGATGGCGCGGAGACGATTCTCACCGACGTCGCGTCCGACCAGGCGCTGACGATTTTCCCTTGCCCGGCCGACGTGAATGCGGATCTGTCGTTGGACGCCGCGGACGTGGTCGCGTTTGTCCGCTGCCTGATCGGCGAGGACCTGATCGGCGACGAGTGTTTCGTCGCGGACCTGGACGGCAACGGCCAGACCAATGCCCAGGACCTCGACGCGTTCCTGGATTTGTACCTGGGCGGCGTCGTCTGCCCGCCGGCGTCGTGACGGCTACGCCGAGATTCCAAGCAACTGCGAATGAGTCCCGATGCCTATCGCGGCGGGATCGGGATGCCGAGGCGGGCCATGACCATTTTCAGGTCCGCCCACGCCTTGGATTTTTCGCCCGGGTCGCGAAGCAGGTAGGCCGGATGGAACGTGGGCATCACCGGCACCGGCTCGCCGACCAGCGTCGTGCCGGTCGGATGGAAATCGTGCCATCGGCCGCGCAGCCGACCGATGCCGTCCTTGACGCCGAGCAGGGTCTGTGCCGCCGGCGCGCCGAGGGCGATGATGACCTCGGGCCGGATGATTTCAATCTGGCGAACGAGGTATCCCTTGCAGGCGGCGATCTCGTCCGCCGCCGGCGTGCGATTGTTCGGCGGGCGGCACTTCAGGACGTTGGTGATGTACACGTCCGACCGCTTCAGGCCCATGCCCTTTTCGATCATCGCCGTCAGGAGCTGTCCGGCGCGGCCGACGAACGGCTCGCCCGAAACGTCCTCGTCGTGGCCCGGCGCCTCGCCGATGAACATGATCCGCGCGGCGGGGCTGCCGACGCCGAAGACGGTCTTGGTCCGCGTTCGCGACAGGGCGCAATGGGTGCAGCCCTTGACCTCGTTTTCATCGATGACCGCCAGGGCGGCGCCGCGCCGGTCGATCTCCTCCCGCGGAAGCGAAGGGCGCCGCGGCAAGGCGTACGCATCCGTGGCCGACGCCAACGGCGGACGAATCGGCAGCGAGCGGGCGCCCAGGATGGCGTCGGACTCGAACCGATCCCTCAGGGCGCGGGAAATATCGATCGGCGGAGAGGTCATGCGTATCTGATAGCCGAATTCGGCACGAACAACAACGGCGGCGAATGGCGCGACATGGAGCGCACCGCTCGCCACGGCGCAGAATTCACAGAGCGCATGGCGTGGAAGGACTCAGGATATGCAACGGCCGGCACATGGCGCGGCGACGCGGATCCCTCACGGCCCGCGGCGGCGGTAAATCTTGGGCTCAATGGCGACGACTTCGTCGAACCTGCCGAGGTGGGCCTCGGCCGAGCGATCATCCATCAGCAACAATCCGCCCGGCCGCACGGCCTTGACGACGGCCGCCATGCCCGCGGCGGGGTTTTCCAGTCGGCAAATGACGTTGAACGCGACGACGGCGTCGGCACAAACCGGTATCGGCTGAAACGATATGTCCACGCAGTGCACGGCCGCGCGGGGCAATTGCCGGGCGACGGCGGAGAGGACGCGCTGCGATCGATCCGCCACGACGAGGCGATGCGGCATGGTCATCGCGGACGCCAGCTCGACCGGTTCGAGCGTCCGAAGCGGCATTCTCGGAATGCGCCGAAGGAGTTGATCGCCGTATCTCGCCGCGTCACCCACCAGTTTTCGCGCCTTCGAAACGCCCCCGGTGGCGGCGTCATTGAGCAGTGCGGCGGCCACGCGCGTCACCGCGCCGGGCCCGACGATCAGGATTGTCGGGTTTGGCGCGGCGGCCTCGCGCAGAAGGGCGTCGAGGCGGTGAAAGGAGGCCAGGTGACGATGGTGCCAGGATGTCGAACCGACCGAATCGGGCACGCGGCGGGCCGCCTCCTTGCCGACTAGGGGATGATCTTCAGCTCGAGGGTTTCGCTGTTCATCTTCTGAGCCAGGACGTCTTCGATCTCGATCTTGACGACGTAGGTGCCGGGGGCGAGGTTTTTCGGAAGCGTTCGCGGCGGAGTCGTGAGGTAAAAGTCCCGGCGGCGGCGGCGCGTCAGGTCCTCGATGTTCTCGTCCTTGTGCGACCAGAGTTCCTCGCCGGCGTCGGTCAGCAGACTCTGGCGAACGGACAGCAACGTTCGATACATGCCGTCTTCGGTCTTCTCGGAGGCGAAGTTGTCGATCTCGACGTAGATGAGTATCTGGTTTTTCCTGCCGGCGACGTACTCGGGCCGTTCGATGGGCTCGAAGGCGCCGAATCCCGAGACCTTGCTGCAAGAAACCATCCGCGGAATCTGAAGGTCGGCCCGCTCCATGAGCAGGTCCCGCAACTCCTCGACGGCCGCCAGTTGCCGCGTCGCCCAGGCGGCCGGGTCGCGACCGGCGGCGCTGCGGACCGCGCGCAGGGCCTCGATCTGCCCCTTGATGATTTCGTTGATCTCGTCGCTCACGCCCGGCGACGGAGCCAGCGCCTGATCGTCGTCCCCCTCGATCAGAAAGAGCATGCGCAGACGGAACTGTGCTTCGAGGTCCTCCGGATCGGCGGCGATGATCGATTGGAGTTCCTTGAACCTGGCGGCGAGGGTGTCAACGACCTCGGGCGATCGACCGGGCCCCTTTTCGGTCTTTTGTTCCTTCAACGTCGGCGTCGGTGGGGTGCGATGCTCATTGGCGGTGACGGGCGAATCCTCTTGCGCCGTCGGCGCCGCGGTAATTTCGATTTCCTCCAGCACCGGCGGGCTGACGGCCGGCTCGGTGGTTTCCAAATCGTCAACCGGCGATCGATCCGCCGACCCGTCGCCTTCGATCGGCGGCGCTGGCGCCGGCAGCGGCTTTGACTCATTCCGCGGAGCGTCGTGCTTCGTCGCGCCCCCGGCCGCTGATTCGTCTTCGATTGGTGTCTGGCGGTCCGCCGCCCGGGGCTCACCCATCGACGGCTCCGGTTCAAGTGCCGCGCCGCGCGACGGATTATCATCGCCGACGGATTCGTCCGTCAGCCATGGCGAGGTGGACGCGCCGATCGAATCGTCACCGGCATCCATGGCCGGTTCGCTCGACGCGCCCCGCGCCGAACCCGCGGGCTCCCGATCTTCGGGCGGCAACTCCGATGGAAACGCCGCCTGGCTCCTGGCCGCGGTCTGGCGGATGCGCGCCGGGCGCCGCGGATCGCTCTGGCGGTTGATCTTGGAGCCGAAATCGTTGCGCTGGTACGTGGGATCATATCGATGGTCCATCGAGGCGACGTAACGATCGACCTTCTCATCTACCTCCCGGGAATCGGCGTCTTCGGCGTGGGGCGCCTCGGCGGGGGCCGCCGCCGCGACGGGTTGGTTCGCCGGCCGTCGGGCCTTGCCCACGTGGCGCGGCGCCGACTGCTCCTCCTGCTTGTTCATGCCGAACCAATCCCAGTTCTCCATGTTGCAGCCGGCCGACAATAACGCGGCCACGAGGAAGGCGGCCCCGCTCATCCATGATCGTTGCAGTGTTCGCATCATGTCATTCCCGATTAGGTGCCAGTTCTTGCCGCGCCCCGATCCATCGAGGGCCGGCGCGTCACCCGCGCCGGGCGGGCATTGTCGTCGATTCAGCAGCTTCGATCCAGCCGCCCCCGAACGCGGGCCGTCACGCCGTTCCCGCCGTTCGGCAAAGCGACACGATCAGGCACTCGACGGCCGATCGAACGTCGCCCAGCCCGGTCTTCGAGCCCAGGTCGATGGCGGCGAGGCGACGGAGATGATCCTCCCATTGGCGGAGCGAAAATCGCTCCAGTTGGCGGCCCAGTGTTTGCGGCCCCCCCCAGACGCGCATCGCTTTCGCTGCCTGGCCGACCGATGACCCCGACGCGACCAGACGCTTTGCCGCCGCCAGCTTTCGGAAGGCGTACGCCATTCCGCCGACGGCGCGATACTCGGCGCCGCGTTCCGTCGCCAGGACCTGGTCCCAAAGATTCAACGCCAACGCCGCGTCATCCCCGGCGATCGCATCGACGATGGCGAAGACCTTCTCCTCGCGGCTGAGGCCGACGATTTCATCGACGTCGACGGTTCGAATCTCCGCTTTCGGATGGACGAACGTGGCGAGCTTCGACAGCTCCATGTCGAGGATGCCGAACTGCGGACCGACCAGGTCTGCCAGTCGCCGCGCCGCCGTCGCGTCGATCCGGCAGCGGTAGGCGCCGGACGCATGATCGACGATCCAGGAAGGAACACGGCCGACCTCGGGCGGCTCACACTCGACATTGCCCCCCCCCTCAGCCAGCATCTTGTATAACCGCGTGGTCTTGGCCCACCGGTGGCAGTCCAGCAGCAACACCGCCGAGGGGCTCGGCGAGCCGACGTACTTTTCCAGCGACGCGCGATGCGCGGTGACGAACTCGTCCGCCTCGCGAACGATGACCAATCGCATGGGGGCCAGCAGCGACGCCGTCCGGCATTCGTCGAAGACCTCCGCGAGCTGCGCGTCCTCCCCGCGAAACTCCGCCAGCGCCATGTCCGCCAGGTGCTCGCCCAGCACGCGCCGCGTGATGCGGCGAATCGCGCCGGCGCGCAGAAACCCGTCGCTGCCGAAAACGGCGCACACGGCCGGGACGACGTCGCTTCCCGTGGATTTCCTGGCGGGCATGTCCGCGGCTCCTCGATCCGGTCCTTCTCGATCGCCGGATGCTAAGGGCGATCCGCCGCCGGTGTCGATTCCGGATGATCGCGATACAGGTCGATGCGCTGTTGTGCCCGCCCGCGCAGTTCGGGCGACGCGCCGTCGAGCCCCATCGCCTTGCTCCACGCCGACCGGGCTCGCGCGCGGTCGCCCATGAACAGCGCCACGTCTCCCAGGTTCAGCCAGGCCTCGGCGTCGTGCGGATCGAGGCGCAGAAGCGCTTCCAGCGCCCGTGAGGCCGATCGATAATTGCGCGATTTCGATTGAACCAGGGCGAGCAGCTTCAGGGCGTCGCGGTCGTCGGGATTCTGCCTGAGGATCGCCGACAGTTGCAGGCCGGCCTCTTCGTACAGGCGATCGAGAATCAGCAGGCCGGCCAAGTCATGACGCGCCTGGGTCAATTGCGGATTGGCGGCGATGGCCTCCCGGTAGCGCGCAGCCGCCAGGTCGTACTCGCCTCGGATGCGGTGCCAGGTGCCCCGTTCGTAAAGCCGGTCCGCGTCGTCGGCCGCGCGGCGGCTGATCTGCACCGCGGGGCCCTGCGGTTCGCTGCGGACGGCCTTCAAGTCCTCCCAGATGTCGGCCGCGGCCACGGCGCCCGCTCCGGCGACAGGTTCGTTACGTGGCGTCCGCAACGGCGCGGAAGGCGGCGACGTTCTTTCGATCAGCCGATCATCGATGCAAAGCCGATCCGACACCGCGCGGCCGCGGCGACCGGCCATATCCCGCGCCGTGACCCTGATGTCGACGCGCCCGCGAATTTCCGGCGGCGCCGTCCAGCGGAACCCCCCCTGCGCCGCCAGGTTCTCCGCGATCAAGCGGTACGACCGCGTTTTTTCCGTTCGATAGTGAAGCGCCACGGGGCGATCAATCAGATTGGCGTCCTCGGCGCTCCAGCGGAACTGCACTTCGCGCGTCGCGGCGAACCGATCGTCGGGTCGAACGCCGAGCAGCTTGACCCGAGGCGCGGCACGATCGACGCGGACCCAGCGATGCGGCTTGGTTCCCGAGGCGGGATCGGGCGCCGATGCGCCCGCCGCATTGTGCAGCACGACGTAGAATCCCCACAGGCCGTCATCCATCACCTGAATGCCGATTTCGCCCGGCGCGTCATCGAGCGAATCAACGCGCGCCGGCCGATTGGCCCCGGCCGATCGCCACGTCGTCGCTCGCGTCCAGTTTTCGCCAAGGTCCGGCGTCTGCCAGACGTCGACACGCGTCAATCCCCCGATGCCGGATGCCGCGCGGCACGCAATGGCCAGACGATCGGACGTCATGACGGGAATGTCCGCATCGTCGCCAACGCCGGCCGCGCAGACCTGCGCCGTGACCGACAGCAAGACGATCGCCGTAGCCGCGGCGAACGCGGATGAACGGCGCCCCCCGGACGCACGAAGCGGTGGCCGACGCTCGACGTACATCCCCGGTCCTCGGGTGCGGTGCTGAATCGGCGGTTGCGCCATCGGATTGCATTGGATCGCCATCATCACGCGAGGGTAACGCATTTTATCGGGCGGATCGACCGAAATCTGTACGCCGAAGTCATTGTCGCCATTCGATTCCGGGGCCTACCGGCAATCGCGAGGATCGCGCGTCCGGGATTAGTGCGATCGAGCGTGACCGGGCCACCGGGCCCCGGCCTATCAGCACTGGCAGCCGGGTTTTTCTAACGTGGCCTCCCCGGATCATCGATGTGTTTTTCGACCGATTCGCGAAATCGAGGCCCTCCGCCGAACGGAGGCCGCCTTTTCGTCAATCGCGCGGCGGCAGAAATCCCGGACGCGACGGCGCGGTCCGGAGGGGAAAGAAGCCATTTGACGCGACAGGGCCTTGACGCGGCGGCGCCATCCGAGCGATGCGCCGTCGGCGGGCGGTCCGGTGGGTCGTTCGCGTCACGGGGATGATGGGGGAAGAAGCCGTGAATCCGACCACGATTCATCGTCGGGCGGGCGGGTTGCTCCTGGGGATGCTGGCCGTCCTGGTCATCGGCGGTTGCGGCTTTCCGGCGGCGCCGTCGAGCGCTTTTGCGCCGCGCTACGACTACAACCGGCAGACGAACGAGCGATCCTACTACTACCTGCCCAGGCCCCGGTCGACTCCTCGGCGCATGGCGCCCGCTTCGTCGTTGCCGCGGCCGGCCTCGCCGGATTCGCTTCGGCCTGACGCCGGGCCCCGACCGATCGACCGTCCCAGGCCGACGGACGCCTTCGACGATTCTCCCGAGGAATACGATCGCCACCCGTCGAAGTGGAAGCAAAAACTACACGTCAAGTATGTCTGATTCGCCGCGAACCGGTCGCGGCTACCCGTTGCTGACGACAAGGGTCTGTCCGCCGGCGTGGCGACATGCGGGAGCGAGCAGCGACTCGACGAACTCCGCGACGTCATCCGGCGCCAGCATCTTCGCCTGGGGAAAATTCGGAAACGCGCTGCGAAGCATGACCGTATCGACGGCGCCGGGCGCGACGGCATAAACGCGGATGCCCCTTTCCCGGCCCTCGGTCGCCAGGCCCCGGGTGTAGGTATTCACGAATGCCTTGGCCGCGCCGTACGCCGCGAATCCGGCAAACGGATCGAACGACGACATCGACGAGATGTTAACGATGATCCCGCCGCCGGCGGCGCTCATGTGCGGCCACACCGCGCGGCAGCAGAGATAGACCGAGCGGACATTTGTCGCGAGGATGGCGTCGAATGTCGGGGGCTCCATCTGTTCGATGGTCGCGAGGGGGGCGGTCCCGGCGTTGTTGACGAGGATGTTCACGCCGCCGAAGGTCGCCATCGTGTCGGCGACCAATCGGTCCACGTCCTCGGCTCGGGTCACGTCCGCCACGACGGCCAGCGCCCGGCCGCCCCCGGCGCGGCGGGGCTCGATGCAGCGCTGCGTCTCAGCGAGTTGATCCGCGGTCCGTGCGGCGATCGCGACGTTCGCGCCGGCGGCCGCCAACCGCCGGGCGATGGCGCGGCCGATTCCGCGACCCGCTCCGGTGACAATCGCCGATCGGCCCCGAAGATGGCTAGGCGACTCCACGGGCACGGCTCCTCCCCCTCATTCCGCTTCAAGGATCGCGCCGATCGACGCCCAGGTTCAGGAGTTCGCGGCGCGCGCCGAGGCGATCGGAGCCACGACCATCCGGGCCGTGGCATTGACACCCGCCGCCGCAGCCGCCGGTCCCGCGGAAGAACCGGACGCCTGCGACGAGCAGGTAGCCCGCCGCGGCCGCAACGATGATTGCCACCAGGATCGTCTCCGCCATGATGGTGAATTATAGGCGAATCCTTGCCATGTGCGATCACGCGCCCGGCGCGAACCGCGCCGATTGGTCGGCGCCCGACCGGTCCGTATGATGGCGTGGCCGTGATGACCGATCGAGCCCATTTACCGCCCCGGCGCTTCGCGGGCGTTTTCTTCGCCGCCGCGTGGGCGCTGACGGGGTGCGCCGGGCCCGGCCCCGAGCTCTTTCCGCCGGCGCCCCTGCGCGTCGAGACGGGCGACGGCGTCGAGTCGCGCTACTACGATCTGAATGAGGACGGCAAGCCGGAATACGCCGAGCGCCTGGACGATTCCGGGCGCGTGTCGCAACTGCTTTTTGACGAAGACGAAGACGGCGCCTTCGAGTTGACGATCGACCGCCTGCACTCGGCGCGAGGCGGCGCCGGGGGCCGCCACCTGATCGTGATCGTCGACAGCGTGCCATACGGCATGGTGCGCGACGCGTGGGGCGGCGGGCGCTTCCGCCTCTTCTACCCCCCGTCGCCGGTCATCGCGCCGTTTCCGGCCATGACCGATCTATCCATGGCGGAGTTTTTCGGCACGTCGCCTTCGCTCGGCGTCGAAGCCGAATATTACGACGGCAAGTCCCTGAACGACGCCTACGGCGCCTACGCCGGCGAGGGCGTCGCGGGGTCCTGGACGCGCTTCACCGATTATCATCTCGTTCCGCTGGCTCACGTCGCCGCGTACCTGCGGCCGGAGCCCTGGTGGGGCCACGAACTCGGCCGCATCCAGCGACGGTTCTTTCGAAGCGAAGAGCCGGTCTTCATCGGATACGTCGTCACCACGTCGGCGATCGGATCCCATTTCGGCCGCAACGGTCACGCGGCGGCGCTGGTCCGCCTGGACCGTTTCTGCCAGGCCGTCATGCATCGTTTGAAAGGGCGCGTGCAGATCACGCTGCTCTCCGATCACGGGCACTACATGAAACCGAGCCGCCGCATCGATCTGGAGAAGCTGCTCACGGGTTGCGGATTTCGACCGTCCGGACGATTGCGGTCTCCGCGCGACGTCGTCATCCCGATGTTCGGGCTCGTCAGCTACGCGGGGATATACACCAATCGCCCCGCCGACGTGGCCCGCGATGTTGTCCATTTCGAAGGCATCGACCTGGCCATGTACCTGCGCGACGACGACGTGATCGTAATCCTCGATCGCGATGGCCGGGCGACCATCGAGTCTGACGGGACCGGATATCGCTATACGGCTCTGCGCGGCGATCCGCTGAAATTGACGGAGATCTTCGCCTCGCTTCCCGCGGACGGTGACGGTTTCGTCGACGATCGCCTGCTCCTTGCGGCTACGGCCGGGCACGAATACGCCGATGCCGTTGATCGCCTCTGGCGGGCCTTTCACGGCCTGATGACGCACACGCCCGACGTGATCGTTTCGGTGGGAGACGGCTGGCACTGCGGAAGCCCGCTGCAAGACTCGCTGCTGACCATGAAGGCGACGCACGGCAACCTGGGGCCGCCGTCGTCGACGGCGTTCGTGATGACGACGGCCGGCCGGCTATCCGGCGTCACGCGGATGAAAGATCTGGCAGGCGCCCTGCGCGGGCTCGGTGTGCCGGTGCGCGGTGACGGTGATGAATCGGAAAACACCGGCCCCGCCGATGGGGATTCGGTAGATGCGTCAAGCGGGTCCGCGGCGAGCCCCGTCGCGGCCGGCGTCCGCCGTTGAAACGGATTGCTCGTCCGGCGCCCGACGGGCCGACTTCGCGCCGCGTCCGTTGGAGCGCTGGCCCCAGCGCTGGGCGACGGCGAAATCCAGCAGGCGAAAGACGCGCTCCTTCGTCGATCGCGGAAACTCCAGGCCGATCGACTCGCGAATCCCGCGGGCATTGGAATCGTCAAAGCGCGGCTGGTGCCGGACCCGCGGCATCATCAGTTCGTATTGCTCCCACATCAATGACTCGGCCTGCGTCATCTGATCGCTGAAATCCTCGCGGTCCACGAAGGTGCCGCCGTAGATGTTGAAATACGCTTCGAGGACCAGCTTGAATTCCTGCCAGGAGGGCGGCTGGGGGTCGGTCAGATGGTAGATTTTGCCGTGATGCTTCGGGTTGAGCGCGATCTCGGCGATCATCCGCGCCGCATAGTCGACGGGAACGAGGTTCTGTATCGGGTCTCCGGGACGAACCGGCATGCGCAGGGGGATGTACGTCCCGTCGCCGTTGGAGCCGTCGGCGTATTCGCTCTTGAGGATTTCGAGCATTCGCCCGAATTGGTAGAAGCCGCCGAACTGCGTCGCGTAGCCGGTCTGTGAATCGCCGATGATGAAGCTGGGGCGCAGGATGGTCGCGACGTTGCCGTTGCCTTCGGCCCATTCGGCGAGCCGGCGCTCGGCCAGCCACTTCGTCTCTTCGTATTCCGTCTGGAACCACTCGGGCCGCTCGTGAAAGACCTCGCGAATCTCATGGTGGTGGCTGCCGCAGACGTAGGCCGTGCTGACGGCGTGGACGCGCTGCACGTGATGTCGCCGCGCCCAGTTCAGCAGTTCCTCCGTGCCGACGACATTCGTTCGCCACGGCTCGCCGTTGCCGTTGGAGAACAACTGCAAGCTCGCGGCGCAGGCGACGACGTCGTCGGTCGGGCCCCATTCACACTCGGGAAGATCGTCGGGCAGCGACCCCTCGCAGAGAATCAACAATCCCGCCGCCACCGCTTCGTCAATGTCGAGACCCAGGTGGCGAAGGGAACCGGCCAGGCGAACCCTGGACTCGGCCAGCGGGGCGCGAAGCAGGGCCGCGACCCGGCGTCCGCGCGACAGCAATTCCCGCAGGACGTACTGGCCCAGGAACCCCGTGGAGCCGGTCAACAGCGTTGTCGGTCGAAGTACCGTCATTCCATTGAGATGCAAGCCGAAGGGGCCGTCCCGCGCGATGCGACCCATCCATTACAGTTACCAGCCCGGCCGATCGTACGGCAAGCCCCGCATCTTGACGCCTGGGGCCGCTTTTCGCAACCCCCCGGGCCTCGGTAGGCCCTCCATGTTCGACGAGACCACCACCGCCCCGTCGCCCTCCATCCATCGCCCTCAACGGGGTGTCGCCTCCACCCGAATTGGGCGACAATAGCACGGTGGCGGATCGGGTGGCAACGGGCCGCGGGACCGCGCCGGCGACGGACCGGCAAGGGTGGGCGCAGGGTCGGCAATCCGCGATGGCGCTGGGATACTTCTCCGAACAGTCGTTTCCGTTTCAGGGTGATGACTACCTGCGAATCGCCTCGTGCCCATCGGATGGATCATCCGCGCGGCGATGGCTCGTCGAGGCCCATGAAACATTATCGCCCCTTCTGCCGGACGACAGCGCCCCGGCGCTGCTGACCGATCAGCTCGTCGGGCCGGGGGGCAATCCCGTAGACGTCTTTGCCCATTTCGGAGTCAACCCCGCGCGCCTCGCTTCTCTGCGTCACAACTTCGCCGGCCTTTCACAGACCGCGCGGGCCGCCGGCGCGTCGCGCGCACCGGATGCGCCGATCGCGCCGTGGGCGAATTTCGACGACGTGTGGATTCCCGTGGCGGACGGCGTGGAGCTATCCGCGCGATTCGGCAGGGCGAGGCCGGCCGATGAATCGGGTGAAGCGGACTGCATCGTCATTTTGCCGGGCCTGTTCGGCGACAACAGCATCCTGCGTACGCGCGACCTGGCGGTCGCCCTGTGCGCCAACGGCTTTGACGCGCTGGCGCTGGAGTTTCGCGGACACGGCGAGTCCCTGCGCGCGCGCCGCGATCTGTTCTACAACTTCGGCATCCTCGAATCGGCAGACCTGCTGGCCGTCTCGCGATGGCTTCAGGATCGTCAGGGGGTGCGCCGCACGGGGCTCGTCGGATTCTGCTGGGGCGCCAACCACGCGCTGATGGCCGCCTGGTATGACGTCCGGCCCGAACCGCACGTCAGCGTCACCGACAAGCTCGCGGCGTATCTTCCCCCCGCGGTTCCGCGCTGCCATTACGAGGCGGGGGTCATGGCCCTGTCGCCGGTGTTGAATTTCGAGCGGCTCATCAACGATCTCGACCAGCCGTGGAGTTCGTTTCGCCACCCCGTCAATTCCGGGCTGCAAAAAACGATCAAGACGCGAATGGCGTTTCGCGGCTTCGAGTCGCCGAACGGCAGTTTGCGGCGGCTGGTCGACGAGGAATTTGCGCGGTCGCCCGTGAATTATCCCGGCGTGGCGTCCGACGTGAATCGATTGATGCGCCTGCTTCCCTTTGAAGGCGAGCCCGACGGGAGCAAGCTCGATGACCTCCGCGTGCCGACGCTGATCGTGCATGCCGCGAACGATCCGATGTCACCGGCCCAGGACGTGGCGCTGCTCGCATCCCGGGTGCGGAACCCCCTCGTCGCCGCGGCGGTCCTTCCCGGCGGCGGACACGTCGGCTTTGCCGCCTATGCCCGCGCCTACTATTACAGTTTGATAATGAACTACTTCGACCCGATCGTCGGCGCCGCCGCGACCCGGGATTCCCCTGCCCGGACCGCCGCATCCGCGCCCGCCGCCGCCTCGTCATGACGCCCCGTTTTTCAATCCGATACGTGGGCGTCATCCAGGCGCTGATCGCGGCCGCCTGGCTCAGCGCGGCCACCGGCTGCTTCAGCGAGAAATCCTTTCCGCTGTCCGCCGACGATGTCGTTCGCGTCAGTCCCGATGGCGGCGCGGATGCGAAGCGGTCGACGCGAACGTGGCTTCGGGCCGCGCACCAACGGCTCGAGAACCTCCTGCCAACCGGGCCCGATGTCCTGCTCACCGAGGACCTGGTCGGCGCCGATGGCCGACCCATCGACGTGCTCGCCCACTTCAACGTGCGCCCCGACCAGCTCAACAGTCTCTTCTGCAACTTCTTGGGCTTGCTGCACACGGCGCAGGCGTCGGCGACCGACGACGTCGACAAGCCGGCCGCGGCGCCGTGGCCGGGATTCGAAGACGTCTGGATTCCCGTCGCCGACGGCGTCGAACTCGCCGGGCGCCTCGCCTTCGCCGAAGGCCCCGGCGGACGGAGGCCCGCCGATTGCATCGTGATTCTTCCCGGGATGCTGGGCGACAACGCCGTGCAGCGGACCTTCGACCTGGCCACCGGCCTGCGGGCAATGGGGTTCCACGTCCTGGCCCTCGAGCTGCGCGGCCACGGCGCGACCGACGAGCGATATCCAGAGGTCTACTACACCTTCGGCGTGATTGAAGCCGGCGACCTGATGGCCGTCTCCGAATGGCTCGAAAAACTCCCCGAGGTCAGGCGCACCGGGCTGGTCGGCTTTTGTTACGGCGCCAATCAGGCCCTGCTGGCGGCATGGAACGACGGACGACCGGGCGGCGACGCGATCATTCCGCCGGAGCTGGAAGGCCGTCTCCGCCCGGTGTCACCGGCGCGGCACTTCGAGGCGGGGATTATCGCGTTCTCGCCGGTCCTGCGGTTCGAGGAGATCGTCGACGACCTGAAATCGCCGCAGCCGTTTTCTCGGCGACCCCTGCTGGCGACGCTTCAGGACACGATCCGGGTGCGCATGGAACGAAAGAAGCACCCGCGGATCGTCGGTGATCTCGAGTTGCTGATGCGGTTCGAGTGCGCCGGGACGGTGCTGAGCTATCCGAACGCGTACGAGGAGTCGCTGCAATTCCTGCGGTTCCTGCCCCATCGCGGCAAGCCGTCGGGCCGCAAGTTGCAGAGCGCCCGCGTGCCGGTGTTGATCGTCTCGGCGGCCAATGATCCCCTGACGTCCGCCCAGTACGTCGCGCAGCTCATCGCCCGAACGGACAACCCCCACGTCGCCGCCGTTGTCCTCCCCGGCGGCGGGCACGTCGGTTTCGCGCCGTACGCCAGGCGCTATTACTTCAGTCTGATTGTCAACTATTTCCGCCGAACGACGGGCGCGACCAGGCCATAGGCGAGCCCGACGTCCTGCCCGGCACGCATCAGATGGGTACGCGAAAGGGGCGTGACAACGGGTTCGATCGGCAAAGAGGGCGATCCGCTGCTCCCTGATGCGGTTCTCCAGGTCCCCGCGTGCGCGATCGTGCCCGCGAGCCACGATGCGAGGCGGTCGATTCCCGCGCCCGAGCGAGCGCTGGTTTCGATGACGTCCACGCGCGGGTTGATGCGCTCCAGGTCGCGGCGGAACCGTTTGACGTCGAAATCGACGTAGGGCATGAGGTCGCACTTGCTGAGGATCACCAGCCGTGCGCCGCGAAACAGGAGCGGGTATTTCGAGGGCTTGTCGTGTCCCTCGGCGACGCTGAGAACTGCGATTCGGACATGCTCGCCCAAATCGAAATTCGCGGGGCAGATCGGATTGCCGACGTTCTCAATCAGCAGCAGGTCCGCGGCATCGAGATTGAGGGAACCGATGGCCTTCTGCACGTGCGCGGCGGTCAGGTGACAACCGCCTTCTGTCGTCAGTTGCACCGCCGGTACGCCGAGCGCGGCGATTCGCTCGGCGTCGAGCGTCGTCGCCAGGTCGCCTTCCAACACGACCAGGCGAAGCCGCTCTATCAACCGGGGCAACGCCGCTTCGAGCAGCGACGTCTTGCCGCAGCCGGCGCCGCCGAGCAGGTTGATGCACCGGACGCCGAGCCGGTCGAACAGGGCGCGGTTCTGCGCGGCCGCCGCGTCGTTCTTCTCCAACACGCGTCGTACAATCGGAATGTTCATCGTCAATCCTCGATTTCGATGGATGCCAGCTCCAGCTCGTCGCCGCCTTCCAGCAACTCGCCCTCCGCTCCGCACACCGGACAATCCCAGCGATCCTGTTGGACTCCGTATTCGACGCCGCAGGCGCCGCAGCGGCCGCGAATCGGAATCCTCTCGATGCACAATTCTGCATCGCGACACGACGAATCGCCGCGAGCGGCCTCGAATGCCATGCGCATCGCCTCATCTTCGACGCTTCGCAGGACGCCGACTCGGAGATTCAACCGCGTCACGCGCGGCGAACCGGCCCGCCGGGCCCGCTCGGTCGCCATCTCGACGAGAGACATCGCGATCGACAGCTCATGCATGGCGCTGGCTCCTGAGCCGCATCCACTCGCGGACGTCGCGTTGAATCCGCCCGGCCACTTCTCGAATCGATTCCCACACGCCGCCGGACAGCTCGTCTCCGTAACCGAAGCTTCCGGCATAGACGACGTAAATCCACGTTTCGGAAGGAAGCAGTCCCAGATCGCGGCTGATGACCAGCGCGTCGCCCACGCCGAGCAGGTGCGAGGACGAAGTCCGCCGGCCGCTCAACGACTGAAGCGCAACATCCAGGCGGCGCCCATCCCGCCGCGGCACTGCGATTCGCCGCCATCGGCCGGGCGGGACTGTTTCGCGCGCGGCGGCGGCGTCGACAATGATGACGAGATCGGCCCCCGCCACTTCCGTGAGCAGGTCCGCACCGGGCGCCTCGGACCTGACGACCGTCGTGTTCGGAGGCGGCTCGACGCTGAGAAGGTCGGCGATAAGCAATCCAATCTGATCGTCGCAACGGTGGCTTCGGCCGCAGCCGACGATGACGGCGCGGGGCGCGGCGGCGTTGAAATGCCTACCGTTTCGATGGGCGTGTCGGGCGGCGATCATGGCGAGACCCAATCGAGATCGAGAAAATGCGTGGCGCACGATATGCACGGGTCGTACGCCCGAATGAGCATTTCAAGTCGGCCGGCGATCCTGTCCCGCGCCACGTTCCGTTCGAGCAACCGCGGGACCATGTCCCGCATGTCGGCCTCGATGTTGGCGAGGTTCTGGCTCGTCGGGATGATCAGGTTCGCGTCGCGCACGCGTCCCCGCTCGTCGAGGTCGTATTCGTGAATCAAAACGCCGCGCGGGGCTTCCACGATTCCAACGCCGCGGCCGAACTTCGTCGGCCCCGCGATCGGCCCGGGCCTTGTTCCTTCGCGCAACAGGCGGTCGGCCAGTTCGATGGCCGATTCCGTGCAGTGGATCACCTCGACGAGCTGGGCCGTGTTGTTGTGATAGGGGTTGCGGCACGGCGCCTTTAATCCCAGGCGGTGCGCGGCGTCGCGGGCAGCCGGATGCAACCGGTCGCCGTTGACGTTGAAGCGCGCCAGGGCCCCGACGGCGTAACTGTCGGACGATGATGAGCGGCTGTGCTTGGCCGTCGAATGGGCCACGACCGATTCGATCACGCGTCGTCGGTAGTCCGCCGGGGCCGTCGGTCGTGCATCCACGGAGGAAACGAGCCGCCCGTCATAGAAGGCATACTCATTATCGTCGGACTTCAGCGCCAGGTATTCCGTGTCGCGCCGATAGTCGGGAAGCGCGAGGTCTTCGAAGAGCTCGACGGTCTGGTCCAGGTCGGACCTTGCGGCCTCCAAGCGCGTCTTGATGTCCTGCAACTGTTCGATTGAGGGCAGGTGCGAAAACCCGCCGACGCGATAGGAAATCGGGTGAATGTGGCGGCCGCCGATGGTCGCGCAGAGATCGTTGGCCAGCTTTTTCATGCGCAGGGCGCGCCGGACGACGTCCGGATGCGTCTTGGCGAGGGGAATGACCGATCCGACGCCGAGGTAGTCCGGAACCGCCAGGAAATACAGGTGCAGGACGTGGCTTTGGATCTGCTCGCCGAACAGGATCAGCTTGCGCAACAGAATCGTCTGCTCCGTGGGGACGATTCCGGCGGCGGCCTCGATGGCCTTGACGGCCGCCGAGGTGTGGGCGACCGAACAGATGCCGCAGATGCGACAGACGACCTGCGGCACGTCGTCATAGCGCTGGCCGCGGACGAACGACTCGAAAAACCGCGGGCTTTCAACGATTTGTAGCTCAAGGCGCGTGATCTCGCCGTCGTCGAGCCGGACGGAAAGATTTCCGTGCCCCTCGACGCGGGTGATTTCCCGGATCTCGATCGTGCCGCTTGCCGGCCCGTCGCCCTTGCCCTTCGACGCGCTGGCGCCATTGGTGATCGGTCGCGTCGCGCTCATGGCAAGTCCCCTTCCTGGTAGGCCCCGTATTTTCGAAGACTGGCGAGCACGTCATCGATGGGAACGAAGTATTGCTCGCGGATGTTTCGCCCGAATGCCCGGATCGACTCGTCGCCCAGTACCCCGCGGCAGGCCTCACACTTCGCTCCGTAGTAGGGACAGATGGCGTCGCATCCTGCTCGGGTCAGCGGCCCAAGGCAGATTTCTCCCCTTTCATAGAGACACAACACGCCGCGGCGCTTGCATTCGACGCAGACGGGATACTCGGGCAACCGGAAAGGCCGTCCCGTGATCAGGCACGTCAGAAAGCGCAGGAATTCCTCCTTGACCATCGGGCAGCCCGGCAGCTCGTAGTCCACCTTCACGACCGCCGAGATGGGTCGCGCGTCCGTGGTCGCAAAGAGCGTCGCCCGATCGCCGTAAACGTAGCGCCGGTATTCTGAGGAAAGATGCTCGTGCTTCAGGGTGTTGACGCCGCCGAGACATGCGCAGGCGCCGATGGCCACGAGCGTCCGGCAGCAGGCGCGATACGCTCGAATCTGCTCCTCGTCATGGGGCGACGAGACGGCGCCGTCGACGAAACCGATGTCGATGCGCCAGTCGCGTTCGCTCATCCCCTCGCGAAAATTCACGATCGACACGGCATCGAGGATCTGCAAGAGCGTGTCCTCCAGCTCCAGAATCGCCAGCGAGCAGCCCTCGCAGCCGGTCAGACTGAAGATCGCCACGCGGGCCTTCTGCCCGCCATTCCAAGCTTCGGCCGCCCGGCCCCCGTCGCCGGCAACCGGACAGTATGGGTCCTCGGGTGGTTTCATTGAATCGCCTCCCGTACCGTTGCGAGTTGGGTGTAGCAGAAAACCGGGCCGTCCAGGCAGGCGTACAGGTGGTTGACCTGGCAATGGCCGCATTTCCCGATCCCGCATTTCATCCGGCGCTCAAGGGAGCAGTAGATGTTGCTCTCGGGAATGCGACGCCCGATCAGCTCGAGCATGACGAATTTGAACATGACCGGCGGCCCGATCACGGCGACCTTCGTTCGGGTTGGTTGCTGGCCGTCCCATTGGCTGAACAGCCGCGTCACAACCCCGGTGTGGCCGCGCCACGACTCGTCGGCGCGATCGACCGTGACCAGGCAGCGCACTTCAGGGCCCGCCTGCCAGGATTCCAGTTCATCGCGAAACAGGAGTTCATCCGGCGATCGGGCGCCGTAAAACACGTGGAAGTCGCCAAACCGGTCGCGACGATCGAGTACGTACTGAATCAACGACCGCGCCGGCGCAAGAGCGCAGCCGCCCGCCACGACCAGGATGTCGTGACCTTCCAGCCGGCCGGGGTCGAATCCGCGCCCGAGCGGGCCGCGGACCCCGATGACGTCTCCGGCTTCCAATCGGTGAATGGCGGTGGTGACCTCGCCGACGCGGCGCACGGTCAGCTCAAACGTGTCGGGTCGCGTCGGCGACGAGCAAATCGAGATCGGGCACTCACCGACGCCGAGAATCGACACCTGAAGAAATTGCCCCGGCTGGTGGCGCAAGCGTTGCCCGTTGCAGAGCCGAAGACTGAAGACCCTTTCCATCGCCGTCAACTGCCGAACGCTCAGCACTTCCGCCGGCGCCGGCATGTACGGGCTCGTCGATCGGGCTTGAGCTTTTCTAGTTGCCAGCATGACGTGGCTCCGCATCGCCGCCGGGCGGCATTCGACTCTTTTCGTCGCCCTGGTCGCTCGGGAGGGCCGGCCAGGGCGCGCCGCCGGCGCGCATCGGGTCCGCATGAATCGCGCGCGGCGGCGCGGCGATCGACCGGCCCGGCGAACCGCTGCCGATGGCCGGCAGCGTCAGGGCGACGTGCGTGCCGCGACCGCGAGCCGAGGTCACGTCGATTCGCCCCCCGACCTGTTCGACGACCGCCTGGACAATCGCCAGGCCCAAACCCGAACCCGGGATTCCGGCCGCCAGGGCGTTGTTTCCGCGGCGGTAGGCATCGAAGATGAACGCCCCCGTCCCATTCGCTTCAGCCAGCACTTCCTCGTCGAAGCCCATGCCCGTATCGTCAACGTGAACGACGGTCCATTCCTGATCGTCGTCGCTGACGTCGGTGGCGCTCTCGATCCAAACGGCGATCTGCCCTCCGGCGGGCGTGTACTTCAGCGCATTGTCAATCAGGTTGCCGACGCAATCGGCGAGGTCCCGCCGGTCGACGCCCGCCAGGTGCCGGGAGCCGGCCGACACTTTCCCAGTCAATCGCAGCCCGCGGGCGACCGCCATCGATTGGAATCGCCCGCACTGCTCATTGACGACGGCGCCGACGTCTGCCCGCGTGACGCGGTGCCTTCGGGGATCGGCATCCTGCACCCGGGCGAGCGTGAGTAGTTCTCCGACGTGCTCGATGCCTTCGGCGCAGCAGCGGGCGATGCGGTCGCAGGTGGCGCGGGCATCGGCGCCGCCGACGAGTTCGTCGCGGATCAAGCTGGCCATCGTTTGTATGGTGGCCAACGGGCTCTTGAGCCGGTGGGCGGCCGTCTGCATGAACCGCGAGCGGCGCGATTGCAGCTCCCGAACGATTTCCTGAGACTGCCGCAAAGCGGCATTGGCGCGTTGAAGCTGGCCCTCGCGGCGTCGCAACCGGGAAGCCACCGTCCCGGTCAGATAGAGCGTGCCGAGGATGCCGAGGGCGACCGATCCCAGCGCCATCACGACGTAGGCGCTGCGGACGTGGAGTTCGGCCTCGGGTCGCCACACCCGAAGCGGATAGCGGGGAGCCAGCGCCCCGGATAGCTCTCCGATCGAGACGCCGGCATACAGCGCGATGGCGAAGACACCGGGGACCAGGGCGTGTCCCGGCGGCAGAAGCAGCGCCCCCAGGGCGGTGTGAAAGACATAGAAGATCGCCAGCGGGCTTTCGACCCCGCCGGTGAACCGCAACAGGATGGTCAGGACGACCAGGTCGAGGGCGATCTGGGCGTGGGCGAACATGAGCATCGCGCGCGAGCGGGCCGGCGCGTCGATCACGCTTCTTCTGCGCAGGTCAAGCTGAACGCACCACCACCCGACGTTGACGATTGCCAGCAATGTCAACGCCCAGGCAACTTCCGAGGGCCGAGTCGGCGCCGCTCCGAGTTGACGCTCGATCGCCAGCGCCGCGAATCCGGCCGCGATCAAGAGCCAGCGCAGCCGAATCAGCCACCGGAGCGGGCGAAGGGCCAGGACCGGTCCCGGCAACGCCTCCGACGCCGACCCATCGGCATCGGATTGACCATTCCAGGCGGTGGCGACATGGGCGTTCATGGCGTCCTCAGCGGCAGCAGTTTGCGGATGGCGCCGAGCAGGGCACGGGCGTCGAACGGTTTTTCCAGGAACGCATCCGCGGGCACGTACTCGCTGCCGAGCTCCGCCGCGTAATCCATTCCGATCCGCTTGCCGATGGCGGAGATCATCACGATCGGGACATGGCACAGCGATTCGCTGGCCTTGATCTGATAGCACAGGTGGAATCCCTCGGAGGGCGTCGCCAGCATGATGTCCAGCAGCACCAGGTCGGGCGGATCGCGGCGCATCGCTTCCAGTCCCGCCGGGCCCGTGCTGCATGAGGTCAATTCGAATTCCCGGACCGGCAACATGGCCCGGATCGCATGGTGCATGTCGGGGTCGTCCTCGATCAGCAGGATGTGGTATGCGTCTTTTTTCATGTCAGTCTCCTGCGGCGGCCGCGGCCGGGGCGCCGCGGGCCCGTTGGCCGCCGTCGCGCTCCTCGGTGAGCCGATTGAGAATCTCCACGATGCTGATGTGGGCGGTGCAAGCACGGTCGCATCGCCCGCACCCCACGCATCCGGACAATCCGGTTCGTTGTTCGATCCAGGCGCCCTTGCGAAAGATGCGGTGGCGCAGGCGCTGGGCCCGTTCGGATCGGAAGTTGTGGCCGCCGGCCACGACCGCGAAGTCGCGCAGCATGCAGCCGTCCCAGGTTCGTTCGCGCCGGCCCCGCTGCGGGGGAAGGTCGTTGCAATCCTGAATGTCGAAACAATAACAGGTCGGGCACGCCAGGTTGCATGACCCGCACGAATAGCATCGCTGGGCCGTCGCTTCCCAGACCAGCGAGTCGTAGGATCCGGCCAGCGTCGTCGGTATGTCACTCCACGGTTGTGCCAGGCGTCGCGGGAACGCCGTTTTCTTGTGCATCAGGTAGCGCTCGAACCGCCGCTTGTCCTCGATGGAGGGTTGCCGGACGGCGGCGCCGTCATCCACGGCCAGCCAGTCCTGGCCGGCCTCGGTTCCGTACACGATTCCGAAGGCGTCCGCGCGGCGTGGCTCATTCGCCGAATCGCCGTCGGCGCCGAGGGGATACAACATCACGTCGAATCCCTCCCGCGCATGGTGCGTATTCGTCTCGCCACAGAACACGCCGGGCGTGCATGGTTCACCGCAGTCCATGCCGACGATGAAGCGGCCCTGCCGCCGCCTGCCGTAGTGCTCATCGCAGTGGTCGCGGGCAAACACCTCGTCCAACAGGCGGATGGCATGGAGGTCGCACGGATGGACGCCGACCAGGGCGGTCGGCCCGCCGTCTTCATCGGCGACGGTCGCTTCGAATCGCCGTCTGCTGGCGTCGAACCGAAAGAGCGTTTCGCGGGGAGGAAGCAGCGCCGCCTTCGGCGCGAATACGCAATAGTCAAAATCGAGCGCCAGGGCGCTGGCCTGTTTGACGGTTTCGTAGAAATACCGCCGCGGCGGCTCGCAACGGGGCTCGGCGCGCAGGACGGGACCGACGAGGCGGTGGGTCCCGGCGAGGGCGTCGATTCGCGCCAGCAGATTTTCGCGGGTGATCACCGCGTGCAGCCACGGTCTGCTGATCGATGCCCACGATCCGCGGCGATACAGGTCGGCGTGGCCCTTCCAACCGACGTAAACCGTCGCCGCCAGATAGACCAGGACCAGCGCCATCAGGAGAACGGCGCCGATCGTCAGGCCGACGCAGCGCATCAGTTCCGACCCGCTCCAGCCGTGATCGTGCTCCAGGTTGAGCCAGCCGCCGATCATGTGAATTCCCAGCCAGATGGACAGCGGGAGCAGGACAATCACGTACGGATAGCCCAGCAGGACGAGCAGAGCGAGACGCCCCAGCCGGCGAATCAGCGTTCGGAATTTCAGCAGGGTCATGAGGTCCGTCCTGTCTGCCGGCCGTCCCTAGCAAATCCGCGGCAATTCCTCTCCGTAGGGCCGTTGGACGATGCGACGCCCGCCGGCGGCGGTGATCAACTCCACGAGCGGCGGCTGAGCATCCGTCACCCTCCCGATGATCGACGCCGCGCGACCCAGCGGGTGACGACGGAGCCGATGCACGGCGTACTGGGCGTCGCGCCCGGCGACGACGCAGACGACCTTTCCTTCGTTGGCGACGGTCAGCGGGTCCAGCCCGAGCATCTCGGCCGCGTGCCGCGCGGTTCGCGAAATGGGAACGCTCCTCTCGTCGATCTCCAGGGTGCATTCCGATCGCTCGCTGAGGTCCGCGAAGACGCCGGCCAGTCCGCCGCGCGTCGCGTCGCGCAGAAATTTCACTTCCACCCCCTCGTCAAACAGCTCGGCCAGCAGACCGCCCAGCGGCGCCGCGTCGCTCCGAAGGTCGGAGTTGAACTCCAACCCGGCGCGTACCGACATGATCGCCAGGCCGTGCTCGGCGATGCGGCCGTTGACGATGATCGCGTCGCCGGGCTCGACGCGGGCGATATCGAGGCGAACGTCGCCGCGTAGTCTGCCGATCCCGGCGGTGTTGATGAACAGCCCCGGTCCGCCGCGTCGTTCGATGACCTTCGTATCGCCGGTCACGACATTGACGCCGGCTTCACGGGCGGCGGCGGCGATCGATTGGGTGATGCGGTCGAGCGTGTCGATCGGCAGCCCTTCCTCCATGATCAATCCCAGACTCAGCGCCACCGGTACGGCGCCCATCACGGCGAGATCGTTGACGGTTCCGCAGACCGCCAGCCGGCCGATGTCGCCGCCGGGAAAGACCAACGGCGTGACCACGTAGGAGTCCGTCGTGAACACCACGTTGGGCGCCGTCCAGTCCAGGACGGCGCCGTCGGTCAGCGGCGCGAGGTATTCGTTCTTGAGTCGGGGCAGGAGATGTTCCGCGACCAGGCGCCCCGTCATCTCGCCGCCGCCGCCGTGGGCCATGAGGACCTGGTTGCGCTCGATGGTTTCCGTCACCACGGACACGATGGCTCCTTCCTGCGGCGCCCACCCCGGCCGGGACGCGGCGGCGTGCGCCGGTAGCGGTGCCAGGCCGCGCACGTGCCCTCGCTGCTGACCATGCACGGACCGACGGGGCGCATCGGCGTACACGCCCGATCGAAGAGCGGACAGTCGCCCGGCTCGGCGAGCCCCTGAATGACCTCGCCGCAAAGGCATCCGGGATGATCTTCGTCGCAGCCGAGGACGATTCCGAAACGGCGCACGGCATCGAATGACGCATATCGCTCCGACAGGGCGAACCCGCTGGCGCCGATGACGCCCAGCGCCCTCCAGGCCGCGTCTTCATGACGAAACACCTCGCGCATCAGTTTCAATGCCGCCCCGTTACCGGCCGGCGAGACGCAGACGGGGTACACGTTGTCCAGCCGGGCCAGTCCGCTTGCGGTCTGTTGCAGCAGCCGTCTGATTCCCAGGAGCAACTGCCGCGGCTCGAAGCCGGCCACCACGCAGGGAACACGATGACGGGCCACGACCGGGCGATAGGCAGACGAACCGATGATGACGCTGACGTGTCCGGGGCACAGGAAGCCGTCGAGGGCGGATCGCCCGTCGCCGAGGAGGGCCAGCATGGCCGGGACGATGCGCTTGTGGCACATCAAGACGCTGAAGTTGCCGACGGCGTCGCGGTCCGCCTCGGCGACGACGGCCGCGGTGGCCGGAGCCGTGGTTTCGAAACCGACCGCGAGAAACACGACCTCTTCGGCGGGATGCGACCGCGCCAGCGCCAGCGCGTCGCGGGCCGACATCACGACCTCGACGCGAGCGCCGGCGGCGCGCATGGACTCCAGACTGCCGCGCCGCCCGGGAACGCGGAGCATGTCGCCGTAAGTGGCGATGATCACCCGCCTGTCGGTCGCCAGCTCCAGCGCCGCGTCAATGTGCCGCTGCGCCGTGACACAGACCGGGCAGCCCGGACCGCTGATCATTCGCAGTTCGGGAGGAAGCAGCGAACGGACGCCGCTGCGAAACAGACAGACGGTATGCGTTCCGCAAACTTCCATGTATTGAACCCGCCGACCGATGCGCCGCGTCAGGGCCCTGATCTGATCGATCAACGTGGATTCGGATTCCGTCACGGCGAATGCTCCCTGGGACCGGCGGGCTCGCCATTCATCGCCCCGTCTTCAAAAATCGGCGCTTCGCCGGCAGATTGCAGATACGACCACGTTTCCAAGGCGTCCTGTTCCTCGATGCGCGCGATGCCGAATCCCGCGTGAACCAGCACCCAGTCTCCCGGTCGGGCATCGGGAACCAGCACACGGCTGATCCGCAGCCGGTTGCCCTGCAAGTCGACCGTGGCCAGGTCCTCGTGGCATTCGATCAATTTTCCGGGTACCGCCAGACACATCATCGGGTCTCCCTGATCTGCGCCGCCGCCACGACGGCCTGCCCCAGCGCGATATTCGCATCGCCGAACGATATTCGACGCGGCGTCAGCACCTGAAGATGCTGTGCGTTCAGGCGTTCACCGACCCGCGCCAGCAACCGACGGTTGGCGAAGCATCCGCCCGACAGCACGACGCGAGAAGTCCCGCCGACCTCGCAGGCCAGCGCCGCCGACGTGGCGAGCATCCGCGCGATCGACTCGTGAACGCGCGCCGAGACGACGCCGGCGGGCGCTGCCGCCTGAATGTCCCGCACGACGCCGCGGATCATCGGCGCCACCGACATCCGGACCGATCTCCCGATCTTCGTCGTTTCGTAGGGATACGGAGCGACCGATTGCGTCGTGGCCGCCCGCTCAAGGGCCGTCGCCGCTCCTGCCGGCGTTTCGTTTCGACGCGAAAGGCCCAGCAGGAAGCTCACGCCGTCGAAGACCCGCCCGAGACTGGATGTCAGATGCGTGTTGAGTTTGTCATCGAATGCTCGATCCGCGAGCTGGATCGCCTCATCCGAAAGTTCGCGGAAATTGGCCGGCAGATACGTCCGCCAATCGCTTCCAAAGGCCTGATACACCAATCCAGCCGCCGGCCGCCAGTTCTCGATGGCCGCCGCATCGCCGCCGATCAGGTGAAAGTACTCGAGGTGCCCGAACCGCTTGAACTGTCCGCCGTCGCACAGCAGTACCTCGCAGCCCCAGGCGGCCCCGTCCGTCCCCAGTCCCACGCCATCGCAACAGACGCCCACCAACGGTCCCGATACGCCGCGGTCCGCCGCCACGGCCGCGATGTGTGCATGGTGATGCTGAACGGCGATGCGCCGAATTCCGCAGCCACGCGCGTACTGACTCGATAGGTAGCTGGGATGCAGGTCGTGGGCCGCGACGCGGGGTTGGATACCGGTCGACGAGATCAGGCCGTCGATCGCCCGGACGTATCGGCGATATTCAGTCGGGTCCGTCAAATCGCCGAGGCGATCGTTGATGACCGCCGATCGCCCGGCATACAGGCAGATGCCGGCCTTCAGTTCCGCCCCCAGACCCAGAACGGGCAGCTCCGCCGGCTCGGTCATGGGCAGCGCCGAGTACCCCTCGGGCAGCCGCGGCGCCGGGGTCGTTTGATTGGCGGAATCGCGACCACCGCCGGAAGTTGATTCCTCGATGGGCGAGAACGGCTCGCATGCGATCAAGTCGGACCCCGACATGGCCCTGGGGGCAGGCATGGCAATGTCCTTTCGCGACAATGGCCATTGGGGTCTGTTGTGCAATCAGCGTTCCAGCTCGGACGCTGGGAACGACTTCCGCCGGGACCGGCCGGGGCGCTGGGCCCGTTGCCCATTCGCGGCGAATTCCTGGAGAATCGGGTGAGACCTGCGGATTTTCGCGCACCTGTGCGGAATTCTGAGCAATGGCGGGAATGACGAGCGATCGAACAGCCACGCCTGATAATGAGCCCGCATCGGAGTCGCCCCGTATCATCGGGCCGGGTCACGGCGGCGAACGTCGGCCATCTTGGCCTGGCCCTTCGGGGAATCGATGGAGGCAGTCACGCACCGGCGGCGCCTGAGTACTCGGTTTGCAAACCCGCTTCGCGAAGCCAGGGTCAAATCGACTCCGTTCCGGAAGGCGCCCGCAAGGGGGGGGTAATCGAGGACGAATTCGGTCCCATTTGGTATGATGGCAGCGCAGTCAACCGCGCAGCGCTGTCGCAAGTCATTATTGGACAAGGCGTATTCGTGGGTTCGACGCCCTACGCCTCCGGCATGATTCACGCGGGTCGTGATTCGGATGGCACGACAAACGACTTTCGGCGGCTCCGCAACGGGAAGATTATTCGGAGGGCGGGATGCGGGGGTCCACGGGTTGCTGGCGGCAATCGAGCCGCGCATGGATGACGGTCGCCTGGCTCTTCGCGGAGTTCGCCACGGCCTCGTCCTTCGCCCAACAGTACCCCGGACTTCGAATCGAGGAATACGCATCGGGTATCTCCCAGCCGGCGGCCATCGATTTCGCGCCGGACGGCCGACTGTTTGTCGCCGAACGCCAGGGGATCGTTCGCATTGTGCAGAATGGGCAGGTTTTGGCTCCGCCGTTCATTGATCTGAGCGAGGAGATGAATGCCAGGGGCGACCGCGGATTTCTGGGGCTCGCCCTCGATCCTGAGTTCGCCGCAAATGGCCAGGTCTATCTGCTTTACGCGTTGGATCCGGTGCCGGGCGAGCCAGATGAGGCGGAAACGGTTCCCACTGCCTGCCGTCTCGTGAGATATTCCGCAGACCCGTCGCCGAGCGGCAACGTCGCCGATCCCCTGTCCCGGCGCGTCCTGATCGGCGAAGAGCTGTCTGAAGGTTGGATCACCTGTTCGCGCTCGCATTCCATCGGCACGGTCTGTTTTGCATCAGACGGCACGCTGCTCGTCGGGGCGGGTGACGGCGGGCACTTCGAATTGACCGATGCGGGCGGAATCGATCCTGACTGTTTTGCGCCGCCTCTGTTCTCGGCGGACCAGGACGTCGGCGCGTTTCGATCCCAATATCTCGATACATTGAGCGGGAAGATCATTCGCATCGATCCATCGACCGGCCTCGGCCTGAGCGACAATCCCTTCTGGGACGGCGAGGCAGACTCGATTCGCTCCCGAATATGGGTGCTCGGCCTGCGCAATCCATTTCGTTTCTGCGTCAGGCCGGGAAGCGGCGCCGTCGGATCGATCTACATCGGCGACGTCGGATGGAATCAGTTTGAGGAGGTCAACGTCTCGCGGATCGGCGGGGAGAATTTCGGCTGGCCATGCTTTGAGGGAATGCAGGCCGTCGCGCAGTATCAAAACGCCATGCCGGCGCACAGCGACTGCTCACAAATGCCGACGGCTCATCAACCGCCGCTGCTGGCCTGGCACCATTCCAATGGATCGCTTTCCACGCCCCCTGGATTTGCCGGCCGCGCGGCCGTCGGGGGCCTGTTTTATACGGCCCGGCGATACCCGGCGCCGCTGCACGGAGACTACTTTTTCGCCGACCTGCTCGGTCCGATCGGCCCGGCCAACGGATGGATTCGGGCGGCGAAGCTGTCGGACGGCGACGAATTCGTGAGCATGGCGCAAGTCGCGGGCGCCAACCACGTGGTCGACTTCGCGGCGCATCCGGAAACGGGCGACATCTATTACGCGACCCTATCAGACGGGAGAATCCGCCGGATCGTGCCGCTTCCCGGCGATTGCAACGCCGATGACGTGATCGATGAGGATGACGAGGATTGCTTCGAGCCCTGCTATTCACCTGCCGCCGCGAGCGTGGCGCCGGATTCGGCGTGCTCGGTCGTCGACTTTGACGCGGACGGCGCCATCGATTGCGACGATTGGCGGGACTTTGTGGCCGTCGCGGAACATCCCGAAGATCTCTTGCTCGACGTCGAGGATCTGGTTGGCACCCTGCTGGGGAATATCAATCAGGAGAGCTTTCCTTTCTGCCGGGCCGACGTCAATGGCGACGATGACTTGAACGCCGGCGATGTGACAGCGTATCTGGATGCCCTGCTTTCGGACTGACGATCGTTCGAGCCGTCGCGATTCGGCAACCGGTCGCCCTGCGAATCATCGCGCGCAAGCAAGCGGCCCGATGTTTTCCGGCATGACGCCGAACACCGGGCCGCATTTCATTCTTCCATTTTGATCGCCGTCCAGATTCGGCTCTGGCGGCCGGCCGGTCACCGGCCGAGGACGACCTTGACCTGCGACTTGCGATAGCGCATCACCTTCACCAGGACTTTCCCTTCGCCGACATCGTCATGCGAGGCGATCACGGTGTAGACGCCCGGCTTGATGTCCGGAAAGAACACGTTGCCGTTGCGATCCGTGATCAGCGTATTCGATTTCGCGCCAGACGAATCGCTTTGGTACCAGACCTTCGCCCCCTCGATGTGCCGGTCGCGCACGTCCGTCACCAGCACGCCGATGGCGCCGTTGATGCCGCTGTCGACGGACGGGGCGCTCGCTCGCGCCGGCGCCAACATCAGCGTCGCGGCCAATCCCAGGGCACATGTCGTCACAATCAAAGCTTTCTTGCTGACCATCACGGTCTCCTTTCATTTCCCCCAGAACCCAAACCTCATCATCCGACGCGACGCAGACATACCGGATCCGCTCCGGCCCGCCCGCCGGCCACCTTGGTCTTCACTGATTCCATTGTTCCGACTCGCACCCGACCTATAAGCACTTGGCGTGCCAGATTTCAGAATCCAAGAAAAAACGTCGCACGACGTGAAGAATGCCGCTTCGCGCCGCCGCCCCGCGACCGTCGGGCACGCAGGTCGGGGGAGAATGTGTGAACGCAAATATTCGCAGTGTCCCTGGGCACAGTCAGGGTGACAGCGCCCCTGGAAACTGTGGCTGCACGGAATATCCAAACGAAGACATGCCCACGCCACCGCGTGATTTCACTCACCCCCCCCAATCAATCATCCACGGTTAACGATTTGTGCTCCCCCGCGGCGCCCAATCGAGATCGGTGAATGACCCCGGGCCCGAAGCCCGGCGGCCCATCTCATTGGCTTGCGGTCACGAACACGGACCTCCGCCGACGCGCATGGCGCGCTGTCGTGATCCATGTCACCCGGGACGCCGGTGGGCAAGTCGGAAAGGAGGAAAGGTTTCCGTCGCGACGCCCGGGGACATGGCCATATCTTGCACTTTCGCTTTGGGCGAAGCAGCCGTTGCACGGCAGCCCCCACGCCGATCCCTTGCAATCCATGTGCCCAAAGGCCTTCCCCCTTGCAATCAGCGCGGAGGCGCCACGTCCAATCGGCCGCAGCTTCAGGAATCCGAGCATTTATGGGGCACTTCGTCACACGGCCTTGCGATCCTCTAACCAGCTTCTGGGCAGACCCGCGTGGTCTTTCGCACATCGGCCGTGAGGTGATTCCCACTCCGCATCGGCTGACCGAAGGCGAACGATCCGAATCCTGAGCGAACCGAAACGGGCGTCTGGAGGGAGTTGACCGAACGATCCGCGAGGAACCGCCTGAGCGACAACGCGTTTCCCCGTTGAAAGGCGTCACGCTATTGGCCGGGTTGCAGACTCCATCGCCACCAGGGTTCCTCCAGCGGCGAGCTGGTGGACAGAACGTGTCCCCCGATGAATCCAACTTTCATGCGACCTCGATGGCGAAACGCGGGAAACCAGTACAGGCCGGCTTCATAGGCGTCGATGACCTTATCATTCAGCAGGGGCGGGGCCGAATAATACGGCGCCACGTCGCGACCAGCCGCCTCCTCGCCGTCCACGTCGAAGAGGAGCGGCACGTCCGGCTGATGTAACACCCCGGAAGTCAGATAGGCCGTCGTCAAGAACGGTCGGCCGTTGATGACCGTCGTCCGTCGCTCAAGGCGCTTGTTGAATCCGATGCTGACGTGGCGCCGCGGGCCCACCGCGCCGGCGCTGCACGGCATCCGCGATCTTCGTTCGAGTACGGTGCTGCCCGCCGGGCACATGAGCGATTGCGCCGACATGTCCAACCGCTCGCGCTCTTTGGCGGGGCCGTTTCAGAATTCGTCGATCCCGTAGAGCGATTCCTGGAAATCTTCAAGCAGGAACCGCTCGCCAGGTTGCCGGCTATCACCGCGCAGGGCCTCGCCGCTTTCGTAGCGCCAGGCCAGGCCGATGTCGTATCCGCCGTCGCCGGCGACCCCCCCGTTGTCGTTGATGTCCATCGCCCGCGAACGGCCCTGGTAGAAACCGGGCGGCGGGGGGAGAACCGT
>Ga0299906_10000047_pt1 | contig 116339 bp, 75 predicted proteins | sample RVTome_14_FD_200259 | JGI IMG/M metagenome (GOLD analysis project Ga0299906, IMG submission 200259) | Soil microbial communities from uranium-contaminated site in the Upper Colorado River Basin, Wyoming, United States - RVT145D125 (version 2) ...
ACGGGCGCGACGTCGACGGCATTCGCGGGCGCGACTCCCTTCCGGGTCGGTCCCGCGCGTCGCGTGCGCCCGGCGATGGGCCAGCGTTGCGTAACCTGCGGCGGTACGAAGGCCTGTGCTTCCTGCGCCGTCAGCATGGATTGCGGTTCGTGCTGCGTGGGCGCTTACCTACGGCGAGGGCTCCTGCGTCTGCGCAAGCGACGGCTCTTGCCTCTCCGCAAGCTGTGCGTCGTCAGGGACCGCGCCGCCTTCCAGGACGGTGACGCTGCGCACGAACGTCGAGTCGGTCGTCCAGGCGCTCGAGGCCATCATGTCCGGGGGACGCGGCTCGTAGGAAAAACCCGGGAGGTCCGGCAGCCCGTAGCGCTGGCCGACGACCTCGACCTCGAGCGGCGATCCGCCGGTCATCTCGACGCTCAGCTCGAGCCCGGACGCCGGCGGCGCGGAGAAAACCAGGGTCGGGCCCCGCCGCGAGTCAGGCTCGACCCGCTGGCCGCCGACCGTCAAGGCGCGGATCTCCGCGCGCGGCTCCAGGGCGACCCGGAGGCTGTGGGCCGTGAACGGCGCCGTGATCCGCACCTCCAGGGTCCGCACGTCCGACGCCTCCTGCTCGGTCACCAGCGTCACCTCGGGTCCGCCCAGGGGAGCGGGCTGAGCGGAGCTGCGCAGGATCGGGATCGGGAAGCCCAGGATCTCCGGCCGCGACGCGCGCTCCGGGGCATCGGTGAGGAACTGCCGCGTCCAGGAGTCGGGAGCGCGGTTGAAGCTCATCCACGAGGCGCTCCCCTCTTCGGCGTCGAGCAGGTAGAAGAGGCTGTTGGGACGCCGGTTGTCCGCGTCGAAGCGGGACGCCAGGCGGACCGCGACGATCAGGATCAGTCCCAGGGCCAGCGCCGCCCCCGGCACCACCCACCACCGCCTCAGCCCGCGCAGCAGCTCCAGCACCGGCGCCAGCAGCCCCATCAGGATCAGGAAGACGAAGAGGCCGATCACCAGCGCGGCGGGCGACCCCAGAGCAACGCCGATCAAGGCCAGCGCCGGGGCCCACAGGAGCGCCGACGCCGCGGACACGAGCGCCAACGTCGCGAGCTGGCCGGGCGTCACGCTCTCGCTCTCGCCCGAGGTCCGCGCGAGCCACAGCGCCGCCGCCGGAATCGCGAAGATCAGGGGCAGGGCGAAGAGGTAGCTCGCGCCCGGCGCGACGAGCGACACCAGCAGCGTCGGGACCAGCCACAGCACCAGTCCGGAGGCCATCAGGCTCGCGGCGTCGAGCTTGCGGCTCGCCCAGCGGTGGACCAGCACCGTGACGGCGGCGCCCACCAGGGCCAGGGCGAGGAGGTAGAGGGAGGTGCTGGTCCAGCCGTTCCACAGCGCGAAGCTGTAGGGAGAGCGCATCAGCAGCCTGCTCGCCACGACGACCAGGAGGAGGCCCAGGACCACCGCCCCCAGCAGATGGACGACCAGCCCCAGCAGCAGAGGTCCGATCGCCAGCCGGCGGCGCCGCAGGCCGGCGACCAGCAGCAGGACGGTGGCCACGGCGAGGAGCAGAGCCAGCGGCAGCACCCGGCCCTGCGGATAGGTCACGAACACACCGGGGAGGTTGAAGAAGACGGCGTCGCCGGCCTCGCCATAGCCTTCGAGGCCGCCGCCGGCCAGACGCCGGCTCAGCTCGAGGGCCATCTCGCCCTGGTGCTGCAGGCTGTCGCGGTCGAGCCTCGCGAGGGAGTCCTGAGCGGTGTGGTAAGCGGTGGCGCCGTGGATGAAGGCGAAGTTCAGCCCCGCCATGCCGGCCCGCTTGAAGACCGTGAAGTCGGTGTCGTTGGGCATCCTCTTGTAGACCTCGTAACCGAAGGAGGCCGCGGCCGGGTGGTCGAGACGGCGCAGCTCGCGGACCAGCCGGGCGTTTCCCGCGCTGGTTTCGAACATCAGCGCCGGCCCGCGGGTGCCTCGGGCCTCGAAGTTGAGCGCCACGGCGACCTCGTCGGCCCACGGGTGCTGGTCCACGAAAGCCCTGGCGCCCAGCAGTCCCAGCTCCTCGGCGTCGGAAAAGAGGAAGACGACGTCGCGGGCGAGCGGCGGACCGCTGCCGAGGGCCCGCGCGCTCTCGAGCATCGCCGCCACGGCGACGCCGTCGTCGGCGGCCCCGGGGCCGGCGGGCACGCTGTCGTAGTGGCTGGCCAGCAGAAGGGCCTTGCCGTCCTCGCGGCCCGGCAGCCGGGCGAGGACGTTGGTCACCTGGGCTCCCACCGCCGTGCCGCCGCTCGCGACCAGAGAGGTGGCGCTCTGGAGCTCCGGCGTGAGCCCGAGGGCCGCGAGCTCGCCGACGACGTAACCGCGGACCCGTTCGTGCTCGGCGCTACCTACGGGGTGGGGCTCGCGGGCGATCGCCTCGAGGTGCTTCCAGGCGCGATGCGCCGAGAATCGATCCGCCGGGCTGTCGGCGGGGAGCGACTCCGGCGCCCGCGGGACCTGGACGCCGACCGCGGCCAGAAGGACGGTGAGAAGGGCCAGACCGGGACCGGCAACGGATGGCTTCATGACTCTCTCTTTCGTGAGTCGGATGGGAGCGCACATCCTACACGCCCGGGCTCGACGACGCGACGATCTACCGCCGGGGACGGTTAGACTCCGGGCGTGGAGCTCGACCACTTCCTGCAACAGGCCGTCGTGGTGCTCGGGGCCGCGGTGGCGGTGCTGCTCGCGTGCCACCGGCTGCGGGTGCCGCCGATCGCGGGGCTGCTCGTCACCGGCCTGGTCATCGGGCCCTCGGGCACCGGACTGGTCGACGACGACGAGGCGATCCACGTGCTGGCGGAGATCGGCGTCGTGCTGCTGCTCTTCGCCATCGGGCTCGAGCTCTCGTTCGAGAAGCTCAGGCAGGCGCGGCGGCCGTTCTTCCTCGGCGGCGGCGCCCAGGCGCTGCTGACCGTCGCCGCCGCGTTCCTGGCGGCGAGCTGGTTCGGCGTCCGCCCGGCATCGGCCGTCTTCATCGGCTTCGTGATCACCCTCTCGAGCACCGCCATCGTGCTCAAGCTCTACGACGAGCGCCGCGAGGGCGGCTCTCCGCACGGGCGCGTGGCGCTGGCGATCCTCCTCTTCCAGGACTTCCTCATCGTGCCGATGATCGTGCTCACCCCGGTGCTGGGCGGCGAGGCGGCGGCCTCGCCGCGCGACCTCGCGGCGCGCTTCGGCGCCTCGCTGGCCGCCGTGGTCCTGGTCTTCCTGGCGGCCCGTTATCTCATGCCGGGGCTCTTCCACCACTTCGTGCGCACCCGCATCCGCGAGCTCTTCGTGCTCGGGGCCCTCGGCCTGTGCCTGGCCATGGCCTGGCTCACCTACTCCCTGGGCTTCTCGCTGGCCCTCGGCGCCTTCGTGGCCGGCATCATCGTCTCCGAGACCGAGTACAGCCACCAGGTGGTGGCCGACATGGGGCCCTTCCGCGACGTCTTCGCCAGCGTCTTCTTCGTCTCGATCGGCATGCTCGTGGACCTGCGCTGGGCGGCGGGCCACGCCCTCGCCGTGCTCGCCCTGGCGGCGGCTATCATCACCGTCAAGGCGCTGACCTGCGGCGCCGCCGTGGCCTTCCTGCGCTTTCCGGCGCGCACGGTGGCCGCCGTCGCCCTGGCCCTCGCCCAGATCGGCGAGTTCTCCTTCGTGCTGATGGAGGTCGGGCGCGTCCATGGCCTGCTGCCAGGCGAGAGCTACCAGCTCCTGCTGTCGGCGGCGGTGGTCACCATGCTGGCGACGCCGGGCCTGCTGCGGCTGGGTCCCGCCGCGGCGGTCCTCTGGCACCGCCTGCGCAAGACGCCGCTGCCGGAGGACGCTCCGGCCGCCGCGGCCGCTCGCAAGGACCACGTCATCGTGGTGGGGTTCGGGGTCGGCGGCCGCCTGCTGGCGCGGGTGCTGCGCGAGGTGAGGATTCCCTACGTGGTGGTGGAGCTCAACGGCGAGACGGTGCGGCGCGCCAGCGCCGAGGGCGAGCCGATGATCTACGGCGACGCCACCCGGCGCGAGATCCTCGAGCACGCGGGGATCGAGCGCGCCAGCGTCGTGGTCTTCGCGGTCAACGACCCCACGTCGCTGGCGCTGTGCGTGCCGCTGGCGCGCCAGCTCAACCCGGCGGTCCAGATCATCGTCCGCACCCGGATGCTGAGCGAGATCGACGACCTGCGCCGCCGCGGCGCCGACCAGGTGGTGGCCGAGGAGTTCGAGACGGCGATCGAGATCTTCACCCGCGTCCTGACCCGCTTCCACGTGCCGCGCAACGTCGTGCGCGCCCAGACCCGGGCGCTGCGCGGCGAGGACTACCGGATGCTGCGGGCGCCGTCGCTGGCCGCGGGCGTGTCGGACGCGGTGCTCGAGGCCCTGGTGGCCGGCACCACCGACATCTACCGCGTCGACGCCGCGAGCGCCGCCGCCGGCAAGACGCTGCGCGACCTCGACCTGCGGCGCCATACCGGCGCCAGCGTCATCGCCGTGGTGCGCGGCGAGACCACGTACTCGAATCCGGCGGCCGACCTCGTCATCGAGCCGGGCGACGACCTGGTGCTGGTGGGCAACCACCAGGAGGTCGACCGGGCTTTCGCGCACCTGGGGTAGACGAGGGCGGGCTAAAACGGCCAGATGCGCGGCACGAGCAGGCTCGCCAGCACCCAGAAGAGCAGGTTGAGCGGCACGCCGATCTTGACGTAGTCGAGGAAGCGGTAGCCGCCCGGCGCGTAGACCATGGTGTTCGTCTGGTAGCCGGTGGGCGTGGCGAAGCTCATCGAGGCGGCGAAGGCCAGGCCCATGAGGAAGGGCTTGGGGTCGACGCCCAGGCCCTGGGCCACCGACATGGCGATGGGCACCATGAGCACGGCGGCGGAGTTGTTGGTGATGAACTCCGTCATGATCGAGGTCACCAGGATCACCAACGAAAGCACGGCGAAGGCCCCGTAGGGCTCGCCGAGGCGCACGATGCCCTCGCCGATCCAGCTCGCCAGACCGCTTTCCTCGAGGGCGGTGCCCACGGGCAGGATCGTCGCCAGCAGGAAGATCACCGTCCAGTCGATGGCGCGGTAGGCCTGCTGGATGCGCACCGTGCGGGTGGCCAGGAGCAGGGCCACGCCGACGATGGCGCTCTTGAGGATCGGCATCACCTCGAAGGCGGCCAGCAGCACCACCAGGGGGATCGCCAGGGCGCCGATCCACCAGCGCCGCGTCAGCCCCAGGCGCACGGGCAGCTCCTGCAAGGGGATGAAGTCCGCCGTCGCCGCGGCGCCCGCCACGCGCTGGCGGGGGCCGAAGACGAGCAGCGTGTCCCACGGCTCGAGCGGCACCGAGGTGATCTTCTCGCGCACGATGCCGTCGACGCGGGCGAGCGCCAGCACGAAGCAGGCGAAGCGCTTGCGGAAGTCGATCTCCTTCAGGGTGGCGCCCACGAGCTCCGAGCCCGGCGCCACCTGCATCTCTACCAGTACGTTGTTCTCGTCCGCCAGCTCCCGGTCGTCGAGCTTGACGTCGGTCAGCAGCAGGAGGCCGCGCTGCTCCTTGAAGGCCAGGATGTCCTCCATGGAGCCCCGCACGATGAGCACGTCGTCGACCTCGAGCTCGGTGTGGCGGATGTCGGAGGTGATCCGTTCGCTCTCGCGCAGGATCTCCAGCACGTTGATCCGGAACCGCTCGCTGAGCTCCTCCTCGAGCACCGTCCTGCCCACCAGGTCGGACCTCGCGGCTACCCGCAGCTCGGTGAGGTAGGCGTCCATCTCGTACTTGACGGTGAGGCTCTCCTGCGAGGCGCGGGCGGGCAGCAGCCGCGGCGCGACCCACAGGTTGAAGGCGAGACCCACGACGAAGAGGATGCCGCCCAGGTAGAAGAACTCGAAGACGGAGAAGGCCGGCAGGCCGTGGCCGACGGCCAGGGCGCTGACCAGGATGTTGGTCGAGGTGCCGATCAGGGTGCAGGTGCCGCCGAAGATCGCGGCGTAGGAAAGAGGGATGAGCAGCTTCGACGGGCTCAGGCGGTAGTGCTTGGCGAGCTGTAGCGACAGCGGCATGAAGACCGAGACCGCCGCCGTGTTGTTGATGAAGGCCGACACCACGCCGGTGACCACCAGCACCGCGGCCTCGGCGCGGCGGTGGGCCCTGCCGGCGAGGCGCACGATGCGGAATCCGATGCGGCGCACGACGCCGCTCTGCACCAGCCCCTCGCTGAGGATGAACATCATCATCACCGTGATGACCGCCGGGTTGCTGAAGCCGGCCGTGCCCTGCTCGGGGGTGACCAGTCCGAAGAGGAGGAGCAGCGCCAGGCAGACGATCGCGGTCACGTCCACCGGCAGCAGCTCAGTGACGAAGCTGACCAGCATGAAGGCCAGGACGAGCCCCAGCAGCACCATGTCCATCGCGCGTCGCCTCTCCCCGACCGATCGGATCCTGGACCGGAGCCTCTCGGGCGCGTATTCTACGTCGCCCCGACGCGGTTCCTGCGGTGGCCGTGCTCGCCAGCCCCGCCGAAGCCCACCCGGCAGGCTGGAGAGCACCCCCCCACTCGATAGCTTCTTCCTATCAGTGCGATAGAGAATTCATATCGCTCCCCGTGCCGAAGGACCTTGACATGACTTCCGGACGTCTCTAGTATCGAACGTGAACAGGGTCAAGCATCGGACTCGCCCAGAGTCAATATCAACTTCGGTCGAATCCTTGGCAACGGTTCAGGAGTCTATCTCCTTCCCGGTCGGTTTACGTTCGGACAATCGGGACGTACCTCCCTTCGGGGCGGTGGTATCCAAGAGGTGGCGTGTTTCAATCGTGTCGGGCAGGTGCATGCTCGACATGTGCCCGAGGTCATTTCTAACAGCAGAGGAGAAAAAAAACATGTGGCGAAGAACGTCCTGCGGTCCGATGATCGTCGGCATAACGACAATCTTTCTGCTCTCGGCGGTCGTCCAGGTCCCGGCGGCGCAAGCCGACGAGCGGGTCGCGGATTCCGAGCTGCGGTCCTTGATCCAAACGATCGCCGTCGACGCCGTGAGAGCCGGCAGCGGGCGAGAGCTCGAGACGAAGTCCATTCCCGTCGGCGGCGGCGGGGCTCCCGCCCAACTGTTGCGGATCGCCCCGCCCGACTACGGCGACGGCGTCTCGTCGCTGGCCGGTCAGAGCCGTCTGAGCCCGCGCGAGATCAGCAACATCGTGATCGATCAGCCGGCGCTCATACCGTCGGGCAAAAACGCCAGTGACATGGTCTGGCAGTGGGGGCAGTTCGTGGATCACGACGTCGACCTGACGGAAGGCGCCGTTCCGGCCGAGCCGGAGCCCATCCCCGTGCCGCTGGGGGATCCGTTCTTCGATCCGTTCAATCTCGGCGGTCAGGTCATCGGCTTCGTCCGGTCGGACTTCGATCCGGCGACCGGCACCGACGCCTCCAACCCGCGCCAGCAGATCAACGTCATCACGGCCCTGATCGACGGCTCCAACGTCTACGGCTCGGATCCGGCCCGCACCCTGGCCCTGCGCACCCTCGACGGCACCGGCCGGCTCAAGACCAGCGCCGGCGGTCTCTTGCCCTTCAACGTCGACGGCCTGCCCAACGCTACGCCCGCCGGCAGCGACCCCGCCGACTTCTTCGTGGCCGGTGACGTGCGCTCCAACGAGCAGGTCGGCTTGACGGCCATTCACACGCTCTGGGTGCGCGAGCACAACCAGGTGGCCAACGTCACCCGGTTCCTGTTCCCGTTCCTGAGCGGCGACCAGGTCTTCGAGATCGCTCGCCGGACCGTCGTCTTCGAGCTCCAGATCATCACCTATCGGGAGTTCTTGCCGGTGCTGCTCGGCCCCGGCGCCTTCGCTCCCTACACCGGCTACGATCCCGGCGTGGACCCGGGCATCGCCAACGTCTTCTCGACGGCGATGTTCCGCCTGGGCCACACCATGCTCTCGCCCTTCATCCAGCGCCTCAAGGCCAACGGCGATCCCATCCCCGAAGGCCCCCTGGCGCTGCGCGACGCCTTCTTCACGCCGGACACCCTGGTCAACGAGGGCGGCATCGATCCCATCCTGAAGGGGCTGGCGAGCCAGGTCATGCAGCGGATCGACAACATGGTCGTCGACGACATCCGCAACTTCCTCTTCGGCCCTCCCGGCGCCGGCGGCCTGGACCTCGCCTCGCTCAACATCCAGCGCGGCCGCGACCACGGCCTGCCGGACTACAACACCTTCCGCATCCACTACGGGCTGACGCCGGTCTCGAGCTTCGCCGACGTCAGCAGCGATCCCACGGTCCAGAGCCGGCTGGCGACGGCCTACACGAGCGTCGACGAGATCGACGTGTGGGTGGGCGCGCTGGCGGAGGACCCGGTGGGTGGCGGCGCCCTGGTGGGCGAGCTGCTCTTCGCCGCCCTCAAGGACCAGTTCGAGCGCCTGCGCGACGGCGATCCGGGCTGGTACCAGAACGTCCTCCCGTTCCTGGCGCAGAAGGTGGCAGAGACGCAGACCCTGGAGAAGGTCATCGCCCGCAACACGTCGCTGAAGCGCAGCGACCTGCAGAACAACGTCTTCATCGTGCCCTGACCGCGGGCGGACGGTGATCGCGTGGACGGACCGGGCGACCCGGTCCGTCCACGGCCTTTGCCGTGCTATGATTCTCCGGAACACGGAGGCCACCGCGGTGAAGCTAAGATCCCGGTACCGGATCGGGCCACGGCGCCATGGATCAACGGTCAAGCGCATCGATAAGCAGTGAGCCCACCACGACCGCCTCCGAGCTCAGGGACGGCTCGCCGGAGCGGCCGGCGATCGAAGTTCCGGGGCTGACGGTGCTCTGTCATCCCGATCCCGGCCGGGTGGGCGAGCAGGCCGCGCTGCCAGGGCTTCGCCGAGATGGAGTGGAACTGCTGTCGCGCCTGACGCCGGATTTCAGGACGCCGGACGGTGACCCCCGCGGCTCCCTCGCCGACCCGCGCGTGAGCCGCCAGCCGCTGCGTCTCGCGCCGCGGCCCGGCGGTGACCTGACGATCGACGCCGGCACCACCCGGACGCGCCTGACGATCGCCGGCGCGGACGTCGACGGCACGCGAAAGATCACCGCCGAGGAGCTCGCAAACGGCGTCGTGCTGGTGCTCGGCGCGCGCGTCGCGCTCCTGCTCCACGTCCTGCAGCCGTCGGTGGTGCGGCCGCCGGCCTTCGGAATGGTCGGCGAGAGCGCGGCGATCCTGCGGCTGCGACGAGAGATCGAGCGGGTGGCCGACCTCCGGTTTCCGGTCCTGCTGCGCGGCGAGTCGGGGACCGGCAAGGACTTGGTGGCGGGCGCCATCCACCAGGCGGGCCCGCGCCGCGACCGGCCCTACCTGGCGGTCAACGTCGCGGCGATCCCGGCGTCGCTGGCGGCGGCGGAGCTCTTCGGCGCCGCCAAGGGAGCTTTCAGCGGCGCCGATCGCCGGCGTCCCGGCTACTTCGAGCGCGCCGACGGCGGCACCCTCTTCCTCGACGAGGTCGGCGAAATGCCGCCGGAGGTCCAAGTGCTGCTGCTGCGGGCCCTCGAATCGCGGGAGATCCAGCCGGTGGGGGCCGAAGCGCCGCAGGCGGTCGACGTGCGGGTGATCGCGGCCACCGACGCCGACCTCGAGCAAGCGATCGCCGGCGGACGCTTCAAGGCGCCGCTCTTGCACCGGCTGGCGAGCTACGAGATCGTGCTGCCGCCCTTGCGCGAGCGCCGGGACGACCTCGGCCGCCTGTTCTTTCATTTCTTGCGCCAGGAGCTCGCGGAGCTCGGCGAGCCCGGCCGGCTGGCCGGCGACGGCCGCCGTCCCTGGGTGAGCGCCGAGCTCGTGGCGCGGCTGGCGGCCTACGATTGGCCGGGCAACGTGCGCCAGTTGCGCAACGTCGTGCGCCAGCTCGCGGTGGCGAGCCGCGGCGCGGAGGCAATGGAGGTCGGCTCGCGGGTCGAGCGGATGCTGGCCGGGGAGACGGGATCGACGATCTCTGCTCCGCCGCCGCCTGCCGGTAAGACGCGGGCCGCGTCGGGGAAGTACCGGGACCCGAGCGAGGTGGGCGAAGACGAGCTGATCGCCGCGCTCGCCGCCCACCAGTTTCGGCTCCAGCCCACCGCCGCGGCCCTCGGCGTGTCGCGTGCGTCGCTCTACGTGCTGATCGACGCCTGTCCGCGGATCCGCAAGGCGTCGGACCTCGGCCGCGAGGAGATCGCGGCCGCCGCAGAGCGCTGCGGCGGCCGGGTCGAAGCGATAGCTGAAGAGCTGGAGGTGTCCAAGCAAGGGCTCAAGATGCGAATGAAGGAGCTCGGGCTGCGGTAGGAAGTCCTCTCCTCACTCGAGTCCGAGTCGGCACTCCTGTCGTTCCAGCTCCACCTTGCGCCGCGGTTCTCGCCGGAGATACTCTTGACCTCGCAGGGCGCAGGCAGTCCCCACCGAGGTCCCTCGGCTCGAAGCGAAACTCTCTGCCCTCCTGCCAGGAACGAAACGGAGGCGTCATGACCGTCGCTGTGGAGAGAATTGTCGACCAGGTCAGGCAACCCGACCGACATGAGCTCGATGAGCTGCTGGACTGGCTCGCCGATCGTGAAGTTGCCGAGATGGACACGTGGGATCAGGAGATCGAGCAGGATTCTCGCGGCCGCTGCGATCCCGTGGCGTTCGAGGAATTCGCGATAGCTCGGCTCGCGATATCCGATGACGGCGAGTTCTTCGATCAAAGGCCGAGCTTCTTCCGGGTACCCGAGCGACAGCAAGAATCGGATCCGCAGGTCGAGATGCCTGAATGCCCGGTCTCCGGCGAGCAAACCCTCGGAGAGCTCAGCACCCTCCCGCCAGACCCAGCGTGCCGAGGCGGCGTCGCCGCTCCGATCGTGCGCTTCTCCGAGAAGCCATAGCGTCCGGGCCAGCAACGGGCCGTTTCTGCTGTCCTCAGTATCCCGCGCTAGCACCTCGAAGGTCGCGCGGCAGGCCTCGAGGTCTGGAATCGCCGCGCCGGCTGGTCCACCACGCACCAGGAGCTCGCTTCGCCACAGCCGATGGATCGCCTGGGCGAAACGCCAACGGTGGGGGTCCGACGACTCTTCGATCAGCGCTTGGACGATCTGGCGCTCCTCCTCGAGATGGCGCCGAGCCTGCTCGAAGTCGTCGGCGAGCAGGTGCGCCCTCGCCACCTTGTTGTGGACGAGCGCCAGCTCTTCTCGCCACTCCAGGTTTTCGCGGTCACGCCCGGCGACGCGGGCGGCGATCTCGAGGTCGGCGCGATAGTGCTCGAGCGCCCCGGCCAGGTCGCCGCGCAGCCACAGGACGTCGCCGACGTGGTCGTGGGCAAGTCCGAGGAAGCGCAGTGTCTCGATGTCGTCGGGCGCCGCCGCCGCAGCCCGCCGCATCAGGTCCAGGTTGGCCTCGTAACGCGCCTGGGCACCCGTGAGCTCACCCTGGTTCTCGAGCACCTTGCCAAGCTTGGCGTAGACGTGGGCAAGCTCGACGCTCAGCGGGTCTCCGTCATCCTTGCCGGCGGCTAGCCGCTCCAGCACCTGGGCGCTCACGGCGAGAGCGGCGGCGGCCGGGCCGAGCTTCCCGCGCTTTTCCAGCACCGAGGCGAGGTTGCTGTGGGAATAGGCCAGCTCGAGCTGCCAGGCGGCGTTCTCCGGATCACGGGCGACCAGGTCCTCCGAAATCCGGCGGTAGGCCTCGAACTGCTCCAGCGCCGCTGCCAGGTCGCCCATCTTCCAGTGGAGGAAGCCGAGCCAGAACCGGCTTTGGCCGAGCTCGAATTGCCAGTCGGCGCGGGTCGGGTCGCGCGCCGCCAGGCTCTCGGCCAGGGCCAGCGATTCGCCGAACGCCTCGGCCGCCTCGGGGACACGGCCGAGGGCGAAGCGCACCTGGCCGATCTGGTGCAGCGCCTTGGCGTAGTTGCGCGTCTCCTCGTTGCTGAGGTCTCCTTCCGGCACCGCGGCGAAATAGGCCATCGCCTGGTCGCCGACCTTGTCGAGAACGTCGAGCTTGCCGATCGGCTGCAGGTCCCGGCGCAGGTCGCCGAGCAGGAAATCGATCAACTTCTCCGCCTGCCGCCGTCGCTGCTCGGCGTTTTGGCGGGCCTCGAGCTCGCGGTTCTTGGCCTGCAGGGTCTGGTAGGCGAAGACCGAGATGACCAGCAGCATGACGGTGGAGGCGCCGCCGAGCCAGGCGGCGAGGCGGCGACGCCGGCGCCCGCGCGCCCGTGCTAATCGGGCCTCTTCTTCGGCCCGGCGCCGGCGGCGCCGCTCGTCGAGCGTGCGCAGCCGATCGGCCACCTCGAGGGCGCTGCGCGGCCGGTGCCGCGGCCGGCCGTCGGCGAAGCCGGCGATGTCCTCGCGGAGCAGCTCGTCGCCGACGTCCCGCTCCCAGCCGGCGGCCAGCGGACGCTCGAGGTCGCCGACCACCACCTGGTAAAGCATCACTCCGAGGGCGTAGACGTCGGACTGGATCGTGGGCGTGCGCCCGGTCAACACTTCGGGAGCCATGTAGAGAAGGGTCCCGGGGTCGTCGAGCCGTCGCCGGCGGCCGTCGCCTCGGTCAGGCCGAGCGCGGTGATACCGCGGGCCAGGAGCCGCCCGCGATCGGTGATCATGCCGATGCCGAAGTCGGTCAGCACCGCCCGCGGCCGGCCCTCGGGGCCGGGCGTGATCAGGACGTTGGCCGGTTTGACGTCCTTGTGCAGGACGCCGACCGAATGGGCCGCTTCGAGCGCCGTCGCGACCTGCGCGATGAGCTCCAGGCGCTCACCGAGGTCGACGGCGGCGATACCGCCGCGGGCCGCGGCCCAGTCCACGAGGTTGCCGCCCGCGGTGTAGGCGGACTCGATGAAATACGGCGCCTCGTCGAGGTTCCAGTCGAGGACGCGGGCGATGTCGTCGCGCTCTCCGAGCTCTTCTTTGAGCAGCCGGAAGACGGTGATCTCGCGTTGCAGCGAGCGCAGCCGCTCGGCCTCGTAGCAGAATTTGAACACCCGGCGCTCGCGGGTCTTCGCATGGCTGGCGAGCCAGACTTCGCCGAAGCCGCCTTCGCCGAGCTTGCGCTCCAAGGCCCAGTCGGGGCGCCGCGGAATGGTGAGGCCCGGCGCCGGACGCCAGCCGAGGATCTTGCTCTGGGCGGCTGCCCGGATGACCTCCCCCGTGGCCGCGGGAGGGCGGAGGGGCGCGAAGCCCTCGGCGCCGACCTCGAAGACCTCGACCGCCTCCTCACCCGGGAAGAGATAGTCGCCGTGGGCCAGCCAAACGATGGTCCCGGAGCCACGGTTCTCAGGGTCGCGGTCCTGCCGCACCGCGCCACGCCGCGCCAGGTCGAACACGGCGTGGGTCAAGAGCGTCTGCCGCGGGCCGGCGAGCGAGAGCAGGAGGGCCGCGGTGGCCTGCGCCAAGTCCTCCACCGCGAAGGTCCAGGCGTCCGGATCGCCGTCCCCTGGATCGCCGTCCGATCGCGCCACGCGGCCGACCGTGACCTCGCCGAGGTGGATCCCGACGCGGGTCTCGAGCCGGGTGCCCGTCTTTCGCTCCTGCTGCGCCAGGGTGCGGTGAAAGGCGAGGGCGAAACACACCGCGTCCCACGGCAGCTCGAAGATCAGCAGGCAGTCGTCCTCCGTAGGCGCCACCCGGCCCCGGTACTTCGCCACCAGGTCGCGCGGCGGCTGGCCGGGATCCTCGACCCCGCGGCCGTCGCCGGGCACCTCCAACACCACGGTACACTCCACCAGGTCCACGGCCACCAGGGCCTTGAGAGCGACGCCTTCGGCGATCTCACCCGGCTCCGCGGTGGGATCCGGAGTCAGGAGCGACCACAACTCCGCTCCGATCTCGTCCATGCTCTGGTGACGCTTCGCCGGCTGTTTCGCCAGCGCTTTGCTGACCAGCGACGCGAGCGCCACCGGGACGTCCGGCCGCAGCTTGCGTACGGATCGGACGTCGTGATGGAGGATTTCTTTGAGGAGCACCACCGAGGGGTGGCCGCGGAAGGGACGCTGGCCGGTCAGCATCTCGTAGAGCAGGATACCGAGCGAAAAGATGTCCGCCCGCTCGTCGACCGGCTCGCCGAGCAACTGCTCCGGAGCCATGTAGGCCGGGGTTCCGGGATGCACGCCGAGCCCGGTAAGGTCCGAGAGAGCGGGATCGGCCCTGGTGTTTTCGGGTGACGTTCCGCGGCCCGGCCTGTCGCGGCCCGGCTTGAAGCGGTCCTGCACCAACTTGGCGATGCCGAAGTCGAGCACCTTGATCCGGCCGCCGGTCGTCACCATGACGTTGGCGGGCTTGAGGTCGCGGTGGACGATGCCGGCGGCGTGGGCGGCGGCCATCGCCTCGGCGAGCGCGAGGGCGATCTCGGCCGCCTCGCGCCAGGGCAGGCCGCCGGGCGGGATCCGCTGACCGAGCGGCTCACCCTCGATCAGCTCCATGACGATGACGTCGGCGCCGTCGTGGGTGACGACGTCGTGGATCGTCACGATCCCGGGATGGTTGAGAGCCGAAGCGGCCCGTGCTTCTTGCAGGAAGCGGCGCCTGCGGCTCTCGTCGGCCACTTGCTCCGGGGGCAGGAGCTTCAAGGCGACGAGGCGCTCGAGGCGGATGTGCCGGGCCTTGTAGACGACGCCCATGCCGCCGGCGCCGAGCTCGGCGAGCACGTCGTAGCCTGCGATGCTCTGGCCGATCAATCGACTTCCTTCGATGACTTCCATCTTACCGCCTTACCGCGCGGTGGTGCCAGGAGCCCGTTGTTGACATTAGGCACACGGGCTGCTATCGTCTCACCATGAAGCGACTGCGCTGGAGCGCCGAGAAGAACCAGCTCCTGCTACGAACCCGTGGCGTCTCCTTCGAAGAAGTCGCGCTCCATATTGAACGTGACAAGGTCCTCGACGTCCGCCAGCATCCGAATCAGGAGCGTTATCCCCACCAGAAGATCTTCGTCATCGAGCTCGGCGACTACGTCTATCTCGTACCGTTCGTCGAGGACGAGGAAGAGATCTTCCTGAAGACGATCATCCCGAGCCGCAAGGCCACCAAGGAGTTCCGCGATGGCTGATCTCGACAGCGAAGAAAAGGAGATCCTCGAAGCCTACCAGGCAGGCCGGCTGAAGCCGATCGCCCTGTCCCGCGAGGAAATCGCGGGTTATCGCGCCGCCGCGCGGGCGGTCAGCCGAAAAGACAAGCGCGTCAACATCCGCGTTCCGGCACCGGACCTCGAGCAGCTACAGGTCAGAGCCATGCAGGAAGGCTTGCCCTATCAGTCCCTGATCGCGAGCATCTTGCACAAATACGTCACCGGACAGCTCGTCGTCAAGCCTGATGGCGCCGGCGCCGGCTACTCCGCCCGCGGGGAGATCGCGTGAGCGAGGGAGACCTCGCCCAGGCGGTGATGCCGGGCACGTCCAAAGGATCCAGAACCGGAGCCGGGCCTGCGCGTATTGTACCCCGTAGGGGGCGCGGACGCCCCTGTAAGATCGGGACGACGCGATGTACCGGATCCTCACCTTCCTCGCCCTCCTCGCCCTGGCGCTCGTCGCCCTCTTCGCCCGTGACCTCACCTGGGCGGTGGCGGGCTACAAGCCGCTCGGGATGGCGGGCCCCGAGGGCATCGACGAGCCCGCCTCCTTCGACGAGCGCGCGGCGCCGCGTTTCTTCGCCGAGCGCAACCGGCTCGAGCTCGTGGTGCCGCGCGACACGACGCTCGGCGAGCTGCTGCGTCTCTACCAGATCGATTTCCCCCACGTGCGCCGCCAGATCGCCGAGCAGAGGGGCGTCGACGCCCTCGGCGACGGCGCCGCGATCATGGCCGGCGAGCGCTTCCGGCTGACCCTGACGCCGCCCGCGGAAGGTCAGCCGTGAACGGCGGGCCGGCCAGCGGGAGATTCCTCTGCCTCCACTGCTGGCGCTCGCTCGAGCGGGCGGACGCCTACTTCCTGTGCGCGGCCTGCGACGACGATGTCGAGCGTCCCGTCTGGATGCGGCGCAGCGGCGGCGCCCTGCGGCGTCTGCGCGACGTGCGGCGTCCCTGGTGGTCGCGTCTCTTCGCCGACGAGGGCGGCGGCGAGGGGCCGTGCCCGCGTCATCCCGGCGCCCCCTTCCAGCTCTTCTGCGAGTGCGGCTACCCGTTGAGCGAGCGGGCGGCGCTGCGCGGCAGCCCCCTGGGGCTGGGGATCGCCGGTCCGCGCAGCTCGGGCAAGACGCTCCTGGTCGTCACCATGATGCACGAGCTCCACGGGCTGGAGCTCGCCGGCCGTCCCCTCGGCGCGGTGGGGCTCGACGACACCGAGAGCCGCTTCCACGGGCTCTCGGCCGGCTTCTTCGACCACGGCGACAAGCCTTTCGCCACGGCGCCGGAGACGGACGAAGCGCCGCGCTGGGACGGCGAGACGGCGCCGGGCAACTTCGCCTGGACGCTCACCGTGGGTGGCGCGCGCCGCGGCGCGCCGCCGGCGCTCGTCGCCGTCAACGACCTCGGCGGCGAGACCTGGGGCCTGGCGGGCCACGAGCGACGGGCGCGCTTCGACCGCTACCTCGGCCATCTCGGCTCGCTCATCTACCTGCTCGACGGCAGCTCGCTGGCCGCCGACCTCGGCTTCGCGGTGGACGACGCCTGGGACGCCTCGCCGCCCCCCGGCGACCGCGGCGCCGCGGCGCGCCAGTGGTTCTCGCGCGTCGCCGAGCGGCTCGGCCGGCGGGCGCGGCGGGTGGACCTGGCGCTGGCCGTCTCCAAGGCCGACAGCCTGTGGATCCACGACGACTGGGAGGGCCTGCGCCCCGGAGGCGAGGACGACGACGAGCGCCAGGCGCTCCTCGAACGTCTGCTGCGCGCGGCCCAGCGCCGCGACGTGCTGATCGAGGCGCGCCAGCGCTTCCGCGACGTACGGCTCTTCGCGGTCTCGAGCCTCGGCTTCCTGCCCGAGGGCCGCGACGTCGACGGCGAGGGCCACCTGCGACGTCCCGCCCATCCCTCGGGCGTGACCGAGCCGCTCCTCTGGCTCCTGGGAAAACGCCTGGCGGCGCCGAGGTGACGGACGATGGCGCCGCTCTTCCACGCTCTCTACACCAACGCCTTCGGGCGCCGCGGCCAGGGGTTCCGCACCCTCTTCGTGGCGCCGGAGTGGCCGCCGGCCGACCGCCGGCGCGTCGGCGGCTGGCTCGAGTTTCTGCGCCCGGACGAGGCGGGAGCGGAGGAACGGCTGGCGGTGAACGGCTTCCGCGTCGGCGGGACCCTCCACGCCTGCCTCGCCCGGCTCGACGACGCCTTCGCCCGCGACGAGCACGGCCGCGGGGGAGGAAGGCTGGTCCACGCCCTGCTGCTGCCGCTCGACGAGGACCTCCCGGCGGACGACTTCATCGGCGCGCTGCTCGCCGCGAGCCGCGCCTTCGACCGGCCGCCCGCGGCCGGCGACGAGGAGCGCCTCGAGGCCTACCTCGAGCGCTGCCGGGCCGTTCGCGAAGCGCGCGTCCAGCCGGTGGACCTGGATGCCCTGCGGGCGCTCGACGCGGACTTTCTGATACGTTTCTACGCGTTCTCGTCCGGTGCGTCGCGGGCCGCGGAGGCGGTCTTCGGGCCGTCCGCGGCGCCGCTCGCCGACGCCCTCGTCTTGGCCTCCGGCGGCCTGCCGCCGCGGCTGCGCCTCGCCTGCCGCTGGGCGCTGGGACTGCGGGCGACGCCGGAGACGTCGTTCGTGGCCCGCCGCGCCCGCGACGGCGAGGGGCTGCCGCCCGTCCCGGAAGGACCGGGGAGGGCCTACGCCGGCTGGTTGCGCGCCGGGGGAGCCGCTCCGCGGGACTGGGACGTCCGTTCCTGGGACGCCTTGCTAGAACGGATGCGCTGATGCCGAAACCGAAACCCCGCATCGAACACCACAACGCCCTTCCAAGGTTCCAGTCTGCGTGTGCTACCACGCCGCTTGAGACGGAAGGCACTGCAGCCTATCGCCCTGCTCGGGCTCTACTACCCGTGTGACCCTGGACGCCCTCGACGCCGCGCTCGCCGTGCCAGTGCCGGCCTACGAGCCGCTGATCGGCGCCTTTCGCGACCTCGTGGTGCCGTCGAACGTCACCGCCACCCCCGATCTGGCCGCTGAAGAAGCTCAGAGGGCCAGACGACCCCCGATCGGGCCGCTGAAAAAGTTCAGCGGCCAAAACGGCACTCGTTTCGGCCGCGAAAAAAGTTTAGCGGGTGGAACGTCGCTCGTTTCGGCTGCGAAAAAAGTTTAGCGGCCAAAACGGCACTCGTTCCAGGCGCTAAAAAAGTTTAGCGGCCAAAACGGCACTCGTTCCAGGCGCTAAAAAAGTTTAGCGGCCAAAACGACACTCGTTTCGGCCGTGAAAAAAGTTTAGCGGCCAAAACGGCACTCGTTTCGGCCGTGAAAAAAGTTCAGAGAGTCAAGCGACGCCCGATCCGGCCGCCGGAGAGAGCGCAAGCGGCCAAAACGGCACTCGGCTTCGCCGGCACCGCGATTCACGTCTTTGACGTGCTAGGATTCTCTCCGTGAGCCTGACGGAGCCAGCAGCCGCGACGGCGAGCACGTCGCCGAGGTTGGCGTCGAGGCGGTGAACGCGGACGCGCCTTGCCGGAACGGATGCGCTGATGCCGAAACCCCGCGACCCCCAGCAGTACGACGAGGAGTACAAGGCCCTCCAGGCGACCCTGGAGGACTACCTGCGCGAGCAGGTCTCGCTGCTCTCCGACAGCGGCCCGGCGCCCGTGGCGGCGCCGGAGAGCTGGCTGCGCCGCCATCGCGCGGACGTCTACTTCGTCGTCACGCTGGCGCTGATCGGGCTCTTGTGGTGGCGCGCGCCGGCGCCGGCCCCGGCCGCCGAGGACCCCGTTGAAGAGGAACCCGTCCCGCCGCCGTCGTCCCCGGCACCGCCGCCGGCTCCGGAGCCCGCGGCCGGCCGTCCCGCGCCGCCGCCGGGATTCGACGACGCGGACGCCTGGTGGCAGGGCTACGTGGCGGACCACGCCGCCGCGGTCGCGGACTGGCTCCTCGCCGTCTCGGAGACCCGCGGCCTCGAAGCGGGCCAGGTCAGCCCGATGCAGAAGCAGAACTTCGCCAAGTGGTCCGCGACGATCCGCGCCGCGTCCTCGCGCGACGCCAACCTCCTCGCGAGCGTCCGCACGGGCCTCTTCGAATACGTCTACGGACGCTGGTCGCGGGGGGCGGCAGGCGAGACGGGAAAGTGGGAACGCGTCGACCTCGTGCTCAACCCCGCGGAGTACACGCCGGCGGGGCTGCGCTCGCTCGCGGTCGAGCTGGGCAGGGAGCACTGGTTCGAGGCGTTCGACGCGGAGGACAAGCGGCTGCAGGCGGCGCTCGTCGTCGGCTGGATCGAGCGTCGCGAGCCCTGACGAGCCCTGACAAGAAGTGGTAAGCTGACTCGGAGGTGATGCCGCGTGACCCAATTGACCCTTCAGCTCGACGACGAATTGGCCCATAGGGCCAAGGCGTACTCCGTGCGAACCGGTCAGCCGCTGGCGGACTTGGTGGCCGGTTATCTCGCCAGCCTGACCGCCGAGCCCGCGAGAGCCGCAGGGACCGTCCGGGACTCGTCGGCGAGCTCCGACTCTCTCCCTCAGCGGCAGTACCGTCTGGCGGACCAGTACCCCGGTCAATTCGTGGTCCTGGTGGGCGAACGCGTCATCCATCACTCCGCCGACCGCGCCGAGGCCGGTCGCGCCTACAGGCAGAGGGCAAGGTCCGCGAGTCACGGCCCGCGCACCTCGAATCCGTCCTCCAGCCCTGCCTCCGCGTTCCATCCGATCCACACGCGGAAGGCGCCCGGCTCGGTCACCAGCTCGCCGTCGCCGTTGTAGAAGGCGAGGTCGTCGGTGCTGAGGCGGAAACGAACCCGCCGCTCCTCGCCGGGCGCCAGCGTCACGCGCTCGAAGCCCTTGAGCTCGCGCACCGGACGCGTGAGGCTGCCCACCAGGTCGCGCACGTAGAGCTGCACGACCTCGGTGCCCTCCCGAAGGCCGCGGTTCGCCACCGTGGCCGAGACCTCGACCTCGCCGCCCATCGGCACCTCCTTCGGCGTCACCTCGAGCTCGCGGTAGTCGAAGGACGTGTAGGTGAGCCCGTAGCCGAAGGGGTATTGGGGACGGCGGCCGAGGTCGAGGTAGTGGGAGGTGTTGGCGAGCGAGCTCTGCCACGCCTCCACCGGGATGTCGTCGATGAGGACGATCTTGTCGTCCGACGCGGGACGCCCGGTGTTCTTGTGGTTGTAGTAGGTCGGGATCTGCCCCGCGGCCTTGGGCCAGGTCACCGGCAGCCGGCCCGACGGCGAGTAGGCGCCGAAGAGCAGGTCGACGAGCGCCGGACCCCCCATGGTGCCGCCGTGCCAGGCCATGAGCACCGCGTCGACGTTGGGGAGCACGTCCGCGATCGTGATTGGGCGTCCGGCCAGGATCACCAGCACGATCGGCTTCCCCGTGCCTCCCCCCCCGATCCCCCCCGAGGGGGCCATGGCCGCCAGCTCGGCGATCAGGGCCTCCTGGGCGCCGGGCAGGCGCAGGTCGGCGCGGCTGTGGGCCTCGCCCGAGAGGATCGCCTCCTCGCCGCCGAAGAAGAGCACCACGTCGGCGTCCGCGGCGGCGGCGCGGGCCGCGGCGAAGCCCTCCCGCGTCCGCGTGCGCGAGGTCGCGAGGCCGGGGGCGAAGGTCATCCGGTCGCCGAGCTTCTCCTCGAGGGCGGCGCGGGGGGTCACGGCGTCCTCCTTGCGGCCGTCGAAGGTCCAGGTGCCGAGCTGCTCGTGCGGCGCGTCGGCGAGCGGGCCGATCACCGCCACCCGGCCGACGTCGGCGGCGAGCGGCAGCAGGCCGCCGTCGTTCTCGAGCAGCACCACGCTCTGCCGGGCGGCTTCGCGCGCCGCTTCGAGGAAGGGCGCGGAAAGGACGACGCCGTCGCGTCCGGCGTCGCGCTGGGGGCGTTCGAAGAGGCCGAGCCGCAGCTTGGCGCGCAGGACGCGGCGCACCGCGTCGTCGACGGCGGCGAGCGGCACCTCGCCGGCGTCCACCAGCTCAGCCAGGTGCTCCTCGTAGGCCTGGCTGGTCATCTCCATGTCGACGCCGGCGCCGGCGGCCTGGGCCGCGGCGTGGCGCGCGTCGGCGCTGTAGCCGAGGGCGATCATCTCGACGATCGAGTTCCAATCGCTGACCACGAAGCCCTCGGCCCGCCACTCGTCGCGCAGGACCGTCCGCAGCAGGAAGGGGTGGGCCGTGGCGGGCACGCCGTTGACCTCGTTGAAGGCCGACATGAACGAGGCGACGCCGGCCTCGGCGGCGGCGGCGAAGGGACGCAGGTAGACGTTGCGCAGCAGCGGCTCCGGCAGGTATGCCGTGTCGTAGTCGCGGCCGCCCTCGGCGGCGCCGTAGCCGGCGTAGTGCTTGGCGCAGGCGGCGAGGCTGGTGGGGGCCGAGAGGTCCTCGCCCTGGAAGCCCCGGACCATCGCCGCCGCCAGCAGCGAGGCGAGGTAGGGGTCCTCGCCGGGGGATTCGGCGATACGTCCCCAGCGTGCGTCGCGGGCGACGTCGAGCATCGGCGCGAACGTCCAGCGCACGCCGTGGGTCGAGGCTTCCTCGGCGGAGATCCGCGCCGCCCGCTCGGCGAGCTCGGGGCTCCACGCCGCGGCCTGGCCGAGGGGGATGGGGAAGATCGTGCGGAAGCCGTGGATGACGTCGCGCCCGAAGAGCAGCGGGATGCCGAGGCGGCTCTCGTGGACGGCCACGTGCTGCAGGCGGTCCACGGCGTCCTTGTCCATGACGTTGAGGAAGGCGCCGACGCGGCCCTCGCGCACCGCGTCCTCGAGCGTGCGCGGGTCGTCTTGCGAGCGGCTGGAGAAGCCGCGCAGGGACATCTGGCCCACCTTCTCCGCCGGCGTCATCCGTGCCAGGAGGTCGTCGATCCGGCGTTCGACGTCGTCGGGCGTCGCGGCGGCGCCGGAGCTCGGCAAGACGGCGGCGGCGAGGATCGCCGCCGCGGTCACGATCGCTTTCGTGTCCATCGTCGTCCTCTTCTCGGTTGGTTCGTCGACGGCGGGACTGTATCAGGGACCGGGCCCTGTGGTCAGATCTGCTATGCTGTCCCTGCGAACAGCTCGGGGCCCGAGCGGCGGAACCCTGACCGTAGCGCTGCCCTCGTGTGATGAAGAAGCTACCGGTAGTCATCGACACGAACGTGATCGTCGCGGGCCTACGCTCACGCAGAGGGAGCGCGTTCCGAGTCCTGCAGCTCGTCGGCACGGGACGGTTCGAGATCAATCTCTCGGTACCTCTTCCATTGCTCTGTTGCGCGAAGGCACCAGATATTCTTCCTTTGGCGACCTCACTCGCGCGCCCCAAAGGACGACATGCTGATCGAGCTGGCCGTCAAGGCGAACTGCGACTACATCATCACCTACAACAAGCGCGATTTCGCCGATGCAGACCGCTTCGGGATAGAAGTATTGGACCCATTCGAGCTCTTGGAGAGGATTGGAGAAACCGGATGAGCACACTCAGCGTCAAGATACCCGATCCCTTGTATCGACACGCCGAAGACCTCGCCAGGCGAGAAGGCGTTACCATGGATGAGTTCATCGTGAGGGCGGTGGAGAGGTTGGCCGAGCACTACATGGAGGAGCGCGCGCGGCGAGCCAGTCGGGCGAAGTACGACGCCGCTCTGGCCCAGGTCCGGGACGTGGAGCCGGAGGAGTACGACCGACTCCGGACGTAAGCGGAAGCTCATTTGCGAATGGCTCGGCCTTCTGCTATCATCGGCCCAACATGGCTTGCATGAAGCTGCCGCTTCTGGTGGCAGGGCTCGGAATGGCGCTGTGGAGTGTCGCCGCCACGGGGAACCCGCCACCCTGCTCGCTACTGGCTCGCGTCGTCGGTCCGGAGGACTTCGAGGTCGACGCCTCGACGACGCCTCCGCGGCTCCTCGTTTCGTCCCAGGACCGCCGCCGCCCTGACCTTGAGGGCGCCATCTTCGCGGTCGACCTCGAGTCGGGAGAGCGGCGGCGGCTCCGGCTCCGCGGCCGCGGACGCTGCTCCTTCCATCCCCACGGCGTCTCCCTGGTCCCGGCGGCGGACGGGCTTGCGCCGCGGCTGTACGTGGTGAACCACCACGATCCGGGCGACGGCAAGGAGCGCGGCCTCGACCGCCGCGTGCGTCCGCGGGACGTTGGTCCTCGGTCAGGTTTTCGGCCACGAGCTCGTTCGGTGCCGGCGTCCCGACCTCTGCCCGCCGGAGGCCGATGACGGCACGCGTCCGCCCGCGGAGGACCCATGACGACCACCGGCAATCGGCTGAACGAGCTCTTCGCCAGGGAGCGCGAGGCCATCGGCCCCGGCGAGGACGACCTGTGCGGGCTGGCGCTTTCCGGCGGCGGCATTCGCAGCGCCACCTTCAACCTCGGGCTGCTCCAGGGACTGGCGCGTCAGGGCCTGTTGCGAGGATTCCATTACCTTTCCACGGTCTCCGGCGGCGGCTACGTCGGCGCATTCTGGAGCGCCTGGCGGTCGCGGCCGGCCAACCGGGGCAAGGTGTTCCCGTGGCGGGAGTCGGGCGGCGGCAGGGCCGAGCCCGACGAGATCGGGCACCTGCGGAGGTTCAGCAACTTCCTGCGGCCACGGCTCAACCTGTTTTCGTTCGAGACCGGCCGCATCGTGGCGAGCGTGGTGGCGGCGTTGGTGCCCTCTCTGCTGGCCGCGCTCGCCGCGGTCGTCCTCGTCGTCCTCGGCTGGCTGGGCCTTCTCGTCGCTCTGACCCGCCTCGAAACGGTCGCGAGCGTCGCGCTCCTACTCGCGCTCCTCTTCGCCGGCCACGTGGTCCTCGGGCTCATCTTGCGCCGGAGGCTCCCCGAGCCGCCGCCGCCGTTTCGCCAGAGGGTGAGCTACTGCGTGTGGTGGGTCTTCGCCGCCGTCCCCACCGGAAGCGCCTGGATCGTGGCCTGGTGGCTGGCGTTGCCGGCGGAGCTTCTCCTCCAACCGCTGCCGCTCGCCGAGATCGGGCCAGCCGACTGGACGGCGGCGCTGCTGCCGGTCGGTCCCCTGCTCGCCGGGGTTCTCGTCCTCGTGCTGCTGCGCGCCCTCGTCAGCTCCTTCGCGGGCGTCCTGAGTTGGCGCCGTCTCCTCCACGGGACGTTGGACAAGGTCTTGAGCCGCAACCTCCTTTTCGCCGCCGCCTGCCGACGCTCCGCCGCGCCTTGCACCTGATGGAGGCCGTCTATCGCGCCTTCGGCCTCGACACCGGCCTGCTCACCCCCGACGACTTCGCGTGGATGAACCGCTTCGGCCGCTGGGCCTCGACGCCCCACCTGCGCTCGTGGTGGCCCTGGCTGGCGCCCCTCCACTCGCAGGGCTTCGCGGACTTCTTGCACAAGTGGTTCAAGCTCGACCGGCCGCAGGACCTCACCGGCGCCGTGCGTCCCCTCGCCGACGACGACGGCGGCTACACCGTCCTGCGCTGGAAGGCCGCGTTCAAATCGGTTTCAGCCGCGCCGGCATGCGGTACGAGCGGGCTACGCCTTCAGGATCTCCCGGACGGGTCGTCCCCGTCGGATAACATGTCCGCGAAACCGCCACGGAGGACGCCGTCATGCACGCCCGATCGCCGCGTTATGTCAGACTCGCCGTCCTGATCCTCTTCGCCGCCTGCGGCCGTGAGGGCGCGGAGAACGTGCCGCGCAAGCTGCCGCCGGAGACGCCGAGCGTGCCGGAGAACGTGGTCGACCTCACCTACGGCTTCGGTCCGGAGACGATCTACTGGCCCACGGACACCCAGGGCTTCCAGCTCGAGGTCCTGGCCGCCGGGGTCACCGACCAGGGCTATTACTACGCGGCCAACCGCTACAGCTCAGCCGAGCACGGCGGCACCCACCTCGACGCACCGATCCATTTCAACGCCGAGGGCCTGACCGCCGACGCCCTGCCCGTCAAGCGACTGGTCGGCCTCGGCGCGGTGGTCGACGTCACCGAGAAGGCGCACCGGGACCGCGACTACCAGGTGAGCGTGGGGGACCTCGAGCTCTGGGAGCAGCTCCACGGGCCGTTGCCCGAGGGCGCGATCGTCTTCCTGCGCACCGGCTTCGGGCGTCACTGGCCGGACCGCGAGCTCTACCTCGGCACCGCGCTCACGGGACCGGAGGCGGTGCCCGAGCTGCACTTCCCCGGCCTCCACCCGGACGCCGCCCGCTGGCTGGCCGCCGAGCGCGACGTCAAGGCCGTGGGCATCGACACGCCGTCGATCGACCACGGCCAGTCGACGCTCTTCGAGAGCCACGTGGCGCTCTTCGCGGCCAACGTCCCGGCCTTCGAGAACGTCGCCAACCTTCTCGAGGTTCCCGACCGCGATTTCCTGGTGGTGGCGCTGCCGATGAAGATCGAGGGCGGCAGCGGCGCGCCGCTGCGCATCGTCGCCATGTGGTGACCGGCCCCCGATTCCGGCCCCTGGAGAAGGAGGAGACATGACGCAGGGGAAGCGAATTTACGGTCCGAAGCTCGCGCTGCGTGCGGCCTTTGCGCTCCTGACGCTGTCGCCGGCGACGCTGGCGCTCCTGGCGCAGTCGCCGGCGGCGCTGGCGGCGCAGGAGCGCTACGCCCTCGGCCGGGTCGTGGTCGAGGGCGGCCTGCCGGTCGCCGACGTCCGCGAGCACGTCCTGATGTCGCGGACGTTCGACGACGCCTGCCGCACCGTGCCCATGCGGCTGCAGCCGCACCACGCGGCGCTCGCCGGCACCCTGTCGTCGACGGTCGAGCTCGCGGTCTCGGTCTTCGGCTGCCGGACGTCGGCCGAGCCGGAGGTGGAGTGCTCGTGGAAGATCGCCAGGAGCCCCTGGCAGGACGCGAGCTGCCGCGCCGCCGCCGGCGGCGCCTCGTCGGGGGCCGCGAGCTGGCGCGGCTGGCGCGCAACGATGGCGCTCGACCTGCCCGCCGAGACCGGGGTCTACGACCTGGCCCTGAGCTGCCGCATCACGGGGTCGGGCACCACCGACGACGATGGCATGGTCCGCCAGGTCTACGTCACCTACGCCAGCCCGCTGGCGGCGTTCTCGCCGCCGCAGACGAGCTGGTACGAGAAGGCGGCCTGCTGGGGCGCGGGCCTCACCGCCGAGTCGCCGGAGGCCGACGTCCTGCGAGCGATCCTCGACGGGCTCTACCGCCACGGCGGGGCGAGCTGGCTCTACGGCTTCGCCAACAAGATCGACGCCGGCGTCTACCACTTTCCCCTGGCGGCGGAGAAGAGCGGGACGAAGAGGGTCGAGTACCGCCTCGACGCCGACGAGATCGAGCTCACCTGCTATGGCGGCTCGCCGCCGTATTGCCAGTGCCCCTGGCAGGCGCTGGTGGCCGCGGATGCGCTCTGCGACTTCGCGAGCTGCTATCGGTTCAGCGAGACGTTCCAGGCCATCGCCGGGGTGATGGGAGTGGGGGGGCTCGCGGCCGTGGTCATCGAGGGCGCGGTCGGGGCGGGCTTCGTGACCATACCGGCGCGCTCGCTCGATCCGCGGTTTCCGCGCAACGTCCGGTGCGGAACGTCGGCCGAAGAGTGCTTGCCCTATTACTTCAGCAGTCACAGCCTGCGCGCGCGGGACGGGCTGCTCTACGACGCGACCTTCGGCCGGACCTACGAGACCCCGAGCGAGCCGGTCGCCCTGAGCCGGGCGACCTCGATCGGGCGCGTGATGACTTTTCTCGAAGCTCCCCGCCACCACCTGTACTCGCTGCGGGAGGGCTACGGCACCTGGCCGTTCTACCTGCGGCTGCCGCCGGGCGAGCTCTCGAGTCCGCACGCGACGGCTCCCGAGATCGTCGGCCGATCGGTCGTCTTCACCGGCGACGTCGAGTTCTCGACGTCCCCTTCCAGCAGCGCGCGGCCCATCGGGACCCTCAGTGCGCAGGTGGGGGTGGAGATCCTCGAAGTGGGCGACTACGTCATCCAGGGGGCGCTGTTCAAGGACGGCAAGCTGATCACCATGCGTTCGAGCTGGGATTCGGCGCGCCCCACGGCCGGCGTGGCGGCCGGCCCGCCGGGGGAGTACCAGGTCGAGCTCACCTTTTCCGGCGAAGCCGTTCGCCGCTCGCGGACCGACGGGCCTTACGAGCTCCGGGCCAACTTCACCGGGCTCGCGGAGGAGCTCAGGCCCCTCACGGCCCGGACGCTCGCCTACGGCTTTCAGGACTTCGGCGAGGATCCGGCGCAGCTCGACGGCTTCGCGGCGGCGGGCGTCGACGGCGACGGCGACGGGTTCTTCGACGAGCTCGCGATCACGGTCTCGCTCACGGTCTGGGAGCCGCAAACCTACGCCGTGGAGGCGCGGCTGGCACAGGGGACCTCGACCATCGCCTACGCCGGAGCCAAGGAGAGCCTCGACGAGGGGTCGCCGACGGTGAGGCTCGAGATCCCGGGCGAGCTCATCGCTCGCGAGAGCGATCCGGCGGCGCCCTACAACCTCACCCTGGTACTCTATGATGGCGATTCGATCGAGATCGACTCCTTGCAGCAGCCGATCGGCGGCCTGGCGCCGGCGAGCTTCCGATGACCGGCGCAAGCGGCGCGCCGCCAGGGACCCATCGATGCGACGGAAACGACTCACCTTCAGCTTGACATTCGTCCTGATCACCGCGGCCGGCACCGCTCCCGCGGCGCCGGCCGCGCTGAGCTACGCGCTGGAGCGCGTCGCCGTGGCCGCCGGCGGCCTGCCGGTGGGCGGGGTCGGCGACGGCGTGATCCTCGCGCAGGTGTTCGACGGCCAATGCCGGAAGACGGCGCTGCCGTCGGCGATTCCCGCGCCGCCGCTGGCCGGCCGGGTCGACTCGGCGATCGTCCTCGAGATCGCCGTCGCCGGCTGTCAGGCGCCGGCGCCACCGCGCGTCGACTGCGCGTGGACGATCGCCGGCCGCCCGGCCCCCGACGCCAGTTGCCGCGCGCTCGCCAGCCCCCCGTCGTCGGGGGAGTTCTCGTGGATCGGCTGGCAGGGCAGCCGGCCCGTCGTCCTGCCGGCGGAAACGGGCATCTTCGATTTCACGCTGCGCTGCCGCATCGGCGCTCCCGGGGCGGCGGCGGTGGAAGAGGTGCTCGAGCGCGCCCTCTACGTGACCTATTCCGACCCCCTGATCGCGTTCTCGCCGCCGGAGGTCGCGTGGTACGAGCGGGCGGCCTGTTGGGCCGCGGGGCTCGGTCGCGACGCCGCCGAGGACGACGTGGTGCGGGCGATCCAGGACGGCATCTACGCCTACGGTCAGCGCCGGTGGCGCTACGGATTCAGCGACCGCGTCGGCTCCCGCGTCTTCCGCTTTCCCTTGCTGGACCGGGCCTCGGGAGCGATGGTCGTCTACGAGCTCGGGGAGCAGGTCCCGACCGAGTGCTTCGGCAGCGACGTGCCGTTCTGCAAATGCGGCTGGCAGGCGCTGCTCGAGCCGGAGGGCGACTGCAACTTCGCGGACTGTTACATTTTCAGCCACGTGCTGCAGGCGATGAGCGGCGTGATGGGCGTGGGCGGGCTGCGGCCGGTCAAGGTCAAGGGGGAGGACGCGGCGGGATTCATCACGCGGCCGGCGGCCTCACTCGACCCTGACTTTCCGGGCAACGTCGTGTGCCGGGAGGTGGGGGCGTGTTATCCGTACTATTTCAGCAGTCACAGCCTGCTCTTGCGCGACGGCGTCTTCTACGACGCCACCTTCAACGCGACCTACGAGCGGGCCGAGGATATCATCGCGCTCAGCCGCAAGAAGACCGAAGAACCCGTGCTCAGCTTCATCGACAGCGACTTCAAGCTGTATCTGATCAAGGAGCACTACGGCACCTGGCCTTTCTATTTCGATCACGAGATCATCAAGCCGGATTTGAGATCCTCGCCCGTCTCCTTTACGGGTAAGGTCCAATTTTCGCCGCCTTCCCTCGCCGAGGGGGAGGTCTCCAGGCGTCTCGAAGCGACGTTCGAGGTCGAGATCATCGAGGCTGGCGACTACGTGATTCAAGGTCATCTCCTCAAGGGCGACGTCGTGGTCTCGGCCAAGTCCCTCGCCGAGACGCCGTTTCCCGCCGTCAATCACCTGTCGGGCGGGCCGGGAAAGTACTGGGTGTCGTTGTACTTTTCTGGGGACGACATCTACCAGTCGGGAATCGACGGGCCGTACGAGGTCGCCGCGTTCGTTCCGGTCCACGGCGCCGAGGCGGTGACGATGAAAGCGAAGACGCCGCTCTACGATTACCGGAGGTTCGGCGAGGCCGCGGTCGAAGAGGGCTCGATCTCGGCGACGCTCGCCGAGCCGGCGGCGCGCTCCGAAGACCCTGCCGCGACCGAGCCGGTGGGCGTGAAGGTCGATTTCGACGTCCGCCGGGAGGGTCGTTTCTGGGTCGAGGGCAGGCTGGCCAAGGATGGCCGCACCCTCGCCTACGGCGGCGCCAGCGCCGTTCGCGGGTCGTCGTCCGCGGAGGCCTCGGTGGAGCTCCAGCTCGTCCCCCGGGCCGGCTTCGAGCGCGTACCGCCGCCGTTCGAGCTGACCGTCGTCATCTACGACAGCCAGCGCAAGGCCGTGGGCAGCTACTTTACGAGGCTCGATCCCGCGGCGCCGAACTAGCGCCGGTTGCGGGCGGAGGCCAGGGACGAGATGCCACGATCCGGCGACGCGCGGCCCTCTTGCCTGCACGAGCTCTTCGCGGCGCGGGCCGCGAGGACGCCGGAGGCGGTCGCGATCGTCGACGGCGGGGCGAGCCTGAGCTATCGCGAGCTCGCGCGTCGGTCCCGCCGGCTGGCGCGCCGGCTGGCGAGCCTCGGGGTGGGTCCGGAGACCCTGGTCGGCCTCGCGGCCGAGCGCTCGGCGGCGGCCCTGGTCGGGCTCCTGGGGATCCTCGAGGCCGGCGGCGCCTACCTGCCGCTCGACGCGGACCTGCCCGGCGCGCGTCTCGGGCTGATCCTGCGCGACTCCGAAGCCCGCTTCCTGGTGGCCCCCGCGCGCCTCGCGGCGGCGGCCCGCCGGCGGGTGCCCGGCCTGCGATGCGTGGCCCCGGATGCCGCGGCAAAGGGCGTCGTCGCGCGGCCGCCGGCCGGCGCCGCGCCGGGGAACCTGGCCTACGCGATCTATACCTCGGGCTCCACGGGGCGCCCGAAAGCCGTGCTCGTGGAGCACCGGTCGGCGGTGAGTCACACCCGAAGCGCCGCGCGGAGCTATCGCCTCGGGACCGGCGACCGCGTGCTCCAATTCGCTTCTCTCGCCTTCGACGCCAGCGTCGAGGAGATCTTCCCCGCCCTGGCGCAGGGCGCCACCCTGGTGCTCTTCGAGCCGGCGCGGCTGGGGTCGGCCGCCGGCTTCCTGCAACACGTCGCGATGCTTCGGATCACCGTGCTGCCCCTCCCCACGGCGTTCTGGCACCAGCTCGTCGCCGCGGCGGTGCACGATCCGCCGCCGCCGTCCCTGCGCCTGGTGATCGTCGGCGGCGAGGAAGCGTCGGCCGCGCGGCTCGGGGAATGGCGGCGCTGGCTCGCCGGCCACGGCAGCGGCGTGCGGACGGTCAACACCTACGGGCCGACCGAAGGCACGGTCGTCGCCACGCGCTGGCCGCTCGACCGCGAAGCGCGGAGGGCGGTGCCGATCGGCCGCGCCATCCCGGGCGTCGCCACCCACGTGCTCGGCGGCGACGGCCGGCCGCTGCCGCGCGGCGTGCCCGGGGAGCTCTTCCTGGGCGGCGCCGGCGTCGCCCGCGGCTACCTGGGCCGGCCGCGGCAGACGGCCGCGAGCTTCGTGCCGGATCCGTTCGGCGCCCCGCCGGGGAGCCGGCTCTACCGCACCGGCGACCGCGTCCGCGAGCACGCCGGCCGCGTCCTGGTCTTCCTCGGGCGCCTCGACGACCAGGTCAAGGTCCGGGGTTTCCGGGTCGAGCCGCGGGAGGTCGAGGCGGCCCTCGCCGGCCATCCGGCCGTCCTCGAGACCGCGGTCGTGCTCCGCCAGACGGCGGCCGGCGACCGCGGGCTGGTCGCGTTCTGGGTGCCCCGGCGCGGCGCCGCCCCGGCACCGGGCGAGCTGCGCCGCCACCTCGCCCGGGTCCTGCCGGCGCACCTGGTGCCCGCTTCCTTCGTAAAGCTGGCGGCGCTGCCGCGGGGGACGAGCGGCAAGGTCGACCGCGCGGCTCTGCCGTCGCCGCCGCCTCCGGCCGTGGGCTCGCGGCCGCCGGCGACGGACGCCGAGCGGACGGTGGCCGGCCTCTGGCGCGAGCTCCTCGGAGTCGAGCGCATCGGCCGCGACGACGACGTCTTCGAGCTCGGGGCGCACTCGCTGCTGGCGACCCGGTTCGCGTCGCGGCTGCGCGAGGTCTGCGCCCTGGAGATCCCGCTCGAGCGGCTCTTCGACCATCCCACCGTGGCGGCCCAGGCGGAGCTGCTGGCGGCGGCCGCGGACGAGGATCCGATCCGGCCGGTGGCGCGCGCGGGTCCGCTGCCGCTGACCGCGGCCCAGGAGGCGGTGTGGTTCATCGCCCAGCTCGCGCCGGACAACCCCGCCTACAACACCCAGGACAGCCTGCGCTTCACGGGCCCGCTGCGCCTGCCGGCGCTGCGGGCGGCGCTCGACGCGGTCGTGCGCCGTCACGAGGTGTTCCGGACGACCTTTCCCGACGCCGAAGGCCGACCCGTCCAGGCCGTCCACCCGGCGTGGCGCGTGGAACTGCCGCTGATCGACCTCGGCCGGCTGCCGCCGCGGGTCCGCGGGCGGCAGGAGGAACGGGTCATCGGGCGCTGGGTGCGGACGCGCTTCGCCCTCGACCGCCTGCCGCTGACCCGCTGGGCGCTGGTGCGTCTCGGCGCCCGCGAGCACCTGCTCGTCCACGTCGAGCACCACCTGGTGCACGACGGGTGGTCGTACAACCTGCTGCTGCGCGAGATCGTGGAGCTCTACGCGGCGGCCGCCGCCGGCCGCCCGTCGCCGTTGCCCGCGCCGGCGATCCAGCTCGCGGACTACGCGAGCTGGCAGCGCCGGTGGCTGGCTGGCCCGCAGGCGGCGCGCCAGCTCGCTTTCTGGACGCGGACGCTGGCCGGCGCCCCGGCGGAGTCGGCGCTGGCCGGCGACCGGCCGCGGCCGCCGCGCCCGAGCTTTCGCGGCCGCCTCGCGACCTCGCGGCTGCCGGAGGAGCTCTCCGCGGCGCTGCGCGCCTGCGGCCGCCGCCACGGCGCGACGCTGTTCATGACCATGCTCGCCGCCTACCTGGCGCTGGTCCGGCGCTACACGGGGCAGGACGACCTGGTGGTGGGCAGCGCCCTCGCCAACCGGCGGCGGCGCGAGACCGAGCCGGTGATCGGCATGCTGGTCAACGTGGTGGCGCTGCGCGCGGAGCTGGCGGGCGATCCGACCTTCGAGGAGCTGCTGCGCCGCCTGCGCGGCGTGACGGTCGCGGCCTACGCCCACCAGGAGGTCCCATTCGAGCGCGTGGTGCGGGCGCTGAAGCCGCAGCGGCCGGCGAGCCACAACCCGCTCTTCCAACTGACCTTCAGCTTCCACGACTCGCCGTTGCCGCCGCTGGCGCTGCCGGACCTGGAGCTCGAGGCCGTCGACGTCCTGCCCAACGGCTCCGCGCGCTTCGACCTCGGCGTGATCGCGATCCCGCATCGCGAGCAGCGGGTGGGGCTGGCGCGCGGACCGCGCTCCGCGCCGGGAGGGATCGACCTGGCGTGGACCTACAGCACCGACCTCTTCGACGCGTCGACGATCGCCAGGGCCGCGGGCCACTACCGGCGGCTGCTCGAAGGCGCCCTGCGCGATCCCGGCGCGCGGATCTGCGAGCTCCCGCTCCTCGCGCCGGCCCAGCGTCACCAGATCCTCCGCGAATGGAACGACCGCGCGGCTACGCTCCCCCTGGAGGCCTGTCTGCACGACCTGGTCGCGGACCAGGCCCGGCGCACGCCCGACGCGGTGGCGGTGGCGGCGGGAGGAGCGCAGCTCAGCTTCCGCGAGCTCGACCGCCGGGCGGGCGCCCTGGCGCGCACCCTCGCGGCGCGGGGAGCCGGGCCCGAAACGCGGGTGAGCGTCGCCGGTGAGCGCTCGCTCGAGATGGTGGTGGCGCTGGTGGCGGTGCTCAAGGCGGGCGCCGCCTTCGTGCCGCTCGAGCCCACCGACCCCGAAGAGCGGCGGGCTTACGTGCTGCGCGACGCCGAGGCGCGATGGATGCCGGACGGCGGCGCCGAGGCCCCGCTCGGCGCCGATGCGGCGGCGCCCGCCCGCGCCGCGCGCCCCGACAACGCGGCCTACGTGATCTACACCTCCGGCTCCACGGGGCGTCCCAAAGGGGTGGTCGTCACCCATCGCGGCATCGTCAACCACCTCCTCTGGATGCGGTCCCGGTGCCCGCTCGGCGCCGGCGACCGGGTGCTGGCGAAGACGCCGCTCGGCTTCGACGTCGCGGTGCGGGAGGTCTTCTGGCCGCTCGCCTGCGGCGCGCGCTTGCTGCTGGCGCGCCCCGGAGGGCACCGCGACCTCCCCTACCTCGCCGCCGAGCTGGCCGCTCGCGCGGTCACCGGGGTCTACTTCGTGGCGTCGGCGTTGCCGGCCTTCCTCGCCGAGCTCGGCGGCGGCCCCTGCTCGCTGCGCTGGGTGATCTGCGGCGGCGAGGCGCTGGCCGCGGAGCACGCGCGGCGATTCCACGAGCGGCTGCCGGGCGTGCGCCTTTTCCACTTCTACGGCCCGACGGAGACGACGGTCACCGCCACCGGCGGGTGCTGCGATCCCGGCGACCGGCGGCCCCGGGTCGCCGTGGGCCGACCGGCCCACGGCGTGCGCGCCCACGTGCTGGACGCCGGCATGGATGCGGCGCCGGCGGGCGCCGCGGGCGAGCTCCACCTCGCGGGCGTCCAGGTGGCGCGGGGCTATCTCGGCCGGCCGGCGCGGACCGCCCGGAGCTTCGTGCCCGACCCCTTTGCCCGCCACCCCGGCGAGCGGCTCTACCGGTCCGGTGACCTGGCGCGCCACCTCGCCGGCGGCGAGCTCGAGATCCTCGGCCGCCGCGACGCTCAGGTCAAGGTCCGCGGTTACCGCATCGAGCCCGGCGAGGTCGAGGCGGTCCTCGAACGGCATCAGGGAGTCCGTGCGGCGGCCGTCGTGGCGCGCGCCCACGACCTCGCGGCGTGCGTGGCCGCGGCGCCGCCGGCGCCGCCGGCGCCGCCGGCGAGCGCGCTGCGCGCCTTCCTCGCCCGCCGTCTCCCGGACTACATGATCCCGGCGGCGTTCGTCTTCGTCGACGACCTGCCGCGGACCTCCGGCGGCAAGGTCGATCGCCGCCGGGCGGCGATCGCGGCCGCGGCGGCGCCGGCGGCCGCGGCGGCCGCCGGCGGGTCTCCCCGGACCGCCCTCGAGGAAATGCTGGCGGAGGTCTGGGGCCAGGTCCTGGGACGGGAGCGGGTCGGCGTCCACGACGACTTCTTCGAGCTCGGGGGGCACTCGCTCAACGCCGCGGAGGTCGTCGCGCGGGTGCGCCGGGCGAGCGGCCTGGAGCTGCCGCTGCGGCTGCTCTTCGCGGCGCCCACGATCGCCGCTCTGGCCGCCGAGCTGGAGAGCGTCCTGCGCGCCGCGCACGGCCGCCGGCGCGCCGATCAGGGAGCCGTGAGCAGGGTCGCCCGCGACCGCGAGCTGCCCCTGTCGTTCGCCCAGCGGCGCCTCTGGTTCCTCCACCGGATGGCGCCGGAGATCCCGCTCTACACCCTGGCCGCGGCCTGGACGCTCGCGGGTCCGCTGGACGCGGCGGCGTTGGCGGCGGCCTGGGCCGAGATCGTGCGCCGCCACGAGGTCCTGCGGACGATCTTCCGCGACGACGACGGACGGCCCCGGCAGGTCGTGGTGGCGCCGGGCGAGGCTGCGGCGCTGCCGCGGGTCGACCTCACTCGCCTGCCGGCGCGCCGCAGGCGGCGCGAGGCCCGTCGCCTGGCGACCGTCGAGGCCGCGCGTCCGTTCGATCTGGCGCGCGGCCCGCTGGCGCGGCTGGTGCTCGCGCGCCAGGCGCGGGACCGGCACCTGCTGCTGCTCCGGCTCCACCACGCCGTCAGCGACGGCGCCTCGCAAGGGATCCTCTGCCGCGAGCTCGCCGCGCTCTACGAGTCCTTCGCCGCTGGCCGCGGGGTGCCGCCGCTGCCGGAGCTGACGGTCCGGTACGCCGACTACGCGGCGTGGCAACGCGAGCGCCTGCGGGGCGAGGCGGCCGACGAGCTGCTCGGCTACTGGCGCCGCCAGCTCGCCGGCCTCGCGGCGCTGGAGCTCCCCGCCGACCGGCCGCGGCCGCCGGCCGCGAGCCACCGCGGCGGCGTCGTGACCTTCGAGCTGCCGGAGGACCTGACCGCCGGGCTCAGGGCGCTGGGGCTGGCGGCCGGGACATCGCTCTTCATGACGCTGCTGGCCGCGTTCATGGCGCTTCTCCACCGCCTCACGGGACAGGACGACGTCGCGGTCGGCACCGCGGTCGCCAACCGCGACCGCGAGGAGCTCGAGGGGCTGATCGGCCTCTTCGTCGACACGGTGGTGATGCGCGGCCGCCCGACGGGCGAGCTGTCCTTTCGCGACTGGCTGCGCCGGGTGCGCGCGACGGCGCTGGGCGCCTACGCCCATCGCGACCTGCCCTTCGAGAAGCTGGTCGAGGAGCTCCGGACGGCGCGCCGGGCGTCCACCCATCCGCTCTTCCAGGTCTTCTTCAGCCTGGTGGCGAGGCCGGCGGCCGGGCTCGAGCTGGCCGGCGTCACGGCGACCGCGCTGCCGGTCGAGACCGGCCGCTCCCTGTTCGACCTCCTGCTGGGGATGGAAGACGCGGGAGACCGGCTGACCGGCCGGCTGTCCTACGACGCCGAGCTCTTCGACGCGGCGAGCGCCGAGCGCCTGGTCCGCCGCTTCCGGCGCCTCCTGGCGGACGCGGTCCGCGCCCCCGAGACCGCCCTCGGCGACCTGCGGCTGGAGGAGCCGCCGCGGCTGCCGCGGCTGCGGCCGGGCCGGGGCGCCGGCCCCGAGCCGCTCTCCTATCACCAGGAGCGGCTGTGGTTCATCGACCGCTTCGAAACCGGCGACGTCTACGACACCAGCCCCGTCTACCACAACCTGCCGCTGCTCCTGCACCTTCGCGGGCCGGTCTCCGCCGCCCTCCTACGCGCCTCCCTGGCGGCGCTTCTGCGCCGTCACGAGGCGTTGCGCACCCGCGTCGGCGTGGTGGGAGGCCGCGGCGTCCAGGTGGTCGATCCGGCGGCGACGGTCGAGCTCACGGAGGCGGCTTGCCACCGGCTCGACGAGGCGGTCGAGCGCGCGTTGGCGGAGGCGCGGCGGCCGTTCTCGCTGGCCGGCGAGGCGCCGATCCGCGCCGCCTTGCTCACCGCCGGCGACCGTGAGGCCCTGCTCCTCCTCACCGTCCATCACGTCGCCGCCGACCGGCGGTCGTTGCGCGTCCTGGCCGAGGAGCTGGCGGCGATCTGTCGCGGGCGGGAGCTCGCCGCGCCGGCTCTCCAGCACCGGGACTTCGCGCGCTGGCAGCGTGGCCTGCCCGAGGAGGCGCTGGCGCCGCTGCGCTGCTATTGGCGTTACCAGCTTCGCGGCGGACCGCGGCCCCTGGAGCTGCCTGCCGACCGGCCGCGGGCCGCCGTCCACACCTGGAGCGCCGGCCGTCATACCTTCGTCCTCGGCGGCGAGCTCGGCGGCGACGACGCGTTCGCAGCGCTGTGCAGCGCGCTGGTGGCCCTGCTGCGGCGCTACACCGGCCGGCGGGAGATCGTCGTCGGCACCAGCGAGCCGTGCCGCGGCCGGCGCGGCCTGGCGCGCCTGGTGGGTCCGGTGGCGAACCTCGTGGCGTTGCGCTGCCAGGCGCCGGAGGAAGCCTCCCTGCGCGAGCTGTCGCGGCTCACGGCGGCGACGATCGCCGCGGCGCGCCGGCACCGAGACATGCCGTTCGACCTCCTGGTCCGCGAGCTCGATCCCGCGAAGGACATGAGCCGCACCGCCCTCTTCGACGTGCTCTTCGAGGTCGTGGAGCTCCCGCCGGCGCTGGCGATGGGCGCCGCGACGGCGACGGTGCTCGAGACCAACCTCGGCTACGGCAAGTACGACCTCCATCTCCTGCTCGCGCGGCGGGGGGACGGCTACGACGGCCACGCCGTCTACAACGCGGACCTCTGCGATCCGTCGACCATCGAGCGCTGGATGCGCCACCTGCGGGCGGCCGTCCGCGCCCTGGCGCACAACCCGGAGGAGCGGGTCACCGACTTCGCGCTGCTGAGCGGCGCCGAGGAGCGCGAGCTGCTGGCGGCGCCCGACGTCGCCTATCCGGCGGAGGCGACGATCCACGGGCTCGTCGCGGCCCAGGCGGCGCGGGCGCCGGAGCGCGTCGCCCTCGTCGACGGCGAGCGCCACCTGAGCTACGGCGAGCTCGCGGCGCGCGCCGGCCGCCTGGCCCGCCGCCTGCGGGCGCGCGGGGTCGGACCGGAGACCCTCGTCGCCGTCTGCCTCGAGCGCTCCGCGGCGACGATCGTCGCCGTGCTGGGCATCCTCGAGGCGGGGGGAGCCTACCTGCCGATCGACCCCGCCTATCCCGCGGCACGGCGCGATTACATGGCGCGCGACGCCCGCGTCGCGCACCTGGTCACCGCGTCCTGGCTCGCCGGCCGGCCGGCGCCGGACGTGCCCGACGTGCTCCTCGTCGACCGCGAGGAGCGGCCGGCACCCCCGGCAGCGCCCGACCGCGCGCCCGGCCGCACGGCCACGGCCCGCGATCTCGCCTACTGCCTCTACACCTCGGGCTCGACCGGCGACCCCAAAGGCGTGCTCATCGAGCACCGCAACGTCGTCCGCCTGCTGGTCAACGACGCCGCGCCCTTCGCCTTCGGCGCCGGCGACGTCTGGACGCTGCTGCACTCGCCGAGCTTCGATTTCTCGGTGTGGGAGACCTTCGGCGCCCTCTTCCACGGCGGCCGCCTGGTGATCGTCGCCGAGGAGGCGGCGAAGGATCCGCCGGCGCTGCTCGACCTGCTCGCGCGCCACCGGGTCACGGTGCTCAACCAGACGCCCAGCGCCTTCGGCCCGCTCGCCGCGGCGGCGCGGCGGCGGGGCTTTCCGCGCCTCGCCCTGCGCGAGGTCGTCTTCGGCGGCGAGGCGCTCGACCCGCCGCGGCTGGCGCCGTGGCGCGCCGCCTATCCCGCGGTGCGCCTCTTCAACATGTACGGGATCACCGAGACCACCGTACACGTGACCTTCAAGGAGATCACGGAGCGCGAGATCCGCCTCGGCGCCAGCAACGTCGGCGTCCCCCTGCCCACCACGACGGCCCATGTCATGGACGCGCGCCAGCGTCTGCAGCCGGTCGGCGTCGCCGGGGAGATCTGCGTCGGCGGCGCCGGGGTGGGCCGCGGCTACCTGCGGCGCGACGAGCTGACGCGGCAGCGCTTCGTCGACCATCCCTACCGGCCCGGGGAGCGGCTCTACCGCTCCGGCGACCTCGGCCGCCGGTTGCCCGGCGGCGACCTGGTCTACCTCGGGCGGCTCGACGACCAGGTGCAGATCCGCGGCTTCCGCGTCGAGCCCGGAGAGGTCGAGAGCCACCTCGCGCGCCACCCCGCGGTCGTCGAGGCGGCGGTGGCGGCGCGCCGGGTCGGCGATCAGCCGGCGCTCGTCGCCTACGTCGTGACGGGCGGCGACCTGCCGCCCGGCGCCCTGCGCGAGCACCTGGCGCGGTCGTTGCCGCCCCACATGGTGCCCGGCCTCTTCGTGCGCCTCGACGCCTTGCCGCGCAGCGCCGGCGGCAAGCTCGACCGCCGCGCCCTGCCGGCGCCCGAGCGCGCCGGGCCTCTGCGCGGGCGCTCTCGGGTGGCGCCGCGCGACGCCGTCGAGCAGGTCGTGGTGGAGATCTGGGAACAGGTGTTGGGGATCTCCGGCGTCGGCGTCCACGACAACTTCTTCGAGCTCGGGGGCCACTCGCTGCTGGCCACCCAGGTCGTGGCGCGAGCGCGGGACGTGCTGGGGATCGAGGCGTCGCTGCGCGGCCTCTTCGAGCGGCCGACGATCGCCGCCTGGGCCGACGAGATCGAGCACGCCCTGCGCCGCGGCGCCGGGCTCGAGACGCCGCCCCTGCGGCCGGCCGCGGACCGCCCCCGCGAGCTCCCGCTCTCCTTCGCCCAGCAGCGCCTGTGGTTCCTCCACCAGCTCGAGCCCGCGAGCCCGGCTTACAACATGCCCGCCGCCTACGACCTCGCGGGCGGTCTCGAGCCGGCGGCGCTGTGGGCGGCGCTGCGCGCGGTCGTGCGGCGCCACGAAGCGCTGCGCACGACGTTGCCGAGCGCCGGCGGCCGTCCCGTGCAGGCGATCCGATCCCGGCCGGTCCTCGCCCTGCCGATCGTCGACTTGGCGGCCCTGGCGTCGCCACGGCGCGACGCCGAGGCCGCGCGCCTGGCCGCCGCCGAGGCCCGCCGTCCCTTCGACCTCGAGCGCGGCCCGCTGCTGCGGGCGAGCCTGGTGCGGCTCGGCGCTCGCCGGCACCTCCTCCTGCTGACGCTCCACCACGTGGTCTCCGACGGCTGGTCGACCGGCGTTCTCGAGGGCGAGCTCTCGCTGCTCTACCCGGCGCCGGCGGCGGGCCGGCCGTCGCCGCTGCCGGCGCTGCCGGTGCAGTACGCCGATTTCGCCCTCTGGCAGCGGCGGTGGCTCGCCGGGGCGGCCCTCGAGCGGCAGCTCGCTTTCTGGCGCCAGGAGCTGCGGGGGCTCGAAGCTCTCGAGCTCCCGGCCGACCGGCCGCGGCCCACCCGCTCGTCGTACCGCGGCGCCGCCCGCGACTGCGAGCTGCCGGCGGCGCTGGCGGCCGAGCTGCGGCGGCTGAGCCTGACGGCCGGGACGTCGCTCTACATGACGCTGCTGGCCGCCTTCTTCGCCCTGCTCCACCGCCTCTGCGGCCGCGACGTCGTCGTGGGCTCGCCGATCGCCAACCGCAGCCACAGCGCCACCGAGGGCCTGATCGGCTTTTTCGTCAACATGCTGGCGATGCGGTCGCAACTCGCGCCCGGCCGGCGCGGCCGCGACTTCCGGACGCTCCTCGAGCGGGTCCGGCGCAGCGCGCTCGCGGCCTACGCCCATCAGGACCTGCCGTTCGAAAAGCTGGTCGAAGAGCTGGCGCCGGCGCGCGATCCGAGCCGTCATCCCCTCTTCCAGGTCACCTTCGCGTTGCAGAACGCCCCCCCGGGGCGGCTCGAGCTGCCGGGGATCGCGACGACGGTCCTGCCCCAGGGCACGCGCTCCGCCCGCTTCGACCTCGAGCTCCACCTCTGGGAACGCGGGGAGACGCTCCGTGGACGCTTCGTCTATCGTACCGATCTCTTCGACGCCACGACCGTGGCCCGGTTCGCCCGCCACTTCGCCAACCTGGTCGCCGGCGCCGCCGCCGATCCCGCCTCGCAGCTCGACGCGCTGCCCCTCGCCACCCGCGCCGAGCGCCACCAGGCGCTGGCGGAATGGAACGACCGCGCCCGGCGCTACGCCGGCCCGGCGACGCTGCCGGCGCTCTTCGAGGCCCAGGCGGAGTCGACCCCGGAGGCGACGGCGGTGGCGGGCGACGGCCTGGCCGTGAGCTATGGCGAGCTCGACCGGCGCGGCGCGCGGCTGGCCCGCCGCCTGCGGGCTCTCGGCGTCGCGCCGGAGACGCCGGTGGCGCTGCTGGCCGAGCGCTCACCCGAAGTGGTGACCGGGCTGCTCGGCATCCTCAAGGCCGGCGGCGCTTACCTGCCCCTGGACCCGAGCTATCCGGTCCGGCGCCTGGCGTCGATGGTGGAGGACTCGAGGGCGCCGGTCCTGCTGGCGCAGGCGCACCTGCTCGAGCGCTGGGGAGGAGCCCTGCCGCCGCTCGTAGTCGTGATCGAGGCGGACGCCGGCCCGGACGGCGGCGGGCGGCTTCCCCGGCGCGAGATCGCCGCCGGCAATCCGGCCTACGTGCTCTACACCTCGGGCTCCACGGGCCGGCCGAAGGGCGTGGTGGTCTCCCACGCCGCCATCGTCAACCACATGCGCTGGATGCAGGAGGAGCTGCCGCTCGCCGCGGGCGACCGGGTGCTGCAACGAACGCCGCTGAGCTTCGATGCCTCGGTGTGGGAATTCTGGGCGCCGCTCTTCGCCGGCGCGCGGCTGGTGCTCGCCTCGGCCGCCGCCGCTCGCGACCCGGAGGCGCTCGCCGCGGCCGTCGCCCGGCACCGGATCACGGTCCTGCAGGTGGTGCCGAGCCTCCTGCGGTCCCTCCTGGAGCACGACCTGGCCCGCGGCCGCGACCTGCGGCGGATCCTCTGCGGCGGCGAGGCGCTCGCCGCCGAGCTGGTGGAACGGTACTTCGCGGCGGGCCCGGCGGCGCGCCTGTTCAACGTCTACGGCCCCACGGAAGGGACGATCCACGCCAGCTTCGCGGCCTGCGCTCCACCGGCGGCCGGAGAGCGCGTCAGCGCCGGCCGCCCGATCGCCAATGCCCGCCTCTACCTGCTCGACGCCGCCCTCCGCGCCGTGCCGGCGCGCGTGACCGCGGAGCTCTGGGTCGCCGGCGCCGGGCTGGCGCGCGGCTACCTGGGCCGGCCGCGGCTGACCGCCGCGAGCTTCGTTCCGGATCCTTTCGGCGCGGCGCCGGGCGGCCGCCTGTACCGGAGCGGCGACCTGGCGCGGGCGCGGCCCGACGGCGCGCTCGAGCTCCTCGGCCGTCGCGACCTCCAGGTCAAGGTGCGCGGCTTCCGGATCGAGATCGAGGAGGTCGAGGCCGTGCTGCGCCGGCACCCGGCGGTGCAGGAAGCGGTGGTGGCGGCGCGCGCGGCCGCCGGCGAGATGCGCACCGGCGAAACGCGTCTGACCGCCTACGTGGTGCCGCGTCCGGGGCCGCGGCGGGCCTGGGCCGGCGAGCACGTGGCGCGCTGGCGCAACGTCTACGAGGACCTCTATGGCCGGCCCGGGGAGGCCCCGAACGCCGGCGACGCCGAGCTCGACACCACCGGCTGGCGCAGCAGCTTCACCGGGCGGCCGCTGGCCGCGCCGGAGATGCGCGAGTGGGTGGACCGCACGGTGGAGCGGATCCGGGCGCTCGGACCACGCCGGGTGCTCGAGATCGGCTGCGGCACGGGGCTGCTGCTGTGGCGCCTGGCGGCGCGCGCCGACCGCTACGTCGCGAGCGACTTCTCGCGCGCCGTGCTCGACTCCCTGGCCGCCCGGCTGGCCGGCCGCGCCGTGCCGCAGGTGCGGCTGCTCGAGCGGACGGCCGATGACTGGGAGGGCATCGAGCCCGGCTCCTTCGACGTCGTGATCCTCAACTCGGTGGCGCAGTATTTTCCCGGCCTCGACTACCTGCGCGACGTCCTCGCCGGGGCGCTCGCGGCGGCGGCACCGGGGGGTGCGGTGTTCGTGGGCGACGTGCGCAGCCTGCCGCTCCACCACGCCTGGTGCGCCGCGGTCGAGCTCTGCCAGGCCCCGGCGTCGTTGCCGCCGGAGCGGCTGCGTGAGCGGGTGCAGCGGCGGCGGCGGCGCGAGGAGGAGCTGGTGATCGATCCCGCGTGGTTCTCCGCCCTGGCCCGCGAGCTGCCGGGGCTCCGGGACGTCCGCGTCGAGCCCAAGTGGGGCGCGTGCCGCAACGAGCTGACGTGCTTCCGCTACGACGTGACCCTGCGCCGTGACGGCGGCGCACCGCCCGCCGAGTCGGCGCCCGAGATCTCGCGCGCCGCCTGGGGCCGCGACGTCCGAAGCCTCGACGACGTCCGCAGGATCATCGACCGGCAGCCGGCCTTGGTGCTCACCGCGGTGCCCAACGCCAGGGTCTCCCGCGAGCTGCTCCTGCTGGACCTGCTCGCGAGCCCGGACGGCGCCGGGCCGACGGCCGGGTCGTTGCGCGAGACGCTGGCCGCCACGGCGGCGGACGGCGTCGATCCGGAGGCGTTCCGAGCCCTCGCCGGCGAGCACGGCTACGGCGTCGAGCTCAGTTGGGCCGGCGCGCGCGACGACGGCGCCTATGACGTCCTGCTCACCCGGCCGGACGTCCCGCCGCCGGCTCTCTCTCCTTTCCCGGCCGCGTTTCCCGCGCGTGCCGGGGGGCCGCTGGCCACCGACCCTCTGCGCGACCGGACCGCACGGCGGCTGGTGCCGCGGCTGCGCGATCATCTCCGCCGACGCCTGCCCGAGCCCATGGTGCCCGCGAGCTGGGTGGTCGCGGAGACCCTGCCGCTGCTCCCCAGCGGCAAGATCGACCGGCGGTCGCTGCCGCCTCCCGACTCCCTGCGCCCCGAGCTGTGGACCGCCTTCACGCCGCCCCGGGGAGAGGTCGAGGAGACGCTGACGGCAATCTGGAGCCAGGTCCTGGAGGTCGAGCGCATCGGCGCTCACGACGATTTCTTCGAGCTCGGAGGACACTCCCTGCTGGCCACCCAGGTCGTTTCCCGGGCCCGGCGGGCCTTCGACGTCGAGCTGCCCCTGCGGGCCCTCTTCGAAGCCCCGACCGTGGCCCGGTTGGCCGCGGTGGTGGCGGGGCTGCGGCGGGAGGCGACGCCCGCCCTGCCGCCGCTCGAGCCGCGGCCGCCGGACGGCGTCGTGCCGCTCTCCTTCGCCCAGCGGCGCCTGTGGTTCCTCCACCAGCTCGAGCCGGCGAGCGCCGCCGACAACACCGCCGCCGCGTTCGAGCTGACGGGCGCCCTCGACGTCGCCGCGCTCGCCGGCGCCCTGCGGGAGATCGGCCGCCGTCACGAGGTGCTGCGGACGACTTTCGGGCTCGCCGGCGGCGAGCCCTGCCAGATCGTCGCGCCGGAGCCCGGCTTCGCGCTCGGATGCGTCGACTTCGCGGCGCTGCCGGAAGAGGCGTGCCGTTGCCAGGCGCGGCGGCTGCTGGCGGCGGTCGCGAGGCGGCCCTTCGACCTCGCCCGCGGACCTCTCCTGCACGCCGTGGTGCTGCGACGGACCCCGTCGTCCCACGTCCTGCTCCTGGCGCTCCATCACGTCGTCTCCGACGGCTGGTCGCAGGGCGTCCTCTACCGCGAGCTGGCGGCGCTGTACGCGGCCCTTGCCGCCGGCGTTCCGGCGCGGCTCCCCCCGTTGCCGGTGCAATACGCCGACTACGCGCTCTGGGAGCGCCGATGGCTCCGGGGCGAGGAGCTGGCGGCGCGGCTGCGCTACTGGCGCCGGCAGCTCGCCGGCCTGGCCACCGTCGCGCTGCCCGCCGACCGGCCGCGGCCCGCGGTCCGGTCTGACGCCGGCGCCGTGACGCGGGGGCGTCTGTCGCCGCGCCTGGCGGGCGCGCTCGCAGGGGTGGGCCGCGAGGCCGGCGCCACCCTGTTCATGACGCTGCTGGCGGCGGTGATGGCGATGATCCGGCGGCTCACCAGCCAGCTCGACGTCGTCGTCGGCTCGCCGGTGGCCAACCGCGGCCGCCGGGAGGTCGAAGGGCTGATCGGCTTTTTCGTCAACATGCTCGTGCTGCGCGCCGACCTGCGCGGCCGGCCGACGTTCCGCGCGCTCCTGCGGCGGGTGCGTGACACGGCGCTCGCGGCCTACGCCCACCAGGAGGTCCCCTTCGAGCGGCTGGTCGAGGAGCTCCGGCCGGAGCGGGACCTCGCCCGCCATCCCCTCTTCCAGGTCTCCCTGGCGACCGCCGAGGGTCCCCCGCCGGAGCTCGCGCTCGCCGGCGTCGTCGCGCGGCGGCGCTCCCTCGCGAGCGCGGGCGCCGTGTTCTCGCGCTTCGACCTCGAGATCGACGTCGTGGCGCACGCCGGGGCCCTGAGCTACGTCCTCACCTACGACCCCGAGCTCTTCGACCGCTCGACGGCCGCGCGCTGGGCACGGCTCTTCGAGCGTCTGCTGGAGGAGGCGGCGGCCGATCCGGACCGGCGGGTCGCGGACCTCGACCTGCTCGGCCCCGCCGAGCGCCATCAGCTCGTGGCGGAATGGAACGACAGCCGGACGGCGCTCGCCGAAAGGTCGATCCCCGCCCTGATCGCGGCCCAAGCCGGGCGGACGCCCGACGCCGTGGCCGTGGTCGGCGGCGGCCGGGCGTTGAGCTACCGGGAGCTCGAAGCGCGCGCCGGCCGCCTGGCCCGCGAGCTGCGGCGGCGCGGCGTCGGTGCGGAGACGCGGGTCGCCCTCGAGCTCGGCCGCTCTCCCGAGATGGTGATCGCGGTCCTCGCCGTGCTGCGCGCCGGCGGCGCCTACGTTCCCCTCGACCCGGCCTATCCCGCTGCACGGCGGGCGTTCATGGCGGAGGACTCCGGAGCTCTCGCGCGGGTGACGGGCGCCGGTCGCGGGCGGGCGGCCGCGAGCTACCCTCCGCTCGGCGATCCCGATCCGCGCCAGATCGCCTACGTGATCTACACCTCCGGCTCCACCGGCCGGCCCAAGGGCGTCATGGTGGAGCACCGGTCCCTCGCCAACCACACGTTGAGCGCCGTCCGCGGCTACGGCATCGGCCCCGGCGACCGAGTGTGGCAGCACGCCTCGCTGAGCTTCGACGCCAGCGCCGAGGAGATCTTCCCCTGCCTGGCCGCCGGCGCCACCCTGGTCTTGTTCGCGGGAGCCGTCGCCGGCGGCGCCAGCGAGCTGCTGGGACGGCTGCGCCGGAAACGGATCACGGTCCTCGATCTGCCCACCGCCTACTGGCACGAGCTGGTCGCCGACGCGGCCGCCGGCGGGGCGATCCTGCCGCGCTCCCTGCGCCTGCTGATCCTCGGCGGCGAGGCGGCCTCCGGCGAGCGCCTGCGGACCTGGCGGCGCCTCGCCGCGGCCCAGGGCCGCGCGATCCGTGTGGTCAACAGCTATGGCCCGACCGAGGCGACCATCGTCACCACCCGGCGCGCCCTGGGCGAGGAGGCGGACGCGGGCGATCCGCCGATCGGCCGGCCGATCGCCAACGCCGCGGTCCACCTGCTCGACGCCCGCCTGCGGCCGGTCGCGATCGGCGTGGCCGGCGAGCTCTGCGTCGCCGGGGCCGGGGTCGCCCGCGGCTATCTCGGCCGTCCCCGGCGGACCGCCGAGGCCTTCGTTCCCGACCCGTTCGCCGCCGCGAGCGGCCGGCGGCTCTACCGCACGGGGGACCTTGCGCGGCGGCTCGCCGACGGCACCCTGAGCTACCTCCGCCGCGCTGACGAGCAGGTCAAGATCCGCGGCTGCCGGGTCGAGCCGGGCGAGGTCGAAGCGGCGCTGCGGCGGCACCCGGACGTGCGCGCGGCCGCGGTCGTGGCCGGCCACGGCGCCGGCGGCCGGCGGTTGGTGGCCTACGTCGTCGGCAGACCGTGGACCGGGAGCGATCCGGTCGCCGCCGGACCGTTGCGCGAGTTCCTGCGCGAGCGGATGCCCGAGTTCATGGTCCCCGCCGTCTTCGTGCCTCTCGAATCCCTGCCTCTGACCCCCGCCGGCAAGGTGGACCGGCGGGCGCTGCCGGCGCCGGACGGCGCCCGCCCGGTCACCGAGACCCCGTTCGTCGCTCCCTGCGACGATCTCGAGCAGACCGTTGCCGCGGTCTGGCGCGGCGCTCTTGGTCTCGCCGAAATCGGCGCCGGCGACAACTTCTTCGACCTCGGCGGCCATTCCCTGCTCCTGATCCAGGTGCGCGGCGAGCTGCGCCGGCGGTTGGGGCGCGAAGTGCCGATCGTCGAGCTCTTCCGGTATCCCACCGTCGCGGCCCTCGCCGGCTATCTCGGCCAGCCGCGCGCCGCGGCGCCCGCGGCCCCCGGGCGCCTTCGGCACTCAGCCGCGTCCCGGCTGCTCGCCGCCCGGCGAGCGCACCGGGCGGCGCCGCGCCAGGACCAGGGGAGCCGCGGCTAGACCGGGAAGGTGCGCCGGCCCATGAGCGAGCACGAGATCGCCATCGTCGGCATGAGCGGCCATTTCCCGGGCTGCCTGCGCCAGGGCGGCGCCGAGGAGCGTCTCGCCGCCTTCTGGCGCAACTTGCGCGAGGGCGTCGAATCGATCTCCTTCTTCTCCGAGCAGGAGCTCGCGGCCTCCGGGGTGGACGCCGCCCTGTACCGCGATCCACGCTACGTGCCGGCGGCCGCCGTGGCGGACGGCGCCGAGCTCTTCGACGCCGCCTTCTTCGGGATCAGCCCTCGGGACGCTGCGTTGACGGATCCCCAGCACCGCGTCTTCCTCGAGCTGGCGTGGGAGACCCTCGAGAACGCCGGCGTCGACCCGGCGCGGTTCGGCGGGCCGATCGGCGTTTTCGCCGCCGCCAGCCTCACTCGCTGCGCGCTCTCCCGGCTCGCCGGCGCCCGGCGGGGCGCCGAGGCCCTGCAGGTCGACCTCGGCAACGAGAAAGACCACCTCCCGACCCGGGTCTCCTACAAGCTCGACCTGAGGGGCCCCAGCGTCAACGTCCAGACCGCCTGCTCCAGCTCCCTGGTCGCCGTCCACCTGGCCTGCCAGAGCCTGCTGGTGGGCGATTGCGATCTCGCCCTGGCCGGCGGCGTCTCGCTCGCCGTGCCGGCGCGGCAAGGCTATCTCTGGCAGGAAGGCGGCGTGACCTCGCCCGACGGCCATTGCCGGGCCTTCGACGCCGCCGCCGCCGGAACCGTAGGGGGGCAGGGACTGGGCGTCGTCCTGCTCGAGCGGCTGGCGGACGCTCGCGCCGGCGGCGACCTCGTCCGTGCGGTGATCAAGGGCTCGGCCGTCAACAACGACGGCGCCGCCCGGGTCGGCTACGCGGCGCCCGGCGTCGCGGGTCAGGCGGCGGTCGTCGCGGAGGCTCTGGCGGTCGCCGGCGTCGCTCCCGAGACGATCTCCTACGTCGAGGCCCACGGCTCGGGGACGCCCCTCGGCGACGCGGTGGAGATCGCCGCGTTGTGCCAGGCCTTCGGCCGCGCGGGCGGGCCGGGCTCCTGCGCCCTGGGATCGGTGAAGACCAACGTCGGGCACCTCGACGCCGCCGCCGGCGTCGCCGGCCTGATCAAGGCGGTTCTGGCCCTGGAGCGCGGGGAGATACCGCCGACCCTGCATTTCAGCGCGCCGCACCCGGATGTCGACCTGGCGGCGAGCCCGTTCTACGTCAACGCCCGGCGGCGGCCCTGGCCGCGCCGGGGGCCGCCGCGGCGGGCGGGCGTGAGCTCGTTCGGCGTCGGGGGCACCAACGTCCACCTGGTGTTGGAGGAGGCTCCTCCGGCCGCCGCCGCGGCGCCGTCCCGGCGATCCCACCAGCTCCTGGCGCTGTCGGCGAAGACGTCCTCCGCCCTCGCCGCCGCCGCCGGCAACCTCGCCGCTCATCTGCGGCGTCATCCGGAGCTCGAGCTGGCCGACGTGGCCTTCACGCTGCAGGTCGGCCGGCAGGCCTTCGTCCACCGCTCGACGGTCGTCGCCGCCGACGTTGGGAGCGCGATCGCCGCCCTGGAAAGCGGGGCCGGCCGTTCGTCGCGCGCGCCGGGAGAGCCGCCGGTGATCTTCCTCTTTCCGGGACAGGGCACCCAATACCCCAACATGGGCCGGGAGCTCTACCGCGAGGAGCCGGTCTTTCGCCACGAGCTCGACCATTGCCGCGAGCTCCTCGCGCCCGTCCTCGATCTGGAGCGGATCCTCTTTCCCCCCTCGGAGGGGGGCGTGGGCGGCGGCGCGGCGCTGCGCCGGACCTCGCTCGCCCAGCCGGCGCTGTTCGCGGTCGAATATGCCCTGGCCCGTCAGTTCATGGCGTGGGGAGCGCGACCCCACGCCATGGTCGGCCACAGCGTCGGCGAGCTCGTCGCCGCCTGCCTCGCGGGCGTCTTCTCGCTCGCGGACGCCTTGTCGCTGGTCGCACTGCGGGGCAGGTTGGTCGAAGAAGTAGCGGCCGGCGCCATGTTGAGCGTGCCGCTGCCGGCCGCCGAGGTCGAGGCCCGGCTTGGCCCCGAGCTCTCGCTGGCGGCGATCAACGCCCCGGCGCGGTGCACCGTCGCCGGCTCGCCCGCGGCCATCGACTCCCTGGAGCGCGAGCTCGCCGCCGGCGGCGTGAGCTGCCGCCGTTTGCGGGTCGCGCACGCCTTCCACTCGCCGGCGGTCGAGAGCGTCCTGCGACCGTTCGCCGAGGCGGTGGCGAGCGCGCGCCCGCGGGCCCCCGAGATCCCGTTCCTCTCCAACGTCACCGGCACCTGGATCACGCCGGCGGAGGCGACGGATCCGGGCTATTGGGCGCGTCACTTGCGCCTGCCCGTTCGCTTCGCCGAGAATCTCGGCCACGCCCTCGAGGCGGACGGTCCGGTGCTGCTCGAGGTCGGCCCGGGCCGGAGCTTGAGCGCGCTCGCGCGCCAGCATCCGGCCTCCGTCACCGCCGGCGGCCTGGTCAGCTCGTTGCCGGCGGCGCAGGAGGGCCGTCCGGCCACGGCCGCGGTGACGGAGGCTCTGGGCCGGCTGTGGAGCGCGGGCGTGACCGTCGACTGGGACGCCTATCACCGGCACCAACGCCGCCGACGGGTCGAGCTGCCGACCTATCCTTTCGAGCGCCGGCGCTTCGGCGTCGAGGGCACGGAGCCGGCGGCCAGGAAGCCCGACCCGGCCGACTGGCTCTACCTGCCGGTCTGGCGGCCGTCGGCCGCGGCGCCGGCAGCGGGGGCGGCCGCCGGCCGATGGCTCGTCCTGGCCGCCGGCGACAGCCTGAGCTCGGCGCTCGCCGACGGCCTCCGCGGTCGCGGCGGGACAGTCGTGCGGGTGATGCCCGGCGAGCGCTTCGCACGCCGGGACGGCGCGACCTACGTCGTGCGTCCCGCCGCGGCCGACGATAGCCGGCGCCTCGTCGTCGAGGCGCTGTCCGGCGGACCGCCGCTGCGGGGCGTCGTCCACATGTGGAGCCTCACCGGCGACGCCGAGCCGTGCCCGGAGGCCTGGGAGCCGGCCCTCGAAAGGGGCTTCTCCGGCCTGGCCGCCCTGGTCCCGGCGCTGGCGGCCGCCGCCGGCGGGAACGCCTGGCGGCTGGTAGTCGTCTGCGATCGCGTGCAGGACGTCAGCGGCGAAGAGGCCATCGATCCCGCGAAGTCGACGCTCCTGGCGCTGTGCCCGGTGATCCCTCTGGAGTATCCCGGCGTCGCTTGCCGCGCCGTCGACGTGCGGGTGCCGCAGGCCGGCAGCCGGCACGAGCGCCGGCTGGTCGAGATGCTGCTGCGCGAGCTCGTCGACGACCTGCCGGGCACGGCGGTCGCCTACCGCGGCGACCGCCGCTGGGTCCGCGATGCCGAGGCGGTCCGCCTCGAACCGGCCGCCGTCTCTGCTCGCCCGCGCCGGCGCGGCGCCTACCTGGTCACCGGCGGGCTCGGGCGGGTGGGGCTCGCGGTGGCCGAATCGCTCACCCGCGACTTCGCGGCGCGGTTGGTCCTGACCGGACGCGATCGCCTGCCGCCGCGCGGGGAGTGGGATCGGTGGCTCGCGAGCCCCGGCGCGGACGAGCGGACGCGCCGCAAGATCCTCGCCGTCCGGGCGCTGGAGGAGCTCGGCGCCGAAGTGCTCGCCGTGGCGGCAGACGCCGGCGACCTCGAGCAGATGTGCCGGACCGTCGAGCTCGCCGAAGAGCGTTGGGGCCGGATCGACGGCGTGCTGCACGCCGCGGGCGTCACCCGCGACGAGACCTTCGTCGCGCTCGCCGAGACCCGCCGTGAGCACGTCGAGGAACACTTTCGGCCCAAGGTCCGGGGCGTCCTCGTCCTGGAGCGTCTGTTCCGCTCTCGCCCGCCCGACTTCTTTCTGCTCTTCTCGTCGCTTTCCACTCTGCTGGGCGGAGTGGGATTCGCCGGCTATGCCGCGGCGAACCAGTTCATGGACGCCTTCGCCCATGATCGGAGCCGCACAGGCACCGTGCCCTGGATCAGCGTGTGCTGGGACGGCTGGCGGTTCCGCGATCGGTTCCCCGGGGAGCCGACTCGGAATCCGGCCATGACGGCCGCCGAAGGGTGCGAGGTGTTGCGCCGGGTCCTGGCGGCCGGGGTCGCCGGTCAGGTCCTCGTCTCCACCAGCGACCTGCGCGCGCGCATCGATCGTCTGCCGCAGTCCATGGTCGGCCGGGCCGCGCCGAGCTCCGGCGAGGTCCCTCCCGACCCGCCTTTCGTGATCGCCGAGAGCGACCTGGAGCGCCGAATCGCCGGCGTCCTGGGGGACGTTCTGGGCATCGCCCGGGTCGGCGCCGACGACAACTTCTTCGAGCTGGGAGGGGACTCGCTGCTCGCCGCCCAGGTGCTGGCTCGGCTGCGCCGGAACGGCCTCGAGATCCCACTTTCCCGGTTCTTCACGGCCGCTACCGTGGCCGATCTCGTCCGCGCCGTAAAGCCGTCGCTTGCTCCGCGATCAGGGTGAGCCCGCGCTGCCGGGCTTCCGCGGCGAGGGTCGCGAGGTCGCTGCCGGCTTCCGCCTGTCCCATCGCCAGGGCGATCCGCCCGTGGACGAGCCGCGCCTCGCAGGCGAGGGCGATCAAACCGAAGCGGAGCGCTTCGTCGCGGGCGTCCTCCAGCCGCTTCAGGGCGGCCCGCCGGGCGCCGCCGGCGGCCTCGATCCGGGCCACGGCGAGGGCGGCCGTCAGTCGCACCCGAGGATTCTGACTCCGCGCCGCCCGCGCCTCCAGCGGGCCGAGGAGCTCTCGGGCGTCGGCAAGTCGGCCGCCGGCGAGCCGGGCGCGGGCCGAGATGGCGTCGGCGAGGAGCTCGTCGTCGGCGCGTTGCGCGCGCGCGAACTCCGCGGCGGCATCCTGCGCCAGCGACCCGGCTTCCGCGGGCCGGCCCAGCTCGAGGAGGACCGCGGCCCGGGCCAGGCGCGTCGTGGCCAGATTGCCGAGCTCGTGGAGCTCGACGCGAATCGCCTCGGCCTGATCGAGCCGGTTCAAGGCCTCGCTCGTGGCGCCCTCGGCGAGCAGGATCTCGGCGAGAAGCTGCTGCGCCTGGCCGGCGGAATGGCGCGCCTCGAGATCGGCGGAGATCGCCAGCGACTTCTCGCATTCCTCCCGAGCCCGCGCCACCTCGCCGCCGGCCAGGAGGATGCGTCCGCGCAGATAGGAGATCTCTCCCATCTTCTGGCGGCTTTCGATCGTTTCCGCCAACGCCAGGGCGTCGCGCGTCTGCTCCTCCGCAGCGGCCAGGTCGCCCTGCTCCAGGGCCACCCAGGCGAGGTTGGCGAGCCGTTCCGCTTCCCTCCCCGGATCCTTGATCTCGCGGACGATCGTCAGCGACTCCCTGAGCATGCTCTCCGCCCTCTCCAGGTCTCCCCGCTCGAGGATCAAGGTCGCGTGGTTGTTCAAGAGGGTCGAGAGCCAGCTCTTGTTGCCGGTGTGCTCGAGCAGCGGCAAGGCCTCGCGGTACGTGTGCTCCGCCTGCGCGAACTCCCCCTGCTCCCAGAGCTGCACGGCATGGGCGTTCATCGCCCTCACCGCGCTCACCCGATCGCCGATCTCGACGAACAGGCGCCGGCTCTCCTCGAGGGCGCCCGCCGCCTCCTCGAGCTCGCCGAGCATCGAGAGCGTCCGGCCCTTGCGGAAAAACGCCTCGGCCATCAGGGTGCGCGCGTTGTGTTCCTGCCCCCGCCCCAACGCCTTCTCGGCGAGCGTCAGCTCGCGCTGGTAGTCGGCGACGGCGAACGCCACCTGGGCCTCCGTCAGATCGATGCGCGGATCGTTGCTCGAGGGCTCCGGGAGCTGGCGCAGCGCGTTCAACGTGGCGAGCGCCTCGGGGACGCGGCCCGCGTACTCCTGCATCCTCGCGAGCTGCAGGCCGTACTCCAGATTGTCGGGATAGAAGCCCCACAGGGCCTGGTACGACCGGATCGCCTGCTGCAGTTGGCGGGAGGCTTCGTAATAGCGTCCCTCGATCAGGAGCACGTCTTCGCGCGGCAGGCCCCGGCGCCCCTCGAAGGCGAGGCGCGCGTTCTCCGCCGCGTTGCCGTCATAGCCGAGCGCCGACCAGGCCTGGCTCAGCGCGGCGTGGGCGAGGGCGTAGCCGGGATCGGCCGCGACCGCTCTCTCCAGCACGTCGCGAGCCGCGAGGGCGTCGAAGCGGCGGAGCTTCTCGAGGCCCTCGAAGTAGAGCTGCGACGCCATCGGGCTCGACGAGAGCGTCGCCTCGACCGCCTCGTGCTGGGGCGCGGAGAGACCGCCGGCGCCCAACGTGTCGCGCAGGCCGGCCCCGACCTGCGTCACGAGCTGGAGGAGCTCGCTCTCGAGGCCCGTGCGGCGCGACGCGACGATGGTCTGGCCGGTCGCCGTCGCCTGAAGAACCGGCTGGATCGTCAACTGACGGTCGTTGTCCTGATCGATCAGGAGATACCAGCCGAGCACCACGTACTCGGTGCCCAGGTTGCGCCGGATCGCCCCCAGGGTCTCCGGCGACAGGCTGTCGGTCTCGAGCAGCGACAGGTCGAGCTTCATCCGGGCGACGCTCTCGCCCGGAATCAGGCGCAACTGACCGCCGGCGGCGAGCTCGCTCGAGAGCAGCTCGGCCAGCGCCGTCGACAGCCAGGCGCCTCCCGGCTGCCGCGAGAGGTTCTTGAAGCCGAGCACGGCGACCGCGGTCCGCGCCTCGGCGTCGGGAACGGCGTTGCGCGAGAGCTGCCAGCCGACGCCGAGCGCGACGAGCGCCAGTGCCGCCACGGCCGGCAGCAGCCGCCGCCGTTGCCGCGCCTTCTCGGTGTCCCGGGGGACGGTGAAGGGCGCCTGCTCGGCGTCGCCGACCTCGAAGATCCTGACCGGCTCCTTGACTCCCTTGAACTGATACGTGCCGTGGCTCACCCAGCGCACGGCGCCGGCGGCGAGCTCGTCGAGGGCCCGGCGTACCAACTCGAACGCCGTCTGGGTGAGCAGCGTCTGGCCCCCTCTGGCGAGCGACATGACCCGCGCCGCGAGGGGCTTGGCCAGCCCTTCGATCTCGAGCGGCTTGGCGCCCCGGGCGACGTCCTGGGGCTCGTTCTCGCGCAGGTAGATCTCGCCCACGTGGATGCCGACCCGCGCCCGGACGTCGACGCCCAGCTCCTGTGACAGCCGGCGCAGCTCCCGGTGGTAGGCGAGGGCCCAGGCGACCGCGTGCCGGGGACGATCGAACAGCAGCAGAAAACCGTCGGACTTGTCGATCTCGCGGCCTTCGTGGCGCGCCACCAGGTCGCGCGCCAGCCGGTCGTGGCGGATGAATGCATCGTTAGCGCGGGCTTCGCCGAGCTTCTCCAGCAGACCCGTGCTGTCGACCAGGTCGGTGAGGACGAGGGTCTTGAGGGAAACGTCGAGAGCGACCTCGCGGCTTGGCGGGCCACCGCTGCGTGACTCGTCGTGCCGGGATCCACCTGGACTCGCCATCGTCGATCTCTCGCCAACGCCTTGCTGCAAACCGATGCCGCCTGCGGGTCCGGACGGTGGGCGCCCGATCGCACTGTCCAGGTTCGTCCGCATTTTTCTCCAGGCGCTGGCCCGGCACATCCTACACGGAACTCGGCAAGACCCGAAGCGCCGAAGGATACAATCCCCGGCCATGAGCCAGACCCCCGCCGCCCGCGCCGCCGCGTTGCGCGCCGAGATCGACCGCCACAACGAGCTCTACTACGCCCACGGCAAGCCCGAGATCACCGACCAGGACTTCGACGCCCTGCTGCGCCAGCTCGCCGAGCTCGAGGCCGCCTACCCCGAGCTGCGCGCCTCCGACAGCCCCACCCAGCGCGTCGGCGGCGCCCCCGTGGAGGGCTTTGCCGAGGTGCGCCACGACCCGCCCATGCTCTCCCTCGACAACTCCTACGACCTCGAGGAGCTCGGCGAGTGGAGGCGGCGCCTCGAGCGTCTGGCGCCCGGCGAAGAATGGACCTACTGCGCCGAGCTCAAGATCGACGGCGTCTCGATCTCGCTGACCTACGAGGACGGCGTGCTCGCCCAGGCCGTCACCCGCGGCAACGGCCAGGTCGGCGACGACGTGACCGCCAACGTGCGCACCATCCGCCGCCTGCCCCTGCGCCTCAAGGGCGACGCGCCCGCGCGCCTCGTGCTGCGCGGCGAGATCTACATGCCGCGCGACGTCTTCGAGGCCATCAACCGGCAGCGCGAGGAGGCCGGCGAGCCGCTTTACGCCAACCCGCGCAACACCACCGCCGGCACCGTGCGCCTGCTCGACAGCCGCGAGGTGGCGCGGCGCAAGCTCGACGTCGCCGTCTACCAGAGCGTCACCGACCTCGGCGCCGCGACCCACTCCGGCACCCTCGAGCGTCTCGCCGTCCTCGGCTTGCCAGTGGAATCCGAGTGGCGTCGCTGCCGCGACGGCGCGGAGCTCGAGCGCTACGTCGAGACCTGGCGCGAGCGTCGCCGCAAGCTCCCCTTCGAGACCGACGGCGTGGTGGTGAAGGTCGACCCGCTGGCGCTCCACGCCCGCTTCGGTCGGACCTCCAAGGCGCCGCGCTGGGCCATCGCCTACAAGTACTCGGCCGAGCGCGCCGAGACCGTGGTCAAGGCGATCAACGTCCAGGTCGGCCGCACCGGCGTGCTGACGCCGGTGGCCGAGCTCGAGCCGGTGCCGGTAGCGGGCACCACCGTCGCCCGCGCCACCCTCCACAACTACGAGGACCTGGCGCGCAAGGACATCCGCGTCGGCGACACCGTCTACGTCGAGAAGGGCGGCGACGTCATCCCCAAGGTCGTGGGCGTACGTCTCGACCGCCGGCCCGCCGGCGCAGCGGCCTTCGAGGTGCCCAGGGCCTGCCCGGTCTGCGGCGAGGCGGTGGTGCGCCTCGAGGGCGAAGTGGCCTGGCGCTGCGTCAACCCCGGCTGCCCGGCGGTGGTGCGCGAGTCCATCCGCCACTTCGTGTCGCGCAACGCCATGGGCATCGAGGGTCTCGGCGACAAGCTGATCGACCAGCTCCTGCGCGAGGAGCTCATCGCGGACTACACCTCGCTCTACGGGCTCGATCCCAGCGACCTCTGGTCGCTCGACGGCTGGGGCAAGGTCTCGGCGCACAAGGTCGTCGCCGAGATCGCCGGGAGCAAGCAACGCCCGCTGTCGCGCCTCCTCTTCGCCCTCGGCATCCGCTTCGTTGGCGAGCGCGTGGGGCGGATCCTGGCCGACCACCTCGGCACCCTCGACGCGGTTGCCGCCGCCTCCGCCGAGGAGCTCGAGGCGATCCCCGAGATCGGCCCCAAGGTGGCGGCGTCGATCCGCGCCTTCTTCGACAACCCCCACAACCTCGAGCGGGTGGCGGCGCTCAAGCGGGCGGGGGTCAACGCCGAGGAGCCGCGCGACGCGCCGCCCGCCGCCGAGAGTCCCTTCTCCGGCAAGACCGTGGTGCTGACGGGCACCCTCTCGGCGATGACCCGCGGCGACGCCAGGCGCCGGCTCGAGCAGCTCGGGGCGCGGGTCGCCGGCTCGGTGTCGAAGCAGACCGACCTGGTGATCGCCGGCGAAGGCGCCGGCTCCAAGCTCGACAAGGCCCGCGAGCTCGGCGTCGACGTGATCGGCGAAGAGGCCTTCCGCGAAAAGCTGGGCGAATCCGGCGGCGGGTAGCCAGACTCCGTGCTAAGATCGGGCGCCGGTCGTATTCGGCCGCGGTGGTATATCGAGGGGGCCTCGGACAGCCGACCCCGGGGGATCGGCGAGCCGCCGCCTGGGAGAGATTATGGACACACTCAAGACGGTTCTTCTCGTCGAGGACGACGAGGATCTTCGCGAAGTCGTCCGCATCACGCTCGAGAAGCCGACGCTGCACATCCTCGAGGCGCGGGACGGCATGACGGCGATCCTCCTGGCCCGCCAAGTCATCCCGCACCTGATCCTGCTCGACTGGATGATGCCGGGCATGGACGGTCTCGAGGTGATCCACGCCCTGCGCGGCGATCCCGACACCGCCGGCATCCGCATCATCATGCTGACCGCCCGCGACCAGCGAGAGGACATCGACCGCGGGCTCGAGGCGGGCGCCGACGCTTACCTGGTCAAGCCCTTCAGCCCGCTCGAGCTCGTGCGCACGGTGGAGGCCGCCCTGTGAGCCAGAGTTGCGGTGCAGTCGTCGCGCCCGCACCCGGACCCGTCGAGCGCGAGCAGGACCTGGCGCGGATCCGCAAGCAGCTCGTGCTCTACGCCCGCGACCTCAAGCAGACCCTCGACGCCGAGCGCCGCCGCGCCGGCGAGCTCGAGAGCGCCTATTACGACACCGTCCTGCGGCTGATGCTGGCCTCGCAGTACCGCGACGACGAGACCGGCGAGCACATCCGCCGCATCGTCGACTACGTGCGCCGCCTCGCTCTGGGTCTGGGCATCGACGGCGGCGAGGCCGAGCTCCTGGCCGCGGCCGCGGCGCTCCACGACGTCGGCAAGATCGCCATCGACGACGCCATCCTGCGCAAGCCCGGCCCGCTCACCGCCGCGGAGTGGAAGGTCATGAAGCGCCACACCACGATCGGCGCCCGCATCCTCGAGGGCTCGCCGTCGCCGCTCCTGAAGCTCGGTCACGACATCGCCCTCACCCACCACGAGAACTGGGACGGCACCGGCTACCCGCGGGGGCTCGCCGGCGAGGACATTCCCCTGGCCGGCCGTCTGGTGATGCTCGCCGACCGCTACGACGCGCTGCGCAGCCGGCGGCCCTACAAACCCGCCTTCGACCACGAGACGGCGGTGCGGATGCTCCTGCACGAGGACGACGTCCGCACGCGGCCGGCACACTTCGAGCCGCGGCTGCTCGAGCTCTTCACGCAGATCCATCCCGACTTCGACGCCATCTGGCGCACCTGGCAGCTCGACGGTGGCGTCTTCGTTGCGCGGGGCGGTGGAAGATAGATCCGATCCGATGCGGACCCGCTCCATGCCGTCCGATGCGCCTACCGTCTTCATCAGCTACAGCCACGCTGACGAGCCCTGGAAGGACCGTCTCGTCGAGCAACTCCAAGTGCTCGCTCTCGAGAACGTCCTCGACGTCTGGGACGACCGCCGGATCGACGCCGGCGACGACTGGCGGCCGGCCATCGAGGACGCCATGGAGCGGGCGCGGGTGGCTTTGTTCCTGGTCTCGACGAAGTTCCTGACGTCGAAGTTCATCCGCGAGAGCGAGGTGCCGCGGATCCTGGAGCGGCGCAAGAAGGGGTTGCGCGTCATTCCGGTGATCGTCCATCCATGCGCCTGGCGAAAGGTGCCCTGGCTGGCGTCGATCCAGGGACGTCCGCGGGACGGTCAGGCCCTGGCGCTGATGACCGACGCTCTGGCTGAAGCCGCCCTGTCCGACCTGGCCGAAGAGATCGCCGATCTCGTCGACGAGAAGAAGACGAAGACGGACCGCAGAGACGGGACGACGAAGACGGAACCGCGCGTCTCCATCTCCCGCCTCCCGGTGACGGGCGTGGACTTCGTCGGCCGCGACGACGAGCTCGCCCGTCTCGACGCGGCATGGGCCGATCCGTCGACGCACGTGATCAGCTTCGTGGCCTTCGGCGGCGTGGGCAAGTCGGCCCTCGTCAACAGATGGCTCGACCGGCTCGCCGCTGACGGCTGGCGGGGCGCCGAGCGGGTGCTCGGCTGGTCGTTCTACAGCCAGGGCACGGACGCCACAGGGGCGTCGGGCGACGCATTCGTCGAGCTCGCGCTCGGCTGGCTGGGCTATCAGGGCGAGCCGATCAAGTCGGCATGGGAGAAGGGCGTGGAGCTGGCGCGTCTCGTGCGCGGAGCGCGGACGCTCCTGGTGCTCGACGGTCTGGAACCGTTGCAGCACCCGCCGGGAGCGCAGGAAGGACGCGTCAAGGACCCGGCCGTCGCGGCCCTGGTGCGTGAGCTGGCGATCAAGAACCCGGGGCTGTGCGTGATCACCACGCGCGTCGACGTGGATGACGTGGCGGGCCGCGCAGGCACGGTCTGCGTCAACCTCGAGAATCTGGCGCCGGACGCCGGAGCGGAGCTGCTGAGGAAGCTGGAGGTCAACGGCTCGGAAGCGGAGCTGAGGAAGGCGTCAGAGGATTTCGGCGGCCATGGCCTGGCCCTGAGCCTGCTCGGCACGTACCTGCGCGACGTCTGCGAGGGCGACGTCCGTCGACGGAGTGAGGCGCCGCTGCTCGACGAAGGGATCAAGCAAGGCCGCCACGCGCGGCGAGTGATGGCCATGTACGAGGCGTGGCTGGAACCGTCGGAGCTCCAGGTGCTGCGTCTGGTGGGACTCTTCGACCGTCCGGCGGAAGCCGCGGCGCTCGCGGCCCTGCGGGCCGAGCCGCCGATCCCCTTGTTGACGGACGAGCTCGACGCGGGTGGCGAGAAGTGTTGGAAGCAGGCCCTGGCGCGTCTGCGCCGAGCGCACTTGCTGGCCGCGGACGACGGCACCGGCCTGGACACGCATCCGCTGGTGCGGGCGTACTTCGGGGAGCGGCTGCTCGCGGAGCGTCCGGAGGCGTGGCGGGCGGGTCACGAGCGTCTCTACGTGTACTACAAGCAGGCGGCGCCGGAGCTTCCTGAGACGTTGGAGGCGATGCTGCCGCTCTACGCGGCGGTCGTCCATGGGTGCCGGGCGGGCCGGGTGCAGGAGGCGGCGGCCGAGGTGTACTGGCGCCGGATCCTGCGCGGGGCCGAGTTCTTCAGCACGCAGAAGCTCGGGGCCTTCGGCGACGAGCTGACGGCGCTCGCGGGCTTCTTCGATCGGCCCTGGGACCGGCCCTCCGCTCAGCTCACCGCGGCGGCTCAGGCGTGGATCCTGAACGAGGCCGGCTTCGTCCTGCGCGCCCTGGGTCGTCTGCCGGAGGCGGTCCAGCCGATGCGGGCAAGTCTTCATGCCTGCATCCAGCTTGAAGACTGGAAGGACGCCGCAAGAGGCGCCGGCAACCTCAGCGAGCTGACGCTGACGCTGGGCGAGGTGGCGTCGGCCGTCCAGGCTGGCGAAGAGAGCGTCGAGCTGGCCGATCGCAGCGGCGATGCCTTCTGGCGGATGGCCGACCGGACGACGCTGGGCGATGCCCTGCACCATGCGGGCCGGTGGGAGGAGAGCGCGGCGTCCTTCCGCGAGGCCGAGGCGATGCAGGCGGAGATGCAGCCGCAGTATCCGCGGCTCTACTCGCTTCAGGGCTATCAATACTGCGATCTGCTGCTGGCGATGGCGGAGCCGGAGGACGGGTCGGGATTGGATGGGGTCTGGGCTCCTCCCGTAGGGCAGGCACTGCCTGCCGATCCGGGTTTAGTCGGCAGGCACAGCCTGCCCTACAAGACGGCGTGTGAGGCCGTTCGAGAACGGGCGAGCCAGACGCTGGAATGGGTAACGAGGGCCGATGTGGATATTCTCAGTATCGTCCTCGACCATCTCTCCCTCGGACGTGCCCATCTCGGCCTGGCCCTGACGTCCGGTGCGTCGCCGGACTTCACCGAGGCCGCGGTGTACCTGGACCGGGCCGTCGACGGCCTGCGTCAGTCTGGCACTGAGCACAATCTCCCTTGGGGTCTCCTGGCCCGCGCCGCCCTACGCCGTCTGCGCGGCTGCCCGGACGACGCCGCGTGCGACCTTCGCGAGGCCCAGGAGATCGCCGAGCGCGGCCACATGCGTCTCCACGAGGCCGACGTGTACCTCGAGTGGACGCGTCTCATATTGCAGACCGGCGATCGCGACGCCGCGAGCCGTCATCTGGCGCGGGCGCGCGAGCTGGTGAGGACGACGGGCTATGGACGTCGGGAGCGGGAGGTTTCGTACCTGGAGCGTCGGCTGGGCTAGGGTGGCCCGCGCCCCGTCCCCGCGCCGTCGCGTTCCGGCCCTTCGCGTCTTGCCCGAGAAGGTGTGATAATCGAGGATGAAGCACGGGCGCGTCAGCGGCGCTCATGGAAAGAACCGGACAGCGCAGGGACACACCATGATGAAACACGTCTGGATACCGGGCGCTCTCGCCGCCCTCGCGAGCCTCGTCTCCGCCGCCGAGACCGCCACCATCAGCGTCGACGAGCTGGAGCGCGGCCAGCGGGGATACGGGCTCACCGTCTTCGCCGGCAGCGAGCCGCAGCGCTTCGAGGTCGAGGTGCTCGGCGTCACCCGCAACCGCACGCCCGAGCTCAGCTACGTGCTGGCCCGGCTCTCGGGGCAGGGCCTCGAGACCAGCGGCGTCTTCGGCGGCATGAGCGGCAGCCCCGTCTACATCGACGGACGGCTGGCCGGCGCCGTCTCCTTCAGCTATCTCTTCGGCCTCGACGCCATCGCCGGCATCACCCCGATCGGGGCCATGCGCCAGCTCCAAGGCGGACTCGGCGGCCCGCCGCCGGCCCGCACCGCGGGCACCTCGGCGCCCGCCCCGCGCTCGCTGCCCGGCATCGGCTGGCAGGACCTGGTGCGCCGCGAGTTTTCGCCCGACCTGCTCGAGACCCACCTCGCGCAGCTCCTGCCGCGCTTCGGCGGCGGCGCCCGCAGCGCCCTGCAGTGGAGCGCCGGCGGCTTCGGCGACGGCTCGTCGCGGCTGCTGGAGCGGGCGCTCGGCGAGCTCGCCCCCGGCGGGCGCGTCTTCGCTTCCGCCGGCGGGCCTGCCGGCGCCGCCGGCGAGCTCGGCGACCTGGTCCCCGGCAGCTCGGTGGCCGCCGTGCTCATCGCAGGCGATTTCCAGGTGGCGGGCTACGGCACCCTGACCGACCGCCAGGGCGACGAGGTGCTGGCCTTCGGCCATCCGGTCTTCGGGCTCGGCCCGGTGCGCATCCCGCTCGCCGCCTCCGAGGTCGTCACCGTGGTCGCCAGCCGCGCCAACTCCTTCAAGATCGCCAACGTCGGCCCGGTCATCGGCGCTTTCGACCAGGACCGCGAGGCCGGAGTCCACGGCCGCATCGGCCTCACCGCGCCGATGATCCCGGTCACCGTCAAGCTGCGCGGCCTGGCCGAGCGCGAATACCACATGCAGGTCGTCGACGTGCCGCAGCTCACGCCGAGCATGATGGCCCTCGCCGCCTACGGCTCGCTCGAGGCGGGCAGCTTCTCCACCGGCACCCAGGGCCTCGACCTCGAAGCGCGCTTCCGCCTCGCCGGCCACGGCGACCTGGTGATCCGCCAGAACTTCGACGACACCCAGGCCGGGATCGACAGCATCCTCTACCTGATGAGCTTCTCGGCCTTCCTCAAGCACAACGACCTCGCCGAGGTCGACATCGAGTCGCTCGAGGTGGAGTACAACCAGGTGGACCGCCCGCGCATCGCCACCCTGGTGGCGGCCCACACCGACCGCCGCGTCGTACGGCCGGGCGAGACCGTGCGGCTCATCCTCGAGCTCCAGCCCTACCGCGGAGAGAGCTACCGCGAGACGGTGGAGACGACGGTGCCCGCCAACGCACCCAACGGCCGCTACGTGATCTTCGTCGGCGACGGCACCACCATGGACGGCGTGCGCTTCGCCATCGAGCGGCCGGCGCCGCAGACCTTCGAGCAGGCCCTCGCCTTCCTGCAGAGCTTCAGCGCCCGCGAGACGCTGCGGATCTACGGATTGGTCACCGAGCCCGGCCTGGCCATCGCCGGCGACGTGCTGCCCCAGCTCCCGGGCTCGATGCGCGCCATCTTCGCCGGCGCCGCCCCCACCGGCACGCCGCTGGGCCTCGCCATCGCCCACCAGCAGGACGAACGCCTGGACCGGCCGATCGTCGGCTATCAGCGCGTCGACCTCGAAGTGCGGCGCCGCTAGCAGCTCTCCGCCATACAGGCCCGACATCCAGTCAGGAGCAATCGTGACCAGATATCCACGTTGGATCCTCGCCGCTCTCGTGATCTCGGTGGCCGCGCCGCTGGCCGCGGCCGAGGTCAAGATCTTTCGCACCGATACCCGCGAGGCCGTGCTCGCCGGCAAGCTCGACGCCCTGAGCGTCGATCCGCTCGGCGCCCTGGAGCTGGCGCGGCGCGTCGAGCGGCTGGCGCTCCTCCAGGAGCCCTTCGTGTTCGCGGCGGCGCCACATCCCGACGGCTGGGTGCTCGGCACCGGCAACTCCGGCAAGGTGCTGCTCGTGTACCACGGCGGGCGCGTCGACGAGCTCTTCACCGCCGCCGAGCCCGAGGTCTTCGCCGTCCACGTCGGCCGCGACGGCGCCGTCTACGCCGCCACCTCGCCGCACGGCAAGGTCTACCGCCTCCAGGACGGCCGGGGCGACGTCGTCTTCGATCCCGCCGACGCCTACGTGTGGGGCCTCGCCGAGGACGCCGAAGGACGCCTGCTGGTGGCCACCGGCCTTGCCGGACGCCTCTACCGCGTCGACCCGGGCGGCGACGGCGCCGCCGACGTGCTCTACGAGTCGGCCGACAGCCACGTACGCGCCGTGACCGCCCTGGCCGACGGCCGGGTGCTCCTGGGCACCGCCGGCCAGGGCCTGGTGCTCGAGCTGGTGGACGGACCCGAGAAAGGCACGGTGGCCGTCGCCACCCTCTACGACGCGGTGCAGCCCGAGGTGCTCGCCATCGCCGCCGCCGCCGACGGCACCGCCTACGCCGTAGCGCTGGCCTCGGAGGCCAGCCGCGTCGACCTGTCGACGACCCAGGCGCCGATCCAGGGCGCCGAGGCCGCCGCCGGCGGCGAGGGCCAGGTGACCGTCATCGCCGCCGCCGGCCAGGAGACCATGGGCTCGCGGGGCTCCGGCTACTCCGGCCCGCGCAGCCTGGTGCTGCGGATCCGGCCCGACGGCCGCGTGGACGAGCTCGCGAGCCTGCAGGACGAGACCGTCCACTCCCTGCTCTGGCACGACGGCGCGTTGTGGATCGGCACCGGCGAGGAAGGCCGCCTCTACCGCTGGGCCGGCGAGCGCCTGGTGCTCGAGCGCGACCTCGAAGAGCGCCAGATCACCGCCCTCGTGGCCGGCGCCGGCGGTGCCGCCGCGGTGACCACCAACGGCGCCGCGCTCTACCAGGTGCCCGGCGGCCGGGTGCCCGAGGGCAAGTACACCAGCGCCGTGCTCGACGCCGGCCAGGTGGCGCAGTTCGGCTCCTTCCTGTGGGAGGGCGAGCTGCCGCCGGGAGCGGGCCTCGCGCTCGAGGCCCGCAGCGGCATGAGCTCCGCCCCCGACGCCACCTGGACGCCGTGGCGCCGGGCGTCGCCCAACGGTTCCGGATCGCCGCGCGAGCTCGCCCTGGGCGAGCTCGCCGAGGGCCGCTTCGTGCAGTACCGCGCCACCCTTCGCGGCGACGCCGGGGGGCCGCGGGTGATGACGAGCGAGCTCTCCTACCGCCAGCGCAACCTCAAGCCGCAGATCGACAAGCTCGAGGTGCTGGCCCCCGGCGAGATCCTGGTGCCCACCAACTTCAACGCCCAGAACCAGGCGTTCGAGCCGTGGAGCCCCAACCGCGAGGGCATCTTCACCTCGCTGCGCCCCGAGAAGGAGAGCGACGGCACCCGCGCCAAGACCCTGTGGAAGAAGGGCTACCGCTCGCTGCGCTGGACCGTGACCGACGCCAACGAGGACAAGCTCGTCTACGTCCTCGACTTCCGCCGCGACGCCGGGGACGGCGGCGACTGGTTGCCGATCGTCGACGAGCTCGAGGAGGCCCACTACAGCTTCGACGCCACCATGCTGCCCGACGGCGTCTACCGCTTCCGCCTGACCGCCTCCGACGAGCCGGCGCAGTCGAGCGGCGCCGGCCTGAGCGCGGAGAAGGTGAGCGAGCCGGTGACGATCGACCACACGCCGCCGGAGCTGGTCGCCGTGGAGCGTGTCGGCGGCGAGACCCGGGCGGAGCTGCGCGACGCCCTGAACCCCTTGCGCGACGCCGTCTACAGCGTCAACGCCCAGCCCTGGGAAAGCGCCCACGCCGCCGACGGCCTGCTCGACGGCCGTCACGAGACCGTCGTCCTCGAGGTTCCCGAAGGCGCTCGCATGCTGCTCCTGCGCGTCACCGACGCGGCCCACAACGTGGTAACGTTCGACCTGCTGAGCCGGAAATCACCCTGAGCGGCCCCCTCACCCCGAGGGATGACGGGCGGCGCTCGGAGGAGCCCATGACGAAGCGAGTCGCCGTCTATCCCGGGTCGTTCGATCCCTTCCACAACGGGCACCTGGACATCATCGAGCGCTGCCGTCCGCTCTTCGACGAGCTCATCGTCGCGGTGCTCCACAACACCGAGAAGAAGGCGCTCTTCACGCCCGAGGAGCGCGTAGAGATGATCTCCCAGGTGCTCGCCGGCTACGAGGGCTGCCGCGTCGCCACGTTCTCGGGGCTGCTCGTCCACTTCATGGACAAGGTGGGCGCCCGCACCACCGTGCGCGGCCTGCGCGCCGTCTCGGACTTCGAGTCCGAGTTCCAGATGGCGCAGATGAACCGCCGCCTCGACCCGCGCGTCGAAACCGTCTTCCTGACGCCCAAGGAAGAGTACAGCTACCTCTCGAGCCGGCTGGTCAAGGAGGTCTACCTGCTCGGCGGCGACTTGACGGGGCTGGTGCCCGAGCACGTGATCGAGCGCTTGCAGAAACGAGTCGAACAGAGCGCCCGGAGTGACTTGGTCCCGGGCACTCACATACTGCGGACGATTCCGTCGTAGACTGGCGGCGGACCCCCAACCGGAAGCAGACTGGAGCCAAGATGAGACTCGTCGTCCCCACAGGTCTGTTGCTCGTCCTGACGGCGGCCGCCCTGGCGCCGGCGTCGGCGGCGACCCTGGTGGTCGCCAACAAGGCCGAGGCCACGGCGTCGCTGATCGACCTCGGCTCGGGCGAGGTGGTCGCCACGCTGCCCACCGGCGCCGGACCCCACGAAGTCGGCATCTCGCCCGACGGCGCCCGGGCGCTGGTGACCAACTACGCCACCCGCGACGCGGAAGGCTCGACGCTGACGCTGATCGACGTCGGCGGCGCCGAGGTCCTGAAGACCATCGACCTCGGCGAGCACAGGCGTCCCCACGGCGTCGAGTGGCTCGACGGCCGCCGCGCCGCGGTGACGGCCGAGGCCAGCAAGGCCCTGCTCGTGCTCGACGTCGAAGCCGGCGAGGTCGTGAACGCGATCGACACGGCCCAGGAGGTCTCGCACATGGTGGCCCTGGCGCCGGACGGCCGCCGCGCCTACGTGGCCAACATCGGCTCGGGCTCGGCCACGGTGATCGACCTGAGCTCGGGCACGAGGCTGGCCAACGTGGTGACCGGCGACGGTGCCGAGGGCATCGCGGTGGCCGCCGGCGGCGGCCAGGTGTGGGTGACCAACCGCGCCGCCGACACCGTGACGGTGCTCGATCCCGAGACCTTGAAGCCGCTCGCCGAGCTGGCGTCGCCGGGCTTCCCGATCCGCGCCACCGCCGCCGGCGGCCGGGTGCTGGTAACCCGGGCGCGGGCGGGCGACATGGTGATCTACGACGCCGCGAAGCTCGCCGAGGAGAAAGTGGTGAAGTTCGACCTCAAGGCCGCGGGCTTCGAGGGCCGGCTCTTCGGCGACCGTTTCGGCGACAGCTCGGTGCCGATCGGCGTCGTCGTCGACGGCGACGGCGAGCGCGCCTGGATCGCGCACGCCAACGCCGACGTCATCACCGAGGTGGACCTCGACAAGGGCGCGATCGTGCGTCTGCTCAAGGCCGGCCGCGAGCCCGACGGCATGGGCTACTCGCCGGTCGCGGTCAAGTCGCCGTGAGCGAAATCGGGAAGACGCGACTGTTATTCACTTGCTGCGTCAAGGAAAGCTACGAATCGGTCGAGATCGGCCTCGACTGCGCTCCAGGTCTCGGGGAGCCGGTCCAGCAGGCTCCGGATCTTGGGCCACTCCAGCTCGAATCCATAGAGGTTTCGGAAGAGGTGCCGGAAACGGAGGAACTCTTCCAAGGCGTGGACCGTCTCGATACGCAGCAGAGGCGGCCGAACGTCCGGCAGGTCCAGGGCCATGTTTTCGAGTAGCTGCCGGTGCCACGACGGGCCGGCCGGTAGACCACCGTTGAGCTCCGGGGCGATTCTCTCGAACAGGTGCTCGATCCCGGTGAAGAAGTCGTGGAGGATTGCGCCGATCCCCCGCAGCTCCAGGAGCGACGGCTGCCGGTCAGCGAAGTTGACCAACGCCTCCAGCGCTTCGTTGACGGTCCGCGCGACTTGTTGCCGCTGCTGCCGCACGGTGGCCGCCAAGCGGACGAATCGCTCGCGGGGCTCAGCGGCTCGCGTCATGGAGCACGATCCCTTCGGCCGACATGTGGGCGAGGAAGGCGGGGTCAGCGGACTCGATGGGCACCAGATCTACATGGAGTCCCTCGGCGGCCGCCTCGATCTCGGCACCGGCGCGGAAGAAGGCTTCGTCCGGGATTCCCTCGGCGGCGAAATCGATGTCCGAGCCGACGCTGAAATCCCCACGCGCCAGAGAGCCGACCAGGACCACTCGACGCGCCCCGTAATGGTCCCGGAGCAGCTCAGCGAGGCGCTCGGCGATCCGTCGCGCCCGGCGAGCGGCTACCGCGTCGACTCGCCGCCGCTCGCGCCAGCGCTGGTGCCAGCCACGGATGTAGGATTCGAACTCTGCCATACCCAGAAGATAACACGGGCAACACACTGGCGCGGCCTCCAGCCGTCAAGAGGGCTATACTCGGCATGTGCACCCGCAAGGCGAATGCGCCCTCTCCTGCGCAGCGCGACGAGCCGATCGACGGCTGGCCCCGGCGCGCCGGGGGCGCCCACGCCAACGGCGCAGTGAAGACCGAAGCGGACCTCGTCGAGTGCGTAGTAGACTCATCTGGAGGAGACCGAGGTGTTGCGAAAGTGCGCTGACTGTGGCCATGACTTCGCGCTCGCCAAAGACCGCTGCCCTCATTGCGCTCGGCCGGGGCTCTTCCCCAACGTCGACATGGCCGAGCTCGACGAGGAGCGCAAGGCCCTCGATCGGCGCTACCGGAAGGCCGTTCAGGACGCCAGGGATCGCGGCTGCGAGGACATCGTCAGGAGCTTCGAGGACCATGCAGGCACCTCCAAGGCGGTGATCGCCCGCCCGCTCTGGGAGACGATGAGGCTCGCGTCAGGAGATCATCAAGTGTACTCCACGTACCACCAGCAAACGGAGCAAGAGCTCCAAGTGCCGGACGGCAGCGGGTGGGACCCATTGCGCAGGGTCGGCGAGCCGGCCCTCTTCGGCGAATACACGCGGGAGATCCGCTTTGGCGCGCTCACTCTCGACGGCACGGGCGTCGAGAGCTATGGAGAGTGCTCCTGGGTCCTCCGCGACGACATGATCGCTCATCGCGCTTCGGTCTTCGAGGAGAACGCGTTGACTTTCATGCGCCGGCATCGCGTCCAGGTAGCCAAAGTGGATAAGATCCCGGCCGGGTACCGTGCTGCGTGGGAGGACCGCGCCAAGCTCTGCGTCGCCAAGTTGGCTGGCAGGATCAACGGTACGACCTCACCGCAGGACTTCGGCGCGCTCCTGGTGACTCCGGGGAGGACCTCCAAGGACGACGAATTCGTGGAAGTCCACATCGGTGGACCGTTGACGGTGCGAGCGTTCAAACGCGTGATTCTGAACAACAGCAAGCGGCGAAGATTGCTCGTGAGGTCTCTTAGAAGGGATCTGAAGCGCTTTGCCGTGCCACTGGAGGTGGTATCGTGAACGCCATGATCTCAGGACGCAACGGAGTCGCGTTGGTAGTCGACGGCAATCGGTTGGCCTCGATTCACGTCGACGAGCCTGATCGCATCATTCCCCGCGAACCGGGGGAGATCCGGTTTCTCATCGGCGAAGGTCGGGACTTCATCCCCTTCGAGGACGTCTCTCCCGGTGAGATAGCCGAGCAGCTCACTTTGGCGAGATCCCGAGAAGATGCTCTGACGTTGACTCTCATCCTTCTTGATTCCCGCCACTCCGACGGGCTTCGACGCGAGGTAGCTGAGGATCTTTCGAAGCTCCTGGCGCGGGAAGACGTGATCAACTACGTCGAAAGCGTACTTTATGCCGAGCCCTTGCCCGACGAGGGAGATCTCGCTGGCGGTCTGAGGCTCGCTCGCGAGGCCGGCGCCACGATCGTCCGGGGCATGCTCGAGCGCTTCGGGAATCGGCAGGACGCGATCGCCGCCGTCCGCGAGGCCTGGAACGCCATGCCTTCCGCCACGTTCGACGGGGAACGGAAGCGCTGGCAAGCCGTCGCCGTTCGCGAAGGGCTCTTTCGGAGCCTTGTTCTTCTGTACGGCTCGGGCGGCGACGTGAAGAAGCTCCTCATCACGGCTTCCAAGCGACCCGCCGTGCGGTCCCTTCCCAATCACCGCGTCGTCCTCCGGTCTTGGATCAGCCCGTTCCTTCAGTTCTCTGAGCAAGAGCAGACACGCCCAGATCGCTTCGTCGCGCTCGATCCGTGGCTCGTGGCCGAGCCCAAGGATGAATACGACAAGCCGGAGCAGGGTTGATCGGCTGGGCAAAACCAAGGAGATCCAATGTCCGACCTCGCCCGCATCCTCGTGACGACCGACTTCTCCGCCCAGTCCATGCCCGGCCTCGCGCACGCCGCGCTCCTCGCCCGCAAGCTCGGCAGCGAGGTCTCGCTGCTCTACGTGGTCGAGGACCGTCTGCCGCCGGTCCTCGGCGCCATTTCGGCCGACGAGCGCCAGCAGGTGCTCGACAAGTACCGCGAGCAGGCCGCGGCCAAGCTCGAGGAGTACGTGAGCGAGCACCTCGCCGCGCTCGACGTCAAGACCCACGCGGTCATCGGCGTGGCGTCGCAGGAGATCGTGCGCTACGCCGACGAGCACCAGGTCGACCTCATCGTGATGGCGAGCCGCGGCTACGGGCCGCTGCGTCAACTGCTGCTCGGCAGCACCGCCGAACGCGTGCTCCACCACGCGTCCTGCCCGGTGCTGATGGTGCCGTCGAAAGGGAGCTGACGCTCCTCAGTCGTCCGCGGCCGCCCGGAAGAGCTTCTTGCTGACCGTCTCTTCCGACCGGAGCTCCTCCAGGGCCTCTTGCATCTCGAGCTGCCAGTCGACGTTCTCGCTCTGCAGCACGGCCTCGGTCTTGGCCACGAGCTGGTCGCGCGCCGCCTGCTCCGCCCGCTCCTCCGGCGCCAGCGACTTCCACCAGGTGAGCACGTTCTCGAGCTCCAGGGTGCTCTTCACGTAGCTCGCGAGCGTCGTCTCGACGTTGCGCAGCTCGAGGTAACCGGCCAGCGCCGCCCCCAGGCTGATCGACACCGGCACCCAGATCTCGAGTCCGGCGGCGGCGAGGAACGTGCCCACCCCACCCAGGCTCACCACGGTCCACTGCACCACCTTGTAATGACGCTCGAGCCGGCGGGCCTTGCGGTTGTAGTAGCCGAGCTGGTCGTGCAGCCGCACCGCGACGTATGGCTCCGCCGCCAGCTCGCTGAAGCCGTCGTCGCCGGCCGCGGCGGCGCCGGGCGGCGGCAGCGTGCCGCGGTAAGGCCGAAGAGTCTCGCGCAGGGCCTCGGAGCTCGCCAGACGGCGGGTGATCGACTCGATCTTGCCGGCGAGACGGCGCTCGCGCTCGCCGGCGTCGGCGCGCTCCGGGCCGTAAGGGCCGACGCGGGCGCGGTAGCGGTAGATCTCCCGCTTGAGCGCCTCGGCGCTGCCGCGCACCATCACCCAGGCGACGCCGCGGTCGATCCGGGCCGTCATCGCCACCAGCACGCTCGCGCTGATCGGCGTCGCCAGCACCAGCAGGCGGAGATAGAAGCGCCAGTCCGTGAGCCGCAGGTGCTCCTCGTGGGAGACGACGGCGTAGAGCACCGCCGCCAGCGTCGCCAGCACGCCGAGCGTCGCGATCCAGCCGCGCATGCGCAGGAAGCCGCGCTGCAGCCGGTTGGCGTTGAAGTCGTAGACGGCGAAGCGCCGCCACGCCTCCTCGAGCATCGCCGTACTCCTCTCGTCCGAGCTCATCGGCGTCTTCCCGGCTGTTTCAGCCGATTCTACCGGTGGCCGCCCTCAGCGCTTGCGCGCCAGCATCACGCCGTCGCGGATCGACAGCAGCACGTGCTCGACGCGCGCGTCGCCGCGCACCCGCGCGTTGAACGCGGCCACCGCGCGGTCGGTCTCCTCCTGCGGCGCCAGCACCCGGCCGTTCCACAGCGCGTTGTCGGCGAGGATCAGGCCGCCCGGCGGCACCAGCGGCACCACCGCCTCCCAATAGTCGACGTAGGACTCCTTGTCGGCGTCGATGAAGACCAGGTCGAAGCGCGCGCCGCCGGCGGCGAGCTCGCGCAGGGTGGCCAGGGCAGGGCCGAGGCGCAGGCGGATCTTGCGTCCCCACGGGCTCTCGTCGAAGTAGCGCCGCGCCACCGCCGTCGCCTCCGCGTCGACGTCCAGGGTCAGCAGCTCGCCGTCCGCGGGCAGGCCGGAGGCCAGCGCCAGCGCCGAATAGCCGCTGAAGGTGCCGATCTCCAGCACCCGCCGGGCGCCCGAGATCATCACCAGCAGGCGCAGCAGCCGGCCTTCCACGGGTCCCACCTGCATCTGCGGCTCCGCGAAGGCGGCCTCGGTCTCAACGCGCAGACGGGTGAAGAGCTCGTCCTCGGGCGTCGTGTGCGCCTCGACGTAGCGCTCGATCTCCTCGTCGAGAAGGCTGTCCATGCGGGACGCAGCTTAGCAGACGCCGCCGCCGTCACGTCTTCTTGATGCCGAAGCCGGTGCGGTCGAAGGTGGCGGCGTAGAGCAGCGAGAAGACCGGGCCCCCGAAGCAGAACGCCGCCCACGGCAGGTAGTCCACGGTCGGCACTCCGAGCGTGGTGGCCATGAAGACGGCGGAGACGGTCCACGGCAAGAGCGGCTCGACGATCGTCACCGAGTCCTCGAGCGAGCGCGACAGGTTCTCCGGCGCCAGCCGGCGCTCCGCGTACGCCTTCTGGAACAGCTCACCCACGATCAGGGCGGTGACGCCGCCGTGGCTGGTGAGCGAGATCAGCAGAGCGCCCGAGCCCATGGTGGCGGCGATCAGGCCGAAGGTCGAGCGCACGGCCGCGAGCAGCGCCGCGATGATCCGATCGAGGGCGCCCGACACGTCGAGGGCGCCGGCGAGCAGGAAGGCGGCGAGGATCACCAGCAGCGTGTCGGTCATCGAGTAGAGGCCGCCGCGGGCGAGGAGCTTGACGAAGAGCTCGCTGGTCGACGCCGGATCGAGCCCCAGCGTCGCGATCATGCCGACGTCGAAGCCGCGGACCGCGGCGACCAGGGCGTCGGCGACGCTGAACCCCTGGACCGCCACCCCGAGCACCAGGGCGACGACGGAGGAGGCGGCGAGCGTCAACGCCGGCGGGCGCCTGAGCACGATGCCGCCGATCACCACGGCGAGCGGCAACAGCGCCGCCGCGTTGAGGGCGTAGACGTCGTCGAGCTCGCGCAGCAGCCGCAACGCTCCTTCCGGCAGCGTCCCGTCCGAGAGCGTTCCGCCCGGCGTCGCGCGGCCGCCCGCCACCGCGTAGATCGCCAGCGCCAGCGCGAACGACGGCACCGCCGTGTAGAGCATGTGGCGGATGTGGGCGTAGAGGTCGGCGCCGGCGCCGATGGCGCAGATGTTGGTCGAGTCGGAGAGCGGCGACATCTTGTCGCCGAAGTAGGCGCCCGAGACCACGGCGCCCGCGGTCGCCGCCAGCGGTGCGTCGAGAGCCGCCGCCGTGCCCATGAGCGCCACCCCCAGGGTGCCCGCCGAGCCCCACGAGGTGCCGGTCGCCAGCGACATCACCGCCGTCACCAGGAACGCCGTCAGCACCAGGTACTGCGGATCGACGATCCGCACGCCGAGGACGACGAGGAGCGGGATGGTGCCGGAGAGGACCCAGGAGCCGATGAGCATCCCGATCGACAGCAGGATCAGGACCACCGGCAGGACCGACGCGAACTTCTCGCCGGTGGAGCGTTGGACGTCGTCCCACGTGCGTCCCACCCGCACCGCCACCACGCCCGCCACCGCCGCCGCCGCCAGCATCGCCAGCACGATGAGCTCGGCGCCGAGGCCCAGGATCGTCACGCCGACGGCGAAGCAGGCGACCAGGGTCGCCAGCGGCAGCCAGGCCGCGAACGTCGAGAGCTCGCGCGGCTTCAAGGCGCCGTCGCGAGGGCGCGCTCCAGGTCGGCGATGAGCGCGCCCGCCCCTTCCAGGCCGATCGACAGCCGCACGGTGCCCGGCGGGATGCGCCGCCCGCGCAGCGACGCGGCGTTGCGGCCGTTGTTGGGCGTGATCACCAGGCTCTCGACGCCCCCCCAGCTCACGCCGATCCGGAACAGCTCGAGACGGTCGACGAAGCGCTCGACGTCCTCGAAGCTCTCGGTGTCGAGCTCGAAGCTGAAGAGCCCCGAAAAGCCGCGGAGCTGCTCGCGCACGAGGGCGTCCGGCCGCAGGCCGGGGTGGAAGACCTGGCGCACGCCCGCGTGCTGGTCGAGGAAGCGCGCCACCTCCAGGGCGTCGCGGTGGTGCTGGCGCATGCGCACCGGCAGGGTGCGCAGGCCGCGGTTCAAGAGCCAGGCGTCGAAGGGGCCGAGGATGCCGCCGTTCAGGAGGAAGGCGCCGTAGAAGATCCTTTCCATGAGCTCCTCGCCGCCGACGACGGCGCCGGCCACCACGTCGCTGTGGCCGCCCACGTACTTGGTCGCGGAATGGACGGCGAGGTCGAGGCCCAGGGCGAGCGGCTTCTGGTAGAGCGGCGTCGCCCACGAGTTGTCGATGACCGAGGTGATGCCGCGCTCGCGCGCCAGGGCGGCGAGGGCGCGCAGGTCCGCGACGCGGAAGGTCATCGTCCCCGGGCTCTCCACCCACAGCAACTTCGTTTCCGGCCGCAGCGCCGCCGCCACCGCCTCGGGCTCGAGGTCGAGGACGACGTCGAAGGCGACGCCGAAGCGCCGCAGGTGGGCCGCGAGCTGGATCGTGGGGCCGTAGGTGTTGTTGACGAAGAGCACGTGGTCGCCGGACGCCAGCAGCCCCATCAGCACGGCGCTCACCGCCGCCATGCCCGAGCCGAAGCACTTGCACGCCGCGCCGCCCTCGAGGCGGGCGAGCTTGTGCTCGACCGCCTCCACCGTGGGGTTCTGGCCGCGGGTGTAGACGTGGTGGCGGTGCTCGGCGCCGAACCCCGTCATCAGGTCGGCGAGGCTGGCCTGGGCGAAGAGCGAGGTCTGGACGATCGGCGGCGCCAGGGCCCCGCCCTGGGCCGCGAGGTCCTCGTCGTGCCCGAGGCAGACGAGCTCGTCTTCGGGGTCGATCCGCGGCTCGGGCAGCGCCATGACCGGCGCAGTCTACCAAGAACCCTCACCCCGGGTCCGTGCTACGATGCGGCCTTCGAATACGAGTGCGCTTGGTCGTCATCCAGTCAAGAGAGAGAGCGACCCGACCCGACCTCGATGCCGTCATCGCCGCGCCGCGCCCGCGACGCCCGCAAGCGTCCGCGTAGCCTGGCCGACCTGCGCTACGCCGCCGAGGTGGCCGCCGCCTACGACGCCCTCGCGCCGACCTACGACGACTGCGTGCGCCGCGAGCAGTGGATGCGCGAGGTGCTCTGGCGGCGTTACCGGCGTCTCTTCCGGGCGCCCGACCGGGTGCTCGACGTGGGCTGCGGCACCGGCGCCGACGTGCTGCGGCTGGCGAGCTGGGGCGTGCGGGTCACCGGCCTCGATCTCTCGGCGCAGATGGTGGCCGAGCTCGAGGCGGCGGCGGCCCGCGAGGGGCTGAACGGTCTGGTGCGGGCCCGCGTGGGCGACGCGGCGGACCTGGCGAGCTGGCCCGGGGACTACTTCCACGGCGTGATCTCGGCCTTCGCCGGGCTCGCCACCGTGCGTGACCTCGGCGGTTTCGCCGCCGACGCCGCACGTCTGCTCCTGCCCGGAGGACGCCTGCTGGCCCACATGGCCGCGCCGGGGGACGTCTGGGAGCGCCGCCGCTTCGCCCGCGAGCGGGGGCCCGATGCCGCCTGGAGGGAGCACCACCGCCGGCACCGCAGCCACCTCGTCGCCGGCCGTCCGCTGAGCTACCGCGTGGTCTCCGCCCACGAGGCCTACTACCGCTATTTCCAGCCCCACTTCCGCCTACGCCGCCGCTACGGCCTCGGCTTCCTCCTTCCCGAAGAACGCATGGAGCGTCTTCCGGCGGCCGCCGCCCGCGAGGTGGGTCGCGTCGAGTCCTGGCTGGGAAGGCTGCGCCCCTTCCTCCAGCGTAGCCGCTTCTTCGTGCTCGAGCTCGAGCCCCGCGAGAGGTCCGGGGGTTGAAAACCCGGCCGGCTCACTCGACGGGCACCGAGAGCAGCGTCACGCTGAGCGGCGCCAGCACCACGGGGCCGGCGGAGACGTCCACGGTGCCCGGCTCGACGTCGACCTGACGCGCCAGCCCGGGGCGTTCTTCGCCGCCCCGCCCCTGGATCTCGTCTGGTGATACTCAGAAGTGAAGCGGCCCAGCTCGCTTTCCGACTTGACCGGCTCACGAGTGAAGCCGGTCAAGTCGGTCGGCTCTCTTGACTGGCTTCACGGAGAAGGCGGTCAACGCAACTCGCTTTTATCACCGGCTTCACCGCTAAGCCGGTAAAGATCCTCGCCCGATTGATCCGCTTATCCAGAATGTGGGTTGGTGAAATTCTCGGCTTGACTGGCTTCATGGCTGAGGCGGTCAAGTCATAGTGCTCGCTTGACTGTCTTCACGCGTGAACCGGTAAAGTTATCACGGCGCTTGACTGGCTTCACGGGGAAGGTGGTCAGGTCGTCACTGCCGCTTGACCATCTTTACCGTGAGGCTGGCAAAGCCTGAGCCGGCCAGAGTGTTTTTGGGCGGTCAAAATATCCTTCCCATCGTCCCAAAACTCCTCGCGGACCGGCCCGTAGAGAGACAATGGGAGAGGCAGACGCGGAGAACGTCATGGAGACGGCGACCAGCACCCCCCAGCAACCACAGCCCGGCACGGAGAGCGGGCGCGCGCCGGTCTTCAAGGCCGTGGCGGTGACCAAGGTCTACCACATGGGCGAGGTGGACGTTCACGCGCTGCGGGGCGTCGACCTCGAGCTCTTCGATTCGGAGCTGGCGGTGCTCCTGGGGCCCTCGGGCAGCGGCAAGTCGACGCTGCTCAACATCCTCGGCGGCCTCGACGTGCCCACCGCCGGCCGGGTCTTCTACCGCGGCGGCGAGCTGACCGCGGCCGACGAGAGCGAGCTGACCCGCTACCGCCGCAACCACGTGGGCTTCGTCTTCCAGTTCTACAACCTGATCCCCAGCCTGACGGCGCGCGAGAACGTGGCGCTGGTCACCGAGATCGCGCCGGCCCCGCTGACGCCCGAGGAGGCGCTCAAGCTCGTCGGCCTCGGCGAGCGCCTCGACCACTTCCCGTCGCAGCTCTCGGGCGGCGAGCAGCAGCGGGTGGCGATCGCCCGCGCCATCGCCAAGCAGCCCGACGTGCTGCTGTGCGACGAGCCCACCGGCGCCCTCGACATCTCGACCGGCGTCGTCGTGCTGGAGGCCATCGAGCGGGTCAACCGCGAGCTGGGCACGACGACCGCGGTGATCACCCACAACGCCGCCATCGCCAAGATGTCCGACCGGGTGATCACGATGGCCGACGGCCGCATCTCCTCGCTGCGCGAGAACCGGAAGAAGGTCTCGCCGCGCGAGCTCGAATGGTGACTTGATGACGGCTTTGCAGCGCAAGCTCTTCCGCGACCTCTGGGAGATCAAGGGCCAGGCCCTGGCGATCGCCCTGGTGATCGCCGCCGGCGTGACCATGTTCGTCATGTACCGGAGCACCTTCCGCTCGCTGCGGCTCACCCAGGAGGCCTACTACGACCGCTACCGTTTCGCCGACGTCTTCGCCATGGCCAAGCGCGCCCCCGAGCGTCTCGAAGACCGCATCGCCGAGATCCCGGGGGTGGCGCGGGTGGCCACGCGCGTGGTGGTGGGCGTCACCCTCGACGTGCCGGAGGTCGACGAGCCGCTCTCCGGCCAACTCGTCTCCATTCCCGGGCAGCGCAGCGCCATATTGAACGACGTGGCGATCCAGCGCGGCCGCTACCTCGATCCCGACGACCCCGACGAAGTGTTGGTCAGCGAGGGCTTCTCCCTGGCCCGCGGCCTGGGACCCGGCGACTCGGTGACGGCGGTGATCAACGGCCGCCGGCGCGCGCTCGAGATCGTGGGCGTGGCCCTGTCGCCGGAGTACGTCTACGTGCTCCGTCCCGGCGAGCTGATCCCCGACGACGCGCGTTTCGGCATCTTCTGGATGGGCCGCCGGGCCCTCGCCGCCGCCTACGACATGGAGGGCGGCTTCAACGACGTCGCCCTGACGCTGATGCCCGGCGCCTCGGAGCGCGAGGTCATCGCCCGCCTCGACCGGCTGCTCGAGCCCTACGGTGGGCGCGGCGCCGTCCCCCGCGCCCAGCAGATCTCCCACTGGTCCCTGGAGGCCGAGCTGACGGGTCTCCAGGTCGCCGGCTTCATCATGCCGGCGATCTTCCTCTCGGTCGCGGCCTTCCTCCTCAACGTCGTGCTGCGGCGGATGGTGGCGGTGCAGCGCACCCAGATCGCCGCCTTGAAGGCCCTGGGCTACTCGCGGCGCGAGATCGCCGTCCACTACACCGAGTGGAGCCTGGCGATCGCCCTCACCGGCGGCGTCATCGGCACCGTCGGCGGCGCCCTGCTGGGCAGGGGCATGATCTCGATCTACAACGACTACTTCCGTTTCCCCTTCCTCGAGTATCAACTGCAACCCGCGGTGGTGCTGGGGGCGGTCGCGATCTGCCTGGTGGCGGCGGTGCTGGGAGCCTTGAACGCGGTGGCCGGCGCCGTGCGCCTGCCGCCGGCCGAGGCCATGCGGCCCGAGCCGCCGGCGAGCTACCGCGAGAGCTGGCTCGAGCGGGCGGGCCTGAAGAGCCTGCTCTCGCAGCCGACGCGCATGGTGCTGCGCAACGTCCAGCGCCAGCCCGGCCGCACCCTGTCGTCGATCACCGGCATCGCCTTCGCCGCCGCCATGCTCATCGTCGGGCTCTTCTTCATCGACGCCATCGACGAGCTCATGGAGCTGCAGTTCGACGTCATCCAGCGCCAGGACGTGACGGTCTCGTTCGTCGAGCCGGCCTCGTCGGGGGCGCTCCACGAGGTCGCGCGCCTGCCCGGCGTCCTCTACGCCGAGCCCTCGCGCGCCGTGCCCGTGCGGCTGCGCCACGGCCACCGTTTCCGGCAGACGGCGGTGACCGGCCTGGTCGACGGCGCCGAATTGAACCGCGTGGTCGACGCCTCGTTCGACGAGGTGAGGCTGCCGCCCGAGGGCCTCGTGCTGTCGACCAAGCTGGCCGAGATCCTCGACGTGGAGCGCGGCGACACGGTGACGGTCGAGGTGCTCGAAGGCGCCCGGCCGGTGCGGCGCCTTGCGGTGAGCGACCTGGTCGAGGAGTACATGGGCACCGCCGCCTACATGGACGCCGGCGCCCTCCACCGCCTGCTGCGCGAGGGCGAGAACCTTTCGGGCGCCTACCTGCTGGTCGACCCGGCGCGCGTCGACGCGCTCTACTCGCGGCTCAAGGCGATCCCCGCCGTCGCCGGCGTGGCGCTCACCTCGGCGGCATTCACCAGCTTCCAGGAGACGATGGACGAGACCCTCGGCATCATGATCTTCTTCTCCACCTTCTTCGCCGGCGTGATCGCCTTCGGCGTGGTCTACAACGCCGCCCGGGTGTCGCTGTCCGAGCGCAGCCGCGAGCTCGCCAGCCTGCGGGTGCTGGGCTTCACGCGGGGGGAGATCTCCTACATCCTGCTCGGCGAGCTCGCGGTGGTGACGCTCGTCGCCATCCCTCTGGGTCTGGTGATCGGCTACGGCCTGGCGGCCCTGACCTGCTGGGCCTACGACACCGAGCTCTATCGCTTTCCGCTGGTGGTCTCGCCGCGCACCTACGCCTTCTCGGCGATCGTCGTGGTCACGGCGGCGGTGGTTTCGGCCCTGGTGGTGCGGCGGCGGCTCGACCGTCTCGATCTCGTAGAGGTCTTGAAGACCTGGGAGTAACCCATGAGCACTGCATCCAAGAAAAACCGCCGCAAGCGGATCGTCGCCTGGGTCGTGGGCCTGGCGGTCGTCGGATTGATCGCCTGGGCACTGCGGCCGCGGCCCGTCGCGGCCGACTTCGCCGCCGTCGAGCGCGGACCCCTGCGGGTGACCGTGGACGAAGAAGGCGAGACGCGGGTCCGCCACCGCTACATGGTGTCGGCGCCGGTGGCCGGGCGGGTGCTGCGCATCGAGCTCGAGCCGGGCGACGACGTGAGGGCGAACGACACCGTCGTCGCCATCCTCGAGCCGGCGCCCCCCACCCCGCTCGACGCCCGCAGCCGCGCCGAGGCGGAGGCCCGCGTGCTTGCCGCCGAGGCGGCGGTGCAGCGGTCGCGGGCCGAGCGCGACCAGGCCGCCGCCGAGCTGCGCTTCGCCAGGACCGACCTCGAGCGCTACCGCAAGCTGGCGGACGACGAGGTCGTCTCGCGCGAGCGCCTCGACGTCGCCCGGCTCGACGTCGAGCGGCGGGAGGAGGCCTTGAAGGCGGCCGACTCGTCGATCGCCGGCGCCGAGCAGGACCTCGCCGCGGCGCGCGCCCGCCTGCTCGAGATCGACGCTCCGGCCTCCTCCGACGGCGCCGCGCCGCGGGCGGTGCTCTCGCCGGTCGACGGCGTGGTGCTGCGCCGCCTGCGCGAGAGCGAGGCGGTGGTGCCGGTGGGCGAGCCGCTGGTCGAGATCGGCAATCCGGACCAGCTCGAAATCGTCTCCGACCTGCTCTCGACCGACGCCGTCAAGGCGCGCGCCGGCAACCCGGTCGTCATCGAGCAATGGGGCGGCGGCGAGCCCCTGAACGGCACCGTCCGCCGCGTCGAGCCCTACGGCTTCACCAAGTTCTCGGCCCTCGGCGTCGAGGAGCAGCGGGTCAACGTGATCGTCGACTTCGACGACCCGCGCGAGGCCTGGAGGGCCCTGGGCGACGGCTACCGCGTCGAGGTGCGGATCGTGGTCTGGGAGGACGACGACGTGCTCAAGGTGCCGACCTCGAGCCTCTTCCGCCACGGCGAGGACTGGGCCGCGTACGCGGTGGAGGGCGGTCGAGCCGTCCTCCGCGTGGTGCGGATCGGCCGCCGCGACGGCCTCGCCGCCCAGGTGCTCGACGGCCTCGCCGCGGGCGAGAGCGTCATCGTCCACCCCAGCGACGCGATCGAGGACGGCGTCGCCGTGGTGGAGCGGTCGGTGTAGAGAGAACCGGACCACCAACTCGGAGGACGACGTCATGACCAGCGGGCCGCGCGTGCTCGAGCTCTTCTGCGGCATCGGCGGCTGCGCCGCCGCGGTCGACGGACGGGCCCGGGTGGTGGCGGCCGTCGACGTCAACCCCGGAGCTCGCGTGAGCGAACTTTTCCCCCGCCCTTTCCGTTTTCGAGGTTGAGATGGGCAACGCGGCGCTCAACCCCGACCTCTTCCTGGCCCGGCGGGCCGCCCGCTCCGATCCGCGGGCCTGGGAGGAGATCGTCGAGCTCTACGGCGAGCGCATCTACAACCTGTGCCTGCGCTTCGCGTCGACGCCGGCGGAGGCCGAGGACCTGACCCAGGACGTCTTCGTGAAGCTCTACGGCCACCTCGACCAGTACCGCGGCGAGGTGCCGCTGGTGGCCTGGGCGCTGCGGCTCTCGCGCAACCTGTGCATCGACCACTACCGCCACCACCGCCTGCGCAAGCAGAGCGAGACGGCGTCCGACGAGGTGCTGCGGCACATGCCGGCGGCAGACGATCCGCAATCGGAGGTGCAGGCGCGCGAGCGCCGGCGTCTGGTCCACCGGACGTTGGCCGAAATGGCCGAGGACCTCGCCACGGTGGTGCTGCTGCGCGATCTCCAGGGCTGGAGCTACGAGGAGGTCGCCGGCTACCTCGAGGTGCCGCTCGGCACCGTGAAATCCCGCCTCAACCGCGCCCGGCGTGAGCTGGTGAGCCGGCTCGAAGCGCGGCTCGAGCTGCCGCCGGCCGCCGTTTCTCAGCAGGTGTCGTCATGTTGAAGCTACCCATCGAGACCCCGAGGCCCCTGCCCGCGCGCCTGCGCGAGCGACTGCTCGCCATCCCCCGAGAGGCCGCCGCCGGCTGTCACGACGTCGACCGTCTCTATGCCGCGGCCCGGCAACGCGTCCACGGCAGCGAGGCCGACGCGGCGGCCCTCGGCCACCTGGCCGCGTGCGAGCGCTGCCGGACGCTCTTCGGCGTCCTCGACGCGGCCTTCCGCGGGGCACCGCTGCCGCTGCCGCGGCTCCTCGGCGCCCGCCTCAGGGCGATCGCTCTGCCGCGCCTGCCGCTGCTGGCGCGCGACGTGCGCCTGTCGGCTGCCGCCTGCGCGATGCTCGCGGCCATGCTCCTGCTGGTCGTGGGCAATCCGGTGGCGCTCTTCCGGTCCACGCTCGACGAGGCGGGCACGCGGGCCGCGGAGCTGGCCGAGGCGGGAAAGGAGCGCCGGCAGGCGCTGACGGAGACGCTCGCCGACGAAGTCGCGAGGCGCTACGAGCGCGGCCGCGCGGCGCTGCGCGACGGCGGCCGCGCCTACGAAAGGTTTTTGGACGAAGCACGGGCCTACTACGAAAACGAGAACTGGCGTCAGCTCTTGCCGAGCGTGACCCATGAAGGAGAAGACAATGGACACGAATGAAACTCCGCAAGCCGCGCCGCAACAGATTCCGGTGCGGCCGCCGTTGCCGCAGAAGTCGCCGATCCTGGCCGGATTCCTGAGCTTCCTTCCCGGCCTGGGCAACGTCTACAACGGCCTCTACCGCCGCGCCGTGAGCTTCTTTGTGCTCTGGGCAGTGATCTTCACGATCGCGATCTCAGAAGGCGACGAGATGCCGTTCTTCATCTTCGGGCTGGTCTTCGTCTGGTTCTTCAACGTCTTCGACGCCTACCGTCAAGCCACGCTGCTCAACCTGGGCCTGACCTCCGATCCCGACCTGCTCCGCGCCCAGGCGTCGGACCTGGGGAGCTGGGGGCTGGTGCCCGGCGTCGTCCTGGTGCTGCTCGGCTTCTACGGGGTGCTCCGGGAGTACTTCGACCTCGACCTGAGCTGGGTCGTCGACCAGTGGCCGATCGCGATCATGATCCTGGGCGGTTGGATGATCTATCAGACGCTGAGGCAGCGGCAGGGCACGGAAGCGTCCGCGAAGACGGACACCTCCGAGATCTGACGGCCGGCGCAATCAGGTCCGACGGGTCCGACCTGTCCGCCGGGTCCGACCCGTCAGACCGCTCAGTCACCCCGACAACATCTTCTCGCGGCGCTCCGCCCGCCCGAACGCCAGGGCGACGAGCGCCGCGATCACGAGCAGGAAGCCGACGCGGTTCTGCAGCGTCCAGGCGAGGGCCTGCGAGGCCTGGCTGTCGGGCAGGGCCGCCCCGTTCCAGAACGGCGAGAAGCGAATCTGGTTGGTGCCGAATCCCGTGAGCACCCAATTCAGAGCCAACACCGCGGCGGCGACCATGGCGCCGGTCACTTCGCTCTTGAAGAGCGTCGCCAGGCCCATGGCGAGCACCAGGTAGACCGTCGCGGCCTGCAACGCGCCGTAGAGGGTCGAGAGGGGGAAGACGGTGAAGAAACCCCAGGCGACGAGGGCGAGAAGCCCTTCGGCCACCAGCAGAATCGCGAAGGCCGCCGCCAGCTTGGCGAGCCACACCCGGTGCGAGCCGCCCGGCACCGTGTAGGCGATCTCCAGGCGGCGGGCGTCGATCTCGCCGGCGATCACCCGCACGCCGAGGAAGATCGCCAGTACCGTCAACGGCAGGCCGATCAGGGTGCCCAGGGCGGACGACGGCTCATAGCTCTCGCGTGACGGAGAGAGGAACAACGTCGCCAGGAACGCCGGCCACACGAGCGGCACCAGCGCCGCCAGCCAGTAGCGGCGGCCGGCCAGCAGACGGGCCGCGAGCGTACACAGGCGCCAGCGATCCGCCAGCGTCACGCGCCAGCGATCCATCAGCGTCGCGCGCCGGCTCGCCGTCATGCCGCTTGCTCCCCGACCAGCACCAGGTAGCCCTCCTCGAGCGTCGGCTCCGCCGGCCGCGCCTGCGGGTGCGGGCGCTCGTCGCTGAGCAGGCGCAGGCGCGCGCGTCCGTCCGCCTCCGGCACCTGGTCGGTCACCCGCGCCGACGGCGGCAGACGCGCGATCTCGTCAGCCGGCAGACGCGCCTCCCAGACCCGTCCGCGGGCGGCGCCGGTGAGCTCGGCCGGCGGTCCGTCGAAGACCAGGCGTCCGCCGGCGAGCACGATCACCCGCTCGCAGGCCACCGCCACGTCCTCCACCACGTGGGTGGAGAAGAGCACCACGCGGCCCTCGGCGAGGCGCGAGAGCAGGTTGCGGAAGCGGATGCGCTCGCGCGGGTCGAGGCCCACGGTGGGCTCGTCGACGATGATCACCGGCGGCAGGCGCAGCAGCGTGCGGGCCACCGCCACCCGCTGGCGCATGCCGCCCGAATAGCCGCCGATGCGCTCGCCGGCGCGCTCGGCGAGGCCGACCTCCGCGAGCAGACGCTCGACGCGCTCGCCGCGCTCGGCGGCCGGGATCTCGTAGAGCAGCGCGTGGTACTCGAGGTACTCGCGGGCGCTCAGCGACGGCGGCAGCGCGGCGTCCTGCGGCAGGTAGCCCACCCAGCGCGCCAGGTGGAGGCGCAGCTCGTCGAGCGGCACCCCGCCGAGGGTGATCCGGCCGCGGCTGGGGTCGAGGATGCCCGCGAGCTGGCGCAGGAGCGTGGTCTTGCCGGCGCCGTTGGGACCGAGGACGCCGACCATGCCGCGTTCGATGCGGAAGCTCACGTTGACCAGCGCCGCCACCTCCTTGCGCGGCAGGTCGAGGCCGAAGACGCGCCGCGCCAGCCGCCGCCACATGGTGCGCGGGCGGCGCAGGGCGCCGCCGCCGGGGCGCTCCGGCAAGGTGCCGTCCGCCACCCGCCGGGCCGTCCGCCGTCCCCCTTGCACGAGGAGCAAGAGGGCGGCCACGCAGCCGAGGCCGAAGAGCCCGAGCTCCGGTTTGGCGTCCGCCAGACGCGGCGCCAGGTGCGAGCGCCAGGCGAAGGCGGCGAGCGCGAGCCACGGGAGGAGGACGGCGATCGCGCCTTCGATTCCCCCCGGCCTCACCCGGCCGGCGGCGTCGGCGTGGCCGCGGGCGCGGCGCACGTCGAGCGCCAGGCGGCTCGCCGCCGCCGCGGTTGCGAAGAGGAAGACCAGGCGCCAGAAGACCGACTGCAGGGACACCGCGAGATAGCCGAGCCCCGCCGCCACCAGCACGAGCGCGACGATGCGGTCGCGCGCCTGGCGCGGGTCGAAGAGCCGGCCGCCGGCGGCGAGCACCCGGGCGGCGAAGGCGTCGGGCGCGCGCCAGGCCTTGCCGACCGGTCCCGGCTGGCCGTAGACCTTGCGCAGGTGGCGCACCTCGAGCGGCGGCGCGCCGGCCTCGGCGGCGGGCTCCGGCGTCCGCGGCCGGCGCCACAGCACGATGATCGCCCCGAGCACCAGACCGGCGACGAGCAGCGCGGTGACGAGCTGCCACAGCAGCGACTCGAGGAGACCGGCGAGCACCAGCGGCGTCACCAGGGCGGCGGTGGCCGCCATCCAGCCGAGCACCACCCAGGGCCCGAGGCGCCCGAAGAGACGGTCCAGGCGGCTCAGCAGCACGAAGCCCACCGGGATGAGCAGCAGGGTGAGGATGGTGGAGGTCACCAGGCCGCCGATCACGATGGTGGCGAACGGCGGCCAGATCTCGTTCTCGCGGCCGGTCACCAGCGCCAGGGGCCAGAGGCCGGCGACGGTGGTCGCCGTGGTCATGAACACCGGCCGCGCGCGCTCGCGCACCGCGGCCAGGGCCGCCGCGCCCGCGCTGCGGTGACCGTGGAGCGTCTGCTGCTGCATGCGGTCGACGAGCAGGATCGCCGGGTTCACCGTCAGGCCGAGCAGCGTCAGGGCGCCGACCAGGGCCATGGCGCCGAGCGGCGTGCCGGTGAGCACCAGGGCCCAGGTCGAGCCCAGCAGGGTGAGCGGCAGGGCCACCAGCACCAGCACCGGCAGCGTCAGCGACTCGAAGGTCATCGCCAGCACCAGGTAGAGGAGGAGCACCGCCGGCACCAGCAGGCGGCGGAACCACGACGCCGCCTCGTCCTGCCCCTCGACCGCCACCGCCGTGCCCTGGGGATGGTGGATCCCGCGCACCGCGGCGGCGATCTGCTCCTCGAGGGCGAGGCGCGCCGGGCCGGTGGACGGCGCGTTCTGGCCCAGCCGGTAGAAGACGCTCATCTCGCGGCGGCCGTTGTGGTGGGTGATCGTGGCCGGCGCCGGCATCCGCCTCACCCGCGCCAGCGCGGCCACCGGCAGCACGCCGGCGGGCGTGGCCAGGCGCAGGCGCTCGAGGCCGGCGCGGCCCTCGGCGGGGGCGGCCTCGCGGCGCACGACCAGCGGCAGCTCACGGCCGCTGTCGAGGGTGAAGCCGGTCGGCAGCTCGATGCCTTCGCGGCCCACCACCCGCAGCACCGGCAGCACCTGGTCGGCGGTCAGGCCGAAGGCGGCGAGGGCGTGCGCGTCGGGCACCACGTGCAGCTCCTCGAGGCCGCTCGCCGTCGACGGCCAGGCGTCGGCGACCTCGGGGACAGTCTCCAGGGCGCCCTCGATCTCGCGGCCGAGGTCGGCGAGCAGCGCGCTGTCGGGGCCCGAGAGCACCACCTCGGACGGCCCCTGGCCGAGGAAGCCCGCGAGCCCGCCGTCCTGATCGGCGCCGCCGTCCGCTCCCTCGCCGGGCCGCAGCACCTCGACGGCGCGCAGCTCCTCGGCGGCGCCGCGCACGATCTCGCGCACCCGCGCCACGGTCAGGTCGCTCGGCCGCTCGTCCTCGTCGGCGAGGTAGACGGTGAGCTGGCCGTCGACGCCGCGCGCCACTTCCTGCAGCAGGCTCTCCGTGCGCTCGACGCCTTCGACGTCGGCGACGCTCGCCTCGAGCCGGTCGAAGACCTCGGCCGCGGCGTCGAGCGAGCGGCCGCCGCCGAGGCGCACGGCGATCTGCACCTGGCCGGCGAGCTGGGCGTCCTGGCTCGCCGATTGGACCAGCACCCAGGGCAGGGCGATCGAGGCCGTGAGCAGGACGGCGGCGGCCGCCGCGGCGAGCAAGGCGGCGGGACGCCGCAGGGCCGCGGTCACCAGGCCGCCGAAGAGGCCGCGCACGCGGTCGGGCGGCAGGCGTCCGCCGAGCTCGCGGCGGCGCTCGCGCAGCGCCGCCAGCCGCCGCAGCGCCGCCGGCGCCGCCAGCCGCCGGGCGAGCAGCGGCACCAGCCCCACCGCCACCAGCAGCGAGCCGGCGAGCGGCAGCAGGATGGCCAGCGCCACGATCTCCAGCAGCGAACGGATGATGGCGTCGTCGAAATCGGCGAGCACCAGCGGCAGGAAGACCACCGCGGTCGTCACGCTGGCGGCGACGATCGCGCGCACCGTGCGCCTGACCCCGTCGACGGCCGCGCCGTCGGCGTCGGCGCCGTGCTCGAGGCGTCGCTGCACCGCCTCGTAGACCACCACGCTGTTGTCGACCAGCAGCCCGATGCCCACGGCGAGGCCGGAGAGGGTGATGAGGTTCAGCGAGTGGCCGCCGAGATAGAGCAGCGCGAGGGCCACCAGCAGGCTCACCGGCACCGCCACCGCCACCACGCCGACCGCCCGCCACTGGCGCAGGAAGAGATAGAGCACGAGGAGGGCGACGGCGAAGCCGGAGAGCGCGAGCCGCTGCAGGCGCTCGACCTGGTCCTCCACGATCTCGGCACCGTCGACGCTGATCACCAGGTCGAGCCCCTGGGGCCGCAGCTCCGCGCGCAGCTCGTCGACCTGGCGGCGCAGGGCGCGGCCGAGGCGCACCAGGTTGGCGCCTTCGTCCTGGAAGACCACCACGGCCACCGCGGGTTGGCCGTTGACGCGGAAGAGGATGCGCTCGCGCCCCGGTCCGCTCTCGACCTCGGCGACGTGGCGCAGCAGCACCGGCAGCTCGGGGACGATCCGCGTCTCGCCCAGCGAGATCACGCCGCGGGGTCGGCCGTCCAGGATCACCGCGGTGCGCCCCACCTCGTCCTCGACGCCGCCGAGGAAGCGCAGCCGGTTGACCGAGCGCTGCACCGCCTGGATCACCTGGCCCGGCGCCACGCCCATGGCGGCGCAGCGGTCGGGGTCGACCCGTACGGTGACCTGGCGCCCCGAGCCGCCGCCCACGAACACCTGGGAGACGCCGTTGACGCCGCGGATCCGCGGCGCCACCCGTTCCTCCACGAAATCGTGGAGCGCGTAGCGGTCTTCGCCCCCGAGCACCCGGATCACCATCACGAAGCGGCTCGCCGCCGAGGTGTCCTGGGCCTGAACCGTCACGCTGGTGCCGGCGGGCTGGTCGCGGGCGATCTCGGCGGCGATCTGCTGCAGCTCGAGCTCGCTCACCTTGAGGTCGGCGCCGCGCTCGAAGCGCACCCGGAAGGTGCCGCCCGCGCCCCGCACCTCGCCCCAGGTCTCGGCGATGAACGGCATCTCGGAGACCCGCTTCCCGATCGGCAGCAGGATCTCGCGCTCCACCACCTCGGGCTCGCTGGCGGGCCGGGTGAAGATCACGGTGAGCTGGTCGCCCGTCAGGTCGGGGAAGAGCTCCACCGGGATCCGCTGGAAGGCGATCAGCCCCACCAGCACCACGCCGAGGAAGAACATCGAGGTGGCGACCGGGCGCCGGATGGGGATCGTGAAAGGGTTCATCGCAGGGCTCTACGCATCATACCGCCGTTCTGTGCGGCTGCCCTCCTCACACGTCCGACATGTCCGACCAGTCCGACATGTCCGACGCTGTGCGGTAAGATCTTGGAAGATCCCGAACGGAGAGAGACCATGAGACTTCTGCCAGCCCTGACCCTGACCCTGACCCTCGCCGCCGCGGCGGCCGCCGGCGACGCCCGCCAGCTCGGCCGCGTCGACTTCCCGACCTCCGGCGGACCGGAGGCCCGCGAGCACTTTCTGCGCGGCGTGCTCTACCTCCACAGCTTCGAGTACCGCGACGCCCGCGACGCCTTCCGCGCGGCGCAGGAGGCCGAGCCCGGCTTCGCCATGGCCTGGTGGGGCGAGGCCATGACCTACAACCACCCGATCTGGCTCGAGGAGAGCTACGACGAGGCCCGCGCGGCCCTCGAGCGCCTCGGCCCGACGCCGGAGGCGCGCGCCGCCAAGGCGCCCACCGAGCGCGAGAAGGACTACCTGGGGACGGTGGAGGTCCTCTTCGGCGACGGCGACAAGCGCCGGCGCGACGACGCCTACGCCGAGGCCCTGCGGCGGCTCACCGAGAAGTACCCGGACGACCTGGAAGCGAAGAGCTTCCACGCCCTGGCGATCCTCGGCATCTGCCACGACGGCCGCGACGCCGCGGCCTACATGCGCGCGGCGGCCGTCGTCGAAGAGGTCTTCGACGCCAACCCCGAGCACCCCGGCGCCGCCCACTACCTCATCCACTCCTACGACGACCCGGTCCACGCGCCGCTCGGGCTGCGGCCGGCGCGCGTCTACGCCCGCATCGCCCCCGACGCCGAGCACGCCCTCCACATGCCCTCGCACATCTTCCTCGCCCTCGGCATGTGGGAGGAGACGGTGGCCTCCAACGTGGACTCGTGGACGGCGGGCGAGCGGCGGGTGGAGCGCGAGGACCTGCCGCCCGACCGCCGCGGCTACCACGCGCTCTCCTGGCTCCACTACGCCTACCTCCAGCAGGGCCGCTTCCGCGAGGCCCGCGAGCTATTGGGCGTCATCCGCGCGGACGCAGAGAAGACCGGCACGGTGCGGGCGCGCGTCCATCACGCCATGATGCGCGGCGCCTACCTGGTGGAGACCGAGCAGTGGGACGCGGCGCCCGCGGGGCCGGACCTGACCGGCCTCGACGTCGGCGCCGCCGCCGTGGACCTCTTCGCCACCGGCCTGGCGGCGATCAAGACCGGCAAGCTCGACGGGGCGCGGGCCGCCCTCGCCGATCTCGACGCGCGAATCGCCGAGATCCACGCCGAGGACGCGCAGGGCGAGGCGTGCCATACCACCGTCACCGCCGGCTACACCCGCACCGCCGGCGTCCGCGCGGGGCCCGCCGAGGCCACGGCCCTGGAGCTCGAGGGCCTGATCCGCCTGGCCGAGGGCCGGCAGGACGAGGCCCTGGAGCTCCTGGCCCGGGCCGCCGAGGCCGAGAGCGCGCTCTCCTTCGGCTTCGGTCCGCCGTTCCCGGTCAAGCCGTCGAGCGAGCTCTACGGCGAGGTGCTGCTCACCCTCGGCCGCGCCGCCGACGCGGGCGAGCAGTTCGAGCGAGCGCTCGCGCGGGCGCCGCGCCGGGCACGCTCGGTGCTGGGCCTGCTGCGCGCCGCGCGCCTGGCCGGCGACGACGAGGTCGCCGCGAAGAGCGCCCAGGAGCTCGCCGAGATCTGGGCCCGGGCCGACGCCGACGTCCGCCGCCGGAACGAAGCGCCCGCGGCGCCTTGAAAGCCCCCCGATCAATGGCCCCACGCCTCCTCGCCGCCATCCTGGTCCTCGCCGCGGCCACGGCAGCCGCGGCCGACGAGCGCCCCAAGATCGGCCTCGCCCTGAGCGGCGGCGCGGCCCGCGGCTGCGCCCACGTGGGCGTGCTCAAGGTGCTCGAGGAAATGCGGGTGCCGGTCGACTACGTGGCCGGCACCAGCATGGGCGCCGTGGTCGGCGGCCTCTATGCCGCCGGGATGACGCCGGCGGAGATCGAGCGCACCCTGACCCGGCTCGACTGGCAGAGCGTGCTCGAAGACCGCACCGCCTACCGCGAGCTCGCCTTCCGCCGCAAGGAGGACGAGCGCCGCTACCTGATGGACGTCGAGGTCGGCGTCGGCAAGCAGGGCTTCACGCTGCCGGCGGGCCTGCTGACCGGCCAGAAGCTCGGCTTCCAGCTCCAGAGCTTCCTGCGCCCGGTGGCCGACGTGACCGACTTCTCGCGCCTGCCCACGCCGTTCCGCGCCGTGGCCACCGACCTCGAGACCGGCGAGGTGGTGGTGCTCGCCAGGGGCCAGCTCGCCGCCGCCCTGCGCGCCTCGATGGCGATCCCGGGCGTCTTCTCGCCGATCGAGATCGACGACCGCCTGCTGCTCGACGGCGGGGTGGCCAACAACCTGCCCGTGGACGTGGTGCGCGACATGGGCGCCGGCGTGGTGATCGCCGTCGACGTCAGCGAGCCGCTCGCCTCGCGCGAGGAGCTGCGCTCGCTCCTCGGCGTGACCAACCAGGCGATCAGCGTCCTGACCCGCGCCAACATGGATTCCCGCCGCGCCGACGCCGACCTGGTGATCGCGCCGGACGTCGACGAGGTGGGGACGATGGCGTTCGAAAAGACGTCCGAGATCATCGCCCTCGGCGCGGAGGCGGCGCGCCGCCACGACCTCGCCGCCTGGAGCGTCGACGAGGCGGCCTATGACCGCTACCGGGAGTCGCGCCGGGTGCCGCCGCCGTCGCCGGTGAGGGTGGACTTCGTGCGCATCGCCGGCAACCGGCGCGTCGACGAGCGGGTGATCCGCCATCTCGTCGACATCCGCCCGGGGGATCTTCTCGACCTCGGCAAGGTCGGCAAGGACCTCGAGCGCATCTACGGGCTCGCCGACTTCGAGCAGGCACGCTACCGGCTCGTGGAGGAGGACGGGCAGACGGGCCTCGTCTTCCACGTCCGGGAGAAGCCCTGGGGGCCGACCTACCTCCACTTCGGGCTCGAGCTGGCGAGCGACCTCGAGGGCGAGGCGTCCTTCGCCGCGCTCGTGAACCTCAACCGCACCGCCCTCAACCGCCGCGGCGGCGAGTGGCGCAACGAGCTGCGCGCCGGCGAGGACCAGGGCGTGCTGACCGAGCTCTACCAGCCCCTCGATTTCGCCGGCCGCTGGTTCGTGGCGCCGCGCCTGGCCGTCGACACCGAGAACCAGTCGGTCTTCGAGGACGACCGCAAGATCGCCGTCTACGAGATCGGCGGCTACGAGACGGGCGTGGACGTCGGGCTGCGGATCGGCCATCACGGCGAGCTGCGCGCCGGCGCCCTGTGGGGCGAGAACGAGGCCGACGTGGAGACCGGGCCGGCCGAGCTGCCGAGCTTCGACGTCGCCCGCGGCGGCTGGCGGCTGCGCCTGGCCGTCGACGCGACCGACGATCCGGCGATCCCGCGCAACGGCCTGCTGCTCGAGGCCGCCCTCTTCCTGTCGCGCCCGGGGTTGGGGGGCGACCTGCGCTACGAGAAGCTCGGGCTCAAGGCCACCCAGTTCCTGAGCCGCGGCCGCCACACCTGGATCCTCGGGATCGAGGGCGGCTGCGGGCTGGGCAGCGAGGTGCCGTTCTTCGACCAGTTCCGGGTCGGAGGGCTGCTGTCGCTGGGCGGCTACGCGGAAGGGCAGTTCCGCGGACCGGTCTACGGCGTCGGCCGCCTGGGCTATACCTATCGGCTGCTCGGGTCGACGCCCGGGCTCGGGAGCGTCTACGGCGGGGCGGTGCTGGAGGCCGGCAACGTGTGGCCCGACAACTCCGCGGACTTCGGCGACCTGCGCCCGGCGATCACGCTGCTGGTGGCCACGGAGACGTTCTTCGGGCCTGCCTTCGTGGGCTACGGGCTCGCCGAGGACGGCGCCAACCGCTTCTATCTCACCCTGGGACGGACGTTCTAGGCCCGAAGACGAGCCGTGCGAGCTCCTCGTAGCCGTTGACGCGGAAGTCCGGCCGCACGCCGCGCCCGGCGTCAGGCTGCGCGACGCCGGTCGTCATCCAGGCCGTCCTGAGGCCGGCCCGGATGCCGCCGCGGACGTCGGTGTCGAGGTTGTCGCCCACCACCAGGACGTGCTCCCGGCGCTCCGGCGGCACGCCGAGGCGGGCGAGGGCGATCTCGAAGAGCGGCGCGTGCGGCTTGCCGATGACCAGCGGCTCGACGCCGGTGGCCGCGGTGATGGCGGCCAGGATGGTGCCGTTGCCGATGTCTTCCTCGCCGCCGCCGGCGTCGATCAGCAGGTCCGGGTTGGTGGCGACGTAGCGCGCCCGCCGCCGGATCGCGTGCACCGCCCGGTTGAGCTTGTCGTAGTCGACGCCGCGATCGAGGCCCACCACCACGTAGTCCGGGTCCTCGGCGACCTCGGCGAAGCCGGCGCCGGCGAGCGCCTGCCGCAACGGCGCCTCGCCGATGACGAAGACGGAGCCCACCGGCCGCAAGTAGAGGGCGGTGGCGAGGGCCGCCGTCACCACCTCGCGCGGATCGCTGTCGATCCCGTAGCCGGAGAGGCGCGCGGCGATCTCCTCGGGAGCGCGGTTGGCGCGATTGGTCGCGTAGACGAACGGGACGCCCTCCCGCCGCAGGCGGCGGATGAACTCCGGCGCCCCCGCGACCGGCTCCTCGCCCCGGTAGACGGTGCCGTCGAGGTCGAGGATGAGGCCGGCGATCTCCACTCAGCGCGTCTCCACCGTGGGCGTCCGGCCGGCGTCGTGGCGCGGGTCGAGCAGGTCGCGCAGGCCGTCGGTGGCCACGTTGAGCGCGATCACCGTGCCCACCAGGGCCAGCCCCGGAAAGACGCCTTCCCACCAGGCCCGCGTCAGGTGGTGGCGGCCGTCGGCGATCATGTTGCCCCAGCTCGGCGCGGGCGGCTGGACGCCGAAGCCGAGGAAGGAGAGGGTGCTCTCGGTGAGGATCAGGCCGCCGACGATGAGCACCGCCTGCAGCAGCACCGGCGGAAAGGCGTTGGGCAGCAGGTGGCGGAAGAAGACCCGCCAGGGCGAGGCGCCGAGCCCGCGCGCCGCGATCACGAAGTCGCGCTCGCGCAGGCTCAGGAGCTCCGCCCTCGTCAGCCGCGCGATGCCCAGCCACGCGACGCAGCCCAGGAGCACGATCAGCGTTCCGGTGCCGGTGGCGAAGAAGGCGACCAGGACGATCAGCACCAGGAGCGCCGGAAAGGCGAGGATGCCGTCGACGACGCGCATCAGGACGGCGTCGACGAGCCGCGGCCCGAGCGCCGCCAGGGCCCCCACCGTGACCCCGATCACCAGCGCGATGGCGACCGCCAGGAACCCGATCAGGAGCGAGATGCGGGCGCCGTGGACGATCCGTGACAGGACGTCGCGGCCGAAGCGGTCGCTGCCGAGGATGAAGAGGCGCCGGTCGGCGACGCCGTCGGCGGTCAGGTTGAGGACGTTGGCGGCGCTCTCCACGCGGCTTTCGCCCAGGCGCTCGATGACCAGGCCGCCGGGCACCCGCTCCACGCGCTCGGCGAGCTGCCAGCCCTCCGGCGCCAGCCGGACCGCGGCCATCGCGGTCATCGGCGGCCGGTGGCGGCCGGACGCGGCGTCGAGCTGCTCGAGGGGGTCGTAGGGGGCAATCCAGGGCGCCAGGATCCCCACCAGCACCACCAGGACGAGGCCGGCGAGCCCGGCCCTGAGCGGCCGGCCCGCGGAGCGCCAGCCTCGCCGTCCGGGCCTGCCGAATCTCATTCGTCAGGCCTCATGCGCGCGTACCCGCGGATCGATCCAGGCGTGCACCAGGTCGGTCATCAAAGTGCTGAGCACGACGATCACCCCCGAGAGCCCGGTGGCGGCCAGCACCACCGGGTAGTCGCGCTCGAGCACGGCGCCGAAGGCGACGCTGCCGATCCCCGGCCAGGCGAAGACGACCTCGGCCACCACCGCTCCCGAGAGCAGGCCCGGCAAGGTGAAGCCGAAGCGCTGGACGAGGGGGCCGGCGGCGTTCTTCAAGGCGTGGACCCAGACGACGCGCCACGGGCCGAGGCCGAGGGCGCGGGCGGTGCGGACGTAGTCCTGTCCGAGCGCCTCGAGCAGCCCGTTGCGCACGAAACGCACCACGCCGCCGCAGCGCGCCAGGCCGAGGACGAGGGCCGGCAGGGCGAGGTGGTGCACCAGGTCGAGCAGGCGCGCCGGCAGCGGCAGCGAGCGGGCGTCGAGGGACGTCATCTCACCGACCGGGAAGATCCCCCAGCGCACGGCGAAAAGCTCGATGGCCAGGATGCCCAACCAGAACACCGGCACCGCGAAGAGCAGCAGCGACAGGCGCCGGATCTGACGGTCGATCCCTCCGCCCGCGAACGACGCCGACGCCACGCCCAGGGTGAGCCCCAGACCGTACTCCACCACCAGCACGCCGGCGACCAGGACCAGGGTGTTGGGAAAGAGCTCCGCGAGCACCTTGGCGGCGCTGCGCTGGCGGGTGATCGAGACGCCCCAATCGCCGCGCACGGCCGCGCCGAGCCACCGCGCGTACTGGGTCGCCACGGGCCGGTCGAGGCCGTAGGCCTGGCGCAGGCGCAGGCGTTGCTCGTCGCTCATCTTGGGGTCCTCGTAGATGGTCGTAGGCCCGCCGGGAGCCAGGTAGAGGAAGAAGAACGTCGCGGTCAGGACCACCCAGATCAGGAAGAGGGCCACGCCGAGGCGCCGCAGAGCGAAGCGCAACATCGTTCACGGTCCCGGCCGGAGCCGCCAACGCTCGAGGCCGAAGTAGGGGCTCAGGGCGTTGGGGCTCACGTCCGCGAGCTCCCGGCGGACCGGGATCCGGCGCCACGGCTCGTAGAGGAAGGTCAGCGGCACGTCGTCGTAGAGCAAGGTCTGGAGGCGGTCGTAGAGCGGCTTGGCCGCGAGCTGGTCCACTTGGGCCTTGATCTCGTCGAGCAGGCGGTCCACCTCGGGGTCCGCGTAGGCGCCGAGGTTGTAGCCCTCGTCGATCGAACGCGAGTGGAAGTAGTACGACAGGTCGAGGTCGGTGCCGATCCCCAGGCTGCTGAGGGTCGCCGCGAAGTCGTGGCGGCGCTCGCGGTCCAGCAGCGTGTTGAACTCGAGGGGCCGCGGCAGGGCCTCGACGCCGAGGCGGGCGAGCTGGTGCTGGACCATCACCACCACGTCCCGGCGCAGCTCGCTGCCGGCTTCGGTCAGGATCTCGAAGCTGAAGCGCTCGCCGCCGCGGTCGAGCACGCCGTCGCCGTCGGAGTCGCTCCAACCTTCGGCTGCCAGCAGCTCGCGGGCGGAGCCGGGGTCGTAGGGCCGCGGCCGGAGGGAGCGGTTGCAGGCCCAGAGGTCGGAGGGGAAGGGCGACTCGGTGAGGCGGGCGTCGCCGAAGAGGAGAGCGTCGACGATCGCCTGCCGGTCGATCGCCAGGGTCAGGGCCAGGCGCACCTCTCGCGACGCGAACAGCGGCCGGGCGAGGTTCCAGACCAGCGCGTACGAGCCCCGCGGGAGGTAGCTCGCGAGCACCACGTCCGGATTCTCCCCGAGCTGGCGCAGCTCGGCCGGACGCGCTGCGTCGATCACGTGCGCGGCGCCCGTGCGCAGCAACGCCAACTGGCTCTGCCGATCGGGCGTGACGCGGAAGACGATCCGCTCCGCCCGCGGCAGGTGCGGCTGGAAGTACCGCTCGTTGCGGCGCAACACCAGGCGCCGATCCGGCTCCCAGGACTCGACGGTGAACGGGCCGGCGACGACCAGGTGGTCGAGGAACCAGCCGCCGTCACGGCGCCATGCGGAGAACGGCAGGCGGCTCCAGGCGTGGCGCGGCAGGATCACGCCGAGGTTGGCGTCGAGCAGTTGCGTGCCGTAGGCGCGGTCGAAGTGGAAACGCACGGTGAAGGGATCCACCACCTCGACGTCGCGCACGTGCCGCTTGGCGCCGGCCAGGTGCCAGGCCACCTCGGGATGGGTCTGGGCCTGCCAGGTCCAGCGCACGTCCTCCGCGGTCACCGGCACGCCGTCGCTCCACACCACGTCCCGGCGCAGCTTGAACGTCAGCACCCGGCGGTCGCCGGAGAGCTCGTAGGAGGAGGCGAGCCGCGGCGTCAGGCTCGGCGGTCCCGACTCGTAATCGGGCTGCTCGTCGAGCAGGGTCAGGAAGAGGGCGTAGTAATGGAGCGCGGTGTGGAAGAAGGAAGCGCCGGCGGTCAGCTCGTTGACCCCCCGCATGTCGACCGCCGTGGCCACCACGATCGTCTCCGGCGCGCCCTCGCGCGGTCCGCAGGCCGCGAGCACTGCCGCGACCGCCGCGCCGGCCAGCAGGGCGCGCCGCGGCGTCAAGGCCGGCGATCCACGAGCTCCCACTGCTCGACACCGAAGAACGTGCTGAGCGCGTTCGGCGCGATGCCGCGCAGCTCCTTGCGCACCGGTATCAGGAGATAGGCCTCGTAGAGAGGGGTCAAGGGCAGGTCTTCGCGGAGCAGGACCTGGAGGCGGTCGTAGAGCGGCTTGGCCTCCTGCGGGTCCATCATCCTGGCCATGACCTCGTCGAGAACGCGGTCGACCTCGGGGTTGGAATAGACGCCCAGGTTGTAGCCGCCGTCGATGGCCTTGGAATGGAAGTAGGACGTCAGGTCGAGGTCGGTGCCCAGCCCGAGGGAGGAAAACGCCGCCGCGAACTCGTGGCTGCGCGCCTGGGCGAGGAAGGTGTTGAACTCGACCGGCCGTTGGCTGACCTCGACGCCGATGCGCGCGAGCTGGTCCTGCACCATCACCAGGATGTCCTGGCGCAGCTCGTTGCCGGCGACGGTCATGATCTCGAAGCTGAAGCGCTTGCCGCCGCGGTCGAGCACGCCGTCGCCGTCGGCGTCGCTCCAGCCGGCGGCGGCCAGCAGCTCGCGGGCGCGCCGCGGATCGTGGGGCCACGGCTCCAGGTCCTGGTTGAAGACCCAGAGGTTCGACGGATAGGGCGAGCCGGAGACGTTGGCGAAGCCGTAGTAGAGCGAGTCGATGATCGACTGGCGGTCGATCGCCAGCGTCAGGGCGCGGCGGACGTCGCGGTCCGCGAAGAGCGGGTCGGAGACGTTCCAGACCACGCCGTAGACGCCGCGCTGGATGAACTTCCTGATCTCGATCTCCGGGTCCTTCATGAGGTCTTTGGCGTCGGCCGGGCGGGCCCAGTCGATGGTGTGCGCCGCTCCGGAGCGCAGCAGCGCCAGTTGGCTCGAACGGTCCGGCGACACCCGCAGCACGATGCGCTCGGCCCGCGGAAAGCCGGGCCGGTAGTAGCGCTCGTTGCGCCGAAACACCATGCGCTGGCCCGGCTCCCAGGCCTCGAGGGTGAAGGGGCCGTCGACCACCAGGTTCTCCCGGAACCAGTCGGCGTTGGTCCGCCATTCGGAGAACGGCAGCCGGCCCCAGGCGTGCCGCGGCAGGATCACCCCCAGGTTCGCGGCGACCAGTTGGGTGGGAAAGACCTTGTCGAAGTGGAAGCGGACGGTGTGGAGGTCGACGACCTCGACGTCCCGGATATGGCGCTTGTAGTCGGCGAGCCCCCAGGCCACGTCGGGGTGGACCTGGGCCTGCCAGGTCCAGCGCACGTCCTGCGCCGTCACCGGCTCGCCGTCGCTCCACACCACGTCGTCGCGAAGCTGGAAGGTCAGCGTCTTCCGGTCGCCGGAGAACTCGTACGACTTCGCGAGCTTGGGCGTGAAGGTCGGCGGCCCCAAGTGGAAGTCGGGCTGCTCCTCGAGCAGGGTCATGAACAGGAGGAAGTAGTGGATCGCCGTGTGCAACGTGGTGGCGTCGGCCGTCAGCTCGTTGACGTTGCGCATGTCGATCGTCGAGGCGACCACGATCGTCCCAGGCTCGGCCGCGGCGCCCGCGGCCGCCGCGTCGATTGCCGGCGCCGCGCTCCCCTCGCCGCCGCATCCCCACGCCAGCACGCCGACCGCGGCGGCCACGACCGGCAATCCCGCGACGGACCCGAAACGGAGGGATCTTCTTCTCATGGCCCTATCCTACCTCGGCTGTATCCTACCCGGGGGCCGTCCGTTCCACCCGAAAGCGTCATGCTTGACGGACATGATACCGGCTGCTTCCCCTCGCGTCAATCACAGGCCGTGGTCAAAGTACCTGCGTCAGGGCTCCAAAACAAAAGCCCCGTCCCTCGCGGGACGGGGGCTTCGCGGCGCATACGCCGCGGCGGCTCTGCGGGCGGGAACGTCAGTTGATGTCGATCTGGCGCGGCCGCGACTCCTCGGTCTTCGGCATCTCCAGGGTCAGCACGCCGTCGGCGAACGCCGCATGGACCTTTCCGGCCTCGACGTTGCGCGGCACCCGGAAGGAACGGCTGAACCGGCCGAAGAAGCGCTCGCGGCGATGGTATTGGTCCTTCGCGTCACCGTCGCCGAAGGGACGCTCGCCATGGATGGTGAGCACGCCCGCCTCGAGCGACACGGTGATGTCGTCCTTCTTGAGGCCCGGCAAGTCGACGTAGACGAAGATCGAGCCTTCGGTCTCCCGGACGTCGGCGGCCGGCGTCCACGCCGCGCTCACGTCCTCCTCGCGGATGCGGCTGGCAGCGCCGGTGAATTCGTCGAACATGCGGGCGACTCCCGGGCCGAAGGTGCGGTCCAACAGGTTGCTCGAAGGGGTCCATCGTACGATTCCGTTCATGGTTTCGTCTCCTTTGGGTCAGGTTGTGGGTTCGTGGGTCTTCAGGCGATCTCGATCTGCCGCGGCTTGGCGGCTTCGCTCTTGGGGAGCTCGAGCTTGAGCACGCCGTCCTGGAAGCTGGCCGCCACCTTGTTGCCGTCGATGTCGGCCGCCACCCGGAACGTGCGCGTGAACTTGCCGTACGCGCGCTCGACGCGCCGGTAGCTCTCCTTTTCCTCGTCGTCGAAGCGGCGCTCGCCGCTCACGGTGAGGATCCGGTTCTCGAGCGAGATGTCGATGTCTTGCTTGGTGATCCCGGGAAGCTCGACGAAGAGCGACAACGCGGAGTCGGTCTCCTTGACGTCGACCGCCGGGGTCCACGTGCTCTGGACCACTTCCTCCTCGCCCTCGGCGCGGGCGCCGGCGCGGCGGAAGAAGTCCTCCAGGGCTCGGTTCAAGGTATAGCCGTAAAGCTCTTGGGGCCATCGGGTGCTGGTGCTCATGTCTCCTCTCCTTTCTCCGGCCTCAGGCCGGTCAGGGCGTTGCGTCCCTGTTCATGAGTATTCAACGCTAAGATCGCCTCCCTTTATTCCCGGCGACGCGAACTTTTTGAGTCGCCGACGCTAAGCATGAGCGCAGTACGCTCATATCCTCGCGCCTCGCCGCCGCGCAGGCCGGTGCTATGCTGTCGGCATGGCCTTGCGCGACATGGTGCTCACCTCCCGGCGGCTCGGCATCGCCGTGGCGATCCTCTTCGCGCTCTTCGTGCTCTTCGACATCGCCCTGTTCGGCTGGCTGATCCTCAACACGCTGTCGCAGCGCGAGATCGAGAAGGTCCTCTTCGACACCCGCGAGGAAGCGGCGCCGCTGGCCCGGCAGCTCGTCGAGCAGGCCGAGGAGCTCGGCCAGGACGACCTCTTCGTGGTCATCAGCGTCGCCGAAGAGACCCGGAGATACCTGGGCGACATGCTGCTCAACCGCGAGCTCGTGCGCTCGGTGCGGGTGCGCGACCGCGACGGCACGGTGGTCTACGAACGCAAGCGCCACGAAGAGCTGCCGGTCGACGGCGGCGTTCCGCGGGTGGAGGGCGTTTCGCGGGTGGAGATGGACGGCCTCGGCGAGCCGCCCGCGGTGGAGCTGAACACCGGCCTCGAGGCGGAAGTGCCGATCGGTGACCTGGGCTCGCTGGTGATCGGCCTCTCACAGGAGGAGCTGCAGCGCCGCGTCGGCGTCCTGCGCCGCGATCTCGTGCGCCAGGCGTCGCTGATCGGAGCGATCACCGTCACCCTCCTCGGCGCCGCGTTCACCACGGTGCTGGTGCTCTTCCGGCGCGCCGACCGTCTCGAGCGCCAGGCCGCCGAAGCCGAGCGCATGGCCATGATCGGCGCCGTGGCCTCGGGCCTGGCCCACGAGATCCGCAACCCCCTGAACTCGCTCAACCTCAACATGCAGATGCTCGAGGAGGCCCATGGCCCCCGCGGCGGCTCGGAGCGCCGTCTGCTCGCGATCACGCGCTCCGAGATCAGCCGCCTCGAGCACCTCGTCACCGACTTCCTCTCCTACGCCAGACCGCGGCCGATCGAGCCCGTCAACCTCACCGCGGCGGCGCTCTTCGAGCGGGTGACGGAGGTGCTCGCGGGAGAGATCCGCAAGCACCGGGCCGACGTGCGGATCCGTGACGACAGCGCCGGCGCGACGGTGCGGGTCGACCGCGACCAGATGAGCCAACTGCTCCTGAACCTGGTGCAGAACTCGCTCGCCGCGGCCGCGGAAGCGGGCCGCCGTCCCCACGTCGAGCTGCGGGCCTACCCCGATCCGGGGCGTCTCGTCCTGGAGGTCGCCGACAACGGCTGCGGCATTCCCGAAAAGGAGCGGCCGAAGATCTTCGACCTCTTCTTCTCGACCCGCCGGGGCGGCACCGGGCTCGGCCTGGCGATCGTCGACCGCATCGCCAAGGCGCACGGAGCCGAAATCGAGGTGGAGTCGACCCCCGGCGAGGGGACGAGGATCCGCGTCCTGCTGCCGCGCGCCGCCTGGCCGGACGGGGCGCGCTAGCCCGACTCCAGGGCCTCGAAGTCCTCCTCGGTGGCGAACTCGTCGATCTCCTCGGCGCCGCAGGCGGCGCAGAAGGCCTCCGTCAGCTTGCCGTCGGACCACTCGAAGGTGTAGCAGGGGGTCTCGCAGTTGAGGCAGATCAGGTATTCGGGAGCGTCCATGTGTAGGCCCTCGCTCTGCTGGCGTCGAGAATAACACGGACCGTCGAGGCGTCGACCCGACTTGCGGCCAGCGGCCCCGTGAACGCTACGGTATCCTACAAGCCGATGAGCACGGCTCTTCGACCGTTTCAGGCCCTGGGCGGTAGCTGGCGCTGGCTCTTCTGGCGCGTCCTGGTCTTCGTGCTGGTCGTCGCCGCGGGCGTCACCGGCCTCGACGCCGGCGTCGGGATGAGCGAGCGGCCGGGCGTATCCGCCGCGGGCTTCCTGACCAAGGTCTACTACACGCTGGGGCTCTTCGTCTTCGGCGGCCTCGACCTGGGCGTGCCGCGGGGCGGCCCGCCGTGGGGCCGCGCCCTGCTCTGGCTCACCTACTTCGCGGCGCCGGCGATCACCACCTCGGCCCTCGTCGAAGGCGTCCTGGTGCTCGTGCGTCCCCACGCCTGGCGCCTGCGGCGGCTGCGCAACCACGTGGTGATCGGCGGCTGCGGGCGCCTCGCCCTCCTCTACCTGGAGCGCCTGCGCGAACGTTTTCCCAAGCGCCAGGTATTGGTCGTCGAGAGGCGCACCGACCATCCGCTGTTGGAGACGATGAGCGAGCTTTCACGCACCCAGATCCTCCATGGCGACATCTCGAGCGAGGCCGTGCTCAAGGCCCTGCGCCTCGACCGCGTGCGCAGCGTCGTGTTGCTCACCGGCGACGACTACGCCAACCTGGACGCGGCGTCGCGCATCTGCCAGATCCGTCCGGACCTGAGCCGCCGCATCCTGGTCCACGTCTCGGACATCCGCCTGCTGCGCACCATCGAGAAGCGGGGCATCCTCCCCGAGGTGGCCAAGTTCAACAGCTACCGCTCGGCGGCCCAGCACCTGGTCGCCGACACGCTGGTGCCCCACTTCCAACTCACCAAGCGGCTCGACACCGTCGTCCTGGCGGGCTTCGGGCGTTTCGGCCAGACGGTGCTCGACGAGCTCCAGCACCAGGCCGCCGGGCTGCTCCAGACGGTGGTGATCATCGACCTCGAGGCCGAGCTCAGGACGATGGTCTTCGCCGAGCAGGTGGGCTTTGCCGCCGGCTACCGCCATGAGACCGTGGACGCGGACCTGCGCCACCCGGCGACGTGGCAACGCGTCCAGGAAATGATCGGCGAGCCGGCGACGCCGCGGCCGGTCTTCATCCTCGGCAGCGGCGACGACGGCGTCAACATCCGCACCGCCCTGTGGCTGTCGTCGAAGTTCACCGACGCCAAGATCGTGGCGCGCTGCTTCGACCAGTCCTCGTTCACGCGCCAGATCTCGCAGGAGTGCGGCTTCGAGATCGTCAGCACCGCGGAGCTGCTGCTGGCGAGCATGCGTCCCGACTGGCTGGCCGCGGACACGCGGTGACCAGGGGGCGATGCCGTAGCGTCAGCCGCACCTTACTCGCCGTCTTCCCGAGCATAGAGCAGCCGGTTGGACGAGCCCTGCCGGTGGCGCCGGGCTCGTAGACGCCGTCGTGGGGTAGAACGTCCCGGCGGCTGCATCGTCCTCACCATGCGTAGGGGCGCACGGCGTGCGCCCGGCCCCGCCGGGGCCGTCCGGAAGGGCGCCAGGCCTTGCGCCCCTACACCCGCGAATGTGATGGAATGGGGCCGAACTGCTGATCCCCAGGGAGACCGATCGCATGAAGAAGACGTGGACGTTCCTGCTGCTGTGTGCCCTCACGGCGCCGCCGCTGCTGGCCGGCGTGGTGTTCGAGGTCGAGACCAAAGACCACGGCGCCTCGCCGCCGCGCGTGGAGACCCACCAGATGTCGGCCGAAGGCCGCCTCCTGAAGATGGAGGTCGACTCCGGCGGCCGGGGCTCGAAGGGCGAAGTGATCTTCCGCGGCGACCGCCGCGAGATGGTGATCGTCGATCACGACGAGAAGAGCTTCTTCGTCATGGACGAGGAGGGCGTGCGTGAGATGGCCGCCCAGATCGGCGCCGCCATGAGCCAGATCGAGGAGGCGCTCAAGAACGTCCCCGAGGGCCAGCGGGCGATGGTCGAGGAGATGATGAAGAAGCGCATGCCGCAGGCGGCGGCCGGCCCCGTGACCAAGGTACGCAAGACCGGCGAGCGCGCCGACCAGGCCGGCTACCCGTGCGTGAAGTACGAGGTGCTGCGCGACGACAACGTCGTCACCGAGCTCTGGGTCACCGACTGGGACAACGTGAAGGGCGGCGGGGAGGTGGCCGGGGTGTTCAAGGACATGGCCGGCTTCTTCGACGACATGATGAAGGCCTTCGCGAGCGCCAGCGGCCCGATGGGCGGCTTCGTCTCGGACCTCGGCAGCGCCGTCGTCCACCACATGAGCCAGATCGACGGCTTCCCGGTGGTCTCGCGGCAGCTCGACGGCGGCAGGGTCGAGAACGAGTCCACCCTGCGCTCGGCCGAGAGCCGCGCCATCGGGCCCGGCGACTTCGAGCCGCCGGCCGGCTACCAGCGGCGGGAGCTCACCCGGCCTTGACCGGCGACGAGGCCGCGCTGCCCGCCGTGGAACCGCCGTCCTGCCTCAACTGCGGGACGCCGGTGCGCGAGCGTTTTTGCCCCGACTGCGGGCAACGGCGGGTGGGTCGGATCACCTTCCGCGGCGTCTTCGCCGACGCGGCCCACGCCCTGACCAACCTCGACTCGAGGTTCCTGCGCACCGTGGCGGGATTGACGCAGAGGCCCGGCGCCGTGACGCGCGAGTACGTCGAGGGGCGGCGAGAGGCCTACATGAACCCGGTCAAGTACGCCTTCTTCACCACCACGTTCTTCGTGCTGATGATCCACCTCTTCGAGATCCCGGTGTGGCGGCTCATGAACAGCCCGCCGGAGAGCTTCATGGCCATCTTCAGCCTGCTCTCCTACCTGGTCTTCGTCAACGCGCTCGGCGCCGCCGCCGTGCAGCGCCTGCTCTTCCTGAGATCGGGGAGGAACCTCGCGGAGTGCTACGCCTTCGTGCTCTTCTGCTACGGGCACGCGGTGCTGCTCTTCCTCGTCGCGGCGTTCCTCGGCGCCTACGACGGTTGGAAGACGTACGCGGTGATCCCGCTGGGGACGGCGGCCTTGCTGGCCTGGGGGCTCGTCGGCTTCTACGGTACGCGGGCGTGGCGGGCGGTGCCCTCGGCCTTGATCATGGTGGTCGCCTACTACTTCACCGGCGCGCTGATGTCCTTCGTCATCGGCTTCGCTTCACGGCTCTTCTGAGCTTGCCTCGATCCGGACCGTGCGCTCGATCGCGGCCTCGACGCTGGTGAGGCGGCGCCACCAGTTTCACGGGTAGCCTCAGTCGCCGCGCTCAGACCGCCACTCAGCTCCAAGGTCTGACTCTCTTCTAGCCTACCATCTGTAGCGCGGCAAGTGTCCGGGGCCTGGGCCTTACCGCATTCCCCGGCTCTCGCCGAACGTCACCTCGAGCGTCACGCGCTCGCCGTCGCGGATCACCACCGCCTTCACGGTCTCCCCCGGCTTGGACTGGCGCAGCACGAACATGAAGTCGTAGATGTCGCCGACGTCGTGGCCGGCGAGCTCCACCAGGAGGTCGCCGCGGCGCATGCCGGCCTGCTGCGCCGGGCTCTCCTCGCGGGTGCCCGCCAGCAGCACGCCGGGACGGCCGTCGCCGGCATAGTCGGGGATCGTGCCCAACGACGCGCCGAACGAGCGCGAGTCGCCCTGGGGCGGCGGCGGCGGCACCGTCATGTAGGTCAGCGGCTCCTCGCGCCGCGACAGCGTCACCGCCAGGTCGGCGACCAGCGAGGCGACCCGCGCGCCGCCGGCCGCGTTGATCTTCTCGGTGTCGTCCGAGGGCTTGTGGTAGTCCTCGTGGGTGCCGGTGAAGAAGTGGAGCACCGGCACGCCCGCGGCGTAAAAGGGCGTCTGGTCCGACGGGCCGTAGCCGTCGCCGCTCATCGAGCAGGCGAGGCGGACCCCGTCGCAGGCCGCGCCCACCAGGCCCCGCCACTCGTCGGCCGAGTCGGCGCCGAGCACCGCCAGCACGTTGCCGCGCAGCCGCCCCACCATGTCGAGGTTGAGCATGGCGTAGACGCCGGCGATCGCCAGGCCCTCCGGCGGCTCGCGGGTGAAGTGCGTCGACCCCAGGAGCCCGGACTCCTCGCCCGAGAACGCCACCAGGTAGACGTCGCGCCCGAGCTCGCCGCGGCGCTCCTGGAGCAGACGGCCGATCTCCAGCAGCGCCGCCGTGCCCGAGGCGTTGTCGTCGGCGCCGTTGTGGGGCTCGCGGCTGTCGGGGGCGAGCGAGCCGCGTCCGCCGAGGCCCAGGTGATCGTAGTGGGCGCCGATCACCAGCGGTCCCTCGTGCTTGACGTCCGCTCCGGCGGCGAGGCGGCCGACGACGTTGTGCGTCGCCCGCAGCTCGCTCTCGAGCTCGACGCTGACGCGGGCGTGGTGGGCGCCCGCGAAGAGCTTCTGGCCGAGCTCGCGCTTGACGACCACCACCGGCAGCCCGGCGTCGCCGCGGGCGTCGACGTCGAGACGGGGCAGCGCCGCCTCCTCGGGCACCTCCTCGCCTTCCTTGACCTCCGGCAGGTCGACGATGACGACGCCGGCGGCGCCGTGCTCGCGCGCGTTCCAAGCCTTGTAGCGCAGCTCGCTGTGGCGGCGGCGCACGCCGTCGTCGTCGAACGGCGGCCCGGACGGGGTGAAACGCCTCACCAGCACGACCTTGCCCGTCACCTCGCGGTCGGCGTAGTCGTCGACGCGGTGCTCCTCGGCGGTGATGCCGTAGCCCACCGGCACGACCTCGCCCTCGGCGACGCCGGAGGCCGAGAACGACGCCGCCACGAAGCCCTCCGCCGCCACGGCGTCGCCGTCGACGGCGAGCGCCGTCGCGGGCCCCGCCTCGACGCGGACCGCCACCTCGAACGCCTGGCGAAAGCTGTTGCCGGCGCCCTGGAGACCGATCGCGGCGAAACGCTCCTCGAGCCACGCCGTCGCCTGGTCGAGGCCCTCGGTGCCGACGCCGCGGCCTTCGCGCGCGTCGTCGGCGAGCCAGGCCACGGCGTCGTGGAAGCGCCCGGCCGCGGCGGTGGCCGCCTCGTCCGTGGGCTCGCCGGGCGGATCCTCGATCCAGCGCGCCACGTAGACGTCCGTCTCGCCGGGCTTGCCCTGGTTGCGGTTCGACGAGAAAGCGAGCCACTTCCCGTCCGGCGAGAACATGGGGAAGCCGTCGAAGCCCTCCGCGTACGTGATGCGCTCGAGGTCGGTGCCGTCGGCGTCGACGGCCCAAATGTCGAACTCGCGGGGGCTGGCGGCGCCGTAGTTGGTCGAGAAGAGCACGCGCTCGCCCGAGGGGTGGAAGAAGGGGGCGAAGGAGGCGGCGTCGAGATAGGTGATCTGGCGCGCCTCGCTGCCGTCGGCCTCGGCCACCCACAGCTCGAGCTTGGTAGGACGGATCAGCCCTTCGTCGAGCAGGCGCCGGTAGTCCTCGAGCTCCTCGCCCTCGCGCGGCCGTGAGGCCCGCCACACGATGCGCGAGCAGTCGGGCGAGAAGAAGGCGCCGCCGTCGTAGCCGGGAGCGTCGGTCAGGCGCCTCACGTCGGAGCCGTCGGCGTTCATGCGGTAGAGCTCGAGGTCGCCGTCGCGGGTCGAGGTGAAGACGATCGAGCCGTCGAGCGGGCACATGGTGGCCTCGGCGTCGTAGGCCGCGTTGTCGCTCAGGCGCCCCACGTCGGAGCCGTCGGGCCGGGCGGTGAAGATCTCGTAGGAGTCATAGAGCGCCCACACGTAGCCCATCGAGAAGTCCGGACGCGGCGGGCAAGCGTCGCCCGCAAGGTGGGTCGACGAGTAGAGGATGCGCTCGGCCTGGGGGTAGAAGAAGTAGGCGCAGGTCGTCCGTCCCTTGCCGGTCGACACCAGGGTCTTCTCGCCGGGCCTGTCCGGGCGCATGCGGAAGATCTGGTCGCACTCGTAGGGCGGCGAGGTGGACTGGAAGATGAGCTCCTGGCCGTCGGGCGACCAGTAGGCCTCGGCGTTCTCGCCGCCGAAGGTGAGCTGGCGTACGTCCGCCAGATGGGCCTCCCGGGGATGGTGGAGGACGCCTTCGGCGAGGAGGGCCGGGGCGAGCAGGATTGCGGCGGCGGCGGCGAAGAGGCGTCGGGACGTCAGCATCGGGAGCTCCGGGGGGTTTCGAGGGGGACGACGCATCCGGCGTCGACGCAGCCTCGGAAGAAAGCGTCGTGACGAATCATACCTCCGAGAGTCATTCGCGACGCAAGGCCACTACCGGCTCGACGCGCGAGGCCCGCCGCGCCGGCACGAAGACGCCGAGCGCCGCCGCGCCGACCAGGACGAGCACCGCCGCGGCCAGCTCCTGAGGAGGAGACGACGACGCGTCCCGCGGGCGTCTTAGCGGATCGTGAAGTTCTTGCCCGTGACCCGGCCGACACAGTTGACCGTATGTTCTCGAGGCTCGCTCCGATAGAGCGGATCAGCCTTGCCGTGGGGGGTGACGCGCAAGATATACCAGCCCGGTTCCAGAGACGAGAAGCTATATGCGCCGCCGGCGTTGAACCGGACGCCTCGACCCGGGAGGAACCGGCCGTCGTGGTCGTGAAGAGAGACGCCGAGATGCCGCAGGACTCCCCGGTTGCCGCTCTCCACGGCTCGGCCCGATATCGAGCACTTGGCGGCTGGACGGGCAAACACGAACGTCTCCCATCCGCGGACGTGGTCGCTGACGGCGGCGAGATGACTGTCCGGCCCCACGCCCGCCCGCACGTGCTTGCCGCTTTGCGCCGACTGGAGCGCGAATCTCCGGTCGTCCAGTCGGATCCACTTGAAGGTCTCCCAGGCCCGAACGTGATCGCTGACGGCGGCGAGATGACTGTCCGGGCCCACGCCCGCGCGCACGTATTTTCCGTTCTCGGTCGAGCGCAAGGCCACTCGGTCGCCGCCCAGCCTCTCCAACGCGAAAATCTCCCAACCCATGACGTGTGAGCTCACGGCCGCCAGGTGGCTGCCGCTGCCGACCCCGGCCCGTACATATTTTCCGCTCTGAGCCGACTGCATCGTGAACAAATCGGCCGCGGGCAGCGCATCGGCGGTGACGATCGACAACAGAACGACAATACCGAGCGTCGCCGCCGCTGCCGCTCTTTGCGGGCTCCGGTTGTGGACTGATCGCTTGAGTCTCATGGCTTGTGCTCCTTCCTGTGCTCGTAACATTGATCAGGCTCTCGTCGCGTTATTCAACGTACGTACCTGCCATTCCTCCTCAAGATCTCGGCGCCGAATACGCCATGAGCTTGAGACGGCGCTTTGGAGTCGCGCCGGTCGAGACGCTGGTGACCAGCCGTCCCGCCGGCCGTCTGCCCGGAGGCTCATTCGTGACGCAGAGCCACCACCGGCTCGACGCGCGAGGACCGCCGCGCCGGCACGAAGACGCCGAGCGCCGCCGCGCCGACCAGGACGAGGATCGCCGCGGCCAGCGTCGCCCCGTGTTGACGCCGATGCCGGCGAGGGCCGCGGAGAAGTTTCTCAATCCACCCTCTCCCCCCGCTGGTCGATCCCGCCCTGGTGGAGGATGAGCGCCTCGGCTCGACCCTCGGCCCCAGTGACGAAGGTTACCTGGGCGTCGACGACCTTGAGGAAGAACTTGGTCTCCGACTCCGGGAAGACCTCGAACCTGGGCTGTCCCGTGGCCTGGACGAAGAGCTGGCCGCCTTCTCGGGTGACGGTGATGGCGAAGCTCGGCGAAAGCTCGTAGCGGCCGACGTAGCGGTCGAGGAGGCTCGCGTCCACTTCCACGGCCGACCGCCTCTCGATCGGCTCGTCGGTCAGGACCGCCTTTTCCGGCTCGTCGGCGCCCTCCGGATACATCAGCATGTGCGTGACCTTCCCCTGGTCGTCCCTGACGAAGACGAAGTGGGTCAGGGAGCCCTCGTAGAAAAAGCCGGTCTCGGAGTGGGGCAGGGCCTCGAGACGCTGGCTGCCGGACCTCATGGTATAGAGGCGACCGTCCTCGACGGTCACGGTGCGGGTGGTGCTCTCGTCGATGCGGTAGACGCCGACGTAGCGGCCGAGGATCTCCGGATCCACCTCGATCCGGCGCCACTCGGGGAAGGGCTTGCCGACGGCGATGGCGGCTGCCTTGCGGGCGACGAGGCCCGGATCGACCGGCGCGCCGTTGGAGAGCACGGCCACGTAGACCCGCTCGTCGGGCACTCGGATGCCGTAGGTGGTGAAGCCGAAGATGCCGCCGCCGTGAAAAACCGCCGGCACTCCCCGGAGGTCTCCGATGCCGAAGCCGTAGCCGTACGTGGTGGTCTCGCCGTTATTGAGCTTGGCCGCGGTGAACATGCGCCGCCGCGACGCTTCCGACAGGAGCTCGTCGCCGTAGAGCGACGCGTCCCAACGCGCCAGGTCGTCGACGGTCGAGAGCAGTGAGCCGGCGGCGTGGGGCTGGGTCATGCTGAGGTAACGAGCGTTGACGTAGGTCCCGTCGTCGTTCCGACCGTAGCCCGCGGCCCGCCGCGGGATCAGTTGCGGGCCGCCGTAGTGAGTGCTCTTCATGCCCAAGGGCTCGAAGACGTTGACGCGCAGGAACTCGGCATAGCTGACCCCGGAAACCTTCTCGATGATGGCGCCGAGCAGGACGTATCCCGAGTTGCTGTAGCTCCACCGCTCGCCGGGGGCGAAGTCCATCTCCTGGCTCTTGAAGGCGTCGACGAGCTGCGCCGTGGTGAGGTCCTTGCGGATCTCCTGGTCCATGTAGCCGGGGATGCTGGTGTAGCTGAAGATGCCCGAGGTGTGGGTCATCAGGTGCTCGACGGTGATGGTGTGACCGTGGACCGGGTAGCCGGGCAGGTGCTCGGTGATGGGGTCCGCGACCGAGAGCTTGCCCTGCTCTTCGAGCAGCAGGATGGCGGCGCAGGTGAATTGCTTGGTGATCGACCCCAGGCGGAACACCATGTCGGGCTCGAGGGGGACGCCGAGCTCCAGGTCGGCCATGCCCCGGGCCCCCCGGTAGACGACCTCGCCGTCGTCGACCACGATCATCGCGGCGCCGGGCTCGTCGGCCTCGTAGGAGGTTGCCAGCAGGCGTTCGAGGTCGTCCGCCAGGCCGGCGTAGGCCGCCGCCGGGGCGAGAGTCGCGGTCCACAGGGCCAGCAGGGCGAGGCAGGTCCTCAGTGTCGGGGTCTCGATCTTCATCGTCCATCTCCTCTTAGCTCAGTGACGCCCGCGATGAGCGTCGTCACCTTAAACGAATCGGGGGGCGCGAAGGTTCTGATGCCGCTTCGCCCAGCCGACGCCATGACCGCGCTCCCCTCGCCCCTGGTAGAATCGGAAGGCGTCGCGGTATGATGGCCTGACGGAACCCGAGAACCAGGATCCAAGCCATGGCAACAAGACAGCAAGTCTCCCAGAGCGTGATCGGGCAAGTGGCCCTGAGGATGGCCCGCCTTCCGTACGAGCATCTGCCGCTCGTCCTCCAGTTCCTCGACACGCTCGAGAAGCGCCTACCGCCCGAACCGGAGCCTGCGTCGGTCGATGCGATCCTTGCCGAGGCCCTTGAAGGTGCCGAGCTACTGCGGGACGTACCCCGCGGGCAACTGCTGGCTCGATTCATGGAGTTGGGTGAAGAGATCCGCCAGGAGGTCATTGCCAAGGGCACCGCCATCGACGGGGACTACACCGGTGACTGACCGGCTGCGGGCAGTCCTCGACACCAACGTCATCGTCTCTGCCTTCCTCAGCCGCAATCCTTCCAGCCCTACCCAGGAGCTCCTCCGGCGATGGCGGGACGGCGAGTTCGTCTTGGTGGTCTCCGAGGAGCTCTTGCGAGAAATCATCGAGAAGCTCCTGGAGAAACGTGTCGACCCTGGTCGGGTCCGGGAATTCTCGATGCTGCTCGCACGGTTGGCAGAAAGAGTCGACGTGGCGCCAGGGGCCGTGGAACCGGTGATCATCGACGATCTCGACGATAATCACGTGGTTGCGTGCGCGGTTGAGGGCAACGCAGACTACCTGGTTACCTACGATCCGCACTTCGACCGACTCGGGTCCGAATATAGAGGGATCCGGATCGCGAAAGCTCTCCCCTTTCTCTGGGCTGTTCGTGGGGACGTGCCTCCGAATGGCGCTCCAGGGAGTCCCGGCTCGGAACAAACTTGAGAACTGCGCGACTTCCCGCTCGGTCGGCAAGGCGATGCGGATCTCCTCGGTGAGCCCGAGCTTGTGCCGTCCCTGGCGCAGCTCGTCGTAGACGGCGACCATGGCGCCGTAGGACGCCCGCGGATCGGTGCGCAGGATCACCGGCTTCGTGGGCCTGCCTCTGGACGAGGACGGCCGCGCCCTGGCCGAGCGCGACGCCCGCGGCTCGGCGGTCACGTTCCTCCTCACTCGCCCGGCTCGTCGGTCAGGACCGCCTTTTCGGCTCGTCGGCGCTCTTCGATGCGCTCGGAGACGCCGGCGGGCCAGCGCCAGAGGCACGCTGCTCCAAGGATCCTGACGCATTCCTCCGGCGTGAGGACCGTGATCGTCGCCTTCTTGAAGCCGCTCAGGTCCCGCGTGACGATCGACTCGGCGTCCACCTGCCGCGCGGCTTCATGGATGACCGCGTCCTCGAAGTCCGCGAAGTCGAGCTCCAACGCCATTTCGAGAACGGTCTGATGGACCGAGGCGACGGCACAGAGAGCCAGCAACTTGCGGATCTCTCTGCGCGTCTGAGCCGCACCGACCGTCTTGGCCGCCAGATAGTGGATCGTGGTGACCGTGGTCGCGCACAAATACCCCTCCACCGATCCGCTCTCCACTTTGGAGAAAAGCCGTGCCGCAGCTCCCGACCAGGGCTCCCGATCGAGGAGCAGATCGAGGACCACGTTGGTGTCGACGAGAGCTCTCAAAGGTATCTCTCTTCGAGGTGCCGGCGATAGTCGCTCTCGTCCACGGCCGCTGCGCGCAACGCCCCTTTGAGCGACCGCACGAGGGGAGTCGTACCCTCGTCGTGAGCAGCGGGCCTGGCAGTCAGCAACGCGAAGTAATCGGCGACGATCTGAGAGAGGGACTTCCCGGTCTTCGCGGCGTAGTCCTTCGCGACCTCGATCAAGTCCTCTTCGAGCCTCAAGGTGAGCTTGGCGTGCATGGGCGTCCTCCGGGGCTGCCGTACATCCTTGAAAGAACTATACGTCAGACAGTTGCCGCGGTCAAGGCTATGATGCCGCTTCGCCCCAGCCGACGCCATGACCGCGCTCCCCTCCCATCCCGTCAGGATCCGCTACGACCCCGGCGACGACCTCCTGACCGAGCTCTACCTCCCCGTGCTCGAGCGCGCGGTGCGCTATGACCGTCTCGTGGGCCTCGCCTCGGGCGACGCCCTCGCCCGCGCCGCCGCCGGCCTCGACCGCCTCATCCGGCGCGGCGGCAGCGGACGCTGGCTCTGCGGCGTCCGGCTGACGGACGAGGACGTCAGCCGAATCGACGGCGGCGAAGCGATCGACGTCGTGGCCGCGGCGGCGCTCGTCCGCGACCTGGACGACGGCGACGCGATCGTCCGCGGACGCCTCGCCGCCGTCGCCTGGATGCTCGATCACCGTCATCTCGAAGTCCGCGTCGCCCTGCCTCTGGACGACGACGGCCGCGCTCTGGCCGGACGCGACGCCCGCGCCCTCTGGACGCCCGAGGAGGCCGTCGTCCGCGACGCCGAGGGCCACCGCCTCGCCTGGAGCGGCGATGGCGACGCCTGCTGGACGTTCGCGTCGTGGCCGCTAAATCAGCCAGTTCTCGACTTGGAGTTTGTCTACAAACTGAAAGTGGTGATCGCCTGTAAGCAGGATGAGACCGTGAATGCGGCAAACAGCCGCGATCTGCGTATCCGTTGGTGGGATCGGACGGCCTTTCTTCTTCTGTTCAGCCTGGATTCTTCCGAACTCTTCGGCTTCAGTCTCCTCGAAGGGTCTGACAATTGTATCTTTCAAGAACGAATGGAGATTCCTGAGGTTCTCATCACGCCTTTGGCTCGCATAGACCGCGAAGTAAAGCTCCCCAAGAACGGTAATCGAAATACTGAACCGAGCCTCTCGTAGAGCCGACGCGCGGATCTGTGCTTCAAGACGCTCATTCTTGGCAAGCAGGTTGGTGACGTGGTTCGTGTCGAGCAGGTATTCGGGCATGTCACTAAATGTCCATCTGTCTCAGTTCGTTGATCTCTTCCAGAAGACGGTCCATCTCACCGGACTCGAATCGAAGGCTGCCTGCATGACGCAGGAGGGCCTCGGGGGTTCCGCTCGCCGGCAAGGGAGTCCTGTATCTCTCATGGAGGAAGTCGGCGAAGTCTGCGACCTCGCGGAGCTGCTCCGCGGGCATGGTCCTGGCGACTCCCATGAGCGTCTGTAGGATCTGTTCTCTCTGTGGTTCCATCGGCTTTCCTTCATGACTTCGGAAGGTGTCCCGGCCGGAAGTATACTCCATGCGATCGGGCTTCGCCCCAGCCGACGCCATGACCGCGCTCCCCTCCCATCCCGTCAGGATCCGCTACGGCCCCGGCGACGACCTCCTGACCGAGCTCTACCTCCCCGTGCTCGAACGCGCGGTGCGCTACGACCGTCTCGTGGGCCTCGCCTGCGCCGACGCTCTCGCCCGCGCCGCCGCCGGCCTCGACCGCCTCATCCGGCGCGGCGGCAGCGGACGCTGGCTCTGCGGCGTCCGGCTGACGGACGTGGACGTCGGCAGAATCGACGGCGGCGAAGCGATCGACGTCGTGGCCGCGGCGGCGCTCGTCCGCGATCTGGACGACGGCGACGCGATCGTCCGCGGACGCCTCGCCGCCGTCGCCTGGATGCTCGATCACCGTCACCTCGACGTCCGCTTCGCCCTGCCTCTGGACGAGGACGGCCGCGCCCTGGCCGAGGGCGACGCCCGCGTCCTGTGGACGCCCGAGGAAGCCGTCGTCCGCGACGCCGAGGGCCATCGCCTGGCCTGGAGCGGCGGCGCCGACGCGTGCTGGACGTTCGCGTCGTGGCCGCGCGGCGACGGCGCCGAGACGATCGCGGCGTCGCCGGGTCACGTCCGCGCGGTCGAGCGGCGCTTCGAGGCGCTGTGGCGGGGACGTCCGGGCTGGCACGTCGCGGAGCTGCCCGCCGCCGTCCGCGAGCGGCTGCTCGCCTTCCTCCCCGAGGAGGCGCCGCGCCGCGATCCCGTCGAGCGGGCGCTCGAGCCGCCGCCGCTGCGGCGCGCGTCGACGCTGGCCGGCGACGTCGACGAGCGGCTCATTTTCCGCTTCCTGCGCGAGGCTCCCTACTTCCCCGGCGCCCGCGACCTCGGCGTGGCGACGTCCGCCGTCGTCCCCTGGCCCCATCAGCTCCGCGCCGTTCGCCGCGCCGTGGCTCGCTTCCCTGAGAGCCTCCTCTTCGCCGACGAGGTGGGCCTCGGCAAGACGATCGAGGCGGGCCTGGCGCTGCGGCAGCTCGTCGTCTCGGGACGGGTGCGCCGCGCCCTGATCCTGGTGCCGCGCAACGTGCTGCGGCAGTGGCAGGAGGAGCTCCACGAGAAGGCGGCGCTCCACGTACCGCGCTTCGCCGACGGCCGGCTCTACGGCGTCGACGGCCGCGTCGTCCCCATCAGGAAGAAGCAGAAGAGCCCGTGGGACGCGGTCCCCATCCTGCTCGCTTCGAGCCACCTGGCGCGCCGGCGCGAGCACCGCGCCGAGCTGCTGCGCGCGTCGCCCTGGGACCTGGTGATCGTCGACGAGGCCCACCACGCGCGCCGCCGCGACGCCGGCGCCGAGGGCCACCGTCCCAACCGGCTTCTGGAGCTCCTGGGCGGACGCGGCGGGCGTCCCGGTCTGCGACACCGCACGCGCTGTCTCTACCTGCTGACGGCGACGCCGATGCAGGTCCATCCGGTGGAGGTCTGGGACCTGCTCAAGCTGCTCGGCCTGGGGGGACGCTGGGGAGCCTCGGAGGACGGCTTTCTGCGCTACTTCGAGGAGCTCCGCCGTCCCTTCGAGCGCCGCGACTGGGGATTCCTCGCCGCCATGCTGGCCGACCACCTCGAGTCCGGCGGCGCCATCGACCCGGCCTTCCGTTGCGCCGCGTCCGCGCGCCTCGGCGACGACGTCTGGGCGCGGCTCGAGACTCTTCCGACGGCCGGCGCCTCCGCGGTCGCCGGGCTCGGCGCGGCGGCGCGCGAGGTCGTCGACGCCCTCCTGCGTCGCCATACGCCGCTCGCCTCCTACGTCGAACGCAGCACCCGCCGCCTGCTGCGGCGCTACCGCATGCAGGGGCTGCTGCGCGACGCGGTGCCCGAGCGCCGGCCGGAGAACGTCTGGATCCCCATGACCGACGCCGAGCGCGAGCTCTACGAACGCATCGAGACCTACCTCGCCGACTACTACCGGCGCTACGAGGCCGAGCGCCGCGGCCTGGGCTTCGTGATGACGGTCTACCGGCGGCGGCTGACCAGCTCGTTCTATGCCGTGCGCCGCAGCCTGGAGCGTCGCCGCGCCTTCCTGCGCGGCGAGGACGACGACGCAGGGCTCACGGCGGACGACCTCGACGTGGCCGAGACGGAGCCGTCCGGCTCCGAGGCCGCCGGTGAGCATGCGGCCAGTGAGGAGGCTTATCTCGACGACTTCCTGCGCGACCTCGGCGCCCTCGGCCGCGACTCCAAGGTCGAGCGTCTGCTCGCCGACCTCGAGGCGCTCCTCGCCGAGCGCGACACGGCCCTCGTCTTCACCCAGTACACCGACACTATGGACTGCTTGCGCGACGAGCTGCGCCCGGTCTACGGCGCTCGGGTGGCCTGCTACTCGGGCCGCGGCGGCGAGCGCTGGGACGGCGAGGCGTGGACGCCGTGCCGCAAGGAGGAGATCAAGGAGGCGTTCCGCCGCGGCGACGTGCGCCTGCTGCTGTGCAGCGACTCGGCGAGTGAGGGCCTGAACCTCCAGACCTGCGGCGTGCTGGTCAACTTCGACATGCCGTGGAACCCGATGCGGGTCGAGCAGCGCATCGGCCGCGTCGACCGCATCGGCCAGACGTTCCGCGAGGTGTGGATCCGCAACTACTTCTACGAAGGCACCGTCGAGGCCGAGATCTACCGCCGTCTCGCCGGTCGCATCCGCTGGTTCGAGGAGGTGCTGGGGCGTCTGCAGCCGATCCTCCACCGGGTCGGCGAGACGATCGAGCGCCTCGCCCTGCTGCCGGGCCCGCGCCGCGCCCGCCGGCTCGAGGAGGAAGTCGCCGCGCTGACGATGGAGATCGACCAGCCGCGCGCGCCGGACCTCGGCTTCGAGGACGACGCCGACCCCGAGCCGCCGCCGGAGCTGGAGACGCCGGTGACCCTGGGGGACGTCGAGGCCGCCGTCGTCGGCTCGCGGACGCTCGGCCCTTGCTTCACGGCGGACGAGGGCGTCGCCGGCGTCTACCGTCTGCGCCGGCAGGGCGAGGAGCGCGCGGTGACGTTCCAGCCCGCCGTCTTCGACCGCTACCCCGACTCGACGCAGCTCCTGACCTGGGGCCACCCGCTCTTCGACGAGCTGCTCGCCGCGGCCTCGCCCCTCGAGACGGCGGAACCGCGCGGCCTCGGCCTTTACAGCTCGGGCAACCCGTGGCCGCTCTCTGTCTTCATCCATCCGGGGGACGGCCGCGCCGTGGCCGTCGGTGACCTCGAAGCCCTTCGCGCCGTGGTCGAGCATCCCGCCCGCCAGTGGACCGGGAGCGACGAGGGACGCGCCGCCGCGCTCTTCTCGGAAGCGCGCCGGCGTCTCGTGGAGGACGACCGCAGGTCGCGCGAGCGTCGACGGCGGACGCAGGAGCGGGCGCTCGTCGAAGCGGCCCGCGGCGTCCTGCGTCGCGCCGCGCTGGTGGCGCTGGCCGCCGGCCAGCGTCCCGGCCTCTTCGAGGACGCCCCGAGCTTCGGCTTCGGCCCCGAAGCGGTGGCCGCCCTGCGTCGACGCGGCGCCCCGTTCGCCGCGCTGCTCGACCTGGTGGGCGACGCGGAGATCGCGATCGGTTCGGACGACCCGTACTTCCACGAGGTCCAGGGCCGTCCGCCCGAGCACCTCGAGCGCCGCTCGAAGGCCCTGGTGACCGAGGGCAAGGACGTCGTCGCGCGCCACGCGCTGCTCGTCGCGGCGT
>Ga0299906_10000048_pt1 | contig 115863 bp, 92 predicted proteins | sample RVTome_14_FD_200259 | JGI IMG/M metagenome (GOLD analysis project Ga0299906, IMG submission 200259) | Soil microbial communities from uranium-contaminated site in the Upper Colorado River Basin, Wyoming, United States - RVT145D125 (version 2) ...
CGCGCGGGGATCCCCGGCCCGCGGTCGGCGACCTCGAGGACGAGCGTCGAGGGGGCCTCGAAGCGCGCGGCGAGCCCGATCTCGCCGCCGCCGCCGTGCTTGAGCGCGTTGTCGACGAGGTTCCAGACCGCGCGCCGCAGCGCGTCGCGGTCGAGCGACCCGCTCGCGGGCAACCCTTCCGCGCGGGCCTCGAGGCGCGCGCCCGCGCGCTCGGCGTGGGCCGCGAGCTCCGCCGCGAGCTCGTCGAAGAAGCGCGCCACGTCGGTCTCCTCGCGCGAGAGCGGCGCGCCCTCGCCGCGCTCGAGGCGCGAGAAGTCGAGCACGTCGTCGACGAGCCGCCGCAGGCGGTCCGCCTCGCGCCGGATCGATGCGTAATAGCGCCCGGCGCGCTCCTCGCCGACGCGGCCCTCCGCGAGGTTCTCGGCCATGAGCAGGATCGAGGACAGCGGCGTGCGCAGGTCGTGCGACACGCCGGCGATGAACGCGGACTTGAGCTCGCCCAGGCGCCGCCCGCGCACGAGTGCGCGAGAGGTCAGCGCGCCGGCGAAGGCGCAGAACAGCCCCAGGAGCACCAGCGCGCCGCGCAGCGCGACCAGCCGCTGGCGCCGCGCGGAGAAGAAGCGCTCGGGCGCGCGGTGGCGCACCTCGAAGGCGAGCACGCCCCCGGCGAGCGCCTGCCGCGCGCGCACCGGCTCGCCGGGCGGCGCCCCCGCGCCGCCGAAGTCGAGCGCGAAGTCCGCGGGCAGCGCGAGGCGCGACGCGAGCGCGGCGCCGAGCTCGCGTGGGTCCGCGGCGCGCGCGTGCACGCGGCCCTCGGAGCGGCGGGCGAGCAACACGCGCTCCCCGAGCGCCCACGTCTCCCAGCGCTCGCGCGCCGGCGCGGGCAGCTCGCCCACCGCGCGCCCCAGCGCCAGCGCGCGGCGCCGCTCGAGGTCGCGCGCCAGCCACGTAGCATCCGCTTCGGCCGGGCCCAGGAGCGCGAGGCGCTCGCGCAGCCGGTCCACGGTCGCGCTCGCGAGGAAGCGCAGCTCGCCGTCGATCACCTGCGCGCGGTCCTCGCCCTCGGGCAGCGCGAGGTTCCCGCCGTCCCAGAGCTCGGCGAGCTCGCGTCCGAGCGCTGCGCGCTCGGAGGGCTCGAGCGCCGGCCCCAGCGCCAGGCCGCAGAGCAGGAGGTACGAGATCCCGGCGCGCGCCTCGCGGCCGTCGAGCTCGCGCCGCGCGTCCGCGAAGAGGCGCCGCGCCGCGGCGACGTCCTCGACCTCTACCGCGAGCTGGATGGCGCGCAGGAGCCCCTCGGGCCGGCGCGGCGCGTCGGGAACGCGCTCGAGCGCGTCGAGCACCGCGCGCAGCGCCGCGGCCGGGCCCGCTCCCCGGAGCTCGACCCGGCGCGCGTCGGAGAGCAGGAGGTCGAACGCCGATCCGGATTCACCGCCCTCGAGCCGCTCGACGCTCGGCCGCGGTCCGAGGCGCGCCCCGGCGTCCCAGGCGAACGCCTCGCCCGCGCTCGCGGCGGGCGGCTCGGGCGAACGCAGCAGCCGCTCCCACTCGCGCGCCGCCGAGTCCGCGACCTCGCCCGCGAGCCGCGCGAGCTCGATCTCGGCGGCTGCGTCGCCCTCGGACGAGAGCGACGCGGCCGCCGCGAGGAGCGCTAGCGCCGAGCCCAGGCCCGCGGCGAGGACCGAAGCCTCGCGCCAGCGCCGGGTCGCGATCGGGGCTCCCGCTGTTCCCGGAAACGGGGCCACGGGGCGAGCCTAGCCGCCCCTTCCGACCCCGTGTCACCCCGATGTCAACGGGTCGACGCTCGCGCGCTACCCCTCGAGGCAAGCGTGGATCGCCTTCTCGAGGATCGCTTCCTTGCCGCTGCCGACGATCACCATGCGCACCACGCCCTCGCGGTCGATCACCGCCACGGTCGGGATGCCGGCGACGTGGTAGCCCTCGAAGTCCGCCTTCTCGGCGACGACGAAGGGGTAGTGCACCTGGCCGATCTCGCGGAACTCGGCGAGGTGCTCGAGGAACGTGTCCGGGGTCATGTCGCGCACCGACTCGCCCGAGGTCATCTCGGGGCCCTCGATCATGAAGCCGTTGTCGTAGAAGCGCGTGACGCCGACGACCTTCACGCCCTTGGGCTCGAGCTCCTTCGCGAGCTCGTTGAGCCCGGGCATCACGGCGCGGCACGGCCCGCACCAGGTCGCCCAGAAGTCGATCACCACCACGTTGCCCTTCAGCTCCGAGAGCGGCTTGGCGTCCGCGCCGATCCAGGTCGAAGCGTCGATGTCGGGGGCCGTCTGGCCGATCAGCGCCAGGCGCTGCTCCAGGTCGCCGCGCGTCCGCGAGCGCGGATCGCGGGGCTCGAGGCCCTCGGGAATCGTGGTCAGCGCGCCCGCGTACACCTCGCGCGCCTTCTGCGTGTCGCCGTGCAGCGCGTGGACGTCGCCGATGCAGACCGCGAGTGCGCCGCGCTCGTCCTCGGGGGTCGTGTCCGCGAGGTGTCCGAGCTTCGCGAGCGCCGCGTCGAGGTCGAGCCCCATGTACGCCGCGGGCAGGATGTAGCGCCGCGCCGAGCCCGCCGAACGCGAGTCGGGGAGCTTCTTGCAGAGCAGCTCGAGCGCCGCGGTGGCGCGCTCGGGCGAGGTCTCCATCAGCGACGTGCCGACCGACATCAGGCCTTCCTCGAAGGCGTCGGCGTGCGCGCTGACGTCCCACGCGTTCCAGTCCGTCTTCAGGAACGCCGCCTGGAACGCCGCCTGGACGGGCTCGACTCGCGAGTTCGCTGCTTGCCGTGCCTGCGCGAACGCTTCGCGCGCCGCCGCGTCCTCCTGGCCCGCAGCCTGGAACACCTCGTAGGCCGCCTGCTGCGTCTTGCTGGCTTCCTCGCGCACGGTCACGAGGTCCCCGTACAGCTCGATCGCCTTGTCGATCGCTTCGTCTCCGAGCGGCAGCACGAGACAGAGAGCGAGCCCCAGAGTTGCTTTCATGTTCCTCTCCTTAGGGATGGATTCGGGCGCCAGCCTACTCTCCGAGCGGGCCCGCGGGGTCACTCTTCCCAGAAACGCGTGAGGCGCGAGAGCGCGTCGCGCGCCTCGTCCTTGTCCTGCTGCCAGCGGTACGCCTGGTACAGGTCGGCGATCGCGCGCGCCTCCTCGGGGTCCTGGAGCTCGGCGTTGGCGAGCGCCTCGAAGACCGCACGCCACCAGCGCTGGCCCGAGATGCGCACCTCGCCCGCGGCCGCGAGCGCGTTCACCGCGAGGCCGACGCGGACCTCGGGATCGGTCTCGATCTCCAGCGCGTCGAGCAAGCGCTCGAGGACCGCGCGCGAGCGCAGCTTCCACGTACCCTTGGCGGCCGCTAGGCGCACCCGCCGATCCGGATCGTCGAGACGCTCGAGCCACTCGAGCGGAGTGTGCGGCGCGAGCGTGCGCAGCATGCGCCGGTGGGCGTCGGCCAGCTGGTCGTCGAAGTCGAAGCGCGCGCGCCATAGCTCCCAGTCGATCCGGCCCGTCTCGCGGTAGAGGTCGAAGACGACCGCCCAGCCGACGAAGTGCACCATCACGTTGTCCTTGACGCTGGTGCGGTCCGAGGCGCGGATGCGGAGCAGGCGCGCGAGCTCCAGCTCGTCGAGCGCTTCCTCGCGCAGCTCGCGCAGCGGCCAGCAGGCGAGGCCGTCGACGACCCAGACGGCGTCGATCGCGATGCCGTCGCCGACGAGCGAGGCCAGACCTTCCTCGAACCACAGGGGCAGCCGCACCTTGTCCTCCGCGAGCCGCGCGTGCACGAGCTCGTGCACGGCGGTGCCGACGTCGGGCTGGCCGATGAAGACGCCGGTCGGCGAGAGCGGACCGGCGATGCCGCGCGCGTGGTAGGCCTGGATGCGCGCGGGACCGATCCCCGGCACGTCGCGGTAGCCGATCGACGCCTCGGCCTCGGCGAGGGGGTCGGCGCGGCCCTCGCGCTCGTGCCAGGCGTGGACCCGGACCTTCGAGCGGAACGGGCCGAACAGCTCCTCGACGGCGGCGAACGCGGGCGTGAAGGCGGCCTGGAAGGTGCTCTCGTCGACCTCGCTGTCGCGCTGGCGGTAGAGCGTCCAGGCGCCGTACTCGTGCACGGCCTGCCAGCTCGAGCAGGCGCTGGCGGCGCCGAGCCCGAGGGCGAGGGCGAGGGCGAGGAGCGGAGCGAGGGGCCGGATCGGGGGTCGCACGGGAGGAGAGCGTCGGCGCCGCGGGCCCCTGCGTCGGGGGCCCCAGAGGGGTATCCTAGTCCGCGCGCTCCGGATTCTCCGAGCGTTCCAGCGGTTCCACGAATCCGAGACGGACTTCCGCCCCGATCCAGCGATCCATGGCCAGTTTCCGCGCCGAGCTCGACACGGACAGCAACATCGTCCTCGTGATGGTCACCGAGGACGACGGCAGCGAGCACGACTACCAGTTCGACTTCGACCCCCGCTCCGGCCGCTACGAGTTCTCCGAGCGCGACCTGCTCGAGCGGGACTTCGGCGAGGACTGGGTGGGCGAGATGGAACAGGAGATCGAGCGCTTGATCGCGGAAGCGATCGGGAAGTGACGCGCCGCGTCTTCGTCCTCGTCCTCGACTCGCTCGGCGTCGGCGCGCTGCCCGACGCCGAGCGCTTCGGGGACGGCGGGACGCACACGCTCGACCACATCGTGCAGGCGACCGGCGGCCTCGCCGTCCCGCGCCTCGTCGAGCTCGGGCTGGGCCACGTCGAGGGCGTGCGCGAGCTCCCGCGAGTCGCGGCTCCCGAGGGAGCCTTCGGCCGCATGGCCGAGACGTCGCCCGGCAAAGACACCCCGACGGGCCACTGGGAGATGATGGGCTGTCCGCTCGACGAGGCCTTCCCCGTGTTTCCCGACGGCTTTCCGGCGCCGATCCTCGACGCCTTCGTCGCGCGCGCGGGCCTCCCGGGCGTGCTCTGCAACGCGGCCGCCTCGGGCACCGAGGTGATCGAGCGGCTCGGAGCCGAGCACCTCGCGACCGGCAAGCCGATCGTCTACACCAGCGCCGACAGCGTGTTCCAGGTGGCCGCGCACGAGGAGCGCTTCGGGCTCCAGCGCCTCTACGACGCCTGCGCCGTCGCGCGCGAGATCCTCGAACCGGTCGGCCCCTGGGGAGTCGGGCGCGTGATCGCGCGGCCCTTCGTCGGCGAGCCGGGCTCGTTCCGGCGCACGTACAACCGCCGCGACTACTCGCTCGAGCCGCCGCGGCCGACCGCGCTCGACCGCCTGACGGCCAGCGGGGTCGAGGTGGTCGGCGTCGGCAAGATCGCGGACATCTTCGCGGGCCGTGGCATCTCGCGCTCGGTGCACGCCGAGGGCAACCGCGACACGATGCGGCTCACGACGGCCCTCGCCAGCGAGCTCGACGCCGGTTTCGTGTTCGCCAACCTGGTCGACTTCGACATGCTGTACGGGCACCGGCGCGACCCGTTCGGCTACCGCGCGGCGCTCGAGGCGTTCGACGCCGACCTGCGCGGCCTCGAGCGCGAGCTGCGCGCGGAGGACCTCGTCCTCATGACCGCCGACCACGGCAACGACCCGACGTTCGCCGCCGGCACCGACCATACGCGCGAGTACGTCCCCGTGCTCGCGACCGGGCCGCGCGTACACGGCGGAGTCGACCTCGGCACGCGCCCGACGTTCGCCGACCTCGGCGCGACCGTCGAGGAGGCTTTCGGGCTCGCGCCGCCCCCGTTCGGTCGCTCGTTCCTGGCCGAGCTCGCGGGGTAGCGTGGAGAGCTCGACCGCCCTCGGCGCAAGAGGCCGAGGGAGGCGTCCGCTTCGTGGTCGAGCCCGTTCGCCGGACGTTGCACGCGTTACGCAAGGCTTCGGACGTCCCTGGGTCGCGGGGCGCCTCGCGTCCCTGCGCGAGGCGGGGGTCTGGCGCGTCCGCGGTCCGGAGCCGAAGCGCCGTGCGGACACGGGGACGGAGCCGGTCGACGCCGAGCTCCTCGACGCGCTGAAGCGCCTCGGCTACGCGGAGTGATCGGTCTCTCTGCGGTCCTTCCGCAGCCAGGGCCCGCGAGTCGGGAAGGTGATCGACCTCCGACACGGAACGCCTTGGCGGCCGTACCCTTGACTATTGGCGAGGATCCGACACTCCTGGCCTACCTCTTGCTCCGCCGCCGTGGAGCGCAGCGAAGCAGATCTCCACGGCGGCTCTCCCACCTTTCCCTTGCCGTGCTTCGAGAGGCCGCTGACCCGGACCATTCATGAGCCTTCACGCCAGACGCCGCACGTGCTCGACGACCCGTCGAGGTCGACCCGGCCGCAATCGGGCGCCTCGGTCGCCAAGCTGCAATCCGGCGGCATCTGCGACGCCTGGCGCAAGGCTCATGAGAAGTCCGGGCTAGCCGATGGACGCGCGCGAGGTGCTGCGCAAGAAGCGCGACGGAGGCACGCTCGAGGCGTCCGAGATCGAGGCCTTCCTCGGCGACTACTGCGCCGATCGCATTCCCGACTACCAGGCCTCGGCCCTGCTCATGGCCATCTTCGTGCACGGCATGGGCGAGGACGAGCTGTTCCACTGGACGCGCGCCATGCTCGAATCCGGCGCCGTGCTCGACCTCGCCGGCGTCGACGGCCCCAAGGGCGACAAGCACTCCACCGGTGGCGTCGGCGACAAGGTCTCGCTGCCGCTCGCACCCGCGCTCGCCGCGCTCGGCGTGCGCGTCCCGATGATCTCCGGCCGCGGGCTGGGGCACACGGCGGGCACGCTCGACAAGCTCGAGGCGATCCCAGGATTTCGCGTCGACCTCGCGACGGGCGAGATCCCGCGCCTGCTCGAGCGAACGGGGCTCGCCTTCGCGGCGCAGACGAGCGAGCTCGTCCCGGCCGACCGCAAGCTCTACGCGCTGCGCGACGCCACCGGGCTCGTCGAGTCGATCCCGCTGATCGCCAGCTCGATCCTCTCGAAGAAGCTGGCCGAGGACGTCGATGGGCTCGTGCTAGACGTCAAGTTCGGCAGCGGCGCGTTCCTGCGCGAGGCCGAGCGCGGCGCGCGCCTGGCCGAGACGATGCTCTCGCTCGCGCGGCGCTTCGACCTCGAGGCGCGGGCCGTGCAGAGCTCGATGGCACAGCCGCTCGGACGGGCCGTGGGCCACGCGCTCGAGGTGCGCGAGTCCCTCGACTGCCTGCGCGGCGAAGGGCCGGCGGACCTGCGCGCCCTCGTCGTGGCGCTCGGCGGAGAGCTGCTCGCGGCCCTGGGTCTGGCGGCCGACGCCGGCGACGGTGCCGAGCGCATCGCCGGGGCGCTCGACGACGGCAGCGCCCTCGAGCGCTTGAAGGCGGTCGTCGAGGCGCAGGACGGCGACCCGCGCGCACTCGAGGACGCCGGCGCGCTCGAACGCGCGCCCGGAGTCGAGATCGTCGCTGCCGGGCGCGCGGGCCACGTGAGCTTCGACGACTGCCGCGCGATCGGCCTCGCCGCTGCCGCGCTCGGCGGCGCGCGGCGCGCGCCCGGCGAGCCGCTCGACCACGCCGTGGGCGTCATCTGCCTGCGCAAGTGGGGCGACGAGGTGCGCGCGGGCGACCCGCTGGCCGAACTGCATCACCGGAACGGTCGCGGCCTGGCGCGCGCGCGGGAGCTTGCGGAGGCGGCGTTCCGGGTCGGCGAGCCGCGGGCGGCGCCGCCGCTCGTCGCCCGGCGGCTCGGCCGTTGAGGGCCGCTTTCCGCGGATCCCGCGCAACCGCGGGCGCTCCCGAACATCCCCCCGGGCGGGTGGTGGGGTGGCGGGTGGGAACTTGGCTGGTGCAGGGCTCCAAGGACTGGCGGCGCCGTGCGGGGCGGGCGCGGAGCCGCTACGCTACGCGCGCTTCCCGCTCCATGCTCGCCTCCATCCTTCGGGCGCTCGTCGGCCTCGCCTTCTTCTGCGCGATCGCCTGGGCGATGTCGGTGCACAAGCGGCGCGTCAACGTGCGCGTCATCGTCGGCGGGCTCGCGACCCAGATCGTCCTCGCCTTCCTCATCCTGCGCACCGGGTGGGGCCGCGCGGGGCTCGATGCGCTGTCCCGGGCGGCGGCCACCCTGCTCGGGTTCGGGGTCGACGGCGCGGCCTTCCTCTTCGGCCCGCTCGCGGGCTTCTTCCACGACCCGGGAGCGGGGGCGGATGGGGCGCCGCAGGAGATCGCGTGGTTCAGCGCCTACCCGTTCCACCTCACGGCCGCCGAGCAAAAGGACGTCGGCATCGTCTTCGGCCTGCGTGCGCTGCCTACGATCATCTACTTCTCGGCCGTGATGGCCATCCTCTACTACCTCGGCATCATGCAGCGGCTGATCTGGCTGCTCGCGAAGTTCATGTCATGGTCGATGCGCGTGTCGGGCGCGGAGTCGCTGGCGATGGCCGCCAACGTGTTCGTCGGGCAGACCGAGGCTCCGCTCGTCGTGCGGCCGTACATCGGGCGCTTCACGCAGTCCGAGCTGATGGCGCTGATGACCGGAGGGTTCGCGACGATCGCCGGCTCGGTGCTCGCCGTGTACATCGGCTTCCTGGGCGAGGCCTACGCGGGGCACCTCCTCGCGGCGAGCTTCATGTCGGCTCCAGCGGCGTTCGTCATCGCCAAGATCATGGTGCCCGAGACCGAGCAGCCGATGACCGGGAGCACGGTGCAGCTCGACCTCGAGCGCACGCACGTCAACGTCCTCGACGCCGCCGCCAGCGGGACGTCCGACGGCCTCAAGCTCTTTCTCAACGTCGTCGCGATGCTGATCGCGTTCGTGGCGATCGTCGCCCTGATCAACTTCGGGCTGGGCCACCTGAAGGTCACGGGCGAGCCGCTCTCCCTGCAGCGCATCTTCGGCTGGGTCTTCGCGCCCGTGGCTTGGATGATGGGCGTCGCCTGGGAGGACTGCCAGACTTTCGGCTCGCTGCTCGGCACGAAGATCGCCGTGAACGAGCTGGTCGCGTACGGCGACCTGGCCCAGATGCTGGACACCGGCGCCCTGAGCGAGCGCTCGCAGCGGATGGCTGCGTACGCGCTGTGCGGCTTCGCGAACTTCTCCTCGATCGGCATCCAGCTCGGCGGGATCGGTCCCCTGGCGCCGGAGCGCCGCCCCGACCTCTCGCGCCTCGCGCTGCGCGCGATGCTCGGCGGCGCGTTCGCGTCGTGGATGACCGCGACGATCGCGGGGATGTTCCTGTAGGGCGCATGTCACGCACCCCGGTCGAGCGCGGAGTCGGCGAGCTGGCGACGAGCCTGGTCGCGCGCGGGATCCGCGACTTCGACGCAGCGTTCGTGCTCGGCTCCGGCCTCGGGGAGCTCGCCGAGCGGCTCGAGGAGCGCGTCGACGTGGCCTTCGCCGAGCTCGAGGGCATGCCGCGGAGCGGTGTGCCCGGGCACGCCGGGCGCGTCGTCGTGGGCCGGCTTCGAGGGCTGCGCGTCCTGGCTCAGATGGGGCGCGTGCACCTCTACGAAGGGCACAGCGTGCACGAGGTCGCGCGCTCGGTGCGAGCGTACGCCGCCCTCGGCTGCAAGGTCGCGATCCTCACCAATGCGGCGGGCGGGCTGCGCGCGGAGTGGCCCGTTCCGAGCCTGATGCGGCTCGCCGACCACCTCAACTTGCAGGGCACGACGCCGCTCGCCCGCGAGGAGAGCGGCCGCGCGCGGATCTACGACCCGGAGCTGGGGGCGACCCTCGACGCGGCCGCGCGCGCGGCGCGGCTGGAGCTGCGGCGCGGCGTCTACGCGTCGCTCTGCGGTCCGAGCTACGAGACCCCGGCCGAGGTCGCCTACCTGCGATTCCTGGGGGCCGACGCGGTCGGCATGAGCACCGTGCCCGAGGCGCTCGCCGCGTACGCCAGCGGCATGCGCGTGGGCGCGGTCGCGTGCATCGCCAACCACGCCGCCGGGATCGCCCCTGGGCCGCTCTCGCACGAGGAGGTCCTCGCCGGCAGCCGCGCGATCCAGGCGGACTTCTGCCGGCTGCTCGAGGAGACGGCGGCACGGCTGTCGGGGCTGGGCCGCCAGCCTGGTGAACCGGTCCCCCGCGCCCGCTAGGATCTCGACCGTTCGGCTTCCCTGGCGCGGAAGCCTCCCTGCCGCGGCATCGAAGGGACCGCCGAGAACATGTTCACTCAAACCTGGCGCAAGCACTGGGGCCTCTCGGAGGATCCCTTCGCGTTCGAGGACGCGGACAAGGATCCCGTGCTGGAGCGCATCGAATCCGACGCGGTGCACTCCTCCTTCGAGCGCGTGCTCGGCAACTTCGAGAAGCCGGGCCCGGGGGTTGTCTTCGGCGAGAAGGGCAGCGGCAAGAGCGGCCTGCGCCTCGCCGTACGCTCGCGCGTCGACGAGCACAACTCGAGCTCCTCCGGCGAGCCGAAGGACGAGCCCGCCCGTTCCGTCCTCGCCGTCGAGTACGTCGACTTCGACCCGTTCCTCGAGAACCTGCGCCAGGTGCTGCGCCTTCCAGTCGGCAAGGAGAAGACAGCGGCCGAGCTCGCGCGGCGCTTCGAGGTGTCCGACCACCTCGACGCGATCCTCTCGCTGGCGCTGACCAAGCTCGTCGACGAGCTCGTCGACAAGAAGCGGCGCCCCAGGAAGCTCGTCGAGAAGCGCCGCGTCCAGCTCCTGGTCCTCACGGCGCTCTACTACCATTCCAAGCGCTTCACGGCCGGCGAGGCGCTCGACCGCATGCGCGCCGTCCTGCGCCACCGCAGCGGCCGGCGCGTCTGGCTCGGCCTCCTGCGCGGTGTCGCGACGGGTCTCGGCGCGGTGTGCCTGTGCCTGCCCTTCGTGCGCCCGATCCTCGAGCGCCAGCCCGCGCTCGAAGGCGTGCCGCTCGGCCCGTCGGCCCTCTGGTTCGGCGTCGGCGCGCTCGTGATCGCGGCGACCTGGACCGTCACGCTGGCGGGCGCCGCGGCTCTGCGGCGCAGCGCGGCGCGCGCGGCGAGGAACGTGCGCGTCCTGCCGCGCGACCCGGGACCGCTGGCATCCCTCCTGGCCACGCTGCGGCCCGAGCAGCGGCGCGAGCTCGTGCTGCCGATCGAGACCGAGGAGGCGACACGCTACGGGCTGCTGCAGGGCCTGCTCGACGCGGCCGAGTCCGTCGGCTACGGCAGCCTCTACGTCCTGCTCGACCGCGTGGACGAATCCACCCTGATCGGCGGCGACGACGAGTGGATCCGGGCCTTCGTCGGCAAGCTGCTCGACCACCGCATGCTGCAGTTCCCCGGGCTCGCGCTGAAGCTCTTCCTGCCGATCGAGCTCGGCAACGTCGTGCTGACCGCGACCTCGGAGGACCTCAAGCGCATGCGCCTCGACAAGTCCAACACCGTGCGCGAGCTGCGCTGGACGGGCCAGGAGCTGTACGAGATCGCCAACCGGCGCCTCTCCGCAACGACGGACGAGGGCGCGGTCGCCGACGAGCTGCGCGACCTCTTCAGCGAAGAGATCGACGAGAAGACCCTGCGCGAGGCGCTCGCCGAGCTCGGGACCCCGCGCTACGCGTTCGGGTTCCTCTCGTCGGTGTTCACCGAGTACGTCCGCAACCTGCCGAACGAGCTCGAGCCCGACGCGGCCGAGTGGCGCGTCCCGCGCTCGCACTTCGACGTGGTCCACGCGGGCTGGGCGGAGCGCGCGCGGGGGATGCGGCACGCGCTGAACTAGCCCAGAGCTGGCCCGGGGCTCGGTCCGCGCGCGAGCGAACGGGAGTCGAGCCGTTCCTGCCCACCCGAGCGCGGCTCCCCATCGAGATCGAGCGCCGGGAGCCGCAGCCGATCACCCACGACGTCGCGCTCTCGGTGGGGCACGTCCGAGCGCGCGAGGAGCCTGCGGTAGACAACGCGAGGAGCCGGCCTCGGGACCGGCTCCTCGCGACCCAAGCTGGGACTCTCTCTCGCGCCCGTCTCCGGTTTCGGCTAGCCGAGAGTGGGCAGCTCGCTGCCCTTCGTCTTTGCCGGCGTCTTCGCCGTCCTGGGATCGGTGACGCGCGACGGCAGCGGCCGCTGGCTCGCCGGGATCGGCTGGATCAGGAGGTCCGGGTCCGCCTTCCCGTAGCGCGCGGCGAGCGACTCGACCTCGCCGCCGGCGGCCACGGTCTGCGTCTGCAGCCGCGTCAGGTGGTTCTGGACGCGCTTGCGCTCGTTCAGCTGCTCGTCGATCTCCTCGACCCTCTCGGCCCAGTCGCGCTGCTTGTCCTTGAAGGCGATCTCGAGCTGCTCGCGCGCCGCGTCGGCGTAGGCCCCAAGGAGCCTGCGCTGCACGCGTTCGAGCGTGCTCGCGAAGAACGCGCCCTCGTACTCGTCCAGGGCGCGGCGGATGGCCTCGCGCGCGGGCGTGCCCAGGCGCGCCGCCTTGGTCTCGACCGGGATCCGCAGAGAGGGGCAGTCAGCCGGCCCGAGGACGCGGCGCTTCACGTGCGCTGCCGTGCGCAGGAGGATCCAGTCGACCAGGCGCTTCTTGACCGGCACCTGCTCGGCCCGCAGGGCGGGAGCGACGGGCTCGACGAAGGAGTTCGGGCTGACGCGCTCGAGCGACGCGCGGCCGGACTGCGAGAGGTCGATCTTCGCGGCCACGAGGTCGGCGGCAGTCTCGGCGGTGACGCGGATGCCCGCGCGTCCGGTCGTGACGCGCTCCTCGAGCTCGCCGCGCACGAGCTCGATCAGGTCCTGCTGGTGCTTGGTGAACAGGCCCGCCAGGTGCTCGTCGATCAGGCTCTGCAGGCTCGCCTCCGACTCGAACCAGCCCGCGACCGCGGCGTCGATCGCCGCCGTCGTCCGTTCGCCGAGCTTGCGCGCCGGCTCCTTCAGGCTCGCGATGGCCTTCTCGCGCAGCTCGTCGAAGGCCGGCTTCCACTCGATGCTCGACAGCTTGCGCGCCGCCTCGCGCCGGCCGTGCGCGTCCTGCTTCTCTCGCCCGAGCTCCTCGACGCTCGCCGTGAGCCGCTCGACCGCCTTGTGCCTGCACAGCTCGCCGAGCTCGCCGAGCAGCGTCGAAGCGCGGCGCAGGCTGTCGCCGAGGAACGCGACCAGGTAGTCGGTGCTGTTGATGTAGTCGGTCAAGTCCTGCAGGAAGGCGTCGAAGTTCGCCTGCCCGCGAGCCTCGTCGGCCGGCGGCTCGCCGTCCTCCGCGCTCCCGCGCGAGGCCGCCGTCAGGCGCCGGCTCGCCGCGCGCAGCACGTCGACCGGGTAGATGCGCAGGCGCCCTTCCTCCATCGCCCGCTTCAGGGCCGAGGACATCACCAGGCTCTCGAACGCCTCGATGATGCGCAGCGGGTCCTCTTGCTCGAGGCTGGGCGTCAGCTTCCCGTCGGCCGCGAGGTCGAGCTTGCTCGAGTCCAGGTTGACGACGAGGAAGATCCGGCTGAACAGCTCGAGCAGCTCGTTGAACTCCTCGAACACCTGCTCCAGGAACAGATTGTCGCTCTTGACCACGAAGATCGCGCAGGCCGCCGAGTTGCGGAACTCGCGCGTCATGCGGTCGTAGCCGAACTTCATCCGGCTGTAGAGGCCGGGCGTGTCGACCAGCACCGCGCCCGAGCGCGCCATGTTGCCCGCCGGGAGCTTGACGTCGATGCGCCGGATCGCCTTGGGGAAGTGGACCGGCGGGTCGAAGGGCTCGTCGTCCTCGGTCGACTCGCGCACGCGCTCGGCGAGCTCGGCGTGCGAGCGGCCGACGTGGAGACGCAGGGCCGCCGGGTCCGTGAAGACCACCGCATCGCCGTCGTAGCGCGAGACCGTGTACTGGCGCCTCTCCGAATGGGTGACGTAGACCATGCACGGGTAGGCCGGCAGGCTCGTCACCTCGCTCACGTAGGAGGCGGAGAGCGCGTTCATCAGGGTCGACTTGCCGCTCTTCAGGGGCCCGAAGATCAGCACGTACGCTTGCTGCTCGGCGACCTTGTCGACGAGCATCTCGAGCTGCTGGCCCAGGTCCTTCAGCTCGGCGAGGATCTCGCGACCGGGCAGCGTCTCCACGGAGCTGGCGAGGGATTCGGAGGTGCGCTTCAGGGGCACCAGCAGCGGTCGAACGACCTGCTCGAACTCCTCGCAGAACTGACTCAACTGGGTTCGCATGGGGCTTCCTTCGGTGGGGGCGAGGGGAAGGCCTCGCCGACGACCCACAGTATACGGACGGGCGCTGACGCAAGAACACTAGATGTAGTATCGATACCGGTTCCCCATCTCCGGTCCCGAATCGCTCCTCGAGCGCCGAGATCGCTCCTCGAGCGCCGAGAATGGTCGCGGTCGCGGGTTCGGGGCGACATCTTCCCCCTCGAGGGACCGCTTTCCCGGCCCGGGGACCGCACGCGCCGCCCAGCGTCGATCCGCTAGACTCGCGCGCGCAGCGCCTTCCGGCGCGCATCATGGACGGCGAACGTCTCAGAGTCCGCGAGATCGCGCGCAGGGCTGCCGCCCGCGCCCTGGCGAACGTCGGCGGCTCCTCGCCCCGTGCGGATTCGACCGGGCCGGCAGGCCCGCCCGCGCCCTCGCGAGCGGCGCTCGAGCTCGTGACGTGCGACGCCCTGCGCGCGCTGCGCGACGGCGGCGAGCTCTGCGTCGCTCCCGGCGCGCGCTGGACCCCGCTCGCGCGCGAGGAGGCCTGGCGGCGGAGCATCCGCGTGCGCACCACGACCGGTGCGAGGGCCGGCGCGAGCGCGGAGGGCGGCGCGCTGCGCGTCGCCGTCGGCGCCGACCACGGGGGCTTCGCGCTCAAAGAGCGCGTGGTCGCGTGGCTGCGCGAGCTCGGCCATCGCCCGCTGGACCTGGGCACGCACGACGAGAACGACTGCGACTACCCCGACTACGCGGGCGAGGTCGGCCGCGCGGTCGCCGCGGGGCGCGCGCACCTGGGGGTGTGCGTCGACGGGGCCGGGATCGGCTCGGCGATGGCGGCGAACAAGGTTCCCGGCGCGCTCGCGGCGAACTGCTTCGACGTCGCGAGCGCGCAGAGCGCCCGCGAGCACAACTTCGCGAACGTCCTCACCCTCGGTGGGCGCACGCTCGAGCCCGGCGCCGCGCGCGACATCCTGCGCGCCTTCCTCGCCACGCCCACCGGCGCCGAGCGCCACGCGCGCCGCGTGGCCAAGATCCGCGCCCTCGAGCCTCCCGCCCGGGCCGCCGGGCCCGACGCCGAGGTCGCCCGATGAATGCGGGGAGTGGGGCGAGCGGGGGGCCGGGATGCTTCGACCCGCGCGACGCGCAGGGACTCGAGGACCTCCTCGCGGAGATCGGGCGGCAGATCCTCGAGCACGGCGCCGGGGCGATCGGGACCGCCGGCCAGTGGGCCGGCGGCGGCGTGCGGGTCGAGCTCGACCCCGAGGGCGTACGCGCGATCGTGCGCGCCGGCGCCTGTCGGGTCGGCCTCTGCGGCCCCAACCCGACGCGCGTCGGCGACCTCGCGAGCGCGATCGACCACACGCTGCTCGCCGCGGACACGACCGCGGAGCGCATCGACGCCCTGTGCGACGAGGCGCTGCGCCACCGATTCGCCTCCGTCTGCGTCAACGGGACCTGGGTGCGCCGCTGCGCCGAGATCCTTGCCGGCTCGGAGGTGCTCGTGTGCGCCGTCGTGGGCTTCCCGCTGGGCGCGATGGCGCCCGAGGTGAAGGCCTACGAGGCACGCCGAGCGATCGAGGACGGCGCCTGCGAGGTCGACATGGTGCTCAACGTCGGAGCGCTGAAATCGGGCGACGACGCGTTCGTCCGGCGCGACATCGCCGGCGTCGCCGAGGTCTGCCACAAGCTCGGGGCGCGGCTCAAGGTGATCCTCGAGACGTGCCTGCTCGAGGACGCCGAGAAGGTGCGCGCCTGCGAGCTCGCCAAGGCCGCCGGCGCGGACTTCGTGAAGACCTCCACGGGCTTCTCGAAGGGCGGGGCCACGGCCGGCGACGTGGCGCTGATGCGCCGCGTCGTCGGGCCGGTGCTGGGCGTCAAGGCGTCGGGCGGCGTGCGCGACCAGAGCACCGCCCGCGCGATGCTCGCCGCGGGGGCGACGCGCATCGGGGCGTCGGCGTCCGTGGCGATCGTCGGGGGCGGGTGAACCGGATTGCAAATGACCCTGAAAGCACCCTTCCAGTGGATGTAGGATCAAAGGCGGCCTCGGTGTGCACCGATTGAGGGCGATCCCCACGAAAGACCCGAGATACATGGCCATTGGGTCACCGAAGCGCCCCCTTTGGCCCCTAGAGCAGCTTGCAGTCGAGGAGCTGCTTGGCGATCAGGAACTCGTCGGGCTCCCGGCGGTCGCTCGGGGAGACGAAATGCAGCCGTCCGGAGTCGATGCCGTCGGTCCCGACCGCGAGCTGGCAGACGCGCAGGACGTCGAGCACGCGGTCCTCGAGACGCCGGCCGGCGGGCTCCTGGAAGACGAAGTCCGCGTCGCCCCCCTCGACGGCGCCGCGGTCGACCTCGGGGCGCTCGCTGGGACCCACCATCCGGACGCGGGCCGGCCGTCGACCGTCGTGCCACACCGGCCGCGCGAGAAGTCCCCAGAGGCGCACTCCGTCGTGGGCCCGGATGCCGAACTCCACGACCTCGCGGCCGTTTCCGGAGAGGTCCGGCCGCGGCACGATCATCAGCGACTGCCGCACCGTCTCCATCTCGCGGAGCCGGGTGCGCCAGTACGTGGGCTCCAGCAAGAGTGGATGAACGGCCCGAGCACGCATACCTTCCGCCCCCTAGCCCGAGGAGGCCGGGGCAGCGAACGCGGATTCGGCGGGTTTTCTTGCGCGAACCGGGCCCGAGGCGCCCGGGCGAACCCGGTTCCAGGTGCTCGTGCCCGGGGCCTACCGCCTCGCGATCGGTGACCCTCCCCGTGCCACGGGCCCGCGCGAGCGACGGCACAGATTGGGTAAGCCAACCGTAATCCGTTGCCAGGAAAGAGCTAGGGTCAATTGTCTTGCCCGGCATCGCGGCACGTCCTCTATGATGCCGCCGACGGGGCACGAAAGGGCCGCCAGCTTGCCCGAGACGCGGGGTCGAGTCGGCGCCCGAGGCCCCGGGACGAGACTTCCTGGCCACCGGGCGCGGAATGGCCTGCCGATGCATCGCCGTGCCTCCGGGGCTGCTCCCAGCTACCCCAAGTCTTTCGTGAAACGAGGAGAAAAGGGCATGCACCTGGCTCTTCCCAGGCTGTCCGCGGGGGTCCTCGCGGCGGCCGCGCTCGCGTGGGCGTCGCCGGAGCTGCTCGCCCGCGGCACCCGGGCGCACGCGAACGGGGCGCAAGAGGCGCCCGAGGGCGGCGCGCTCTTCGTCCGCGCCGCGAAGGTCATCGTCCGTCCCGGGGAGGTGCTCGCGGACGCCGGAATCATCGTCCAGGACGGGGTGATCGTCGCCGTCGGAGCGGGTCTCGAGAGACCCGCGGGCGCGCGCGAGATCGCCGGCGAGGTCGTCTGCGCCGGCTTCCTCGATCCGTGGTCGACGCTCGGCCTCGACCGCGGCGCCCTGCGCGACGAGCGCACGAGCCCGGCCAGCCCGACGGCGGATGCCCTCGACCTCTACGGCGACGACCACCTGCGGCTCGACGCCGCCCGCGCCGGCGTGACGAGCGCGCGCCTCCAGGCCGGCGAGAAGAGCTCGGTGGGCGGGCTCGGCGTCGTCGTGCGCAACGCGCCCGACCTCGAGCGCGAGCGCGCGCTCGTGGTCGAGGACGCCGGCGTCGCCGCGTCGGTCGGCCTGAGCGTGGGACAGTCGCGCGGCCGGGGTCCGTCGGTCAAGGACGTCTTCGACCGGGTCAAGGACGTCGAGAAGCTCGGCGACCTGATCGAGGCGGGCCGCAAGTACCACGAGGACTGGGTCGAGTACGGCTACGAGATCGCCGAGTGGGAGAAGGCGATCGCCGAGAAGGAAGCCGAGCTCGAGAAGGACTTCAAGAAGGCCCAGAAGGCGCGCGAGAAGGAAGTCGAGGACGCCAAGGAGAAGGGCAAGGAGCACAAGGAGAAGAAGTACAAGGAGGACAAGCGCCCCAAGAAGCCCAAGCTCGACGAGGACAAGGAGGTGATGGCGCGGGTCGCGCGCGGCGAGCTGCCGCTGCTCGTCGAGGTGCACCGGGCGGCCGAGATCCGCCACCTCCTCGAGCTGACCGCGCACTTCGATCAACTGCGCCTCGTGCTCTGCGGGGCGACCGAGGCCCTGCCCCTGGCCGAGGAGCTCGCCGAGCGCGACGTCGCGGTGATCGTCTGGCCGTCCCCCCTCGGCACCGACCGCGCCGACCACCTGCGCAAGCACGACCTCGCGCTCGCCGGGCGCCTCGCGGCCGCCGGCGTCGGGGTCCTGCTCGGGAGCGGCGGGGAGAGCGCCGCGACGCGCGATCTGCCGCTCCTCGCGGGGTTGGCGATCGGCCACGGCCTCGACCGCGAGGCCGCCTTCGCCGCCCTGACCGAGGGCGCCGCGCGCGCGCTCGACGTCGCCGATCGCCTCGGGACCCTCGAGCGCGGCAAGGACGCCGACCTGCTCGTCCTCGACGGCGAGCCGCTCGTCTCGACCACGCGCGTGCGCTACGCCGTCGTCGCCGGCGAGGTCGTCGTCACTCCGGACAACTGACCGCCCAACCACCCTGCCCGCAGGCCTCGAATGCTCGCCAACACGCTGCTCTTCGCCCTCGCCTCGACCGGAACCGACCCCGTCGCCCTTCCCTCCCCTGTCCGCGCCGAGGGCGAGCTCGCCATCCGGGCCGCCGTCGTCCACGTCGGGGACGGCAAGCGCATCGCGGACGGCACCGTCCTCGTCCGCGCGGGGCGCATCGCCGCCGTCGGCGCCGGGATCGCCGTCCCGGACGGCGCCGCCGTCATCGAACACGACGGACACCTCAGCGCGGGCCTGATCGCGATGCGCGACTACTCGGGGAGCGCGGGCGAGGGCGCCGACTCGACCCGCCCGGTGCTGCCTGCCGCCGAGCTCGCGTACGCCTACGACCCCGAGCACCCCGACTTCGAGCGCCTCGCGCGCGCCGGGATCACCTCCGTCGTGATCGCGCCGCCGTTCTCCGCGCCCCCGGTCCAGATGCCGGAGCTGCCCGAGGGCTTCTTCTTCCCCGGCTTCTCCTTCGAGACGCCGTCCGCCCCGCTCGTCGGGGGATCGACGGCGCTCGTCAAGGTCGGCAGCGGTCGTCTCGTCCAGCGCAGGGCCCAGCTGCACCTCTCGTTCTCCGAGAGCGCCCTGGGGCAGGACGCCGCGCCCACGAGCTACCCCGGCGCGCTCGCGCTGCTCGACGAGCTCTTCGCGAATCCCTCGGGGGCGCTCGCCGACGCGAAGTCCGGCCGGCTCGCGGTCGTGCTCTACGCCGGGAGCAACCAGGAGGTCCAGCGCGCGGTCGCCTTCGCCCAGCGCCACGGCCTGAAGGGCGCGATCGCGGGCGCGCCGCGGGCGGGCGAGCTCGCAAAGGCGATCCAGGCGGCCGGGCTTGGCGTGATCTGCGCGCCCTTCTCGCCCGGCATCGAGACGCGCGCGCTGCGCGCCGTGGCCGAGCTCGCCGAGGCGGGCGTGCCCTTCGGCTTCGCGCTCGACGCGCCGGAGCGCGACCCCGAGAGCCTGCGCCTGGGCGCGGCGGCGTGCGTCCGCGAGGGCCTGGACCCGGACGTGGCCTGGGCCGCCCTCACGAGCAGCGCCGCGAGCCTCCTCGGCGCCGCGGCCGAGATCGGCAGCGTCGCGGCCGGCCGCCAGGCCGACCTCGTCCTCTGGAGCGGTCCCCCGCTCGACCTCGGCAGCACGCCCGTCGCGGTCTACGTCGATGGCCAGAAGATCCACGGAGGTGCACAGTGATCGTCCTCGCGTTGCTCGCGCTCGCGGCGCCGGCCCAGCGCGGCGCGGACCTCGTCGTCCACGCGGACCGCCTCTACGCCGCGCCCGGCACCGTGATCGAGGACGGCGTGGTCGCCCTCGCCGGCGAGAAGATCGCCACGATCGCGCGCGGCGCTCCCGATTCGGGAGGGTCCGACGTCATCCACGTCGCCGCGATCACCGCCGGCATGATCGACGCCAGCGGGCGCGTCACCCCCGGTCAGCTCGCGGTCGAGCAATCGCGCGAGGTGACGCCGAACGTGGCGGTCGCGGTCGGGCTCGACGTGTACGACGTCGGCTGGGCGCGGCATCTCGAGAGCGGCGTGACGACGGTGTTCGTGGCGCCCGACAGCTACAACGTGATCGGCGGCTTCGGGATCGTGCTCAAGACGGGCGGTCCCGAGTCGATCGAGGCGCGCACCCTGCGCGCCGACGCCGCGGTCTGCGGCGCGATCGGCGGCCGGCCGAGCTCGGGCAACAGTCCCGCGTCCGGCACGCCGCGCATGAAGTCGCGCCGCCCCACGACCCGCATGGGCGTCGAGTGGGAGTGGCGCAAGGCGTTCTACGACGCCGAGGCCTCCGAGCGCGTCCCCGAGCGGGCCTTCCCCGGCAGCGACGTGCTGCGCGCCGTCCTGCGCGGCGAGCACGCGCTCGTCGTCGAGGCCTGGACCACCCAGGACATCCGCACCGCGGTCTTCCTCAAGGAGGAGATGGAGCGCGAGGGCCTGGGCGACCTGCGCCTCGTGATCGACGCCGGCGCCGAGGCGTGGAAGGAGCCGCAGCTGCTCGTGCGCACCGGGACGCCCGTCGTCCTGCCGCCCTTCGGCGACGGCCGCGTCGGTCCCGAGCGCGCCTTCCACGCCTGGAACACGGCCAAGCTCCTGCGCGACGCGGGCCTCGACGTGGCGCTCTCGAGCCACGGCGCGGAGTCACCGGCGACCACGCTCGGCATGCAGGCCGGCTACGCCATGCGCGGCGGCCTCTCCTTCGACGAGGCCCTCGCGGCGGTGACGACGACCCCGGCCAGGCTGCTCGGCGTCGCGGATCGCGTCGGCACCGTCGAGGCCGGCAAGGACGCCGACCTCGTCCTCTGGAGCGGCACGCCGTTCGAACCCTCTTCCCGCGTCCTCGGAGTCGTCCTCGACGGCGAGCTCGTCGTCGACGAGCTCCCTGACTGACCCGCCCGCGCCCCTACGCGACCTCCTCCATACTCCCTCGACCCGACCCTTCGAGAGCTTCCGATGAGCATCCAACGGACTGCCGCCTTCCCCCTCCTCGCAGGCCTCGCCCTGTTCTCCTCGGCCGCCGCCGCGGAGAAGTACGCCGTCAAGGCCGGCACGATCGTCACGCGCGCCGGAGACGACGTCACGAACGGGGTGATCGTGATCGAGGGCGGCAAGATCACCGCCATCGGCTCCGCGGACGATGTGCAGATCCCCTGGGATGCCGAGGTGCTCGACGTCCCCGACCTCGTCGCTTTCCCCGGCTTCGTCGAGGCGCACTCGAACCGCGGGATGGATCGGGCGAACGAGAACATCGACGTCGCGGCGTTCCTCGACATCCGCGACTCGATCGACCCGGTGAACTTCTACTTCGAGGACTCGCTGCGCTGGGGCGTGACGACGATCAACGTGCAGCAGGGCAACAACTGCGTCATCGGCGGCCAGGGGATGGTCGTCCGGCCCGTCGCCATGACGGTCGAGGAGATGCTCGTCAAGCCCGGCGCGGGCGTGAAGATGTCGGCGTCGCCCAAGTCGGGCAATTCGCGCGCCACCCAGGCCCAGGCGCTGCGGCGCGCCTTCAGCGACCTGCGCGCCTACCTCGAGGACCTGGTCGAGGAGAAGCGTCAGGGGTTCGACTACGCGCGCCGCGAGGCGCTCTACCAGGGCCGCGACCTCGAGGGCGAGCGCGCCAAGGGCCGCGCGATGGGCGGCGGCGCGTGGAAGGTCGAGGGCCTCGAGCTCGTCCCGCGCGGCGAGATCGACGAGAAGCAGGAGCCCCTGCTCGACATCGTCGAGGGCCGCGTTCCGGTCTTCTTCTACTGCGAGGCGCCGATGGACGTGCGCATCGCGGTCGAGGTCGCGCGCGACAACGGCTTCCTGGCGAACACCGTCCTCGTCCTCGGCGCGAGCTGCTGGAAGGCCGCCGACGAGGTCGCCGCGGCGGGCCGCCCCGTCGTGCTCGACTCGAACCTCGTGCACCGCGAGCGCGATCCCGTCACGGGCGAGGAGCAGGAGACGTTCGTCCCGGGCGTGTTCCAGGGCAAGGGCGTGAAGTTCGCGCTGCAATCGGCCAACCAGTCGAGCGAGTCGCTCTGGTTCCAGGCCGCGATGTGCGTCGGGTACGGGATGAGCCGCGAGGACGCGCTCGCGGCGGTCACGACCAGCGCCGCCGAGATCCTCGGCCTCGGAGACCGCGTGGGCAGCCTCGAGGTCGGCCACGACGGCGACGTGGTGCTCTTCTCCGGGGATCCGCTGAGCGTCACCTCGTTCGTCGAGTACGTCGTGCTGGGCGGCGACCTCGTGTACGAGCGCGCCAAGGACGTGCGCGCCAAGCACCTGCTCGAGGGCCTCGAGCCGCCGAACACGGCGCCGGCGAGCGCCGAGGGCGAAGCTGCAGGCGAGGCGGGCGAGGAGGGCGCCGAGAAGAAGGACGAAGAGGACGACACGGAAGGGGACCAGCGATGAGCGTCTCTCCGTGGCTGCTCGCCTCGGCCCTCGCGGTGGTCGTGCTGGCGCCCGCGCGCTCCACCGACGTCGTCGCGATCCAGGCGGGGACGATCCACCAGGTGCGCGGCGACGCCGTGATCGAGGGCGGCGGCACGATCCTGATCCGCGACGGGAAGATCGCGGCCGTCGGCAAGGACGTGGAGATCCCGCCCGGCGCGCGCGTCGTCGACTACGGTCCGGCGGCCGTCGTGGTCCCCGGGCTGGTCGCGGCCGACTCGAGCTACGGGCGCGGCCCGGCGTCGGACCGCACAGTCGAGCCGGGCCTCTCGGCGGTCGACAACTTCGACCCGTACACGCCGTTCTACGCGGCGCTCGAGGGCGGCGTGACCTCGGTCTACGTCGCCCCCGCGCGCGGCCGTCTGATCGCCGGGCGCGGCGCCGTGGTCAAGGCCGCCGGCGCGGGCTCGCAGCGCGTCGTCTCGGCGAGCGCCGTGCTGCACGGCTCGATCGCCGCCGACGCGCGCAACACGCCCGGCTACTGGGAGCCGCCGGTTCCGGCGACCGTGGACGTCGGCCTGGGCGAGGAGCTGAAGCAGCTCCCGCGCACGACGATGGGGGCGCTCGTCGCCCTCGAGGAGCTGCTCGCCCTGGCGCGCGGCGGCCGCGGCGAGGAGCTCTACGGACCGCACACCGGGCCGGAGCTGAAGGAAGCGCTCGACGCGAAGCTCGCGTGGCGCATGGGCGCGAACACGGCGACGGAGATCCGCGCGCTGCTCGACTTCTTCGGCCAGAGCGGGCTGCCGCTCGTGATCGACGGCGCCAGCGAGGCGGCGGACCAGGCGGCCGCGATCGCGCGCGCCGGCGCCTCGGTCATCGTCGAGTCGCCGCTGCTCGCCAACCGCAGCGGGCGCGACTTCGGCAAGGACGAGGACGACGCGCCGCCGCGCTTCGGCGTGGCCGCCGCGCTGGCCGAGGCCGGCGTGCGCTTCGCCATCGCCACGCCGAGCGACGCGTCCCCCGGCGACCTGCGCCTCGCCGCGGTGCTCGCGAGCCGGGGCGGGCTCGACCCGGCGGCCGGCCTGCGCGCGATCACGCTCTCGGCCGCAGAGATCCTGGGCGTCGCCCAGCGCGTCGGGCACATCTCGCGCGGTGCGGACGCGGACCTCGCCGTGCTGAACGGCGCTCCGCTCGACGCCGCGACGGGGGTGATCGCCACTTGGGTCGACGGCGAGGTCGCCTGGAAGGCGCGCGAGGAAGCGGCGACCGTCATCGAGGTCGCGGAGCTGCACATGGGAGACGGGCACGTCCTCGCGCCGGGCCAGCTCCTCATGCAGGACGGCCGGATCGCCGAGGTCGGAGCGAAGGTGTCGCACCCGCCGGGCGCGACGGTGGTGCGCGGCCACGCCGCGATGCCCGGGATGATCGACGCGTACGGCCATCTGGGGCTCGAGGGCTCGCGCAAGGGCGTGTCGACGCGCTTCTCCCTCTCGCTCATCGTCGAGCCGGGGGACGCCACCGATCGACGCGTCGCGAAGGCCGGCGTCACGACGGTGGTGCTCGGGTCCCCGGGGTCGCCCGGAAAGGGCTCGCAGACGATGGCCTACAAGCCCGCCGGCGACGACTTCGAGACGATGGTCGTGGGCGATCCCAACGCGCTGCGCATGCAGTGGGAGGAGGAGATCCGCGCGGCGTCGGGCGAGAACGTGCGCGAGGCCCTGGCGAAGGCCAAGGAGTACAAGGAGAAGTGGGAGCAGTACGAGAAGGAGATCGCCGCTTGGACTCCTCCGCCGCCCGAGGAGGTCGAGGAGGGGAAGGAGGAGAAGGAGAAGGAAGCGGACGAGAAGGCGGAGGGCGAGCCGGAGAAGAAGGACACCGCCGAGGAAGGCGAGAAGAAGGACGAGGACGAGAAGAAGAAGGACAAGAAGAAGAAGGACGAGCCCGCGCGAGCGGTCACGGGCGTCTGGAAGAGCGAGGGGGTGCACCTCGCTCTCCAGGACGTGGCGGGCGAGCTCGAGGGACGCCTGCGCGCGAGCGTTCTCGGCGGTGACCTGATCGAGGTCGAGGGCTCGCGCGCGGAGAAGGACGTGCGCCTTTCCGGCCGCGGCGGCGCGGGGCTCGTGGAACTCGAGCTCGCGCTCGCTGACGGCAAGCTGGCGGGCAAGGCGCGCGTCGCCGGCGCCGAGCACGAGCTCGCGCTCGAGCAGACCTCGGAGGAGTACCCGGTCGCCAAGCGCACCGAGCGGCGCCGGCCCGAGAGCGAGAAGGAGCCCAAGGGCAAGCCGAAGAGCCCGGGCATCAATCCCGACCTGGAGCCGCTGCGCCAGGCGATGCTGGGCAAGGTCGCGGTCGTCGTCGGCGTCGACCGCGACGACGAGATCCTGGCCTGCGTCGCCGCCTTCGAGGCCTACGGCATCAAGCCCGTGCTGTTCGGCGCCGGGAAGGCGGCCGAGGTCGCCGAGAAGCTGCGCGGGCGCGTGGCGGGCGTCCTGCCGACGCACCTCGTGACGACGCGCGACCCCGAGACGAACCGCGAGCGCAACGCCTACGCCGAGCTTCAGGCGGCCGGGATCCCGGTCGCGTTCCACAGCGGGGCCGAGGAGGGCGCGGTCGACTTGCCTTTGATGGCCGCCTACGCCGTCGCCCACGGGCTTTCGCCCGCGGGCGCCGTGCGCGCGCTCACCGCGGACGCCGCGGACATGCTCTCGATCGCGGGCCGCGTCGGACGGCTCCAGCCGGGGCTCGACGCCGACGTCCTGCTGCTCGACGGCAGCCCGTTCGATCTCTCGAGCGCCGTCGTTCGCGTTTGGGTGGCCGGCAAGGAGATCCGTTGAGCGGCGCGCGAGCGCCGTCCCGATCATGATCCAGCACAAGACGTTCCTCTTCGCCGCCGGCCTGCTCCTCAGCGCGCTCGCCGGTGCATCTGGGAGATCCGATTCGGCGCCGCTCGCGATCCACGCCAGGAAGGTCCTGACGTGCGCGCCCGAGGCGGGCGTGATCGACAACGCCATCGTGCTCGTCAAGGACGGGAAGATCGAGCGCGTCGGCGCGGCCCGCGGGATCGACGTGCCCGAGGGCTACGAGCACCTCGATCTCGCCGACCTGTGGCTCGCGCCCGGCCTGATCGATCTGCACAACCACACCGCCGGCGGCATCCGCGACCTGAACGACATGGTCTACCTGACCAATCCCGGGCTGCGCGCCTCGGCGTCGATCACGCCGAACAACGAGCTGCAGCAGCGCGCGGTTGCCGGCGGCGTCACGACCGTGCTGCTCATCCCCGGCTCCGGGACGAACATGGGCGGGCAGGGGATCCTCCTGAAGACCGCCGGTGGCGGGTTCGAGGACCTCCGCGTGCGCGACCCGGGCTCGCTCAAGCTGGCCCAGGCGGGCAACCCCGAGCGCTGGCTGATCGGGCCCGGGCGCTCGTTCATGAACTACAACACGCGCAACACCTTCCAGCGCGGTCTGGCGTACGCGAGGCGCCGCGCGGCGGGCGAGAAGGTCGAGCGCGACATCCAGTTCGACGTCTTCCCCGACCTGCTCTCGAAGAAGACGCAGGTGTCGACGCACACGCAGATCTACCAGGTCGTCTTGACGACGATCACGATGGTGCGCCGCGAGCTGGGCCTCGACGTCTTCATCGACCACGGGACGTTCGACGGCTACCTGGCGTCGCCCGAGGCCGAGAAGTCCGGCGTACCGGCGATCCTCGGACCACGCCAGGTGCAGGCCCCGCGCCCGCCGTTCATCGACACCGACGGCCGGATCAACGGCGTGGCCGCGGGCTATCAGGAGCGCGGCCACACGCGCATCGGCTTCAACACCGACGCCGTCGGCGGCTTCGGCATCGGCCAGGAGGAGCTGTCGCTGCAGGCGGCGGTCGGCTGCCGCTACGGGTTCGACAACTCGCGGATGGATGCGGTGCGCGGGGTCACGAGCGTGCCCGCCACGACCGCCGGGCTGGGCGAGACGGTCGGGACGATCGAGGCCGGCAAGGACGCCGACCTGATCGTCGTCACCGGCGATCCGCTCGATCCGCGCACCTCGGTCGAGATGGTGATGATCCGCGGCCGGCTGGTCTACGACACGAGGAAGGACGCGCGGCGCTGGTAGGCGCGCCGCGGCGGCGAGGGCAGTGAAGGAAAGCGAGGCGAGAGCGAGGCGAGCCGCGGGCGGGCCCTGGATCGGGCGCGCCGTGCTCGCCGTCGCGCTCGCCGGCGGCGCGCAGGCGGCGCTCCGCGCGCCGCGCGCGGACGAGCCGCGCGCCGGGGCGCCCGGGGCCGGTGCGCCCGGTATTCCTGGGGCTCCTGGGGGACCCGGGCTCGCCATCCGGGCGAGCAAGGCGCTCGTCGCGGAGCTCGATGGCCGCCAGGTGGTGGACGACGCCCTGCTCCTCGTCCGCGACGGTCGCATCGAGGCGGTCGACGCCGCCGCGACGCTCGCCGTGCCGGAGGGCTACGAGCTCTTCGACGCCCGCCCGCTCTGGCTCGCCCCCGGGATGATCGACCTGCACAGCCACCAGGGCGGCACGCGGGGCGACATCAACGACATGGTCTACCAGACCAACCCCGGCCTGCGCGTGAGCCCCGCGGTCGTCGCGGGCAACGAGCTCCTCGACACCGGCGTCGCCGCGGGGATCACGACGATCCTCTTCATCCCGGGATCGGGGACGAACCTGGGTGGGCAGGGGATCCTGATGAAGACCGCGTTCGAGACGTACGAGGAAGCGCTCGTCCGCTTCCCCGGGTCGCTCAAGATCGCGCAGGGCGACAACCCGACGCGCTGGGGCTACGGGATGGGTCGTCTCCTGATGAACCATCACCTGCGCTCGGTGCTGCGCCAGGGCCGCGCCTACGCCGAGCGCTGGAAGGCCGCCGACGAGGGGCGCGGCGCCAGGCCCGAGCGCGACCTGCGGCTCGACGTCTTCCGCGATCTCTTCGCGCGGACCACGCAGGTCTCGACGCACACGCAGTACTACCAGCTCGTGATGATGTCGATCCGCATGCTGGCGGTCGAGTTCGGGCTCGACGCGTACATCGATCACGGGTCCTTCGACAGCTACCTCAACGCCGGGCGCGCCGAAGCCGCGGGCGTGGCCGCGATCCTCGGGCCGCGCGAGGTCCTGTGGCCGCTCCCGCCGCGCTACGACACCGACGGCCAGGTCCACGGGACGGCCTGGGGCTTCCAGCAGCGCGGCCACTCGCGCATCGGATTCAACACCGACGCGGGCGTGATCCCGCAATGGTGGCTGCCCAACCAGGCCGCGATGGGCGTCCGCTACGGGATGGACGACACGAACATGGACGCCGTGCGCGGTGTGACGATCGTCCCGGCCGCCACGGCCGGTCTCGGCGACCGTCTCGGCAGCCTGGAGGCTGGCAAGGACGCCGACCTCGTGCTCGTCAGCGGCGACCCCAACGACCCGCGCAGCAGCGTCGAGCGCGTCTGGATCGGCGGGCGCATCGTGTACGACGCCGAGCGCGACGGGAGGCGGTGGTGATGCTCGCCGCGTCCAGCCTCGTCTCGCTCGCGATCCTGGGGGGCGGCGGAGGCTCCGAGGAGGGGCTCGCGCTGCGCGTCGGCAAGCTCTTCACGATGAACGACGCCGACGACGTCCATAGCCCGGGGATGATCATCGTCGAGGGATCCAAGATCGCCTACGTCGGTCCGCCGCGCGACACCGGCGAGATGCGCGTGCTCGAGTACGCCCGGGCATGGGCCATCCCGGGCATGGTCGACCTGCACACGCACATCCACGCCGGGGGTTTCCGCGACATCAACGACATGGTGCACGCCGTCAACCCGGAGCTGCGGGCATCGCCGTCGGTCGTCCCGTCCAATCCCTTGATGCGTCTGGCGTGCGCGAGCGGCGTGACGACGCTCTTCGGGATCCCGGGCAGCGGCACGAACATGAGCGGCTTCGGCGTGCTGTACAAGTCGAAGACGGATGCCGCCTACGACGAGATGACGCTCGCCGACCCGGGCGGGCTGAAGGTGGCCCAGGACTCGAACCCCGAGCGCCGCGCAGGCGACTTCGGCGCGACCCGCGCGGGGATGGGCTGGATCCTCGCGGACATCAACGACAAGGCCATCGCGGCGCTGGAGCAGGACCGCTTCGACCCCGCGCTCGAGAACCTGAAGAGGATCCACGCCAAGGATCTGAGCGTCCTGATCCACACCGCCGGCAGCGACGGCGTCGTCAACACGGCGCGCATGTGGCGCGTGACGTACGACACGAGCAGCGTCCTGTCGCACGGCAGCTTCGACGGCTGGAAGGCCGCGCGGGCGCTCGCCGAGATCGGGATCCCGGTCAACCACGGGCCGCGGACGATGGACTGGAACTCCAGCCGCAACGGCCGCATCAACGGCAGCGGCGCCGAGTTCGTCGCCGCCGGCGTACCGCTCTTCTCCCTGAACACCGACTCCTCCGTCATCCCCCAGGAGACCTTCTTCCTCCAGGGAGCCATGAGCGCGCGCTACGGAGGGGACGCGTACGTGATGCTGCGGGCGCTGACGATCCATCCCGCCAAGGCGTTCGGCATCGACGAGCGCGTCGGCAGCCTCGAAGCCGGCAAGGACGCGGACATCGTGATCCGCACCGGCGACCCCCTCGATCCCCGAACCGCGGTCGAGCTGGTCCTCATCGATGGAGAGGTCCAGTACGATCGCCAGGTGAATGGTCAGTGGTTCTGACGCCTGGAGCAGCACTCCGATGATCTGGACAACCTTCCTCCTCGGCCTCGCTCCACTGGGGGGCGCGCCGGCCACGCTGTCGCCGCAGGACTTTCCTCCGGCCGTGCTCGCGCAGATGCGCCAGGTGGGGGGTACCTTCGCCATTCGCGCGCGGCTGGCGGAGACCGTGGCCGGGGGTCCGCTCGAGCACGCCGTCGTCCTCGTCGAGAACGGTGAGATCACGACGGTGGGCGAGGACCTGCCGATCGAGCGCGGCATCGCCGTGATCGACCTTCCCGACGACTGGGTCGTGCTGCCCGGGCTCGTCAACGCCTACACGCGCGTGGGAATGGACAGCCGGGGCTACAGCGACTCGCGCGGGAACCTGCTCGCCTCGGCGGAGCTGTACCCCAGCGCCGAGGACTACCGGAAGGTGCTCGAGGCCGGCGTCACGACGCTCGGCGAGTATCCGGCGGGCAACGGCATCCCGGGGCAGGCGGTCGCCGTCCGACCGCACGGCGCGACCCCCGCGGAGATGATCGTCCAGGACCGCGTCTACCTGAAGATCCTCCTCGACCGCGCGAGCGCGGGCGCGAAGAAGCTGATTTCCGACGGCTTCGACAAGGCCGACGACTACCTCGAGAAGGAGGCCAAGAACCGCGAGAAGTGGGAGAAGGAGCAGGAGAAGAGGAAGAAGGACGAGAAGAAGAAGGAAGACGAGAAGAAGAAGGAGGACGAGAAGAAGAAGGAGGACGAGAAGAAGAAGGAAGACGAGAAGAAGGAGGGCGAGGAGCAGAAGGAGGAAGGCGCGGACGAGAAGAAGGGCGAGGGCAAGGACGAGAAGCAGGAGTCCGACGAGTACGTGCCCCTCGAGCCCGACCCGCGGGTCAAGCCCTTCCTCGACCTGCGCGCGGGGACGCTGAAGGCGCTCGTTTCGATCGGCGGATCCTCCGAGTACCTGCACCTCCTGGACGCGATCGGTGACGAGGAGTTCACCTGGAACCTGCGCATCCCGATCACGCGCGAGATCGACGTCTTCGAGATCCAGGACCGCGTGGTCGAGAAGGGCTGCCGCGTCGTCTTCGAGCCGGAGCTCTCGCTGCACCCGGGGACGATGCGGCAGCGCAACATCCCCGCGGAGTACGCCCGCGCGGGCGTGCCGATCGTGCTCATCCCGCGCAACGATCAAGTATCCAGCCATCAGAGCTGGCTGCGCGACGTCGGCGCGGCGGTCGCCGCCGGCCTCGAGCGCCAGGCCGCCATCCGCGCGATGACCCAGGAACCCGCCGATCTCTTGGGAGTCGGCGATCGAGTGGGGAGCATCGAGAAGGGCAAGCGCGCCAACCTCGTGTTCCTGAACGGCGATCCCTTCGAGCCCGGAACGAAGGTGATGGCCGTCATGCTCGAAGGCAAGCTCTTCTCAGGCGAGGTGGACCTGTGATCGACTTCAAGAAGTACATCGCCCCGACCCTGTCGCTCTTGCTCGCAGCGCCGCTCGCGCGGGCCTTCGTGCAGGAGGAGTCGGGGGGCGAGGCGGCTCCGGAGGAAGAGGCGCAGGCGGAAAAAGAAGAGGAGGAGGACGACTCCGAGGCGCGCTGGTTCGCCGTCGTGGGCGGGGACGTCTACCCGGGCCCGGGCGGCGTGCTGCGCGGCGCTACGGTCCTCGCCAGGAACGGCGTCATCAAGGAGATCGGCTACGAGCTCTTCGTGCCCGAGGAGGCCGAGGTGCTCGACGCGACGGGCTACCGCGTCTACCCCGGGCTGATCGCCATCGCGTCGTTCGGGCTGTTCGGCGGCGCGAGCGACATCGAGAACACCGTCGACCCGTTCAGCCGCAACATGGTCCTCGGCCTCGCGAGCGGCATCACGACCGCCGTCCAGAGCGGGCAAGCCGCCAAGCTCAAGCGCGGCGAGATCGAGGGAGTCGTGCTGGCCTCGAACGTGCTCGCGCCCGTGAGCTTCACCGTCCGCAACCCCAGCGCGAAACGCGAATGGCGCGACAAGTTCGCGAGCGCCGCCGAGTACCTGCGCAAGTACCGGCGCTGGGAGGAGGACGTCAAGAAGGACAAGGAGCTCAAGGAGCCCAGCGACAAGGGCGTCGACAAGACGGTCGTGCGGGTCCTGAAGGGCGAGGTGCTCGCGCAGTTCGACGCGGACGAGCGCACGGACCTGGTCGAGATCGCGCGCCTGGCTCAGCAGTACGGCTTCCGGCCGGTGGTCGACGGATGCGGCGAGGGCTGGACCGTCGCCGAGGAGCTCGGCCGGGCGCGGGCCTTCGCGATCGTCACCCCGCGCTACCGTCGGACGAAGGACGAGAACCTCGTGCGCGAGGGCGGATCCAGCATCGAGAACGCCGCCCTCCTCTACCGCGCCGGCGTGCAGCTGGCCATCGTGCCCGGCTCGCGCGGGATCGACCTGGGCGGCATCGTGGGCCGCGACATCATGCACCTGCCGATCGAGGCCGGCTTCGCCGTGCGCGGTGGTCTGCCCGAGCGCGCCGCCCTCGACGCGATCACGATCGGCCCGGCGCGGATCATCGGCCTCGATCACCGCATCGGCAGCCTGGAGGTCGGCAAGGACTGCGACCTGATCGTCACCGACGGGGACGTGCTCCACTACCAGACCTTCGTGCAGTGGGCCGTCGTCGATGGCAAACAGGTCTACGACAAGGAGAAGGAGCTGTACTTCGCCCACATCCGCCCGCGCCCCGAGCCCGCGCTGGCGCCCGAGACCAAGCTCGACGCCGGCGAGAACCCTCCCGAAGAGGCGGCCGAGCGGGAGGGCGACGACGGGTAGGGCGGGTGGAGGCCGCAACGTGCCCGAGCCCGTGCCCGACGAGGCCTGACGGCGAGCCCTCGGGCACGGACACGGGCACGGACACGGGCTCGACATGGCGCGGAGACACGCCCGGCCCCACGCGGCTAGACTGAGCACCCCCAGGGACCCGGTCCCAACGCATGGTCCTGCGCCACTTGATGCGCGTCCTCGGCGACGATCCAAAAGACGCCGCGAACCTCTCCCGCGAAGACGCGTACCGAGCCTTTCGCGCGATCCTCGAGGGCGGCGAGAGCGAGGTGCTCGTCGGCGCGTTCCTGACCTGTCTGCGCTGGAAAGGCGTCACGGTCGAGGAGCTCGGGGGCTTCGCCGACGCCGCGCGCGGCATGGCGCGCATTCCCTGCCAGGGCGTGCCGGGTCTCGTGTGCGTGTGCCCCTCGCACGACGGCCACGACCAGTACCCTCCGCTCGACGTCGCCGCCGGCATCATCGCCGCGGGGGCGGGCACGCGCGTGCTCCTGATCTCCGACCGCTGCGTGCCTCCGCGGCGCGGGCTCACGGCGTCCAGCGTCCTCGAGTCGCTCGGGCTCTCGATGACATGGGATCCGTCGGAGGCCGAGGACTGGGTCGCGAAAGGCGGCTTCGCCGCGGTCGCCGTCTCCGGCCTGCTGCCGGCCCTACTGGCGCTGCGGCGGGTGCGCGGAGACGTCGTCCTGCGCACACCGCTCTCGACGGTCGAGAAGCTGCTCGGACCCGCCAGCTCCGCCGTCCTGATCGGCGCCCAGGAGGGACCGGTGCTGGGGATCGCCGTCGAGGTCATCCAGGGCCTGGGGCATCCGCGCGGCATCGCGATCCAGGGCCTCGATGGGGGGGTGATCCCCTCGGTGCGGCGGCGCACGCGCGGGATCGAGATCAGCGACGCGCACCTCGTCCCGCTGACGGTCGAGCCGCAGGACTTCGGGCTCGACGACGTACGCGAGCCGGAGCTGCCGATGTTCGGGCCTCCGGAAGATGGCTACGGCACCGCCGACAACCCCCAGCTCGTCAAGGCCGCCGGGGAGATGACGCTCGACGTGCTGTCGGGTGGACGTGGTCCCGCACGCAAGGCGGCGCTGCTCGGCGCCGCGCTGATCCTCAAGGCGTCGGGCCGCTCTCCGACGCTCGCGGAAGGAGTCGACAGCGCCGCGAACGCCCTCGACGGAGGCGCCGCCGGCGATACGCTCGAGCGCCTGCGAACCCTCTTGTCGTGACGCCCCGATCCTCGTGACGCGGGGCCCACAAACCGCGACTTGACGCTCGTTCGCCCCCCGGTCGGGGGCTAGCCTGCCATCGTCCGGTTGGACAGCAGCGCGATGGTGCTCGGGAACGGTCAACGACAACTGGCGGCGGTCGACCTCGGGTCCAACAGCTTCCACGTCGTCGTCGCCCTCGAGGCCGATGGGCAGCCGCGCATCCTCGATCGCCTGCGCGAGCGAGTTGGCCTCGCCGAGGGCCTCCAGGGCGACGGCACGATCAGCCCCGAGGTCCAGGAGCGCGCCCTCGCCTGCCTCGAGCGGGTTTCGCAGCGCCTGCGCGAGGTGCCGGCCAGGCGCGTTCGGGCGGTCGGCACGGCCACGTTCCGGCGGCTGAGGAGAGGAGGCTTCCTGAGAGAGGCACAGCGCGTCCTCGGGCACGCGATCGAGGTGTTGCCGGGCCGCGAGGAAGCGCGCCTGATCTACTTGGGTGTGTCCCACGCGCTGGGGGACGACGTCGGAACGCGGCTGATCGTCGACGTCGGCGGGGGCAGCACCGAGTGCATCCTGGGCGAGCGCTTCGAGTCGCACAAGGTCGACAGCTTCTCGATGGGGTGCGTGATCTGGAGCCGACGCTTCTTTCCCGACGGCCGCATCGGGAAACGGCCGATGGAGCGGGCCGAGCTCGCCGCGCGACAGGAGCTCGAAACGATCGAGGAGGCCTACCGCGGAGCCGGCTGGACGAGCTGCATCGGATCCTCGGGCACGGTCCTCGCCGTCGAGGAGGTGCTGCGGCGGCAGGGCTGGGCCGATTCGGGGATCACGCGCCGTGGGCTGGCCAAGCTCGTGAAGGCGATGGTCACCGCGGGCCGCCTGGAGAAGCTGGACCTCGACGGCCTCAAGCCGGAGCGCAAGCCCGTCTTCGCCGGTGGCGTCGCCATCCTGCGTGCGGTCTTCGCCGCCCTGGGAGTGGAGCACATGCAGACCTCGCCCTGGGCGCTGCGCGAAGGTCTGCTCTACGACCTTCTGGGGCGCATCCTGCACGAGGAGGTGCGCGAACGCACGGTGCGTGCCTTCGCGGCGCGCTACCGCGTCGACACCGAACAGGCGCAGCGGGTCGCGACGACGGCGCTGGCGATGTTCGACCAGGTCAAGGACGTCTGGGGGTTCGGCGACGAAGAGCGGCGCATGCTCGAGTGGGCGGCGATGCTGCACGAGGTGGGCCTGACGGTGGCCTACAGCGGTCACCAGAAGCACGGCGCCTACCTGATCGAGAACTCCGATCTCCCGGGGTTCTCGGTGGAAGAAGGCGCGCGACTGGCGGCGCTCGTCCGTGGACACCGCCGCAGGATCACCCGCGATTGCTTCGCGGACCTGGCGCCCAGCGACGCCGCCGTCGTGAACCGCCTAGTGGTCCTTCTTCGACTTGCCGTCCTTCTTCGCCGCAGCCGCCGCCCGTTCCTTCTTCCTGCGCCGACCGTTCTCTGCGAAGGACCCGTTCTTGCCCTTCGGTTTGCGCCGGAGTGGCTCGTCTCCAATCCGCTCACCCTGGCCGACCTCGAGGTCGAAGCCGAAGCGCTGAGCGGCTTCGAGGTCCGCCTGAGCGTGCTCTGAGCTCACCTGGTCCATCAGCGACCCTTGAGCCGAGCGCGGACTCTCGCTCTTCGGCTCCACCCGGAGGTACATGCCGTCCGGCCGCAGCTCCCACGCCTGGAGCTCGTCCGCGAGCGACTGATCGAGCGCCTCCGTGATCACGCGCGACTTCAGCTCCGGTACGAGGATCGGGAAGCACGTCTCGACGCGCCGCACGAGGTTGCGAGTCATCCAGTCGGCGCTGGAGCAGTAGGTCAGCTCTTCCCCTGCCGCGTAGAAGTAGAAGACGCGGCTGTGCTCGAGGAAGCGGCCGACGATCGAACGCACGCGGATGTTGTCCGAGACGCCGGGGACGGCGGGCCGCAGGCAGCAGGCCCCGCGGACGACGAGATCGATCGAGACGCCCGCCTGCGACGCTCGATAGAGGGCCTGGATGACGGTCGGGCGCGTCAGGGCGTTCATCTTGCCGACGATGCGCGCCGGCTTGCCGGCTCGCGCGTTGTCGGCCTCGGCGTCGATCAGCTGGATGAGCCTCGTTTGCAGGTTGAACGGACTCTGCAGGACGCAGTTCATCTCGCTGACCTTCCCCAGGCCGGTGAGCTGGAGGAAGACCTTGTGCACGTCCTCCGCGATCCGGGGGTTGGCCGTCAGGAGGCCCAAGTCCGTGTAGACCCGCGCCGTGTCGGTGTGGTAGTTCCCCGTGGAGAGGTGGACGTACCGCCGGAGCTCCCTGTCCTCGCGGCGGACGATCAGGAGCATCTTGGCGTGCGTCTTGAATCCCACGATCCCGTAGACCACCTTCGCCCCCACCTCCTGGAGCCGGTTGGCCAGGTCGATGTTCTCGGCCTCGTCGAAGCGCGCACGGAGCTCGACGACGACGGTGACCTCCTTGCCGGCGCGCGCAGCGTCGAGCAGGGCGTCCACGAGCGGCGAGTCCGACCCGACACGGTAGAGGGTCTGCTGGATGGCGAGGACGTTCGGGTCCGCCGCCGCCGCCCGCAGGAGCTCGAGCACGGGCAGGAACGAGTCGTAGGGGTGGTGCAACAGCACGTCGGCCTTGCGCACGACCTCGAACAGCGCGTCGCCGCGCTCAGCTGGCTCGAGCCGCGGCACGAAGGACGGGTACTTCAGGTCCGGACGGTCGACCAGCTCGTGCAGAGCGGCGAGGCGGTGCAGGTTGACGGGGCCGTGCGCGCGATACAGGTCGTCCGGCTCGAGCTCGAACATCTCCAGGAGGAAGCTCGCGACCGAATCGGGGATCCTGCGAGTCACCTCGAGCCGCACGGCCTCGGCGTACTTGCGCTCCGGCAGCTCGCCCTCGAGGGCCTTGAGCAGGTCGTCCACCTCCTCCTCGTCGACCCACAGGTCGCCGTCGCGCGTGACACGGAACTGGTAGCAGCCCGCGGTCGTCATCCCGGGAAAGAGCTCTTCGACGTGCTCGTGGATGACGGAGGAGAGCATGACGTAGTCGTCGCGCCTGCCACCGATCTCGGGCGGGAACTGGATCACCCGCGGCAGCACGCGCGGGACCTGCACGATGGCGATGCCGCTCCCGCGACCGAACGCGTCCTGGCCCTCGACCAGGACCACGAAGTTCAAGCTCTTGTTGAGGATCTTCGGGAAGGGGTGCGCCGGGTCGAGGCCCATCGGCGCGAGGATCGGCTGCACCTCGGCCCGGAAGTAGCCGTGGATCCAGCGCCGCTCCTCTTCCGTCCAGTCCGTGCGGCGCACCAGCCGGATGCCCTCCTTCTCGAGCGCGGGCAGCAGCACGTCGTTCAGCACCTTGTACTGGTCGTCGACCAGCTTGTGCGCCTCCATCGAGATCGCCTTGAGCGTCGCCTGCGACGTGCGGCCGTCGGGTCCGGGCTGCGGCGCGCCGAACGCCGCGCGCTCGCGGTGCGACGCGACGCGCACCTCGAAGAACTCGTCGAGATTGGTGCTGCAGATGGTCAGGAAGCGCACGCGCTCGAGGAGCGGCGTCGCCGGATCGAGGGCCTGCTCGAGGACGCGCCGGTTGAAGGCGAGGAGCGAGAGCTCGCGGTTGAAGTAGAGACCGGGATCGTCCAGCGCCATCGCTTCGTGCATGGGTCAGCCTCGAACCGGCGTGGTATCCGCGTCTCGGGCGGGCGTTGTGGAAAAGTCGTCCAACGGCTCGGCCCCGCTTGAAGGCGGCGCATTATATTTGGGAGGGGAGCCCCGCGCGACCTGCCGCCATCAAGCGGCCGTAAAGACCCGGCTGGCATGGAGACCACACTGCGAGCGCCGTCCGGCGGCATCGCCCTCGACCGCTGGCTCGACCACCTCGAGGAGCATCTTCCGATCGCACGCCAGGGCGACGATCCGGAGGGGGTGCACCAGGTGCGGGCGGCGGCGGCGAGGCTCGACGTCTGGTTGCGTCTTGGCGGCTACTGCGTGCTCAGGCCCGACTTGCGCTGGCTGCGCAAGGGCGCCGGAGCTGTGCGCGACATCGACGTGCTCCTCGCGCGCGGCGTGAGCCCCGAGCTCGAGGCCATGCTGCGCGAGCGCCTAGCCGGGGCCCGCCCGGCGATGCTCGCGTGCTTCAGCCACCCGCGGACGGCCGGTCTCCTGTTCGCCCTGCGCTGCCTTCCGCCGCTCGATCGCGAGCCGGCGCGGCGCGCCCTGAGGGGCTGGACGCGTCGAGCCCAGAGGCGCGGGCGGCGGGTCGACTTCCGCGCCGGTGCCCTCGAGGAGCTCCACGGTCTGCGCCGCCACGTGCGGCGCCTGCGCTTCGCGCGCGAGTGGCTGGAGCTCCCGGCGCGCAAGATCAAGCGCGCTCACGACGAGCTCGGCGCGCTGAACGACCTGGCGGTGTTGCTCGAGCTCTCACGGGCCTGCTCGAGCCCGATCACGAACGGCGATGCGCTCGCGATCGGCGCGCCCGCCGAGCTTGTCGAGCGCAGCGCCTTGCAGCGCGTCGAGGCGCTGCGCGCCTGGTCGCGTTGCCAGAGGGAGATCTCGGCCGGAGCCTGAAGATGGAGCTGCTCCTCGTGCGCCACGCGATCGCCGAGCCCGCGGCGGCAGGGCAGGCCGACGCCGAACGCCCGCTGAGCGCGCGCGGCCGCGAGCGCTTCGAGGCCTGCGTCCGGGGCCTCTCCGCACTCGAGCTGGACCTCGACCGCGTGCTCCACAGCCCGCTCCTGCGCGCCGTCCAGACGGCCGACCTCCTGGCGGATCTCCTGCGCGGGGAATCGGTCGTCACGCCCACGCTCGCGGCTCCCCCCGGCAGCCAGCTGCTGGCACTGCTGCAATCGCTCGACGAAGACGAGCGCGTGGCCCTGGTGGGCCACGAGCCCTGGATGAGCGCGACGTGCGCGCTCCTCCTGACCGGGAGCAGGGCCTGCGAGAGCTTTCCCTTCAAGAAGGGCGGAGTCGCGTGGCTCGAGGGGAGGCCCACGCCGGGGGGCGCCCGGCTGCGCGGCTTCTTCCCGCCCGGCGCGCTGGCCCAGATCGGCGTCTGATCGGCCCGCTCAGTCCGGGATCAGGTAGCCGTACCCGACGCCCTCCATCCACGCGTAGATGTCGGAGAGCGGCGTCGCCAGGCCCATGTGCGGGACGACCGTCGGCCGCAGGCTCCCGTGCGTGTAGATCTTCGAGAAGATCCCGAGGAGCTCGTGGGTCCGCGCATCGAAGACCCCCCCGCCGGAGTTCCCGATGTACGTCGGGGCGCTGATCATCCAGTAGTTGTTGTCGTCGACGTGGTGCTCGACCGAGGCGATCTCGCCGCGCGTCGGGATGGGGTCGTTGCCGAGCGGGCAGCCGACCGCGTACACGGGCTCGAAGACGCTCAAGCTCGCCAGGCGCTCGCGGGACGCGAGCTTGACACCGCTCCCGACCCTCTCGTCGCACGCGAGGCGCAGCAGCGCGACGTCGAGCTCCGCGTCGTGGGCCAGGAGCTTGGAGGTGTAGAACGACGAGTCTCCCGCCTTGCGGTACGCCGTGACCGGAATGTCGGGATCGGGGTCGGAGGTCTCGGCGCGGATGTCGCGCACGACGTGCCATGCGGTCAGCACGAGCATTGCTCCGTCCGCCAGGCTGCCGTCGCCTTCCGAGACGAGCAGCACGCCGCTTCCCACCGTCGCCTCGCCCGCGAGCTGCACCGTGGGCCCCAAGAGGTCGTCCCACATCGCGCCGACGTCGCGGTCCAGCGTGGCCAGGTGGCCGTGCGTCTCGCGCGCGATCGCGATCGCTTCATCCACCGCGACCTGCAGCCCGTCCCAGCGCTCATCGAGCGCGAGCTGCGCCTCGCGCACCCGGCGTTCCAGCGTGTCGGGACCGTAGCTCTCGCGCAGCTCGGCGAGGGCGGCGGCGTCGGCCTCCTCGCGCGCGATCCATTCGGCGAGCTCGGCGCCCGTCCGCTCGAGCCGGTCCTCGACTTCGGTGAGCTGCGTCCTCAGGCCGGTCTCGGCGTCGCTCTCGCGGGCCTCGAGCTCGGTCAGCATCCGGCGCACGTCGCGCAGGTCGTGGCGCGTGCGCTCGAGGACCGCGGCCACCGCCTGCAGGTCGGTGGGCGCCGCCTCGGTCGCCGCGTCCAGCTCGACCACCCGCCGCTCGAGGTCCACGACGCGCACGACTCCGGTTCCGGCGAGCAGGACGGCGAGCGCGGCGAGGATGACGGTACGTAGCATCGGGGAAGCCCCGGCGCGGCGCCGGGAGGCCGCCCGAGACGTCCTTTATCGGTGAGCGGAAGGCCCGCTCCTGAAGCCCCAACCGGAGTTATGCACAGCTCCCCACAGCGCCGTGGAGAGCTGCAAGCGCCGCTCCCGCAAGGGCTTGGTCGCTCCTCCCCACGGCTGTCCACAATCCTCCCGGGGGCTGTGGAGAACCTGTCGGGTCAGTCGAGCTCGGGCTGGAACTCGATCATCCGCACGGCCTTCAGCTTGCCTTCCTCCTGCTCCTCGGTGTCGAACTCGAGGATGCGCTGGTAGGTCTTGAGGCTGGCGAAGGACTTGTTGGTCACGCTGTGGCCGTCGGCGTGCTCGAAGTCGTTGATGTGGATGAAGACGTCCTCGCGCACGTCCTCGGCACCGAGGCCCGTGCGAATCGTGAGGAACCCGAAGCCCTTCTCTTCGTTGACCCAGTGCATGATCCCCCGCTGGCGCGGCTTCTCGCCGTCCTGTCCGAGGGGCTGCAGGTCGGGCACGAGATAACCCGAGAAGTGGGCATCGACGGTGCGTCGCAAGGCTTCGCTCGTGTTCGAGAACGAGAGGAGATCCACTCGCTTGCCCTGCGACTGCAAGGCCTCGACGACGCGAACGAGGTCGCCGTCGCCGCTTCCGAGCAGGACGTAGTCGAGCTCCTTGCACTGCATCAGCGCATCGACGGCGAGGTCGATGTCGGCGCTCGCCTTCACGATGACCTCGCCATCGGAGTTGTGGTAGCGACGGACGTCCTTGAGCGACACGTGGAAGCCCGCTCGCCGTACGGCGTCGCGGTACTCCTGCTTCTTGCGATGGTATGCGGAGTCCTCGTGCTCCCTGTCGCGGTCGATGACGATGTACGCGTTGGCTCGAACGACGCGCGTCCCCTGCGCCTCGGCCAGCAGACGGATCGTCCGATAGCGGACTCCCCAGCCGCCGCAGCGCACCAGATTCTCGACATCCAAGAAGATGCCGGCCTTGAGCAGAGTCATGTGACTTGTGGAAGGAAACTCATTCCACCCACCGGAAGGCGTTCACTTGCCAGTGGACACGGCGGGCTACGCCCTCGGGGGTGAGTCGAGAGTTAGTCCGATCGTCTGTTTTGGAACCGCAGCGTCCGCCCCCCAGCATACCGTCGACCCTTCCGGGATGCAGGTACCGGGGCCCGGGGCGCCTCGAGGGGTCCCATCGGGCGCCCGGGGCGGCCATCCAAGGCCTACGGGGAGACTTTTACGGCGTCCAGACGGCGCGTGCCACCTCCAGAACGCGCCGCGCGAGAGCGCTCAGTCGAGGCGCCGCACGTCCAGGATGCGGTCCCCGGCCTCGAGGGCATCGAGCACGGCTTCGCCCCGCGCGAGCTGCCCGAAGATCGTGTAGAGCCCGTCGAGGTGCGGAGTCGGGCGGTGCGTCACGAAGAACTGGCTGCCACCGCTCTCCAGGTACTCGTTGCGCGGCATCCCGAGCGTCCCGCGCGTGAACTTGCGGGGCGAGATCTCGTGGCGCAGAGCGTCGCCGCGCCATGTCACCGATCCGTTGCCGTCGCCGCGGTGGCAGCCGCCCTGGACCACGAAGTCCGGGACGACCCGGTGGAACGACAGCCCGTCGTAGTGGTCCTGGGCGGCCAGGGTGAGGAAGTTGAACACGTGGACCGGAGCTTCGTCGGCGAAGAGCTCGAACGCCAGCGTGCCGCGGGTCGTCACGATCTCGACGCGCGGCCGGCCGTCCCCGCGCCAGCCCGCGTCGAGCGGCGGCAGCTCGGTTGGCGCCGAGCCGGCGCGGCGCCCCCGCGCCGGCTCGCCGCGCTCCGCGAGCGCCGCGCTCGCAACCTCGCGGACGTACGCGTGGGGATCGTCGAGCGCGGCGCGCAAGAACGCGAGCGAATCGGCGCCCGGGATCCGGGCGGCGCTCTCCACGGCGGTGAAGCGCGCCTCGGAGCCGGCGTCGCCCGTGGAGAGCGCGAAGGCCGCGCGCAGGACCGCGACGTCGCCGTCGTTCCAGGCGCGCAGGGTCAGGAGCGCCGCGAGGCGCAGCCCGTCGTCCTCACCGCGCGCGACCTCGACGACGCGCGCTCGGGCCTCGACGCTCGCGTGCCCCGCGAGGCCCTCGATCGCGGCGCCGGCCACGGCCCGATCGGAGTCGTGCGAGAACGCGAGGAGCTGCGGCACGGCCATCTCGGCCGGGAGCTCGGCCGCGGCCGCCGCCGCGCCGGCGCGCACGAGCGGGTCGTGCTCGAGCGCCGCGTTCCGTAGCTCCGGCGCGAAGCGCGCTCCGTCCAGGCGCGCCTGCGCGACCAACGCCGCCGCGCGCACGCTCGCCGACTCGTCGCCGCGCGCTCGCCGGAGCAGCGCCCACACCCGCTCGCGCTCGGATTCGAGGCTCCCCAGGGCCGAGCACGCGAGGCCGCGGACGTGGCTCGAGGGATGCCCGAGCGCGGTCTCGAGGGCGGGGATCGACGTCGCGTGGGCCGCCCGCTCAAGGCCGCGCAGCCCCTCGCACGCGACGCGCCAGTCCGGGCTCGCCAGCGCGGCCTCGAGCGCCTCGCGTCCGGCCGCGTCGGGCGCGAGCCGGGCGAGGCCCTTCACGGCGAAGATCCGCGCCTCGGCGGTGGGGGCTGCCGTGCAGTCCAGGAACAGGTCGCGGGCGTCCGCCGAGCCGCGCCGCTCGAGCGTGAAGAGCGCGCGCCAGAGCACCTGCGGATCCTGCCCGCGGCGGGCGTGCGCGATCAGCGCGCGGTCGACCTCGCCCGCGTCCTGCGCGTCGCTCGCCCAGCGGTGCGGTCCGGTCACCGCCTCGACCCGCACCTCGGCCGACGGATCCTCGAGCGCCGCGAGCACCAGCGTCCGCAAGCGCCCGGTGCCGACCTTGCTCGCCGCTTCGACGACGCGTGCGCGCACCCGCGGGTCGGGGTCGCGCGCGTGCTCGAGGAGGGCTCCCTCCGCCGCCGGGTCCGCGCGCATCCCGAGGGCGAACGCGGCCGCGGCGCGCACCTCCGGCGCGCCGTCGTCGAGGGCGCGCTCGAGCGCCGGGGTCACCTCGGCGCCGTAGAGTCTGGCCGGCAGGCGGCCCAGCGCGGTCGCCGCCCGCTCGCGGACGGCCGCGTCCGGGCTCGCGCAGAGGATCGCGAGCAGACCGTCCCCGTCGCTGCGCGCGTCCTCCAGGCGCGCGATCGTCGTCAGAGCGTCCTGCGCCGGCAGGGCGGGCGCCAGCCCCTGGGTCCGCGCCGGCGCCTCCTCGCCCCGCGCCTGGTCGAGCCCGTGCTCGAAGGCGCCGCAGGATGCGCCAAACGGCGCGGCGAGGCCGATGACGAGGGACGTGACGAGCGCGGCCGGGCCGATCGGCCGCGGCCCTCGCTCGCCTCGCGCCGGATGGCGTACCATGGCCGTTTGCTCGCAGCCCGGGTCGTTCATGAGCCGGGCCAGTTCGTCCACTCGCGGGGCGCCATGCTCCGCCGGCGGACCGTGAGGTGCAAGATGACGATCGCAAGCATTCCGGAGATCCTGGAAGAGCTGCGCCAGGGGCGCATGATCGTCCTCGTCGACGACCCGGGCCGCGAGAACGAGGGCGACCTCGCCATGCTGGCCGAGCGGGTCACCCCCGAGGCCGTGAACTTCATGGCGCGCGAGGGGCGCGGGCTGATCTGCATGCCCGTCGACGGTTCGATCTGCGAGCAGCTCCAGCTCTCGTCCCAGACGAGCGCCAACACGAGCAAGCACGGCACGGCGTTCACGGTCTCGATCGAGGCGGCGAGCGGGGTGACGACGGGGATCAGCGCCGCGGATCGCGCGCGGACGATCCAGGTCGCCTGCGACCCGGCCTCGCGCCCCGAGGACCTGGCCCGTCCGGGCCACGTGTTTCCGCTGCGCGCGCGGGACGGCGGCGTGCTCGTGCGCGGCGGCCAGACCGAGGGCATCGTCGACCTCGCCCGCCTGGCGGGCGCGCGGCCGGCCGGCGTCGTCTGCGAGATCATGAACGAGGACGGGACGATGGCGCGCATGCCCGAGCTCGAGGCCTTCGCCGGGCGCCACGCCCTCAAGATCTGCACGACCGAGAGCCTGATCGCCTGGCGCCGCAGGAACGAGCGCCTGATCGAGCCGGTCGAGATCGACGTGCCCCTCCCGACCCGCCACGGCACCTTCCAGGCGCACCTGTTCCGCTCGAAGATCGACTCGAAGGAGCACGTCGCCCTGACCGTGGGAATGCCCGGCCCGGGCCTCGACGGCCCGCGCGAAGGCGTGCGCGACCCGGTCTACGTGCGCGTGCACTCCGAGTGCCTGACCGGCGACGTGTTCCACTCGCTGCGCTGCGACTGCGGACCGCAGCTCGAGCGCGCCCTCGAGTTCCTGGGCCAGGAGGGGCGCGGCGTCCTGATCTACCTGCGGCAGGAGGGCCGCGGGATCGGCCTCGCGAACAAGCTGCGCGCCTACCGGCTCCAGGATTCCGGGCTGGACACCGTCGAGGCCAACCAGGCCCTGGGCTTCCCGGCCGACTTGCGCGAGTACGGGATCGGCGCCCAGATCCTGCACTACCTCGGGGTGCGGCGGATGCTGCTCCTGACCAACAACCCGAAGAAAATCCACGGTCTCGCCGGCTACGGGCTCGAGGTGGTCGACCAGCGGCCGATCCAGACCCAGCCCAACTCCGTCAACATCAAGTACTTACGGACGAAGCGCGACAAGCTGGGCCATGTTCTGGACGGGGTCGACGATGCTCTCTCCCGGGCGGAGGGACGGGAATAGGCCGCGGCCCGGAGCGTCCCATCCCGCCGCGATGGAAGTCTGCCTGATGGAGAACGCGACGGTCGAGGACGCCGATCTGGTGCGCCGGGTGCTCGCGGGCGACCAGGGGGCCTTCCAGCACCTGATCGAGCGCTACCAGGTGCGGCTCTTCGCCCTCGCCCGCCACTACACGCAGAGCCCGGTCGAGGTCGAGGACCTGGTCCAGGACACGTTCCTGAAGGCCTACAGCCGGCTGGAGTCGTTCAAGCACCAGTCGAGCTTCTTCACCTGGCTGTACCGCATCGCGACGAACACGATCCTCGACTCCTTGAAGCGCCGCGGCCGCAGCCCGGTGCAGACGGTCGAGGACCCCGAGATGGTGGGCGAGCCCGCCGACCGGGCGGTGGTCCGCCCGGACTCGGGGATGGAGAACGAAGAGATCTCGCGCATCACGCACGAGGTGCTGCAGCAGCTTCCCGACATCTTCCGCGTCGTCCTCGTGATGCGGGAGTTCGAGGACCTCGCCTACCAGGAGATCGCCGACATGCTCGGCATCTCGATCGGCACGGTCGAGTCGCGCCTCTTCCGGGCGCGTGCCCGCTTCAAGCAGAAGCTCCTCCAGATGTACCCGAACTTCGCTGGGGCCTGAACGATGGTCATGAACTGCAAGAGCGCGCGGAGCCTGGTTCCGGGCTACCTCGACGGAGAGCTGAGCGAAGCCCAGGCGGCTCCGCTGCGCGCGCACCTGATGGACTGCCACGACTGCCGATCCGTCGCGCAGGAGGGCAAGGCGCTGAAGGGCTGGTTCGTCGACGAACGGCCGTGGGGCGTTCCGGCCGGGTTCGCGGCGCGCGTCGCGCGGCGCGCCTTCGCCGGCGACACGGGCGCCGTGTACGCGGAGTCGCCCAGGGAAGCCGAAGGGCGAGTGCTCGACTTCGTGCTGCAGCTCACGGCTGCGGCCGCCGCCGTGCTGATCGCGCTCTCGATCGGCATCTCGTCGCTCGAGCGCCCGCAGTCGAATCGGATGCGCGCCGACGACCTGACGTTCGAGGAGACGATGCGGCGCCTCGAGGAGCTGAACGCGGAAGAGGACCGGAAGGGTGCGCCCGAGGAGCAGCCCGTCGACGAGCCGGCGCGCGAGGACGACTCGCGGTGACGAGCATCCGCGCCTGGATCGTGATCCTCTTCGCCGTGACCTTCGCGGGCGGCGTCGGAGCCGGAACCCTGCTCGCCGAGCGCGAGCGCCTGGCCGACCCGGGCTGGGGGCCCCTGGCCGACTACGAGCGCATGCTCGTCCGGCAGTTCGACCTCTCCGCCGAGCGAGCGCACCTCCTGCGCAGCGTCCTCCAGCACTACGACGCCGACGTGACGCGCATCCGCAACCGGCACCTGGCCGAGTACACCTCGCGCATCGAACCGAAGCTGCGCGAGCAAGGCGAGCGGTACGACAGGATCATTCGAGACGCGGTGCTCCCGGCGTCCGCCCGCGCGCGCTTCGACCGGCTCTCGAGAGGCGGCGGCCCGCCCGGGTAGCCGAGCCAGCCCAGAGAGGAATCGATGACACGCTCTTGCGGGATGCGCATAGGTCCGCGGCGCTACGAGCTCGTCGTGCTGGACGGCAGTGCGAAGAAGCACAAGATCACCGCCTACAAGTCGGGCGAGTTCACGCTCGGCGGCGAGGACCCGGTGGCGGACGCGATCGCGGAGCTCAAGGCGGCCGCGAAGGACCACAACATCGCGCGCGACAACGTGTACATGGCGATCGACACGGGCCACGCCGCCTTCCGCACGGTGACGCTGCCGATCACGGACCGGGGCAAGATCGAGCAGGTCGTCAAGTACGAGGTGGAGGGCGAGCTTCCGCAGTGGAACATCGACGACGTCGTGATCGACTTCCACGTCCTGCACGAGGCCCAGGGCGAGTGCGAGCTCCTGGTCACCGCCCTGCCGAAGGCGGACGAGCGAGCGGTGCTCGAGATCTGCGAGCGCGCCGGCATCGAACCGCTCGAGGTCGAGCTCGAGACGACGGCCATGTTCAACGCCGCGGCCGCCGCGGACCTGCTCACCCCCGACGAGGCGCAGCTGCTCGTGCACGTGGGCGAGCACTCGACCTCGGTCGTCGTCGTCGACGGCGGGGCGCTGCGCGACATGCGCGTCATCCACCTCGGGGCGCTGACGTACGAGCCCGTGCGCCGCGCGCGGCCCGAGACGGAAGCGGCGGGCGAGGGCGAGCCAGGGGACGCGGCCGCAGCGCCGGAAGAGCCGGACCCCGACCCGGCCGAGGTCGCGCGCCGCGTCGACCAGGCGATCAAGCGCATCCGGCGCGAGCTCGGCCGGACGCTGTCCGCGGCGCAGACGACGAACCCGATCGCGGCGATCCACGTCTGCGGCCTCGAGCTGCCGGGGCTGGCCCAGAACAGCGTCCTCGACGTCCCGGTCTACGTCCTCCAGTGCTTCGACCAGGATCTGGACACCGAGCTCGAGGCGCAGGGAGACGAGGCGGCCGACGGAGCGCTGACCGCGTCCGCGAACAGCTTCGGGGGTCTGGTGGTCGCCTACGGGACCGCGCTGCGCGGCCTCGGCGCCGCGACCATCGAGGCCTCGTTGCGCCGCGAGGAGCTGCGCTACACGGGCAAGTTCGAGCGCATCGAGTTCCCGCTGGCCGTCACGAGCCTCTTGCTGTGCTTCTTCCTCGGCGTCGTCTACATCCTGCAGTTCCGCGAGAAGCAGCTGCTCGAAGACGGCGGGCTGATGCCCTGGCTGCAGAGCTCGAACAACTTCATGATCGGCCAGCCCGAGCAGAACAAGCCCGGGCGCCTCTCCCCCGCGCCCGACGACCTGCGCGCCTACGCGCGCCTGTTCGAGGCCAAGGAGGGCGAGCTGCCCGCCGGCGACCCCGAGCGCACGCTGCTCGGGTCCCTCGGGCACATCCACGAGTTGATCCAGGGGAAAGCCTACGCGCTCAAGCGCGACCTGGGCCAGGTGGGCGACGTGACGCAGCCGCAGTCGGCGTTCACCGGGATGTGCCTGGTGCTCGAGGTCCTGCACGCCAACGAGGACTGGCGGCCGTCGCTGCGCCGGGTCCACGCCAGCTACATCCAGGGGCGCGCGTCGACCCCGGACACCACCGAGGTGACGCTCGATCTGACCTTCTTCGCCTCCGACGTCGTCGAGGCATCGGAGCACTACGACTCCTTCGAGAGCGAGCTGAAGAAGCACCCCTGGTACGTCGACTTCGAGCGCAAGGCGACCGAGGAGCTTCCGGACGGGGACGGGATCCACGTGAAAGGCCTGCCGATCACCGTCAACGTCGACAAGTACTACGAGTTGCAAGTCGCGAGCGACGGCGGCGGGCGCAAGGAGGTCAAGGGCGGATGAAAGCGATCCTCGGAGCCTTCACCTTCGTGCGGGTGGTGATCCTCCTCTCGCTCGTCGGTTCCGGCGTCCTCGCCTACTACGGCTGGGAGCAGAACAAGGAGCTCGTCGAGATCCGCGCGGCCCTCCAGGAGGGCGGCGAGGTCGAGAGGCTCGTGCGCCAGATCCAGACCGAATCGCTGAGCTATTCGCAGCTCAAGAAGCAGCGCGACGCGGACGGGATGAGCGGCCAGGAGAACCCGACGCAGTACATCCGCGCCATCGCCGGGAAGGACAAGATCGAGGTCGGCCAGATCGACATCACTCCGCAGAAGAGGATCACGGCGCTGCCCGGGCTCGAGGACGAGACGTACAAGATCAAGCCCAAGAGCGACCGCGGCTTCCAGCGCTCGACGATCGGCAACTTCCTCTTCACGCTCGAGGACCAGAGCCGTCAGGTGCGCGTCACGGAGGTCCAGATCTGGAACCACGAGAAGCGCGTCGCTCCCGAGGCGATCCCCAACAACCTCTGGGACTTCGAGTGCACGATCACCTCGCGCAAGAAGGTGGACGAATAGAGGCCCTCCCCCACGGGAAACAGGGGAGCACCGCCATGTGGAAAGCCATCGCTCTCGCGCTCGCCCTGCTCGCTGCCGGGGCTCCGGGCCAGGAGACGGAGACCCCGGAGACCCCGGAGACGCGGCTCGCGAACGTCGAGAAGGTCCTCGACGACCTGCACGCCGCCGCCGCGGCCGCCGACGGCGAGCGCTACTTCGACCTCTTCGCCCCCGGAGCGGTGTTCCTCGGCACCGACGCGACCGAGCGCTGGACGATCGAGGAGTTCAAGGAATACGCCCTCCCGCGCTTCGAGCAGGGGACGGGGTGGACCTACCACGTCCGCGAGCGGCACGTCGATTTCGCGCGGGGCAGAGGCGTCGCCTGGTTCGACGAGCGCCTCTGGAACGAGCGCTACGGCGCGACGCGCGGCTCGGGCGTCCTCGTGCGCGAGAGCGGCGCGTGGCGCATCGCGCAGTACGTCCTGAGCTTCGCCGTCCCCAACGACAAGGCGCGCGAGGTCGTGGCGCTCATCGACGCGAAGGACGAGGCGGGCGACGGGCGCTGACGGCGCGCCGGTGCTCCCGCTTCAGGGGAGCTCGAAGACGACCGTCTCCCGGGCGCCCGCGCTCGGAGCGAGGCTGCGCTCGAGCGAGACCTCGCGTCCGGCGCCGCTACCCCCGGTGTAGAGCTGCAAGAGCAGCGGCCCAGCCGGCACGCGCTCGGTCGCCTTCTCTCCGCGGCGCAGCGTGAAGTCCGCGATCGGAACGCCCTCCGCGTAGATCGCGCAGCGCGCGCTCGCGAGCCCGCCAGCGAGCTCGATCTCGAGCGTCGCGCCGGGTCGGAGCTCGAGCAGGAGACCCCTCTGCGACTCGCCCTCCTCGAGCGGGACGTCGCCCAAGAGCGCGAAGCGGCCGTCGTCCGTCCCGGCGGTCAGGCTGTACACGCCCGCGTGCAGGCCGGCGAAGCGGAAGACGCCGGCGCCCTCGCCGCCGGTGCCGAAGCCGAGCGAGCCGCGCGCGGAGATCAGGTGGACGTGCGCGTTCGTGGGCTCGCCCGTGTCGCCGTCGACGACGGTGCCGGACAGCGACGTGCCGAGGTCGATCACGAGGGGGACGTCCACGTCGCCCGCCTCGGCGTGGACGTACTCGGAGCGGTCGAACGGGTGCGCGCCGTGCGCCCAAAGCACGTACCGGCCCGGCGGCAGGGAGGCGAGCCGGAAGAACCCTTCGGGATCGGCCCGCGCCTCCGCGGTCCCTTCCGTGTCGCCGCGCTGCGCGCGGACGGTGACGGGACCCGCGAGCCCTTCCGTGCCCGACGTGACACGCCCCGTGATGTCGAGCTCGGGTTGCAAGGTGAGCTCGAGCCTGCGCTCGGCCTGCTCCGCCGCGAGGTCGACGCGCACCGCGAGCGGCCCCGCGCCGATCCACCAGGAACCGGGGCCGAGGCCGTCGAGCTCGAAGCTACCCGCGCCGTCGGTGCGCGCGACGGCTGCGGCGCGGCGGCGGTCGCGCGCCTCGAGGAGCCGCTCGGGGTCGCTGCCCGCCTCGCCGTTCGCGAGCGCCCAGACCTCGGTGGCGCGCCGGGCTCCCGCGAGGTTCCCGAGCACGCGCACCGCGGGCCCGGTCTGCCAGCTCACCTCGCGCCGCTCGCCCGGGTCGAGGATCAAGGCCTCGGGGACGCGCCAGCGAGCCCGCCCGCCGGCGCGGATCTCGACCCGCAGCGGGACGCGCGCCGGAAGACCCGCGAGCAGGACGCCGCCCCCCGGACCCACGGGGGTGGACCAGTGGAGCGCGGGTCCCGTCTCGATCCCCGCCCGCTCCTCGAAGTCGCGCGCCGTCACCGCCACGAAGACCTCGTCACCCGGCCGCGCGGAGAGCACGCGGCCCTCGATGCGCGCGCTGCGGTGCATCGGCACCTCGGCCACCCGTCCGACCTGGAAGCCGTCCGGCCGCATCTCGGCGAGGACGGGTCCGTAGTCGGGGTGGCGCAGCTCGAGCAGCCCGGAGGCAGCGGCCTCGAGCGCGAAGAGCCCCTCCTCGTCGCTCTGCGTCGCGACGCCGTCCTCGCCGAGACGGCGCACGAGCGCGCCGGCGATGCGCGCTCCGCTCGCGCCGTCGAGGACGCGGCAGACGTAGAGCGAGTCGGAGGGCTGCGCCCCGTGCGGCGCGCCTTCCTCGTCGGCTGGGACCCGTGCGCGCTGGGCGAGCGGTGCCGCGCGCACGAGCGTCTCCGCGAGCGGCTCGCCCGCAGCCTGCGGTGCGAGCGACCCCGGCGACTCCGGCGGCGCATCCGGGTCCTCGAGACGCGGCTCGACCGCGCGCGGAGCGGCGGGCCCGGGCGCGGGATCGCCACCGCCGAAGATCCACGCGCCGGCGGCCACAGCGGCCAGGACCAGCGCCAGCGGCACCGCCGTGCTACCCGCCAGCGCGCCCGCGGCCGTTCCGATCCGCGTCCCCAGGCTCGGCGCGAGCGGCGCGAGGGCGCGGGCCCAGGCCCGGCGATCGCCGGACGATCGCCCGCCGAACCGCGCGTCGAGGCGCGCGCGCAGCTTCGCAACGCCGCGCTCGAGCCGCGTGTTCACCGTCTTGACCGGGACGCCGGCGCGGCGCGCGATCTCGCGCGGCGGCCGGCCGTCGAAGAAGCGCTCGACGAGCGTCGAGCGGTACGGCTCCTCGAGCCCTTGCACCGCCTCGACCAGCGCGCGCTGCAGCTCGAGCCGCTCGGCGACGTCCAGCGACGACGGCTCGAAGCCGCCGTCGCGACGCGCGCCGCCGGCGACCCGCTCGCGGCCGCGGCGCGCGAGCTCGCTGCGCCGGTCCTGGCGCACGAAGTTGCGCAGCACGCTCGCGAGCCAGCCGCGGCCGGGGCGCCCCCGCCGTTCATCGGCCTCCAGCCGCACCCAGGCCGCGACGAGCGTGTCCTGGACGAAGTCTTCTGCGCGGTGCGCGTCGGGGACGAGCCGGCGCGCGAGACGGCGCAGCCAGGCGCAGTCCTCGAGGAGGGCATCGAAGGCGGGATCGGGCGGGGTCATCGCGTCTCTCCGGGAAGGAGAGATGCTCCCGCGGGAGAAGCTACCTCAGATCGGGCGCGCCCGCCGGCTCACCGGCGCCCAGTCCGCCCGCTCGCGGTGGTACTCCTGCAGACTGCGCACGACGTACGGCCCGCGGCGCAGCGCGGCGAGCGCGCTCACGACGGCCCGGATCCCGGCCAGCGTCGTGATGCAGGGGATGCCGGCGCTCACCGCGGCGGCGCGGATGTTCGAGTCGTCGACCCGCTGCCGCTTGCCGTAGGGCGTGTTCAGCACGACGTCGATCTCGCGGTTCTTGATCAGGTCGACGATGTCCGGGCGCCCCTCGTGCACCTTGTTCACGCGCGCGACCTCGACTCCGTTCGACTTCAGGGCGCGCCACGTGCCCTCGGTCGCGAGGAGCTCGTAGCCCAGCGCCGCCAGCGTGCGCGCTTCGGCGACGATCGCGCGCTTGTCGGCGTGCTTGACGGTGATCAGGATGCGACCGCTGGGCGGCAGCTTCATGCCGGCGGCCTCGTAGGCCTTGAGGAAGGCGACGCCGAGGTCGGGGTCGATCCCCATGACCTCGCCGGTCGAGCGCATCTCCGGGCTGAGCAGGACGTCGACCCCGGGGAACTTGTTGAACGGGAAGACCGGTGCCTTGACCGAGAAGTACGGCGGCGTCACCTCCTCGGTGAAGCCCAGCTCGTCGAGGGTCATGCCGCACATGACCTTCGCCGCGAGCTTGGCGAGCGGCACGCCGATCGCCTTGCTGACGAAGGGCACCGTGCGCGAAGCGCGCGGGTTGACCTCGAGCACGTAGACGCGGTCGTCCTTGACCGCGTACTGCACGTTCATCAGCCCGACGACGCCGAGCTCGAGCGCCAGCGCCTTCGTGGCCCTGTCGATCTCCTCCAGGACGTCGCGCGTCAGCGTGTGCGGGGGCAGCACGCACGAGCTGTCCCCGGAGTGGATGCCGGCCTCCTCGATGTGCTCCATGATGCCGCCGATCACGACGCGCCGGCCGTCGCAGATCGCGTCGACGTCCACCTCGATCGCCTCCTCGAGGAACTTGTCGACGAGGATCGGCTTGTCGGGCGAGGCCTCGACGGCGTTCGCGATGTAGCGGTCGAGGCTCGCGTCGTCGTACACGATCTCCATGGCGCGCCCGCCGAGCACGTAGCTCGGACGCACGAGCACCGGGTAGCCGATCTCGCGCGCGACCTGGAAGGCCTCGGCGGGGGTCGTCGCGATCCCGTTCGGCGGCTGCAGCAGCTCGAGCTTGCGCAGCACGGCCTGGAACTGCTTGCGGTCCTCGGCGCGGTCGATCGACTCGACCGACGTGCCGATCAGCGGGGCTCCCGCGCGCATCAGGCCCTCGGCCAAGTTGAGCGGCGTCTGGCCGCCGAACTGCACGATGATGCCCGCGGGCTCGATCGCGCGGACGACGTGCATCACGTCCTCGTGCGTGAGCGGCTCGAAGAAGAGGTCGTCGCTCGTGTCGTAGTCGGTCGAGACGGTCTCCGGGTTCGAATTGACCATCACGGCCTCGCAGCCGATCTCGCGCGCGGCGAAGGCCGCGTGGACGCAGCAGTAGTCGAACTCGATGCCCTGGCCGATGCGGTTGGGACCGCCGCCCAGGATCATGATCCTGCGCGCGCTGGAGGCCCGCAGCTCGCTCTCGTCCTCCCAGGTGGAGTAGTAGTAGGGCGTGGCCGCGCGGAACTCGGCCGCGCACGTGTCGACGAGCTTGTACGTCGGGTGCAGGTCGTGCTCCTCGCGCAGCGCCGCGATCGATCCCTCGTCGGCGCCGACGGCGAGCGCGATCTGCGCGTCCGAGTAGCCGAGCTTCTTCGCCTCGCGCAGCAGATCGGGGCCGAGCAGGCTCCCGGCGAGCTCCTGCTCGAACTCCACCAGCTCGCGCATGTTCTCGAGGAACCACGGATCGATCGAGGTGGCCTCGTGGATCTCCTCGGTGCTCCACCCCGAGCGGTAGGCCTGGCGGATGTAGAGGACCCGGTTGTGGTTCGGCGTCGCCAGGAACGGCCTCAGGCTCGCCCCGTCGCCGTCGAGGGCCGCGATCGCCGAGCGCCGGTCCAGCCCGAAGCCGGCGCGCCCCGTCTCGAGGCCGCGCAGCGCCTTCTGCAGGGCCTCCTTGAACGTCCGCCCGATGCTCATCGTCTCGCCGACGCTCTTCATCTGCGTCGTGAGCGTCTGGTCCGCGCCCGGGAACTTCTCGAACGCGAAGCGCGGCACTTTCACCACGCAGTAGTCGATCGTCGGCTCGAAGCAGGCCGGCGTCTCCTTGGTGATGTCGTTCTGGATCTCGTCGAGCGTGTAGCCGCACGCGAGCTTGGCCGCGAACTTGGCGATCGGGAAGCCCGTCGCCTTGGAGGCGAGGGCCGACGAGCGCGACACGCGCGGGTTCATCTCGATCACGAGCATCCGGCCGGTCCTCGGATCGACTGCGAACTGGCAGTTCGATCCGCCGCACTCGATGCCGATCTCGCGCATGATCGTGATCGAAGCGTTGCGCAGGCGCTGGTACTCGCGATCGGTGAGGGTCTGCGCCGGCGCCACGGTGATCGAGTCGCCGGTGTGCACTCCCATCGGGTCGACGTTCTCGATGGAGCAGACGATGACCACGTTGTCGGCGCGGTCGCGCATCACCTCCATCTCGAACTCCTTCCATCCCAGGAGGCTCTCCTCGATCAGGACCTCGTTGTTGAGGGAGAGCGCGAGGCCGCGCGCGACGATCTCCTCGAACTCGTCGACGTTGTAGGCGATGCCGCCCCCCGATCCGCCGAGCGTGAAGGCCGGTCGGATCACGCAGGGCAGGCCGATCTGCGAGAGGACGCGGCGGCCCTCCGCCATGCTGTGCGCGATCCCCGAATTGGCGCACTCGAGCCCCGCCGAGACCATCGCGCTGCGGAACAGGTCGCGGTCCTCGGCCTTGCGGATCACCTCGGCGTCGGCGCCGATCATCTCGACGTCGTAGCGCTCGAAGACGCCGCGGTCGTGCAGGGTCAGCGCCGTGTTGAGGCCCGTCTGGCCGCCGAGCGTCGGCAGCACCGCGTCGGGCCGCTCCTTCTCGATGATGCGCTCGACCACCCCCGGCGTGATCGGCTCGACGTAGGTCGAGTCGGCCGTCTCCGGATCGGTCATGATCGTCGCCGGGTTCGAGTTGACCAGGATCACCCGGTAGCCCTCCTCGCGCAGCGCCTTGCAGGCCTGGGTCCCCGAGTAGTCGAACTCGCAGGCCTGTCCGATCACGATCGGCCCGCTCCCGATGATCAGGATGGAGTCGAGGTCGTCGCGTCGGGGCATGGAGCGGCGAGCGTGGGGGGCGGGGGCGGCGCAGCGGCAGGTTCGCGACCGGGGGACCCGCCGAGGACGGGTCAAACGGCCCAATTGGAGCAAACCGGCTGATGCGTGTCGACGAGCTGGCCGACCAACGCCGAACGCCGCCCAGGGGCCCGTTGGCGCCGCGTGAGCTCCTCAACGGGCCCCCAGGGGCCGCGCGCCGACCTCCTCGGCGAAGCGCAGCACGACGGGCGGGAAGTGCTCCCGCTCTCCGTCGGTGACGACCCGCCGCCCGCGCGCCGCGGCGGCGCGCAGCTCGGGCTCGGTCTCCTCGAGCCAGCGCCGCTCGCGCGCGTCGAAGAAAGCCGGGGGGAACAGCTCCGCGCGGACGTGCCAGCGATGGCGCAGGAGGTAGAGGTGGAGCTCGCTCGTCGTCAGCACGACGTCGCTCGGCTCGAGCTCCCTGCGCGCGAGCTCGCGCCAACCGCGCTCCGGGTCGGTGTGCACGAACGCCGCCACGACGAGGGCACCGAGCGCGACCTGCGCCGCGAGGACGAGCGCCGCGCGCCGCAGCGCGCGCCCCTCGTCCTCGGGGCGCTCCTCGCGCGCCATCCAGTCGGCGAGCCCGAGCGCGGCCGCCGGGAGCAGCGCCGCGCCCGGCAGGCGGCCGACGGGCGAGCCGGCGAGGATCGCCGGCAGGGGCGCGAGGCACCAGGCCGCGAACCAGCGCGGCGGGCGCGACTCCTCGGGCGAGCGCCGCCCGGCGAAGAGCTCGAAGAGACCCAGGCCCGCGAACCCCAGGCCGAGGGGCAGCCAGAGCGCCCACAGGAAGAGCACTCCCGGGCCGCCGCCGAGGCCCGCGAGCAGGGTCCGCTGCAGGAGGCCCGCTCCCGGCCAGAGCGCCCACTGGACGAGCGCCCCGAGCGCGGCGGCGACGAGCCAGGCGCCCGAGGCGGCGCGCCGGCACGGCGCCTGGTCCTTCGGGGGCGGCGGCCGGTGCGCGAGCACGGCCCACAGGGCCGCGGGCGCGAGCCACGCCGCGCTCGGCTCGAGCGCGACCGCCCAGAGCGTGAGCGCCGCGGCGCGCGCCGCGAACGCGGTCCGCGAGCTCGCCGAGCGCTCGCAGAGCGCGCGCAGGAGCAGCGTCGAGCTCAGGAGCGCGGCGCCGAACGGCCCGGGCAGCGTCGCGCCGAGCCACGCGATCGGCGCGGTGACGACGACCAGCGCGGCGAGCAGCGCCGCGCGCGCGTCGAAGCCGACGCCGCGCGCGAGCCCGAAGAGCGCGGGCAGCGCGGCCCCGTACGCGAGCGCCGAGACGAGGTACCAGGCGCGCTCGCCGCTCGTGCCGAAGAGGCTCGCGAGCCAGCGTGCGACAAGGCCCTGGAGCGCGTAGGGCTGCGGGCGCCCCTCGAAGGCGGCCGGCAAGTAGTGCAGGTGGCCCCACAGCCGCTCGCACGGCAGGCCGAGCGCGAGCGCGGCGAGGCCCGCCGCCAGCACCCAGACGGGCAGCGCCTCGCGCAGGCGCCGCGCGGCCTCCGCGCCGGCGACGAGCTGCGCGGTCAGCTGGCGCGGGAAGGGCTCGCTCGCGTGCCCGCTCGCGTCATCGGCGTCGTGTGGCGGGTGTGCGCGGCCCATCGGCGGCCGATCTTCGCCGCGCGCGGGCGAGCGATCAATCGACCGCCGGCGCCGCGGTCGTCGCCGGCGCGTGCCGCCGGCCCGCGACGGCCAGCGCGACGCCGACCAGGATCAGGCCCGCGCCGGCCAGCGTGTTGGCGCCGAGCGGCTCGCTGTCCACCCAGGCGCCGAGGCCGAGCGCGATCATCGGCGTGACGTACGCGATCACGCTAAGGCGGTAGGCGGGGACGTAGCGCAGGAGCCAGAAGTAGAGCCCGAACGACACCACGCTCCCGACGAGCGCCAGGTAGGCGACGCTGCCGATCGCGCGCGGCGTCCAGTCGAAGCTCGCGTCCGACTCGAAGAGCGCTCCCGCGGCGAGCAGCGCCATCGCGCCGATGCTCATCCCGTCGCGGTTGAGCAGCACGGAGCTGACGTGCCCGCCGTGGCGCTTGACGAGCGTGTTGGCGACGACGACGACGATCGGCGAGAGCATCAGCACCATCCCCGCCGGCACCGCGCCCGGGCCGATGTCGCGCAGGTCCGTGGCGAAGAGCATCCCCACGCCGCCGAAGCCGAGCAGGAAGCCGCTCCACTGCCGCGCGCTCAGGCGCTCGCCGTCGAGGAAGTAGTGGCCGCTGACGGCCATCAGGAGCGGGAAGACCGACCAGAGCAGGCTCACGAGCCCGGATGGAAGGCGCGTCTCGCACCAGTAGACGATGCCGTACGAGGCCGCGAGCTGGAGCAGCCCGTGCGACAGCCGCAGCCGCCACGGCGGACGCTCACCACCCTCGCTGCGCGCCAGCACCGGCGCGAGGATCGCGAACACGAGCCACGCCGAGGCGAAGCGCACGCCGGCCGCCGTGAACGGCGGCAGGTCCGCGAGACCCCACTTGATGACGAGCCACGTGCTGCCCCAGATCAGGCACAGGAGAGCGATCAGGAACGAGCTGACGAGCGTGCTCGGACCGCGCGGGGGCGCGTGTTCCGAAGGGGACATCGGAGCGTTCTAGCACCTGGGCCGCCAGGAGTGAGTGCGTTCGCGCCCGGAGTGCCTCCGTCCGCGAGAATCCCCCGACGGACCATCCCCTTCGCAAACCAATCCCTAACCCATCGCGGCGGGAAGATCCCTCAAGTAGTGAAGGTACTTCCCGACGACGGGAGCGCTCCATCGCCGTCGATGCCGGGGGACGGCGGGGCGGGACCTCCCGGTCGGGGCCTTCGCATGCCCGTGCCCGCACCCGAGCAACCCCCTACCCCCCGACCACCCCGCGCACCAACCCCTCTTCCACCCGCACTCCCACCCGCACCTCTCCCACCCCCGCCAGCAACACCAGCTCCGGCTTCCCCACCGCCCCCTTCTTGTCCTGCCGCAGCCCCGCCAGCAGCGCCGCCGGAGCGAGCTCGCAGCCGGGCGCACGCAGCTCGTCGAGCCCCGCCGGCAGCCCCAGCCCCGCCAGCAGCGCCGCCACGCGCGCCGGCAGCCCCTCGTCCTCCAGCACCGCCGCGCGCCGGCTGGCCTCGAGCGCGAGGCCCAGCCCCACCGCCACGGCCACTCCGTGCGGGATGCGCCCGAAGCCTGCGGCGTGCTCGATCGCGTGCGCGAACGTGTGCCCGAGGTTGAGCGCCCGCCGCGGACCGCGCTCGAGCGGGTCGGCGGCGACGATCCCGGCCTTGACGCGCACGCAGGCGGCGACGACCTGCGCGGTCGCCGCGGCGTCGCGCGCGAGCAGGGCCGCGCGGCTGTGCTCGACGAGCGCGAGCTCGCGCTCGCCCCCGACGAGCGCGGTCTTGACGACCTCGCCCAGTCCCGAGCGCCACTCCTCCTCGGGCAGCGTCGCGAGGGTCGTCGTGTCCGCGAGGACCGCGATCGGCTGGTGAACGCAGCCGGCGAGGTTCTTGCCGGCGCTCAGGTTGACGGCCGTCTTCCCGCCGACGGAGGCGTCGACCTGGGCGAGCAGCGTCGTCGGCACCTGGACCACGTCGATCCCGCGCTTGAAGAGCGCCGCCGCGAGGCCCGCCAGATCGCCGCTGGCGCCGCCGCCGAAGGCCACGACGGCCGAGCGCCGGTCGAGCTCGGAGCGGGCGAGGAACTCGAGCGCGCGCTCGAGCTGCGCGAGCGACTTCGCCGCTTCGCCCCGCGGCAAGACGAGGCACGGCGCGTCGTCCAGGCCCGCGAGGCGCGCGCCGTGCAGCTCGAGCGCGCGCTCGTCGGCCAAGACGGCGGTCCGCGAGTGGGACGCGACGCTCGCGGCGACGTCGGCCAGGAGACCGGGGCCGACTTGGACCGTATAGGCCGGCTCGGTGTCGACGCGGATCGCGAGGCGGCTCACCCGACTCTCCGGCCGCACTTCAAGACTCGGCCAGCTCGAGGCCCTCGTCGCCCGCCTTTCCGCGCCGCGCGCGGCGGCGGCGGACGAGCTCGGCCTGCAGCGCGCGCGAGCTGCGCTTGTCGCGCACCAGGAGCAGCCAGAAGCAGCCCGCGAGCAGCAGCGTCCCGCCGAGCAGGCCCCACATGAACATCAGGGTGCGGCCGTCGGCGACCGGAGTGAAGACGTCGATCGCCTGCATGACGAACAGCGGCACGCGCCCCGGCGCCCCGTCCTTGCGCTCGTAGAAGACGTTCTTGAGGAAGAAGCCGCGGCCATCCACGAGCTTCGCAGAGCCCGTGAAATCCTGGAGTTCCGGCTTGTCGAAGGGCGCGATGTACTGGATCACCGGCACCTTGCCCTTCCAGACCATGTTGCCGATCCAGCCCGTCGTCAGCTTCTCGAGCCGCAGCGGGTTCTCCCCCACGGCCTCGGTCCACGAGCCCTGGTTGCGGCTGATCGAGAGCCGGAAGGGCTTGCCGCGGTACGCGTTCCCGTCGTCGTAGATCCGCGCGAGCACCTCGGTGTCGAGCTCGGGCGCCGACTCCCAGTCGAGCTCCGCGCTGGCCGGGCTCGCCGCGTAGCTCATCAGGCCCCACTTCGCGTCCTCCGGGAGCGGCGGCGTGTGGATGTGGTCCTCGTCGAAGCGGTCGTCCTCCACCCGTGCCAGGAGCTCCTCGAGCCCCTCGACGCTCCCGAGGCGCGGGACCGAGGCCTCCGCCTTCTGCGACGCCAGCAGCGGCCCTTCCATCCAGCCGCCCTCTCCCTCGCGGCTGAAGAGCTTCACGAAGCAGCCGTCGACGCGCACGAAGTCGCCGACGCCAGTCCCCGCGGGGAGCTCGACGACGACGAAGTGCGCGTAGCGGCCGTCCTCGAGCCGCAGCGTCCCGTGCGCCTCGTCCGGGCGGTTGGGCGAGCTGCGCGGCTCGAGGTCGACGACCTCGCCGCGCATGCGGAAGGGCTCGACGCGGTGGGCGCCGGGGTCGCTCTCGAGCTCGGCGTAGACCTCGGGCGTGAGCTCCCGGATCCCCAGCGCGTCGTAGTGCCGGCGCGTCTGCAGGCGCGCGTAGTCGAGCACGTCGCGCAGGGGCTCGGTGTCCTCGAGGACGCGGTCCTCCGGCCGCGCGTCGCGGACCTTCTCGAGCACCTCGGGCTTGTCGAACTCGATCGTGACGATGCGCTCGAGAGGACCGCGATCGGGCACGTTCGCGGTCCGCTCGCGCTCCTCCTCGAGCTCGTAACGCTCGCCGTAGAAGCGCGTGACGACGTAGCCCGCCCCGAGGACCACGACGGCGAGGGCCATGATCACGAGCCGGTTCCGGTCGCGCCGCGCGAGGGCTTGGGCTTCGGCGAGGGTGATTTGCTTGTGCTTCATGGTGGGTCCCTAGACGGGCTGCGTCGCGCGCCTCGCCGCCATCCCCGCCGCGCCGACGAGAGCGCCGAAGAGCCGCTGGTCGGCGCTGCCTTCCGGCGCCTCCTCGGGGTGCCACTGCACGCCGAGGGCGAAGGGCAGCTCGGGGTGCTCGATGGCCTCGACGAGACCCTCGTCGTCGCTGGCGGCCACGCGCCAGGGCGCGGGGACGTGCTCCACAGCCTGGTGGTGGCGGGACACGACGGGCATCCGCTCTACACCCAGGAATCGGGACAGTTTCGAGCCGGCCGCGAGCTCGACGTCGTGCCGCGCCCCCGCGCCGTGCTCGCGGCGCCCGGGCCGGTCCTCGGGCAGGTGCTGGAAGAGGCGGCCGCCCTCGGCCAGCGCGAGCAGCTGCATGCCGTAGCAGACGCCCAGGACCGGGAGGCGCCGGCGGAGCGCGCTGCGCGCGAGGACGAAGTCGAAGTCCTGCTTCGCGCTCGGGACCGGACGTGCCGCGGGGTGCGTCGGACCGAGCCCCAGCCGCTCGGTGTCGAAGTCGTCCCCGCCCGCGAGCAAGAGCCCGTCGACGCGCTCGAGCAGGTGCTCGAGGTCGGCGGGCCCGCCGACGGGCGGGATGCCGACCGGCACGCCGCCCGCCTTCAGCACGGCCAAGGCGTAGCGATTGTCGAGCCGCAGGGCTTCTCGCGGTTCCGTCAGCGAGCGGCCGTTGACGGCGATCAGAGGGCGTTCTCGCGACATTCGGCGGTCCATGGTATCGCCCCGACGCGGACTGCGTTCAACCCGCGCGGACCACCCGTCGATCGCGACCCGCAGCCCCTCGATCCCATGGAGCAGATGCCAGCCGGCTCGCTGCCGGCGCTACGTGGAGCAGAAGCCCTGCCCGGCCGCGCCTGGCGCGGAGCTGTTCCAGGACCACCGTCGGCGAGGAGCTCGGCGCAAACGGGAGGCTCCGGCTTCTCCACGAAGCGCTGGACCCGGCGCAGGCGGCCCGGCCCGGGCTCGGGCAGGATCCAGCCGTAGTCCGAGACGGCGGCGTCCGGCGTCATGCCGAGCAGGGCGACTTCCCCGGAACCGTCCCGGATGCCCTCGAGGGCCTGCTGGATCGCGATCCGCAGGGTCCCCTCGCTCTGGACGTGGTGGTCGGAGGGGAAGAGCGCGATGCGTGCTTCCCGATCGCGCGCCAGCACCGCGAAGAGCGGCAGCAGCACTCCCGCGGCCGTGCCGCGGTTGCAGGGCTGCACGATCACGTTCCGTCTGGAGACTCCTCGAAGGGCCGGCTCCCACAGGTGCCGGTGTTCGGCCGCCACGATCGTCACCACTCGATCGTTGCCGGCGACGGAGCGTGCGCGCTCGAACGCCGCTTGCAGGAGAGTCCGCCCCCCGTCGAGGGAGAGCCCGTTGGCGTCCGCTCGAGAGGACTCGCTAGGATCCGCGCGATGGAATCCCTCGCGCTCGAGATCGGCCTCGTCGTCGCGGGCTTCGTCCTCCTCATCAAGGGTGCGGACGGGCTGGTCGACGGCGCCGCCTCGCTCGCCGCGCGCTGGGGGGTGAACCCGCTGATGGTGGGCCTGACGGTCGTCGCGTGGGGGACCTCGATGCCCGAGGTGGTCGTGTCCGGGCTCGCCGCCTGGGAGGGCAAGCCGGACCTCGCGCTCGGCAACGTGCTCGGCTCCAACGCAGCCAACATCGGGCTCGTGCTCGGCTCGGCCGCGCTCGTCCTGCCGAAGGTCCTGGAAGGGCGCGTCGAGGTGCGCGAGCGCGTGTGGCTCCTGGGCTCGCTCGGCGTCCTCTGGTGGGTGTGCTCGGACTCCGCGGTGACGCGGCTCGAGGCCGGCCTCCTGCTCGCGCTCTTCGGCGCCTACGCCTGGATCCTCTGGAAGGAGCCGCGCGCCGCGACGCGCGAGGAAGAGAGCCACGACGCGCGCCACCCCTGGCTCGAGGTGTGCCTCGGCACCGCCGGGGTCGCCCTCGGCGCCAAGCTGGCGCTCGACGGGGCCGAGGGTCTCGCCGTGCGGGCCGGCGTGTCGCACCGCGTCATCGGCCTCTCGCTCTTCGCCCTCGGCACGTCGCTGCCCGAGCTCGTCGCCGGCCTGCGCAGCGCGGTGAAGGGGCAAGCCGACATCGGCATCGGCAACGTCATCGGTAGCAACGTGTTCAACACGCTCGCGGTGATCGGGATCGCGGGCCTCGCGCGGCCGTTCGCGCAGAGCGCCGAGATGCCCGCCGCGCTCGCGCGCGACTTCCCGATCAACCTCGGCTTCGCGCTGGCGCTCGCGCTGGCCCATCACCTGCACGGAGCGCGGCGCTCGGGGCGCCCGATCGCCATCGGGATGCTCGTCGCGTACGTCGCCTACGTGGCGTGGAGCTTCGCGGCGTGAAAGGACCCCGCGCCCCGTCGCGCGCGCGGCGGTTTCGTGGAGACTGTTCTTCGCCATGACAGAGGCCCCGGAGCCCGCGCCGCCCCTCCGGCGCCTCGCGCGCGAGCCGCTCGTCCACTTCCTGCTGCTCGGCGCCGCGCTCGCGGCGCTGGGGAGGTGGCTGCCGCGCGGCGGGCCCGGGCCGGCGGCGGCCAAGCCCACGATCCTCGTCACGCGCGGCAAGATCGAGCAGCTGGCCGAGATCTGGACGCGCACGCGCATGCGCCCCCCGACGCCGGGCGAGCTGCGCGGGATCGTCGACGAGCACGTGCGCGAGGAGGTGCTCTACCGCGAGGCCCTCGCCCTTCGCCTCGACGAGGACGACACCGTCGTCCGCCGGCGCCTCGCCCAGAAGATGGGGTTCCTGGCCGAGGGCCTCGCGGAGGTCGCCGAGCCGACCGACGAGGCGCTGCGGGCGCTGCTCGACGCCGAGCCCGAGCGCTTCCGGGAGCCGTTGCGGGTCTCGTTCCGGCAGGTGTTCGTGAGCCCGGACGAGCGCGGCGCGGGCGCCGCCGCGCGCGCGCGCGCCCTGCTCGAAACGCTGCGCTCCGCGGGCGCGCCGGAGGATCTCGCGCAGCTCGGCGACCCGCTGCTCCTGCCCCAAGTGTTCGACGACGTCGCGCTCGACGAGTCGGGCCGGCTCTTCGGCGGGTCGTTCGCGCGCGAGGTCGAGGCCGCCGAGGTCGGCGCCTGGACCGGCCCGGTGAGCTCCGGCTACGGCCTGCACCTCCTGCTCGTCACCGAGCGCACGCCCGCCCTCGCGCCCGAGCTCGACGCCGTCCGCGAGGACGTCCGCCAGGAGTGGCTCGCGCGCGAGCGGCAGCGCGTCGAGGGGGCGTTCTACGCGGCGCTGCGCGAGCGCTACCGCGTCGTCGTCGAGGAGCCCGAGGCGCCGGGCGACGGCGCGGGAGAGCAGCCGTGATTCGCTCGCTCCTCGCTCTCGCTCTCGCTCTCGCGCTCTGCGCCGGCGCGCCGGCGCTCGCCCACGAGACCCGTCCGGCGTACCTCGAGATCGAGGAGACCGGGCCCGAGACCTACGACCTCCTGTGGAAGGTCCCCGCGCGCGGCGACCTGCGCCTGCGCCTGGACGTCGTCCTGCCGCCCGAGTGCGAGCCCGCGAGCGCCCTGCGCCGCGACCTCCTCGGCGGCGCGTTCATCGACCGCTGGCGCGTCCGCTGTCCGGGCGGCCTCGAGGGCCGCACCGTCCACATCGCCGGGCTGCAAGGGACGCTGATCGACGCGCTGGTGCGCGTCGAGCGCGCGGACGGCCGGACGCAGACGCTGCGCGTGACGCCCGCGGCGCCGCGCTTCGCGCTCGAGGCGTCGCCGTCGAGGGTGCGGGTGGCGCGCACGTACCTGGTGCTCGGCGTCGAGCACATCCTCGGCGGCCTCGACCACCTGCTCTTCGTGCTGGGGCTGCTCTTCCTCGTGCGCGCGCGCTCGATGCTCGTGAAGACGATCACGGCCTTCACGGTCGCGCACAGCATCACGCTCGCCGCGGCGACGCTGGGGTACGCGTACCCGCCGGTGGACACGCTCAACGCCCTGATCGCGATGAGCATCCTGTTCCTGGGGCCCGAGATCGTGCGCGCGCGCCGCGGCGAGACGAGCTTCACGCTGCGCCGGCCGTGGGTCGTCGCGTTCGCCTTCGGGCTCTTGCACGGGTTCGGCTTCGCCGGCGGCCTGGCCGACCTCGGCCTGCCGCGCGCGGAGATCCCCTTCGCGCTGCTCGCGTTCAACGTCGGCGTCGAGATCGGCCAGCTCGCCTTCGTCGCGCTGCTCCTCGCGCTCGGCGCGGCGCTGCGCGTGCTCGAGGTCTCCGGATCGCGGTGGCGGCGCGCGCTGCCCGCGTACGTCGTGGGGTCGCTCGGTGCCGCGTGGACGATCGAGCGCGTCGCGGTCCTCCTGTCGTGAGGCCCGTCCCGGTCAACCGCGCGTCCGGAGCGCGAACCCGATCAGCCGCGGGTTCGCAGCGCGAACCCGATGAGCCGGTACAGGAGCCGCGCGCCGACGATCGCGTCCCAGCCCTCGCCGCGCGGGTCGCCTCCCGGTCCCGGGCAGACCTCGCACAGGTCCAGCCCGACCACGCGCCTGCCCGACGCGGCGAGCTCCTCGAGCCAGAGCATCGCCTCGTGCCAGTCGAGCCCGCCGGGCACGGGGGTCCCGGTGCTCGGGCAGAGCGTCGGGTCGAGGCCGTCCACGTCGAAGCTGACGTACACGCTCTCGGGCAGGAGGTCGAGCTTCCCGCGCACGAGCGCCCGCAGGTCGGCGCCCGCGAAACGGGCGCTCGCCCACTCGCGGTCGAACACCGACCGGATCCGGCCGTCGGAGCGCTCGATGCGCTCGAGCTCCTCGCCACACAGGTCGCGCACGCCGACCTGCAGGACGCGCGCGACGTCCAGGCGCTCGACGACGTTGTAGAGGATCGAGGCGTGCGACCACTCGAAGCCCTCGTAGGCGCGGCGCAGGTCGGCGTGCGCGTCGAAGTGCAGGACGCCGAGCCCCGCGTGGGCGGCGCTGCACGCCTCGAGCGCGCCGAAGGGCGCGGAGTGGTCGCCGCCGAGGACGCAGGGCAGCTTCGCGTGCGCGAGGGCGCGCTCGACCGCGCCGCGCACGAGCGCGTTCAGCTCGGCGCCGCACGCGTCGACCGCGCGCGTCGCCTCGGCGCGCTCGGGCGAGCCCTCGGGCAGGGCGCGCGCCCGCTCCGCCGCGTCGGACGCCGCGCGCTGCAGCTCGCCGATCCGCGGCGCGCCCTCGAGGAGCGCGATCCCCGCCTCGTACGGGCGCCCGGTCCAGAGGTCCTCGAGGTCGACCTGGCGGCTCGCGGCGAGCACCGCCGCGGGCCCGCCCGCCGTCCCCCGGCGGTACGAGGTCGTCGCGTCGAAGGGCACCGGCAAGACGTGCACGGCGGCTTCCTCCGGGGCGCTGGGCAGGCCGAAGAGGCCGCTCCCGCGGGCCGGGCCGTCGGGGTCGAAGGGCGCGGGCACGCGCGGAGATGATCCGCGGGCCGCCCGCCGGGCGCAAGCGCAGGGGCACGAGGAAAGCCCTTCCCGAGAAGAGGGCCCGGCCCGCCCGGCCGCGCTCGCCGCGTCAAGGCAAGCGAACCGAACTGCCTGGCTTCGCTGTGGGTCCCCGCGCCGGGGGCCGGTGCAAGTCGTTTGGGCTGCGAACGATACGACGACGGTCGGGCGCAGCGAGGCCTCGTTCGACGCAAGCTGGCGCCGCGCAACGCGATGAGCCCCGAAATCCACACGGAAGCCATGCAGTTCCGTGGGGTGGTCGAAGCAGGTCCGCGACCGCCCCCGCGAATGTCCACCGGCCGGGGGAGTCGACCAGGCCCTCGACACGCTCGGCGGCGGTATCCACCTCGCGCGCGAGGCGGCCCCCGAGCTCGAGCGACCCGTCCGTACCCTCGGTGCTCGACATCGACGAGCTGCCGACAGATGCTCGTCGGAGCGCCCGAGAACGGATCGCCGCTCCCTGACGCGCGACGTGGCGTGGCGCCGAAACAGCGCCACGCCCTTTTTTTTCGTGCGTACCCCGGGCGAACCCTCCGCGAGCGGCCGACTACAGGGCATGCCGGGCTTCTCCGGCTTTTCTCCAAGAACCCCGCCGGCCGGTCCGTTCCGGCAGGCGGAAGACCGAGCGGAATGACGGAAGTCTCGCAGGCAAGGCTGCTCGCCAGGCATCGCGAGGGCGACCCGACGGCTTTCGGGGACCTCGTGCGGGCCCACCAGGGCCCGCTCCTGCGCCTCGCGCGCGGGCTCCTGGGAGCGGGCGAGGCCTGCGAGGACGTCGTCCAGGAGGCCTTCCTCAGGCTGGCGCAGCACCCGCCGGAGACGCCCGTGGAGGCGCTCGGCGACCCGCGCCTCGAGCACGCGCAGCTCTCTTCGTGGCTGCACAAGGTGACGAGGAACCTCTGTATGGACGTCTTGAGATCCGAGACCCGGCGCAGGAAGCGCGAGCGTGCGGTCGCCTCCGTGGAGGCCTCCGATGGGGGGCAGTCCGCGGTCGACGCCGCCGACACGCGCGCCCTCGTGGAAGAGAAGCTCCAGCGGCTCCCGCTGGACCAGCGCGAGGTTCTCGTCCTGCGCCTCCTCGGTGAGAAGAGCTACCGCGAGATCGCCGCGATCACGGGCAAGAAGATCGGGACGGTCGGGTGGCTCGTGAGCGTGGGGTTGAAGGCGCTCAGCGCCGAGCTGACGCCCTTCTTCCAGAGCGCTCGCACCGGTCCCCGGCCGGCGGCCGCCCCGGAGCCCGAGCTGGGCTTCGGCATGGTTCAAGGAGAACTGTCATGAGTCACGGCAAAGACCCCAGAGACGCCAAGGATCAACGGCACGAGGAGCTGTGCGCCTACCTCTTCGGCGAGCTGTCCGGCGCCGATCGCGCCCGGATCGAGCAGGCGCTCGCCGGTTCCGAGGAGCTGCGCGAGGAGCTCGCGCGACTCGAGGCGACCGCCGCGCTGGTGCGCGACGCGTACGCCGGCGAGGAGCGCCTCTCCGAGGGCGCGATGGCCGAGCTCGCGCGCGCCGCGGCTTCCCCGCCGCCGCCGTTGCGCCTCGTCTGGTACCGCGGTCCCGCGCTGCGCGCGGCGGCGGCGGTGCTCGTGATGGCGGGCGGGCTCGCGTACGTGCTCTCCACCGACCTCGGCGCGCCGAGCCTTCGGCCCGACGAGCTCAGCGCGAAGCTCGAGGCGCCCAGGGCGAACCGCCCCGAGGCGCCGCGGGAAGCCGGGGTCGAGCTCGAGGAGACGCTCCCGGCCGCGGAGCCCGCGCCGGACGCGCGCGCAGAGCGAGTGATCGTCGGCGAGGCGGAGAGCCTCGAAGGGGTCGTGCGGAACGGGCTCTCCTCCGCGGCGGAACGCGACGCGGGCCGCTCGAAGGAGGCCGCGCCCGGTGCGAGCGAGGCCGGGCAAGCCGAGCTCGCGGCGCGCGCTCGTGTGCTCGGCCAAGGGCAAGTGCAGCAGCAGGACGAGCCGCAGGTGCTGCTCTTCGACGACACGGTGGCCGTCGACAAGGCGCTCGACTTCGACGAGAAGGTGGTCCAGGAGTGGCTCGCGGGTGGGAAGTCCGCTGCGTGCTTCAGGGCCTACGTCGGGCCGGGCGACACGATCGCCGGCGGCGACGACTTTCAGCTCGGGAAGCAGCTCAAGCTGCTGCAGTCGGAGGATGCGCAGGGCGTGCTCAGCAGGCTTGCGGCCGGACGCGCTGAGAGCGCGCCGTCCACCGGGCCGTCGTCGCCCGGCGCGGCCGGCCCGGCCGCTCCCGCCACGCCCCTGGCACCCGGTGCCGGCGGCGGCGGTGCGCTCGAGGGCAAGCGGTTCGCGCGCGCCGGCGCCGAGCCGCTCGGGGAGCTCGGCTACGGAGAGCCCGAGACCGCGGAGGCCCGCGAGGCGTACCGCTTCACGCCCGAGGAGCAGGCTCGCAAGGACGAGCTCGAGCGCCTCGGCGAGCTCACCGACGAGGAGCTCGGGGGCTGGCTCGAGCGCGAGCGCGACGCGGGCGCCCGCGGACACGTCGACCGCCTGCGCGTGCTCGGTGCGGAGCGCCGCCTCAGCGCCGACGAGCTCGACCTCCTGATCCGCCGGCGCTGCGACGAGATCCTCGCGGGCTGCCGGCGCCGGCCCGAGGAGAAGCCGCGCGACATGTACTTCCGCTTCTGGGGCGATAACGCCTTCCAGCTGGCGGCGATCGACGCGCTCTCGACCTTCTCGGTCGACGTCGACACGGCGAGCTACGCGCTCGCGCGGCGCTACCTCAGGGACGGCCACCTGCCCGAGAAGGCGCAGGTCCGCACCGAGGAGTTCCTGAACTACTTCGCGCCCGACCTCGCGCCGCCGGCCGAGGGCACGTTCGCGGTCCACACGGAGCTCGCCCCGAGCCTGTTCGCCTCTTGCGACCGCGACGGCAAGCCGCGCGCGGACGTCTGGATGCTGCGCGTCGGCGTGCGCGGCAAGGAGATCCCGGTCGAGGAGCGCCGGCCGCTGGCGCTGACCTTCGTGGTCGACACCTCGGGCTCGATGAAGGAAGGCCAGCGCCTGGAGCTCGTCAAGCACGCCGTGCGGCTGCTCGCCGGCGAGCTCGACGCGCGCGACTCGATCGCGCTGGTCGCCTTCTCGAGCGAGGCGCGCCTGATCCTGCCGATGACCTCGGCGGCCCAGCGCGGCGTCATCGAGTCGGCGATCCACCCGCTCTCGGCGAACGGCAGCACGAACGCCGCGGCGGGCCTGAGGATGGGCTACGAGCTCGCGCTCGCCGGCCTGAGGACGGACGGCCACAACCGCGTGGTGCTGCTCTCCGACGGCGTGGCCAACACCGGCCAGACCGATCAGACGCGCATCCTCGCCGACGTCCGTGGCCATCGCGAGAAGGGCATCTACCTGAACACGATCGGCGTGGGCATGAACAACCACAACGACGTGTTCCTGGAGCAGCTCGCCGACAAGGGCGACGGCATCTGCGACTACGTCGACGACGAGAAGGCGGCGCAGCGCGCGATCGTCGAGCGCTTCACCGGCGCGTTCCAGCCGATCGCGAGCGACGTCAAGATCCAGGTCGAGTTCGACCCGCGGCAGGTGGTGCGCTACCGCCTGCTCGGCTACGAGAACCGCGCGATCGCCGACGCGGACTTCCGCAACGACCTGGTCGACGCGGGCGAGGTCGGCTCGGGCCACCAGGTCGTCGCGCTGTACGAGCTCGAGCGCCTGCCCGACGCGCCGGCGGAGGACGCCGCGCTCGCGACCGTGCGCTTGCGCTGGAAGGCGCCCAAGGTCGCGAACCAGGACCCGCGCGAGGTCGACGTCACCGAGATCGAAGCCGAGGTCCGGGCGGCGAGCGCCGCCGGCTCCTTCGGGGCGACCTCGAAGGGCTTCCGGCGCTCGGCGCTCGTGGCGCAGCTCGCCGAGCTCCTGCGCCGCTCGTCGCACGCGTTCGGGGACTCGTACGAGACGCTGCTGGTCGAGTCGGAAAAGCTCCGCCCGGAGCTCTCCGACCCCGACTTCGACGAGTTCGTGGCCCTCGCGAAGCGAGCCGGCGAGCTCATCCTCAGGGAGTCGCGACCGTACTCCGCCCTCGGCAAGGCGGTCGACGAGTACCGCCGGCTCAAGATCTTCGAGGCCGAGCTCGAGTGCCTGAAGCGCGAGCGCGGCCGGGACCTGCTCGACGAGCTGCGCCAGCAGAACCAGTCGCTCGAGGACCGGATCCGCGACCTGATCCGCACCGAGCTGCGCGAGAAGCATGGCTAGCCGGTAGCGCTAGCCGCGACCCGCGGCTGCCCGCTCCACCCGGGTAGCCGTGTCGCTCCTCATTCCTCCCGCTCGCTCTGGGCGGGCTGATCGGCCCGATCGGCCTGCCGCTCCGCGTAGGAGCGCAGCAGGTGATCGTAGCTCCCGGCATTCAGGCCGACGATCGCACGCAGACGCTCCCAGCTCCACAGCTCGCCGGACGTGACGAGGAGCAGGCGATCGTAGTAGGCGGCGAGATCGGGGTCGGCGAGGAGGTTCCCGCCGGCCTCCCGCGACTCGAAGTACCCCGCGGGCTCGGTGCGCGTGAAGTGTCCCGGATACCAGTAGCCCTCGCCGGGAAGTCGGGCCAGCAGCGGATCGGTGATCGCGAGGGGGTCGATGATCCGCGCGTGCGGGCCGGCGTAGTACCCGAGCGACCCGACGGCCTTGGCACGGACGGGCTTGGCCGATTCGGGGAACGGCTCGATCTCCTCGACGAGCCCCCTCGCCTGGCGGTTGGTGGAAGAGGGGCCCACCCTTTCGCAGACGGCGAGGAGCAGCCCGGTGCGCGCGAAGTAGAGCAGACGCTCGTCCTCCACCCCTCCGCCTTGCCGCCGCTCCTCCAGCGTCCTCTTGCCCGGTATCACGCTGAGCGGCGAGTGCGGTACAGCGAGCCCGAGCGCCACGAGCACCGTCGCAGGGACGGCGACGCCGCGCAGAGAACCGAAAGGAAACCGCGCGATGACGAGGCACGCCAGGACGAAGGGGGCTGCGAAGAACCGGCCGGCCATGAAGTCGCCCCCGATCCTCGACACGTACAGCAGGTACAGCACGAGCCCCGCCAGGGCCGGGATGTCGCCGCGCCGCCCACGTGTCGAGGCGAGGACCGCCGCGAAGGCCAGGACGAGGAACGTCGCGGGATCCCACCGGAACGATGCGAAGAAGTACACGATCCCCTGCAAGAAGTAGTCGCTCGTCGGGATCTCGGTGTTGAGCTTCGCGTAGGCCGAGTTGGGAAACGGGAACCCGTAGTAGAAGAGGGCGAAGAGCTCCCAGGCCAGGAGCGGCGCGAAACCGAGCAGGACGGCGCGCGCGGTCGGCCCCAGCCCGCGCGCGCGAAGGACGTCGTGGGAAGCGACGGCGAGCGCGGGCAAGAAGAGGAGCAGGCTGTCGAGGCGGTTCAAGCCCAGGCAGGCGCCGACCAGGGAGAGACGGAGGAGGTCGCGCGAATCCCGCTCCCCGTTCCAGAAGAGCAGGTAGCCGAGGCAGAGGAGCAGGTGGGTCAGAGGGTTCTCGAGACCTGACGTGGAGTAGTCGACGAAAGTCTTCGACGTCACCAGCGCGAGCAGCGCGAGGACCAGTCCGTGGGCATCGCTTCCTCTCTGGCGTACGAAGGCCACGAGAAAGAGGCCGGAAACGACGAGGGATACCAGGAGCGTCGTGAAGTACGCCTCGCGCGTGATGGAGTAGGGGACGCTCAGCAGGAGAGTCCAGAGCGGGTTGGTGAACGCCTGGACCCTCTGGTCGGTGTTCCAGGTCAGCCCGTAGCCGTGGACGAGGTTGTCGACGCAGCGCAGCGAGATGAACGCGTCGTCCGACATCCATGCGCGCTGGACGGTCAGCGCGAAGATGGTGAGCGCCAGGAAGACGATGGTCGGTCGAAGGGCGCGCGCCGACGCCTCCTCGCTGCGTTCGCCTTGTGCGGGGACAGCGTTCACGGGCGATCTTCAGTCTATCCCGCCCTGAGCGTCGCGGACGGTCGGCCTCCGCGCGCCGCGGCCCCGGGGCTCGTGCGCGCGCCGGGTTCTCTGGGAATCGGGGTCGGCTACGCGACGGCCTTCGGCTTGCGCCCGCGCGGGACGCGCGCCTTGGGCAAACGGACTCCGCGCGTCTTGAGGAAGCTCTCGAGCGGTTTGCGCGCCTCCGCGAGGGCGTGGCGCAAGAGGGCGATCTCCTCGCGGGCCGCCGACTCCAGGGCCTTGTCGATGTAGCGGACCGCGGAGAGCGTCGAGCGGATCGCGGGAGACTTCTTGAGCTCGCGCGCTTCTTGGCGCTGTCGGAGCTCCTGGATCCTGTTCTTCAAATCCGAGATCAACTCGGCATCCGAGCGCCGCTTGCGCGTGTTCGTGGCTTTCTTGGCCATCCCGAATTGGAGGGGTGGGGACTGCGAAAAGTAAGGGAGATCGGGCGGCCATTATGGGCTCTGCGGGCCGCCGAGTACACGCCGAACCGCGGCGATCATCGCATGCTGGCGGGCGGGCTAATCGTTTCCTGCGCCTCGTTCCAGGTGATCATCGAGGAACGCATTCACGGCCTCTACGTAGTCGCGGCCCGTCTCCAGGAAGCCCGAGTCGTGGCTCCCGCGTAGCACGACGAACTCCTTGGGTCCGGCGGCGGCCTCGAACAGCGCCCTCCCGAGCGCGTACGGCACGGTCTCGTCCGCGCGGCTGTGCATGTACAGCTGCGGGCACGCGAGCGCTCGTACGCGCTCGCGACTGTCGAAACGGTTGCGGCACAAGAGGCGCGCGGGGAGCCACGGATACGCCGCCTGGGCCATGTCCGGCAGGGAGGTGAAGGTCGACTCGAGGATCAGCGCCTGGGGCGCGGACTCGGCGGCGGCCAAGCTGGCGACGCCTCCTCCGAGCGAGCGGCCCCAGATCACGAGCGGCCGCCGGGGAGCGCGCTCGCGGGCGTGGAGCACGGCCGCCCGCCCGGCGCGGTAGCAGGCTTCCTCGCCCGGCTCGCCCGAGCTCCTTCCGTACCCTGGGTAGTCGAAGATCAGGCTCGCCAGCCCGAGCTCGTGCAGGAGGCGCAGCGTCTCCACGCGCTGCGAGACGTTGCCGGCGTTGCCGTGGAAGAAGACGACGGTCGCGCGCGGCTCGGGATGCTCGACCCACCAGCCGTGGATGCGCTCGCCCGCGTCCGTCTCGAACCACGCGTCCTCGAACGCGAGGCCGGCGTCCGCGGGAGTCGCGGAGATCTCGCGCAGCGGGAAGAACGTGAGCCGGTCCTGGATCAGGTAGAGCAGGAGGCAGAGCGCGGCGTAGCCCGCGACGGGCCAGAGGACGAGGGACATCAGGGCTCTTCTCGCGGCCATCGCGCGGCAGGTGCGGCGCCGCGCGCTACCGTACGCCGCCGTGGGCTTCGACGACCACTACCGCGCGCTCTTCGGGGATCGCTGGGCGGCGCTCGAGGCCGCCATGCGCTCGCCGCCGCGCTTCGCGGCTCGCGCGAATCCCTTTGCCGCCGAGGCGGGCGTCTCCGAGGCGGGCGCCGGCGCGGACGCCCTCGCAGCGCTGGGGACGACTCCCGTGCCCGGGCTCGCCGGAACGTTCGAGGCGGCGCGGCCCCTGCCCGCCCCGGCGCGCGACGCGGCCGGCCTCTTGCGCTGGTACCTGCTGGACGCCGCATCGATCCTCGCGGTCGAGGCCCTCGCGGTCCCGCCGGGGGCGCGCGTGCTCGACATGTGCGCCGCGCCCGGCGGGAAGGCCTGGCAGCTCGCGTGCCCGCTGGCGGAGTCCGGCGAGCTCGTCGCGAACGACCGCTCGGCCGCGCGGCGCGCGCGCCTGGCGCGGGTGCTCGACGACTACCTGCCCCCGGACGTGCGCGCGCGCGTGCGCGTCACCGGCCACGACGCCACCCGCTGGTCGCTCTTCGAGCGGGACGCCTACGACCGCGTCCTCGTCGACGCGCCCTGCTCGGCGGAGCAGCACGTCCTCCTGGACCCGGGCGCGCTCCGGCGCTGGACGCCCGCCCGTTCGAAGCAGCTCGCGACGCGCCAGTACGCGCTGCTCGCCGCCGCCCTCGACGCGGTGCGCGTCGGGGGCCGCATCGTCTACGCGACCTGCGCGCTCCAGCCGCGCGAGAACGACGGCATCGTCGCGCGGCTCCTCGCGGACGGGCGGCGCGCCGGGCGGGCGCGCACCCTGCCGCCCCCCGAGCCATTCGGAGAACCGACCGTCCACGGGCTCGCCGTCCTGCCCGACGCGTCCAACTGGGGGCCGCTGTATCTCGCCGTCATCGAGCGTGTGGCGTGAGGCGGCGCGCGGTACCGTACGGGCCATGGCATGGATCCGAATGGTCTCCGACGACGACGCGCAGGGTGATCTGTGCGCCTTTTTCGACGCCGCGCGCGGTCCGGACGGCGCGCTGGACGAGATCATGCGCGTGCACTCCCTGCACCCGGCGGGGTTCAGGGCACACGACGAGCTCTACCGGGCGGTCATGCGCGACTCGAGTCGCTTGCGCAAGGTCGATCGGGAGCTGATCGCGCTCGTGGTCAGCCGGGTCAACGAGTGCCACTACTGAGTCATCCATCACCGGCGCGGTCTGCGCCGGGTCCTGCGCGACGACGCGCTGCTCGAACGGATCGAGCGCGACTGGCGCCACGCCGGCCTGAGCGAGGGCCACACGGCGATGCTGCGCTACGTCGAGAAGCTGACGCGCGCGCCGCAGTTGATGGAAGCGAGCGACGTCGCGGCGCTGCGCGAGGTCGGCTTCTCGGACGCGGACATCCTCCAAATCTGCGAGGTGGCCAGCTACTTCGCGTACGTCAACCGCATCGCGGACGGGCTGGGCGTCGAGCTGGAGAAGGGCGCGGTGGAGTGAACCGCGGCGGCGCGCGCGGCCCGGCGCCGGCGATGATGGCGCTCTCGGTCCTGCTGCTCCTGGCCGGGGTGTGGGTGCGCGGGATCCAGGTGCGCCTGCCGCCCGCGCCCGCGGACCGGCTGCAGTCGGGGCCGCGGATCGCCGAGCCGATGCAGCTTTTGTCGCGCGGAGCCGCGCACCGCTACCCCGAGCTCGGCGACTGGGTGTCGGAGGGAGCGCGCGCGCGCTGGCGCACGGCGAGCGCCTTCGCGTTCGAGCTGGCCGGCTGCCCGCCGCTCAAGACCTGGCTCGACGGGCGCGACGGCCAGCGCATCGAGCGCCTGCTCGCCGACCTGCGGGCGGGCACGCGCGAGGACGCGTTCGCCGCGCTCGTCGTGATCTTCCAGCTCGCCCGCTCGACCGAGTGGCGCCCGGGCGTCGGCGGCCGCGCCGAGCACGCGGAGGCCCTCGGCGGGCTCCTCGCCGACTGGCTGCGCGGCCGGGCCGAGGGCGGCGCGGACGACGCGCTCCTGCACGAGCCGGCGCTCGCCGCCGCGCTCCTCTACGGGCGCGCGATGCACGTCGCCTGGAACGCGCCGCTCGTCGGGTACAACACGGCCTCGTTCGAGCGCGCGCGCGGCGTGCTCGCCACGCTCTGCGGCGTGGGCCGGCGCGAGCGCACGGCGTTCGGCCGCGAGCTGGCGGCGCGCTACGGGCGCGTCTTCGCGGCGCTCGACGCCACCGAGCCCGCGCGCTTCTTCGCTCCCTTCCGCGCCGAGTGCGAGCTGCTCTTCCCCGAGCTCGACGGAGCCTGCTCGCGATGAGCGCGGCGGCGGGGCGTCCGACCGACGGGGCCGGCGAGAGCTCGCTCGCCCTCGCCTGCGTCATGATCGCCGCCGGGGGGCTGCTGCTCGGCATGCAGATCGACGGCAACGGCCGGCTCGCGGGCGCGGGCTACGCCCCGCTGGCGCTCGGCGGGCTCGTGGCCCTCGTGGCGAGCCTCGTCCAGCTCGGACGCAAGGGCCGCCTGCCGCGCGGCCCGCTCACCGCGACCTCCGCGGCGATGAGCTTCTTCGGCATCACCTTCCTCGTCGGCGGCGTGCTCGTACCCGGCGGCTCGTGGATGTTCTGGGAGCTCGTCGTGCTGCTCTGGGTCCTCTCGCGCCGCCGCGCCCGCGAGCAGTTCGCCGGCCCCGAGGTCGGCGGCGCGGGCCTCTCGCTGCTCGGCCTGATGCTCGTCTTCCGGATCTGGCTGACGTGGCAGGCGAGCCGGCACTCCTGGCAGCTCTTCACCGTCGACGTCCCGCTCGTAGCGCGGCTGCCCTTCGCGTGGATCGACTCGATGCGCACGCTGACGGTCGGGGCGTTCTCGCAGCAGGAGATGGGTTTTCCGCCGACCGGCATCGACTTCCCGGTGACGGTGAGCCTGTGGTCCGCCGGGTTCGCGCTCTGCGCCGTGGGCCTCTGGATGCGCGGCCACGCCGCGCGCGAGGTCGAGATCGAGCGCGTGCACGCGCTGATCCAGGTGCTGCCGCCGCAGGCGGCGCTCGTCGTCGAGCGCCTCGTGCCCGAGGCGGAGTGGGAGGCGCTGGGCTTCTTCGGCCTGCCCGAACGCCGCCTCGCGCGGCGCATCGAGGGCGTCGTCGCCGAGCGCGTGCAGCGCCAGATGCAGCTCGAGGGCGCGCTGCGCAGCGTGCGGCTCCTGCCGCCCGCGGACGCGCCCGGGTTCCCGGCGGGGATCCGCAAGGCGCTCGCGGAGTACCGCGGAGAGGAGGAAGAGGCGTGAACTGGATCGTCATCGGAGGCGTCTGGGGCTGCATCGGGGTCGCGCTCGGCGCGCTCGGCGCGCACCAGTTGAAGGAGACCCTCGGCGCCGAGCAGCTCGAGTGGTGGAGCACTGCCGCGCTCTACCACCTGCTGCACGCGCCCGCGATCGCCCTCGCCGGTCTCGTGCAGATCAGCCGCGGTCGCGGCGGCGCGGCCGGCTGGGCGCTCTTCATCGGAAGCCTCGTCTTCTCGGGAACGCTCTACGCGCTGGCGCTGGGAGCGCCGAGCTGGCTCGGTGCGATCACGCCGATCGGGGGCTTGGGGTTGATGGCGGGGTGGGTGCTGCTGGCGCTCGCGGGAAGGTCGCGACCCGACGGGGCGCGGCGCTGATACGCTGGGCTGGTGGAGGGCTCGTGAATCGTCGACGGATCGTGATCGCCGTGGTGCTCGGCGTCGGGTTGCTGGGCGCGTTGCGGGTCCATGGACCGGCGAGGTCGGTGAAGCACGGGACACGACCCGCCTCGGGCCAGGCGCCGCCGGAGACTCCGCGCGAGCTCGTCGAGCTCGGTAGCGTGACAACGGCACCACCTCGCCAGGCCGCCGCGCCGGATGCCGAGAAACCGTCGGTCTCGCCGGCACCGCGCAAGTCGCGGCGCCGCGACAAGTGGGCCCGGCTCGGCGGCGTCGTCGTCGATCCCTACGGCGCGCCCGTCGCGCGAGCCGAGGTCAGGACCCGGGTCGAGCGACCGGCCGTGAGCTGGGGCGACGTGACGCACACCGACGACGAGGGCAGATTCGAGTTCCGCCGCGCCGGGGCCGGAAACCACACGCTGCGCGCCAGGGGCTCCTCCTCCGCCTTCGCTCCCAGCGCGGAGGTCGGGCTCGAGCTCCGCCCGCACGAAGTGTGCCTCGACGTCGTGCTGTGCCTCGGCGTCGCGGGCCGCATCACGGGGGTCGTCCTCCCGGACGCCGGCAGGGTCGCGTACCGGCGCATCGATGCCGCCGGCGCCTGGGACGAGACGACCCGCACCGACGAGGCCGGCAGGTTTGCGTTCGAGGGGCTCGCGGCGGGCGACTGGAAGCTGGGGCTGTCCTTCGCCCGCGTGGCGCGGATCGAGGGCTGGGAACGGGACGCGAGCTTCCTCGGCCCGAACCACACCGAGGTGCACGTCGAGGCGGGGGCGACGGTGCACGTCGAGCTTGGGGCGCTCCCGGCCAGCGCGGTGCGCATCCGGGGCGTCGTCCGCCGTGCCGGCGCCGGCGTGCCCGGCGTCGTCGTGCACGCCATCGACGCGACGGGCGAGACGCGCGGCCAGGCGCTCGGCCTCACCGGCGGGGACGGCGCCTATGAGCTGACCGCGCGCGGCCCCGGGACGTACACGTTCGCGATCGGCTCGGAGCGCGGCCGGCGGGCGCGGTTCCTCGGCTTCCAGGTGCCCGCGGTCGCCGTGCACGAGCTCGACTTCGACCTGCCGACCGCGTCCATCCGCGGCGTGCTCGTCGACGGGGAGGGCGAGCCCGTCGGGGGCGAGTCCGTCTTCGCCACGCTCTCCGGCCCGCTCTCGAGCTGGGTCGAGCCGCGGGAGACGACGAGTCGCGACGACGGTTCGTTCGAGCTCTTCGAGGTCGCCGCGGGCGCGTACACCTTGCGCGCGGGCGGCGCCTGGGATTGGGACCTGGAGGGTCCGCGCTACGCGTACACGCTCTCGCCGGCCTTCGAGCTGCGCGAGGGCGAAGCGCGCGAGGGCTGGTCCTGACCCTGCCCACTCCGGGAACGCTGATCGGAGAGGTGCGCGCTCCTTCCGGGGCGCCGCCGTCGATCGCCTGCATCGTCGTTACGACGCTGGAAGGGATCCCCCTCCAGTGGGAACACCCCGCCGCGGACGAGGATGGCGGCTTCTCCTACCCCGGCCTCCCACCCGGCGAGTGGCTCGCGTACGCGATCTGTGACGACGTGCAGGGTGAGCCAGTGCCCATCGCCATCCGCGCGGGCGAGGAGACGGCGGTGCAGCTCGAGCTCCCGTGAGGCCTTCCACCTCCGGCTACGCCGGCTGCGCCTCGCGCTCGCAGTACCCGTCGTACGCCAGTCGCAGCTCCGTCGTCACCGCGCCCGGCGTCCCCGCCCCCAGCTCCCTCCCGTCGATGCGCACGATCGGCACGACGCCGCGCACCGAGCTGCAGAGGAACGCCTCGTCGAGCGTCCCCGCCTCCTCCGCGAGCACCGCCTCGTGCCGCACCGCGATGCCGCGCTCGGCGGCGAGGCGCGCGAGGAGGCGCACGGTCACTCCTTCCAGGACGTCTTCGCCGCACGTGCACAGCGCCCGCCCGCGCACGCCGCAGAAGCTGCTGCTGATGCCCTCGAGGATGCGGCCGCGCTCGTCGACCATCATCGGCTCGTACGCGTCCTGGCCGCCCGACGGGAAGCGCCGGCGGCGGATCACGAACTCCGCCTCCTTGATCAAGGGCCGCTCGCGGCGCAGGTCGCGGATCAGGGGCACTCCGACGCCCTCGCGCACGAACGCCTCGGGGACGCGGTCGAGCGGCGCGAGCGCGAGCAGCGTGCGCGCGTCGCTGCCGAGCTCGCGCGCGGGCTGCGGGAGGACGTCGAAGCGCACGCGCGACTCGTCGAAGGGCGCGGCCTCGAGCGCCGTGCGCAGCGCTCGCCGCAGCCCCTCGCGGTCGAGCCGCTCGTCCCAGCCGAGGCGGTCCATCGAGGCCTGCGCGCGGCCCAGGTGCTCGGCGAGGCCGATCATCCGCGCGTGGCCGAAGGTGCGCAGGGCCTCGTAAATACCGAGTTCGAGGCCCTCGAAGACCTCGTTCACCTGGCGCACACCGGGCGCGAGCGCGAGGGGCGTGGGACCGTCCGGCCCGACGGCGTAGAGCTCACCCACGGGTTGCATGGCATGTATCCTACTGTCCCATGAAGTGCAGTTGCTCGGCGATGTCCCTTCTCGCGGCGATGTCCGTCCTCGCGAGCTCGCCGCAGGACGAGCGCGGCGAGGTCCTCCTCACCGAGGGTGCACAGCGCGTCCACCGCGAAGGCTTCGTCTTCGACGGTCACAACGACCTGCCCTGGAAGATGCGCGAGCGCGCGGGCTCCTCCTTCGAGCGGGTCGACATCTCGGAGTCCGTGCCCGAGTTCCACACCGACATCCCGCGCCTCTTCGCCGGCGGAGTGGGGGCCCAGTTCTGGTCCGTGTACGTTCCGGCGACGAGCACAAGGCCGCTGCACGAGGTGCTCGAGCAGATCGATCTCGTCCGGCGCATGGTCGAGCGCTACCCCGAGACGTTCGAGATGGCGTTCGACGCGGCCGACGTCGAGCGCATCCGCGGCGCCGGCAAGATCGCGTCGCTGATCGGCATCGAGGGCGGGCACGCGATCGAGGACTCGCTCGCGGTGCTGCGCATGCTGCACCACGCGGGCGCGCGCTACATGACGCTGACCCACTCCGACACGCTCGACTGGGCGGACTCGGCGACGGACGACGCCAAGTCCGGCGGGCTCTCGCCGTTCGGCGAGGAGGTCGTGCGCACGATGAACGAGCTGGGGATGCTCGTGGACATCTCGCACGTGTCGGTGGAGACGATGCTCGATGCCCTGCGCGTCACGCGCGCCCCGCTGATCGCCTCGCACTCCTCGGCCTTCGCCCTCGCCGAGCACCCGCGCAACGTTCCCGACGATGTGCTCGAGAAGGTCGCCGAGAACGGCGGCGTCGTCATGATCAACTTCTTCTCGGGCTTCGTGGTCGCGGAGTCCGCCAAGCGGCTCCAGGACATGTTCGACGTGCAGCGCGAGCTCGAGAAGGAGCACCCGGACTTCAGCGAGTACCGCGACGCCATGGCCGAGTGGCGGCGCGCGAACCCGATCGAGGCCGGGAGCGTGCACGACGTCGTCGACCACATCCAGCACGTCGCTCGCGTCGCGGGCATCGACCACGTCGGGCTCGGCTCCGACTTCGACGGGATCCCGATCGTGCCGCGCCAGCTCGCGGACGTGTCGTGCTACCCGTACATCACGCAGGAGCTCCTGAACCGCGGCTTCTCGGAGGCGGACGTCCACAAGGTGCTGGGCGGCAACGTCCTGCGCGTGCTGCGCGTCGCCGGCGAGGTTGCGCGCGGGGCGGGCGCAGCGAACCGATGAGATCGGCATTCCTGCTCCTCTCGCTCCCCATCGCCGCGCTCTTCCCCGTGCAGGAGGAAGAGACCGGCCCGCCGGTCCGCGCGCGCGATCTCGGCATCGCGATCGGCGAGCTCCCGACCGGCCCGCTCAACGCGATCACCGACGTCGCCGGGGTCGGCGTCGGCCACGCCACGGTGAACGAAGGGGATGACGTCCGCACGGGAGTGACCGTGATCGTCCCGCAGCTGGGCGAGAACGCTTTCTGGAAGCGCCTCCCCGCCGCGGTCTTCACCGGGAACGGCTACGGCAAGGCCGTCGGATTCACGCAGGTGGAGGAGCTGGGGGAGATCGAGGCGCCCATCGCGCTCACCAACACGCTCTCGGTCGGCACCGTGCTGCAGGCGATGGTGGCGCGCTGTCTCGAGCTCCCCGGCAACGAGGAGCTGGGCTCGGTCAACGTCGTCGTGGGCGAGACCAACGACGGCTTGCTCAACGACATCCGCGGGTTCCACGTGCGCCCCGAGCACGTGCGCCGCGCCTGGGACTCGGCGCGCGGCGGGCGCGTCGAGGAGGGCTGCGTCGGCGCCGGGACGGGGACGGTGTGCTTCGGATACAAGGGCGGCATCGGGACCTCGTCGCGGCAGGTCGGCGGATGGACGGTCGGGGTCCTCGTGCAGACCAACTTCGGCGGCGAGCTGCGCGTCGACGGCCGCCCTTTCCCGCCGTCCGAGGCCGACTCCGGCGACTCGGGCGACTCCGGCGACGGCTCGTGCATGGTCGTCGTGGCGACCGACGCGCCGCTCGATGCGCGCAACCTGCGGCGCCTCGCCCGGCGGGCGCTCTTCGGCCTGGCCCGGGCGGGCTCGGTCATGTCGAACGGCAGCGGGGACTACGTCGTCGCCTTCTCGACCCACTCCGCCGGCAAGCACGATCCGCGCGAGCCGCTGCACTCGCTCAGCGTGCTGTCCAACGCCCGCATGACGCCGCTCTTCCGGGCTGTCGTCGAGGCCACCGAGGAGTCGGTCCTCAACTCGCTCGTCGCCGCCCGGACCACGCGCGGGCGGGCCGGCCGCGAGGCGCCCGCGATCGATCACGGAGCCCTGAGGCGCGCTCTGGAGCGGAAGTAGCCTCTCCTCCAGTTCGACTAAAGTCCGCGCCCCGCCGCGTCCGATCGGATACCGATGCCCTGCTTCGAACGTCTCCTCCTCGCGGCCGTCGTGCTCGGCGCGGGCGCGGCGTGCGCCGGCCCGCGCGGCTCGGAGGACGTGCCGCCCTTCGTCCCCTTGACCGCCGCCGAGCTGGGCGGAATGCACAACGTATCGTTCAGCGAAGGCTGGTGGCTCGGGAGCGCGCCCACGCCCGCGGACCTCGACCTGGCCAAGCGTCGCGGCGTCGAGCGGGTCGTCTCGATCCAGCACGTCGACGAGCGCTCCGACGATCTGCGCCGGGCGTGCGGCGAGATGGACCTGGAGTACGTGGAGATGAACGTCCGCCACGAGATCGGCCTGTCCGACCGGCTCGTCGACAGGATCCTGCCGCTCTTCGCGGACGGCCGCAGCACGCTCCTCTTCTGCGAGGACGGAGCGCGCAGCGCCGCCATGTTCGCCGTGCACCGCGCCGTCGACCAGGGAATGCCGATCGACACCGCGCTGCAGGAGGCGCGCGCGGCGGGCATGCGGCCCGGCGAGTCGGAGGAGTGGGTCCGGGAGCAGGTCGAGCGCATCGCCGTGGCGCGCCGCCGCTGAGCGCCGCCGCGCCGTCGCCGCCGAGCATCACCCTGGCACGTCGAGCGAGCGGCCGTTGTGCTCCGCGCCCAGCGCGAGCAGGAACGGGCCCGCCGTCAGCGCCCAGCTCGCCGGCCTCGGGTAGGTGGAGGCGGCGCTCCCGAAGCAGCTCCGCAGCATGCGCGTATCGATGATGCCGGGGTTCAGCGCGACGGCTGCGAGACCCGGCGGGAGCTCCTGGGCGAGGGCGCCGGTCAGGCCCTCGATCGCCCATTTGGTCGCGCAGTACGGCGCGACCTCGGGCGCGGTGCCGCGGCCCCAGCCCGAGCTGAAGTTGACGACGACCCCGCGCCCGCGTTCGATCATGGCCGGCAGGAAGGCGCGCAGGACGGCGGCCGGGCCCTCGAGGTTCGCCCCGACCACCGCCGAGAACTCCTCGGCCGACACTCGCCAGAGCGGCGCGCTCGCGTTGATCCGGCCGGCGTTGTTCAGCACGAGGTCCGGCGGGCCGAAGCGCGCGAGGACCGTCTGCGCCCACGCGGCGACCTCGGCGTCGCGCGCGACGTCGACGACGTGGAAGCTGCTGTCCGCGCCGGCGGCGGCCGCGAGCGCCGCGATCTCGCCGCGCGAGCGCCCGCAGCCGTGGACGGCGTGGCCGCCGGCGAGCCACAGCTCGGCGAGCGCGCGCCCGCACCCGTGCGTCGCCCCGGTGATGACGATCCGCCTTCCCATGCACGCTCCGCTCGCGGAAGTCTATTCTGGCGGCCCGCATGGCCGCGAACCAGGGCACGACCTACTGGGACTACCTGAAGCTCGAGGATCTCCTGTCGCTCCAGGCGGGGATCGAGGGCGACGAGAGCCTGCTTTCGGACGACGAGGTGCTCTTCATCACGGTGCACCAGGTGTACGAGCTCTGGTTCAAGCTCGTCATCCGCGGCCTCTCGACCGCGCGCGACCTGTTCTCGGCCGAGACGGTCGCCGAGCAGGAGCTCTCCGGCGTCGTCGAGCGGCTGCGCCGGATCCGCACCATCCTGCGCGTCGCCGTGCAGCACTTCGAGGTGGTCGAGACGCTCGGAACGCGCGACTACCTGCGCTTTCGCACCAAGCTGATGCCCGCCAGCGGCTTCCAGAGCGCGCAGATGCGCCAGATCGAGATCCTGCTCGGCCTCGAGGAGAGCGAGCGCATCCCCTACGGCTCGGCGCAGGGGCACCTCGCCGCGCTGCGCAACCGCGACGGGTCGGAGAGCCCGGCCCTCGAGCGCGTCGCGGCGCAGCTCGCCGACGTGCCGACGCTGAAGCAGGCGATCGAGGGCTGGCTCTTCCGCACGCCGATCGACGGCTACGGGCACGACCACCCCGAGGCGGATACCAAGCTGCGCGAGTTCCTCGATCGCTTCGTCGCCGCCTACGAGGGCGAGCTCGACGCGAGCCGCGAGCGCGCCCTGGCCCTCGCCGAGAGCGCCGCGGACGCCGCACGCCTGCGCGACATGTACGACCAGGAACTGGCGAACGTGCGGCGCTTCTTCGAGCCGGCCGAGGAGGAGGGCGGATTCCGGCGCGCCCGCGAGCGCGCGGCGATGGTCTTCATCGAGACGTACCGCGACCTGCCGCTGCTCGCGTGGCCGCGCGAGGTGCTCGACGCGCTCATCGAGCTCGAGCAGGCGTTCCTGATCTTCCGCCAGCGCCACGCGCGCATGGTCGAGCGCGTCATCGGCCGGCGCACGGGGACCGGGGGGACGTCCGGCGTCGAGTACCTCGACCAGACGGCGCTGCGCTACCGCATCTTCGGCGACCTGTGGGCCGTGCGGACCCTGATGATCCGGCCGGAGGCGGCGCCGGCGCCGGAGCGGCCGGAGTTCTACGGGTTTCGCAGCCTCTGACCGGCGATCCGGGCTTTATTCTCCCTTTGCTTTGGCCCACTAGGCTCCCGTCACCCGAAGACTCGGCCCGACCCGAGCCCGTTCCATGGTCAGAGAGTCCATTCTCATCATCGAAGACGATCCGGACATCGTCGAGCTCCTGCGCTACAACCTCGAGCGCGAGGGCTACCGCGTGTTCTGTGCCCTCGACGGCGAGGTGGGCCTGCGCGAGGCCCGGGAGCGCCGGCCCGGGATCATCCTCCTGGACCTCATGCTGCCGGGGATCGACGGCCTCGAGGTCTGCCGCGCGCTGAAGCAGGGCGAGGACCTGCGCGGCATCCCGATCCTGATGATCACGGCGAAGGGCGAGGAAGGCGACATCGTGCTCGGTCTCGAGCTCGGCGCCGACGACTACGTCACCAAGCCGTTCAGCCCCCGGGAGCTCGTGGCGCGGGTGCGCGCCGTCCTGCGCCGCGGCGCGGAGGGCGAGGCGGGGCGCCGCACCCGCCTGGAGCTTGGCGGCGTGCTCCTGGACGCGGAGCGCTACGAGGTGCGGGTGCACGGCGAGGTCGTGCCGTTCACGCGGGCGGAGTTCCGGCTGCTCTGGACCCTGTGCTCGAACCCGGGCCGCGTGTTCACGAGAGATCTGCTCGTAGAGAAGATCACGGCGGGTGAAGCCGTCATCCTGGACCGCAACGTGGACGTGCACGTCAGCTCGATCCGCAAGAAGCTGGGCGACGAGGGCAACCTGATCGGGACCGTGCGCGGCGTCGGGTACAAGTGCGTGGACTGACCCTCGGGACTCTTCGATCGCGCCTGTTCTGGAAGCTCTTCGCTTCCTACGGATTGCTCGTCGTCTCCACGGCCGCGACCATCGGCGCGCTCGAGCACCGGCGCGTCCGGGATTCGTCCCAGGAAGGCCTCGAGCGCACGCTGCGCGCGCAGTGCGTGCTGCTGCGTTTCCACGCCGGGCGCCCGTCCCACGGCGGCGGCCTCCGGGAGGAGGTGCGCGAGCTGGCCCGCGATACGGGGCTGCGCATCACGTTGATCGATCCCGAGGGCCGGGTCGTCGCCGACTCCGAGGCGGATGCGGCGGACATGGAGAACCATGCGTCGTGGGCCGAGGTTGTCGCGGCGCGCGAGAGCCCCGACGGTTTCGGGGCCTGGCGCCGGCTGAGCACGACCGCCGAGCGCGAGATGCTGTACGTCGCGCACGCCGTGCGGCGGGACGGCGAGCTGGTCGGCGTCGTGCGCGTCGCCCTGTTCCTCGACGAGCTGGATCGACGGCTCGCGTCCTCCCTGCGCCAGGTGCTGTTCGGCGTCCTGGCCGGAGCCATCGTGGCCCTGGTCCTGGGCTTCTACGTCGCGGGGCGCTTCGCGGGGCCGGTGACCGAGATGCGGACGGCGGCCGAGCAGCTCTCGCGCGGCAGCTACGGGACGCGCATCCGCGACCTCCCCAACGATGAGGTCGGCGCTCTGGGCGCGGCGCTCAACCGGCTCGGCGACGAGGTCGTGCGCCACATCGCCTCCGTATCGCGCGACAGCGCTCAGCTGCGCGCCATGCTCGTCGGCATGGCCGAGGGCGTCGTCGCCGTCGACGACGACGACGAGGTGATCTTCTCGAACCGCGCGGCGCGCGACCTTCTGGGTCTCGAGCCCGGCGACCATCGCGGGCGCAAGCTCTGGGAGGTCGTGCGCATGCCCGAGCTCTCGAAGCTCATCGAGTCGGCCCGACCGACCGACCTGCCTCGGCGGCGCGAGCTCGTCGTCGCCCACGAGAACGGAGAGCGCGTCCTCGTCGCGCGCGCGAACCGCTTCGCCACCGAGGACACCGGAGGCGTGGTCGTCGTCTTCGACGACACCACCGACCTGCGACGCCTCGAGCGCATCCGCCGCGACTTCGTGGCCAACGTCTCGCACGAGCTCAAGACGCCGCTCACCTCCATCCGCGGCTTCGTCGAGACGCTGCTCGACGGCGCGCTGGACGACCGCGAGAACCACGAGCGCTTCCTGACGAAGATCCAGGACAACGTGCTGCGCCTGAACCACCTCGTGTCGGACCTCCTGAGCCTCGCGCGCATCGAGCAGCAGCACGAGGTCCAGCGCGAACGGGTCGACTGGCGCCATGTCGTCACCCAAGCCGCGCGCCGGCACGAGAGCGACGCGCGCAAGGGCGGGGTCGACTGCCTCGTCGAAGCCCCGGCCGACCCGGTCGAGGTGCTGGGCGACGCCGAGTCGCTGACGCAGATCGTCGACAACCTCCTGAGCAACGCGATCAAGTACACGCCCGACGGGGGGCGGGTCGACGTCGTGCTCGCGACGGGGCACGCGAGCGCGATCCTCGAAGTGCGCGACACCGGGATCGGGATTCCGCGCGAGGACCTCGGCCGCATCTTCGAGCGCTTCTACCGCGTCGACAAAGCGCGCTCGCGCGAGCTCGGGGGGACGGGGCTCGGCCTCTCGATCGTCAAGAACCTCGTCCAGGGGCTCGGCGGAAGCGTCGCGGTCGACAGCGAGTTCGGCAGCGGGAGCACCTTCCGCGTAACGCTGCCGCTCGCGGGTTAGCTAGCCGGTCCTGTCAGAAATCGACCTGGAAGCGGACCATGAAAGCGTGCACCGGCTCGTCGACCGACTCGAGCGTGCTGTTGACGTAGTTGAACATGACCCGCGAGTTCCGGTTCTGGTGCCAGTTGACGCCGAAGGTGACGTCGTCGAGCTCGTTCGCCGGCACGACGTCGCCGTCGGTGTCCACGACGCCGTCGTACTGCGAGTGCGAGTAGCGCAGCGCGAGCTGCACCGCCCCGGGGCCGTCCTTGGAGAAGGTCGTGTTCGGAACCACGCGGTCGAAGGCGGCCGACGACTTCTTGTACGCCCGGTGCTCGCCTGTCACGAACCAGCTGCCCTCGACGTAGTAGCCGGAGAAATCCGGGTCGCCGCTCTGCGCGGCGTCGGTCGCGGCAGCCATGTACTCGCCCTGCAAGGACCAGGGACCGCCGACCCACGCCGCCTCGAGGTTGACGAGGGACGACGAATCGGCCGCGAAATCACCGGTGTCCAGGAAGTACGGCAAGAGGTGCGCCTCGGGGCGCGCGCGGTAGCGATTGGTCGTCGGATCCACTCCGGGATCCGAGCTGTCCGCGGGGCGCTGGCTGGCGGCGATGCCGAGGTGGACCAGGCGCTCACCGTCGCTCGCGTATACCGGCAGCCACGTCAGGCGGCCCGTGGTGGCCCAGTCGTTGCCCTGGTCGAAGCCGTTGTCGCCGGAATCCTGGAAGAAGCCCAGAGCCCACGTGGCGCGCTCCGCGCCGCCGACCGTGTCGCCGATCATCGCGCCGGTGTTCCGCTTGGGGGCGATCGTGTCGTTCGCGGTGGAGCGCTCCATGAACTGGATGAACCGGCTGCTCGTCAGCTCCTCGAGGCTGAAGGGCTCCTTGAAGTGGCCGAACCTCGGGTTGCCCCACACGCTGATGAACTCGAAGTAGGCGTCCTTCAGCGCGACCTCCCCGTCGTCCTGATCGTTGGCGAAGTCGTACTCCGTCTTGAACTTCACATTGTCGAAGATCTCGCCCTCGATGAAGAAGCGCAGCCGGCGGAACTCGGCGCCCGAGTAGTCGCTCAGGTCCTCCCCGGTGGCGTTCTCGAACGCGGTGCCCGTGAAGTACCCCATGTCGAACATGAAGCGGCCGCCGAACTTGATCCTGGCTTCGGGGCCGTCGATGTGGGTGCCGTCTTTCCAGTAGACGGTCCACTCGTCCTTCTGCTCGGGCTCGGTCACCTGGGACGGCGGGGGAGGCGGATCCTCGTCCTCTCGCCCACCTCCGCCCGAGGCGGCGCTTGGCGCGGACAGCAGGGCCCAGGTGGCCAGGATCGGGCTCGCGCAGAGGACGGGTCCCTTCATCGATGGGTTCCTCGCTGGCTTCGGTGGAGGGCTCGGGCCTCGCGTGTCGGCCCGCGTGCTCGCCCCCTTATACGCAAGCGAAGAGCGGCGCGGAACCGGTCGTTCCAGCGAATGTCAAGAATCTTTGATGCTGCGCTCATCTCCGCTTCACCTCGATGGACGACGATGACCTCGGGAGCTCATACCGACACATCCGTCACCCAGGAGACGACGACGTGAAAGCCAATCAGCGGACCCTGTGCATCTCCGCTCTCTTCGGCGCCCTGTGCGCCGCGACCGCGGCCGCCCAGGTCGAGGTCGACTCGCGCCTGCCCGTCTACGAGCCCGTCCAGGGCGTCTCGGGCAACGTCAGCACCGTGGGATCCGACACGATGAACAACCTGGTCAAGCGCTGGGGCGAGAGCTTCCGCAAGCACTACCCCAACGTGCAGATCGAGATCGAGGGCAAGGGCTCGTCGACGGCTCCGGCCGCTCTGATCGCGGGCACCGCGACCTTCGGTCCGATGAGCCGGGCGATGAAGAGCAAGGAGATCGACGAGTTCAAGGCGAAGTTCGGGTACGCGCCGACCGGCCTGCGCACCGCCATCGACATGCTGGCGGTGTACGTCCACAAGGACAACCCGCTCGCCGGTCTCAGCCTGCAGCAGGTCGACGCGATCTTCTCCGCCACCCGCAAGGGCGGCGGCGCGAGCGCCATCCGGACCTGGGGCGACCTCGGGCTCGAGGGCGAATGGGCGAGCAAGCCCATCAGCCTCTACGGCCGGAACTCGGCCTCGGGCACGTACGGCTACTTCAAGGAGCACGCCCTCTTCGGCGGCGACTTCAGCGACTCGGTCAAGGAGCAGCCGGGGAGCTCCTCGGTCGTCCAGGGCGTCGCCAGCGACAAGTACGGCATCGGCTACAGCGGCATCGGCTACAAGACCGCCGACGTGCGCGCCGTCTCGCTGGCGCGCGAGGGCACGAGCTTCGTGGAAGCCGTCCCGGAGAATGCCTACGCGGGCGAGTACCCCCTCGCGCGCCCGCTCTTGCTCTACGTGAACTACAGGCCCGACAGCCGGCTGGACCCGCTGCAGAGGGAGTTCGTGCGCTTCATCTTCAGCCGCGAGGGACAGAACGACGTGATCCAGGACGGCTACTACCCCGTTCCGGCCACGATCGCGGCCGCGGACATGAAGAAGGCCGGGCTCGAGATCCAGCTCGTCGAGGCGGGTGCCGGCAACTAGGTATCATCGCCGCCCGCTCCAGGAGCTTCTCCCAGGGGCGTCGCTCCGGCCAGGGGCGGCGCCCCGACGTTCGTCCTGAGCGGGGAACGCGTGCCCTTCATCGAGCTCGAGCCCCCCCGGAGGCAAAGGCCCCAGCCGCGGCGCCGGAAGACCCGACGCTGGGTGACGATCCAGGAACGCGCCGCCCGGACCTTCATCACCCTCGGGGGGCTGGGGACGATCCTCGCCGTCGGCCTCATCTTCGTCTTCCTCGTCGGCGTCGTCATGCCGATCTTCCGGAGCGCGGGAGCCACCGCGCGCGACGACCGCTCGGCCGCGACGGGTGCGGGCGTGCTCCACACCGCGGTCGGCGAGGAGCTACTGCTCGCGTGGTCCTACCACGAGAGCGGTGAGTTCAGCGTCCACTCGCTCGTGACGGGCGAGCCGCTCGTCAGCCACCATCCGTTCGGCGAAGCGCCGCCGACCGGCTCCTCGTTCGCCCTCGCCACGCCCGACTGCGTCTTCGGCTTCGCCGACGGCTCGGTCCGGATCGGCCGGGCGAGTCTCGAGACGCGCTTCCTCTCGGGCGAGGAGCAGGCGGCCGCACCGGCCGCCGTGCAGGCCCTCGAGCGCGGCGAGACGACAGCATTCGAGGGCGGTGTCGTCCAGCGCACCTCGATCGGGCAGCTGCGCACCGTCGCGCTGTCGGTCGAATTGGAGGACCCCATCGCGACCGGCGAAGCCTCGCCGATCGTGCGGCTGGACCACTGCGTCACGCCGACCGGGATCGTCTTCGTCGTCCTGCACGAGAACGCGGCGCTGCGCGTCTACAAGACGTACGAGCAGGAGAACTGGATGACGGGCGAGGTCCAGACGAAGGTGACGGCGACCGAGCTGCCGTACGAGCCCGACCCCGCGCGCGGAATCCCGCGGCATCTCGCGATCTCCGCGCTCGGCCACGACGTGTACACGGTCTGGCCCGACGGCCGCGCGCGGCACTTCGACCTGCGCGACTTCGCGAGCCCGCGCCTGCTCGAGACGGTCCAGCTCACCGAGGACGGTGGGCCGGTCACCGCGCTCGGGTTCCTCAACGGCAAGACCACGCTTCTCGTCGGCGAGGCGAGCGGGCAGGCGTGGGGCTGGTTTCCGGTCGAGGAGCTCGGGACCGGCGAGCGCAGGCTGCGCCGGGTCCACGACTACGGACGCACCGGGAGCCCGGCCACCGCCTTCGGCGCCTCGCCGCGCTCGCGCGTCTTCGCGATCGGGCACGCGGACCGCGAGCTGCGCGTCTTCTACGCCACGACGCGCGAGCTCCTGACCGCGACCCGCGCCGCGATCGACGTGCGCGAGGTGGCCTTTGCGCCCAAGGAGGACGGGCTCCTCGTGCGCGGGACGGACGGCGTGCAGCTCTTCCAGCTCGACCTCGGCTACCCGGACGCGAGCCTGGCGGCGCTGTTCGAGCCGCTGTGGTACGAGGGCTACCAGGCGCCCTCGCACGTCTGGCAGTCCTCGGCGGGAACGGACGACAACGAGCCCAAGCTCGGCCTCTGGCCCCTCGTCTTCGGGACCATCAAGGGGACGTTCTACTCGATGCTCTTCGGTGGTCCGCTGGCGCTGCTCGCGGCGGTCTTCACGAGCGAGTTCCTCGCCTCGCGCCTGCGCGCCTCGATCAAGGCGACCGTCGAGCTGATGGCCAGCCTGCCGAGCGTCGTCCTCGGCTTCGTCGCGGCGTTCGTCATCGGCCCGTTCGTGCGGGACGTCCTGGTCGAGATCCTCGTGGGCGTCCTCACGATCCCCCTGGCGATCCTGGCGGGCGCCTTCCTGTGGCAGCTCCTGCCGCACAAGGCGGCCCTGAGAATGGCCGGTTGGCCGCGCTTCCTCGCGATCGGGGCGGCGATCCCGCTCGGGATCCTCCTCGCGTTCGCCCTCGGGCCGCCCGCCGAGAACCTGCTCTTCGGCGGCGACGTCTTCCTCTGGCTCGACGGCCAGCAGGGGCGCGCCCTGGGCGGCTGGTTCTACCTCTCGCTCCCGCTCGGTGGACTGACCGCCGCGCTGGTCAGCGCGCGCTGGATCGGCCCGATCCTGAGGTCGCGCGCGATCGATTGGGAGCGCGCGCAGGTCGCCCGAGTCGACCTGATCAAGTTCGCCGCGATCGCAGGGGCGGCGATCCTGATCGCGCTCGCGGCGGCCGTGGGCCTCGACCTCTCGGGCCTCGACCCGCGCGGGTCGATCTTCGGCGGCTACGATTCGCGCAACTCGCTGATCGTCGGCGTCGTCATGGGCTTCGCGATCATCCCGATCATCTACACGCTCGCCGAGGACGCCCTGAGCGACGTGCCGGCGCACCTGCGCGAGGCCTCGCTCGGCGCGGGCGCGACGCGCTGGCAGACGGCGACGCGCATCGTGATCCCGACGGCGACGAGCGGCCTCTTCTCGGCGCTCATGATCGGCCTCGGGCGCGCGGTCGGGGAGACGATGATCGTGCTGATGGCGGTCGGGAGCACGCCGATCCTGGAGTGGAACGTCTTCAACGGCTTCCGCACGCTCTCGGCCAACCTCGCGACCGAACTCCCCGAGGCCGTCGAGGGCAGCGCCCATTACCGCACGCTCTTCTTCGCCGGCCTCGTCCTCTTCGCGCTGACCTTCGTCCTCAACACGGTCGCCGAGCTCGTGCGGCGGCAGTTCCGGAGCCGGACGCAAGCCCTGTGAGCCTCGCCGTCGAGAACCCCGCGCGACCGGCCGAGAAGGGCCAGCGGCCCATTCGCAGGCGCAGGCGGCGCACCTCGCTCCTCGCGCACGGCGAGCCGCTGGTGTGGCTCACCGGCGGCGCGCTCGCCCTGTGTCTCGCGATGATCTCGGGGCTCCTCGGGCTGGTGGTCTACCAGGGCGGCAGGACCTTCTGGTCGCGGCCGATCGTGCGCGTCGAGACGCTCGATGGAGATGTCCACCTCGGCCAGGTCACCAAGCGCTCGCAGACCCCCGGCCGCGATGACGGTTCCGTCCTCCCCGAACGCCGGCGGCTCCTGCGCACGGAGAACTTCGAGCTCACCCAGACGCACTACCTATGGGTCTCCGACTCGCAGGTCGCCACCGAGACGCGACCCGAGTGGGCGATCCTGGCCGAGCGCTACGACGGCGGACCCTTCTACGGTATCCCCACGGGCCTGTTCGTCGACGGCGAGCGCACGGCGTCGGAGCCGGCCGAGGTCTGGAACCTGTTCGGGGAGTACCATCCCGAGGTCCTCGCGCGGTTGCGCGAGCGCGAGCGCCTCGAGACCGAGCCGATCGGCGAGATCAACGCGCGCCTCGAAGAGGCGCGCCTGCAGCTGCGGCGCGCCGAGCTCGACCATGGCCAAGGCTCGCCCGAGTGGCTCACCGCCGAGCGGAACCACGACCTCGTCGTGGAGCAGTGCGACGTGGACACCTCGAGGGTGCGCACGGACATCTCGGCGCTCAACGAGGTGAACGACAAGTACCAGCTCGAGCTGACGACGGGCGACGGCGTGCCGCAGCGCATCCCCCTCGCGGGGATCGTGCGCCTCGTGCCGGCCAACCAGCTGGACTTCGCCGGCAAGCTCGCTCTCTACGCCGATCGCTGGGGAGAGTTCCTCACGGCGGAGCCGCGCGACTCCAACACCGCCGGCGGGGTGTTTCCCCCGATCTTCGGCACGGTGTTGATGACGCTGATCATGTCCTTCATGGTCGTGCCGTTCGGCGTCCTCGCGGCGCTCTACCTGCGCGAGTACGCCAAGCAAGGGAACATGGTCAGCGCCGTGCGCATCGCCGTCGGCAACCTGGCCGGCGTGCCCAGCATCGTCTTCGGGGTCTTCGGGCTGGGCTTCTTCTGCTACCTCATCGGCGGCTCGATCGACAGTGTCTTCTTCTCCGAGTCGCTGCCCAACCCGACGTTCGGAAAGGGCGGCCTGCTCTGGGCATCGCTCACCCTGGCCCTCCTGACGCTCCCGGTGGTCATCGTGGCGACCGAGGAGGCGCTCGCCGCCGTGCCGAACTCGATGCGTGAAGGCTCCTACGCCTGCGGCGCGACCAAGTGGCAGACGGTCCGGCGCATCGTGCTGCCGCGCGCCGCGCCCGGGATCATGACGGGCATGATCCTCGCGATCGCGCGCGGCGCGGGCGAGGTCGCGCCGCTGATGCTGGTCGGCGTGGTGGCCGTGGCGCCCGAGCTCCCATCGCTCCTGCACCCCGAGCGGCGCTTCATGCACCTGGGGTTCCACGTCTACGAGGTGGGGTTCCAGAGCCCCAACGCCGAGGCCGCGCGGCCTCTCGTTTTCACGACGACGCTCCTCTTGATCGCTATCGTGGTGGGGCTGAACCTCGCCGCGATCTGGATCCGGGCGCGACTGCGACGGAAGTTCTCGACGGGCATCCACTAGTGGCCGACACCGAAAGCGACATGAGACCCGAGGTCGAATCGACCCTGCCGAAGCCCCCGGACAGCCGCACCTCGATCCCCGAGATGCCAGTCAAGCGGCCGCCGGCTCCGGTCGAGAAGGGGCCGGCGCAGATCGGCGGCCTCTTCGAGACCATCTCCCGCGGCGAGCGCTTCCGTTCGTTCGTCCACAAGGAAGCGTCGCGCGACGAGCCCGTCCTCGAGGTCGCCGACTTCCAGCTCTGGTACGGTCAGACGCAGGCCCTGCACGACGTCACGCTCGCCATCCCCAAGGGCAAGGTCACGGCCATCATCGGACCTTCCGGCTGCGGCAAGTCGACGCTGCTGCGGTCGGTCAACCGCATGAACGACTTGATCGAGTCCGTGCGGATCGACGGCTCCATGCTGCTCAACGGAGATCCGATCTATGGGTCTGGCATCGACGTGATCGAGCTCCGAAAGCGCATCGGGATGGTGTTCCAGAAGCCGAACCCGTTCCCCATGAGCACGTTCGAGAACGTGGTCTATTCGCTGCGCATCGACGGCGTTCGCGACAGGCGCGCGCTCGAGGAAGCCTGCGAGCAGAGCCTCAAGGCGGCCGGCCTCTGGGAGGAGGTCAAGGACCGGCTGAAGGACAGCGCCCTGCGGCTCTCGGGGGGCCAGCAACAGAGGCTGTGCATCGCGCGCGCGATCGCGGCAGAGCCCGAGGTGCTCCTGCTGGACGAGCCGTGCTCCGCCCTCGACCCCATCGCCACGGGGCGCATCGAGGACCTCATCGACGAGCTGCGGGGCGCCTACTCCGTCCTCATCGTGACGCACAACATGCAGCAGGCGTCGCGGGTCAGCGACTACACGGCGTTCATGTACCTGGGCCGGCTGGTCGAGTACGGCCCCACGGACCACATCTTCCTCGCCCCCAGACTCAAGGAGACCGAGGACTACGTCACCGGGCGGTTCGGTTGAGAACGGGCTACACTCTCTTCATGTCCAAGCACCTCAAGCACGATCTCGAGCGCCTCGAGAAGCGGCTGCTGCTCCTCGGGGCCCGGGTCGAGGACACCGTCCGCAGCTCGATCCACGCGCTGCTCGATCGGCGCGCGGACATCGCGCACAAGGTGATCGGCGCCGACCCGGAGATCGACCGGGAAGAGGTCGAGATCGAGGAGGAGTGCCTCAAGATCCTCGCGCTGCACCAGCCGGTCGCCAACGACCTGCGCTTCACGGCGGCGTGCCTGAAGATCAACAACGACCTCGAGCGCATCGGCGACCTCGCCGTCAACATCGCCGAGCGTGCGGCTTCGATGGAGCGCGCGATCGCATTCCCGATTCCGAGCTCGCTGCGGCAGATGATGGAGAAGACGACGAGCATGCTGCGCCGCAGCCTGGACTCCTTCGTGCAGGCCAATGCCGCTCTCGCACGCGAAGTGATGGCCGACGACGAGGAGGTGGACGTCGCCAACCGCAAGAACATCGAGGCGATGGTCGAGCGCATGAAGGCCGGTTCCGGGAACGGCGTCGAGACGGCGCTCGCCTTCCTCTCCGCCTCCAAGAACCTCGAGCGCATCGCCGACCACGCGACGAACATCGCCGAGGACGTCGTCTACATGGTCGAAGGCGAGATCATCCGTCACAAGACCTCGCTCGAGGTACGGACGGGCTGAGCTGGGCCAGGAGGGGGCCGCCGGCTCTGGATCACGCCGGTCGCCAGCCCTCAGCGTCGCCGCCCGCGGACGAAGTCGAGCATCGAGCTCGCCGTCGCGTGGTCGGGCTCGAGCGCCAGCGCGCGCTCGAGATGCTCGATCGCGAGGTCGACCTGGCCACCCTGGGCCAGGAGGCCGGCGTAGCCGGCGTGCACGTCGGCCGAGAACGGGTCGAGGGCGAGGGCGCGCTCGAACTCCATGCGCGCATCCTTCACGCGCCCGGTCATCGCCAGGATCGCGCCGAGCGCGCCGCGCGCCTGCGCGTGGTCCGGGTCGATGTCGAGCAGCTTGCGGAACGTCGCCTCGGCCGGCTGCAGGCGCTGCAGGCGGAGCTGCGCGCCGCCGAGCTCGTAGAGCGCGTCCGGCGACTCGGGGTTGAGCCGCACCGCCTCCCGCAGATGGGGGAGCGCCTCGACCGGCCGCTGGCGCTCCATGTACACGCGACCGAGGGTCAGGTGGTTCGTGTAGCGCTCGGGCCGGATCGCGATCGCCTCGCGCAGGTGGCGCTCGGCCTCGTCGAGCTCGCCGAGCTCGATCAGGTGGTACGCGAGCCCGTGGTGGGCGACGTGGTTCTCCTGCGTGCATGCGAGCGCGCGGCGGAACAGCGTGCCCGAGTCGCGCCAGTGGCGCGTCTGCAGGAAGGCGGCGACGGCGAGCGCGGAGACTAGCGCCGCTGCCAGGCCGGCGCGTACGGCCGCGGGGAGCGAGAAGCGCCGCGCGAGCGCACCCGCGCCCCACGCGACACTCACGTAGACGCCGATCGCCGGCAGGTACAGGAAGCGGTCGGCCCACGCCTGATCGCCCGCCTGTGCGACCCCGCTCACCGGAAAGAGCACGCCGAGGAACCACAGCCAGCCCCAGAGCACCCAGGGCGCGCGCCGAACGCCGGCGACCGCCAGCGTCGTGATCGAGAGCAGCACGCCGCCCGCGATCAGCGCCTGCCAGAGCGGGTACTCGCTGCGCGCAGGGTAGAGCACCGCGAGGCAGTGCGGCCACACGATGAGCTCGAGGTACGCGGCGTAGCCCACGATCAGCGCCGCGAACGAGTGGCCCTCGACGAGGGCCGGTACCAGCGCGAAGTAGGTCACGACCCCGACCGCCGCCCCGACGGCCGCGAACGGCAGCTTCTCCAGCAACACGCGCCGCCAGGTCGAGGTCGGAGCTCCCGTGACCGCGAGCCGCCCGAGGCGCACGCGTCCCAGGGGCCACCAGTCGACGAGCAGCAGGACTCCCGGCAGCGTCACGAGGATGGGCTTGGCGGTCGTGCCGACCAGGAAGATCGCCAGCACGCCGAGGTAGCGCCTCGCGCTGGGCGCTCGCGCGTAGCCGACGTACGCGTGGAGCGCGAGCAGGTAGAAGAGCCCGCTCAGCACGTCCTTGCGCTCGGTCACCCAGGCGACCGACTCCACGTGCACGGGGTGCGCCGCGAAGAGCAGCGCGGCGAGCGCGCTCCTGCCCGTCGCCCGCGGTCCGAACAACCTGCGGAGCAAGAGGAACAGCAGGACGGAGTTGAGCGCGTGCAGCGCGACGTTCACGAGGTGGTGCGGCCCGGCATCGAGGCCGAAGAGCTCGACGACCGCCATGTGCGACAGGATCGTCGACGGCATCCAGTAGTTGGCCCAGCGCGTCTGCTCCAGGAGAGGGGCCGTCAGGGCCCAGCGGAGTCCGCGCGCCGTGAGCCCCTGCCGTACGTACGGGTTCTGGTAGACGTCGATCCCGTCGTCGTAGCCGACGAAGTCGAAGCCCCCGGTCTGGCCGTAGATCCCCAGCGTCAGCGCGACGATGAGCAGGGCGACTGCCGCACGGACCTTCCGGCTTCCTCGCTCCATCCGGCTCGGCGTCAATCCAGGTGCGCCCGGTCCGAGTCGCCCATCTCGACCCCGCCCGCGGGGAAGTACTCGCTCCAGCGGCGGTCGACGAGCGCGGCCGTCTCCTCGTCGCAGAACAGCTCCTCGGGGTACCCGGGCTTGCGCCGCGCGTCGATGGCGATCGGCGGCGTCAGCGCCGCATGGTGCCGGATCAGGTCGATCCCCGCCGCCTTGATGTCCGCGGAGGGGTCGAAGCGCGTGAACGTGGTCCACAGGAAGTTGAACGCGCTGCGCGTCGCCCGTTCGGCGTCGTCGCTGACGACGACGAGCGGCCATCCGGCGAACGCCGGCTCGGCGGCGATGCGGCGCGCGGCGTCGGGCGCCTCCTCGAACGGCGGTCCCGAAACGACGAGGCAGCCGGCGGTGAAGACGCGCGCATCCCGGACTGTCCTCGGCAGCTTGCCCTCGAAGCGCTCGGGGAGGCGGCGGACGGGATCGCCGACGCCCAGGAGGATCCCTTTGCTGCCCTCGTTCACCCGCGGGCCTGCGTAGTCGAGGGAATCCATGGACGAGTTGGAGAGCACGAAGAGGTCCGTGCCGAAGTCGGCGCGCTCGAGGACGTGGCGCAGCGTCGCCGCGAAGTCGCGCAGATCGACCGGCGAGTCCGTGAGGAGCAGGAACTTGGTCAGCGAGAGCTGCCCCTCGCCCAGGATGCGAAAGCCAGACATCAGGGCTTCGCGCCGGTAGCGCTCGTGCACCACCGCCGCCGACAGCGAGTGGTAGCCCGTCTCGCCGTAGCTCCAGAGGTCGCGCACCGACGGCATGACGACCGGGAAGAGCGGCGCGAGCAGGCGCTGCAGGTAGTCGCCCAGGAACGCGTCCTCCTGCCGCGGCTTGCCCACGACCGTCGCCGGAAAGACGGCGTCGCGCCGGCGCAGGAGCGCGCGGCAGCGCATGAAAGGGTAGTCGTGCACCTCCGAGTAGTAGCCGTAGTGGTCGCCGAAGGGGCCCTCGGGGCGGCGCGCGCCGGGCGCGATCTCGCCGACCAGGCACATCTCGCAGCGCGCGACGACCGGCAGCGCGCCGGCCGGGTTGCGCGCGAGCTCGAGGCGCCGGCCGAGCGCAAGGCTCGCGAGCAGCAGCTCGGGCACGTTCTCCGGCAGCGGCGCGATCGCGCCCAGCATCAGCGCCGGCGGGCCGCCGACGTGGACGTTCACGGGCAGCGCGACGCCGCGCGCTTGCGCCGCGGCGAGGTGGAAGCCGCCCCCCTTGCCGATCTGCGCGTGCACCCCGCACTCATCGTCCTCGAAGAGCTGGATGCGGTACATCCCGAGGTTGGCGCCTCCCGTCTCGGGGTGCTCGGTGTACACCAGCGGGAGCGTGATGAAGCGTCCGCCGTCGCGCTTCCACGTGCGCAGAGCGGGCAGGCGCGCGAGGCGCGGCGGGCGCTCGACGACCTCGGTCACCGGTCCGGCGCCGCGCCGGCGCGTGCCGACGCGCGCAAGCTTGCCGAGGAAGCCGCGCTTGCGCCACAGCCTCCCGAGCGTGGGCGGGACGAGCTCCTCGGGCAGCCGGGCCGCCTCGGCGACGAACGCCTCCGGCCGCGAGCCGAACGCGAGCTCGATGCGCCGCGCGCTGCCGAAGAGGTTGGTGACGAGCGGGAAGTCGCACCCCGCGACGCGCTCGAAGAAGAGCGCCGGCCCGCCCGCGGCGATCACGCGCCGGTGGATCTCGGCCGCCTCGAGGTCGGCGGACACCTCGGCGGGCACCGCGACCAGCTCGCCCTCGCGGCGCAGGAGGTCGAGGAACTGGGGCAGGTCGATGGGGACGGCGGGGATCGGGGGCCTCCTCGGGGTGCGCGACGGGAGGGCGTATGGTACGGATGGAGCTCGCAACAGGACCGCGGGAAGCCGGGCAAGCGGCCCTTCGAGCGGAACCGATCGACGTGCGGCGGGTTCGGTCGCTCGGGCCCCGCCCCCCGGCCTCCCCGGACGAGCGATGACGCGCGACGACCCGAACACCCTCGGCGGCCTGCCGGCCCTCGTGCTCTTGCTGGCGGCGGCGCCCGCGGCCGGCCAGCAGCGCAGCGCCCCGAGCGACCACAGGACCTACGTCCCGCCGGAGCTGCCCGAGGAGCCGCTGCACGAGGACTTCCGCTGGGACGAGCGCCGCGTCGAGCATCTCTTCAACCGCGCCGCGTTCGGCGCTTCGCCGGTGGAGATCCGCGCCTGGGCCGAGCGCGACCCGCGCGATCTCGTCGAGCGGCTGCTCACGGGCGGCGAGCGGTCCGACCCGTTCTTCTACGAACGCCTCGTCCCCGACGCCGAGGAGCTGCGCGACCTCTCGGTCGACGAGCGCAGGCGCGTCCTCGCCGAGATCCGCGGCGCCGACCGCGAGCAGCTGCGCGCCTTCACCGCATGGTGGGTCGAGGAGATGCTCTCCGGCGGCGACCCGCTGCGCGAGAAGATGACCCTCTTCTGGCACGGGTTCTTCACGAGCGCCGTGGGCAAGGTGAAGCGCTCGCTGCCGATGATCCGCCAGAACGAGCTCCTGCGCGAGAACGCCCTCGGCCGGTACTCCGACCTCCTGCGCGGGATCCTGCGCGACCCCGCGATGCTGCTGTACCTCGACAACGACACCAACCGCAAGGGGAACCCCAACGAGAACCTGGCGCGCGAGGTGATGGAGCTCTTCTCGCTCGGCGAGGGCAACTTCAGCGAGCGCGACGTCGAGGAAGCGGCCCGCGCGCTCACCGGGCGCACCGTCGAGCGGCGTGCCGGCTACCACTTCGATCGCCGCCAGCACGACCACGGCAAGAAGGAGATCCTCGGACACCGGGGCCGCTTCGACGGCGAGGACCTCGTCGACCTCTTGCTCGAGGAGCCGGCCTGCCCGCGCCAGGTAGCCGGGCGCCTGATCGCCTGGCTCGAGGGCGTCGAACCCACGCCCGAGCGCCTGAGCGAGTACGCCGCCTTTCTCGCGCAGCGGGACTTCGAGATCACGCCCCTCTTGCGCAAGCTCTTCCTCGATCCGGAGTTCTACCGCGAGGAGGTGGTCGGGGCGCGCGTGCTCGCGCCCGTCGAGTTCATGGTCGGCACCTGCAAGCGCCTCGGGACGACGGCGCCGGCGGCGTTCCTCGCCGCCGCGAGCGGCGAGCTCGGCCAGACCTTGCTCGACCCGCCGAGCGTCGAGGGCTGGGAGGAGGGCCCCGCGTGGATCACGACCTCGAGCCTGATGATGCGCGGGAACTTCGCGGGCGTGCTGCTCGGCGTCGTCGATCGCCGCACGCTGCGCCAGGAGCCCGAGCCGGAGGCGGCGCCGGCGACGATGCGCGAGGACGGGCGCGAGGACGAGGCCGCGCTCGCGGTGCTCGCCGAGGACGACGCCGACTCGGAGGAGCTGCTTGCCGAGATGGACGACATGGCCGAGATGGACGACATGGCCGAGATGGCGGAGTTGGACCGGGAGCCGGCTTCCGACATGCCGGACGAGGGGGCCGCGATGGAGCCCGAGCCCACGGGCGAGCCGGCGCGCCGCGAGCGCAGCCGGCTCGAGCGCATCGTGCAGTTCATGGACGAGTCGGGGTACCGCCCGCGCCTGAACCTCGGCGCGCGCGTCTTGCAGAGCGGCGTGCGCGAGGACCGCGAGGTCGTCGAGCTCCTGGCGGGTACGCTGCTCGCGATCGAGGCGCCCGACACCACGCTCGACGAGCTCGCCCGGCTCTTCCGCGCCGAGCGGCGCGCGGCGAACATCGAGAGCGGCGACTGGCGGCGCTCGCGCTACGAGCTCGAGGGCCTGCTGCGCCGGCTCGCGCACGTGATCCTCTCGCTCCCCGAGGCCCAGGTGAATTGAGCGGGTGATCCGATGCCGCCCTTCGAGACGAACCGACGCCGCTTCCTCGCCGGGGGGATCTCGCTCGCCGCGGGCGCAGCTCTGGCGCGCACGGCCCGCGGGCTCGCGTTCGACGACGAGCCGCGCACGCTGGTCCTCGTCCAGCTCACCGGTGGCAACGACGGGCTCAACACCGTCGTCCCGTACGCCGACGACGCCTACCACGCCGCGCGCAGGACCCTCGGGCTCGCGCCCGGCGCCGTGCTGCGCCTGGACGAGCGCGTCGGCCTGCACCCCTCGCTCGCAGGCCTGCGCAGGATCTACGACGCCGGCGAGCTGGCCGTCGTCCAGGGCGTCGGCTACGAGGACGCCGTGCGCTCGCACTTCAAGTCGTACGAGATCTGGCACACCGCGCGCAGCGCCGGGCGCGCCTCGGGCGACGGCTGGGTGGCGCGCCTGGTCGAGGCCGCGTGGGCGGACGCTCCCGGCGAGCTCGTCGTGCACGTCGGCCGCGAGGCGCCGTACTCGGTGTACTCGAGCACGCGGCCGGCCGTCGCGCTCGACTCGCCCAGCGCGTACCGCTGGTTCGGCGACGCGGGGCAGAGCGAGCTGGGCGGCTGTGCCCTCGACCCGGCGGGAGCCGGCGGAACACCGCAGCCGGCGCCCGGGCGCGACGCCCTGCTCGCGAAGCTGCGCGGCGTGCAGCGCGACGCGCGCTCGTCGTCGGCCCGCATCCAGCGCGCCGCGCTCGACTACCGCCCGAGCGTCGAGTACCCGCGCAATGGACGCCTCGGGGCCGCGCTGCGGGACGTCGCGGCGCTGATCCACGGCGGTCTCGGCACGCGCGTCTTCTCGACCGCGATCGGGAGCTTCGACACGCACGCGAACCAGGAGAGCGATCACGCGCGGCTGCTCGCCGAGCTCGACGGCGCGCTCGCCGCCTTCCAGCGCGACCTCGCCGCGAGCGCCGCCGGCCGCCGCACGCTCGTCATGGTCTTCAGCGAGTTCGGGCGGCGCGTCGCGGAGAACGGCTCGCGCGGGACCGACCACGGCAAGGCCGGGCCGATGTTCCTCCTGGGGCCGGCGGTCGAGGGCGGCCTGCACGGCGCCCACCCCTCGCTGACCGACCTCGACGACGGCGACCTCGCCCACACCGTCGACTTCCGCTCGGTGTACGCGACCGTGATCGAGCGCTGGTTCGGCGTCCCGCACGAAACGGTCCTGGGCGCGCGCTACGAGACCCAGCCGCTCTTGCGCGCATGAGCGGCTGTGAAGAAGACCTGCGCGACTCCCAGCACCGCCCGGCTCCGCCCTGGCGGCGTTGCACCTTTTCCGAATCCCGCAGTCAGGGAGGCGTCGTCGGCGCGCCTTGCCAGGACAAGCCGGCCGCACTGGAAACCGCGCAGGCTTTCCTCACAGCCCCTGAGAGGCCGATGATCGTCGCTCGTCGTCGCTCCCTCCTCGCGCTCCTCGCCCTCGCCACCGCATGCGGCCCGGCCGGGGCGGGGGCCCACCGCAGCGTCCTGATCGTCACGCTGGATACGGTTCGGCGCGACGCGGTGGGCTTCCACGGATGCACGCCGTCGCCCACGCCGGTCCTCGACACGCTCGCCCGCGAGGCGGTCGTCTTCGAGGACGCGTACACCGTCTCGCCCGTGACGCTTCCCGCCCACGCCTCGCTCCTGACGGGCCTCTACCCCGCCAGCCACGGCGTGCGGGACAATCGCGCGACGCGCGTCCCGCACACCGCTCGCACGCTGGCCGAGATCCTGCACGCGAGGGGCTATCGCACCGGCGCGGCGGTCGCGGCCTTCGTGCTGGACGAGTGCTTCGGGCTCGACCAGGGCTTCGAGCGTTACACGGCGCCGCTGCGCATGATGCAGAGCACGGTCGACATGCCCACGATCCGCGCCGACGGCATGGTGGACCGCGCGCTCGAGGATCTGGGCGAGCTCGCGCGCGCGGGCGGTCGGTTCCTCTACTGGCTGCACCTGTACGACGCGCACGCCCCCTACGACGCCCCCGGGACGGCGCCCGAAGCCGGCGACCGCGAACGCTACGCGGGCGAGATCGCCTTCGCGGACCGCGAGCTGGGGCGGCTCTTCGGCGGCCTGCGGCGGCTGGGCGTCTGGGACGAGCTCGTGGTCATCGTGGCCTCGGACCACGGCGAAGGCCTCGGCGACGGGCCCGAGCTCACGCACGGCTACTTCGTCTATGACCCGACGACGCGCATCCCGCTCCTCCTGCGCCATCCAGACCTCGCGCCGCAGCGGTACGCGGGGCAGGTCTCGCTCGTCGACGTCGTCCCGACGCTGCTCGACCTGCTCGACGTCGACCCGGGCGGCGCTTTCGATGGCGTCGACCTGGCTCCGGCGCTGCGCCGGAAGGACGCCGCCGCGGACGGGCGCGTCGTTGCGATCGAGTGCTACGCACCCTACGTCGCGCACGGGTGGGCGCCCTTCGAGGGTGTCGTCCGGGGACCGCTCAAGTACCTGCGCTCCCACGCCAACGAGCTCTACGACCGCGCCGAGGACCCGGGCGAGCTACGGAACCTCTACCGGGCGGACGATCCGCTCGTGCGCGAGCTGGAGGCCCAGCTCGACGTCGTCTTCCGCAACCCGGCGCGGCGCCTCGAGCGCAGCGTCGTCCACCTGGACTCGGCCGATCGCGAGCGGCTGGCTGCTCTGGGCTACCTCGGTGACGACGAAACGCGGTCGGAGGACGATCCGCCGGACTTCGCCGCGCTACCGGACACGCACGAGAAGGCGGAGATCGGCGAGCGGCTCTGGGCGCTCGGCGAGCTCCTCGCCGCGGGGCGGCTGGACGAGGCGCTGGTGGAGCTGCGCACCCTTGCCGCGCTGGATCCGGAGAACCCCGAGGTCCTGGAGCGGCTGGCCGAGGTGCTCCTCAGCGACCCCGAGGCGGCCTCGCGGAACGTCGACGAGGTCGAGCGGCTGATGCTGAAGGTCCTCGCGAAGCGCCCGGGCCGCATGAAGGTGCACTGGATCCTGGCGCGCTGCGCGCACGTGCGCGCCGAGCAAGCGAGACGCCGCCTCGGTGACGTCGACCTGCGCACCGTCATGGAACAGGAGGCGGCCGCCCGGGCCAGCGGGCGCAGCGGCGGCTACCCCGGCGACGAGTGGCGCGCCGAGACCGAGCGCTCCATCCGCGAGCTGCGCACCGTCCTCGAGCTCGAGCACAACCACCCCGGTGCCCTGAGCGCATTGACCGGGTCGCTGATCGAGGAGGCCCACGTCTTCGGTCGCGTCGGCCGCACGGACCTCGCACGGCAGCACCTGACCGAGGCGATCGACATCCTCGACCGGATCCTCGCGGCCTACCCCCGCGACGACCCGGCCTGGAGCGCCAAGAACCAGCTGCGCGAGCTCGCGCGCTCGATGCTCGAGCAGCTCCCCGGGGCGGAGTGAGCGCGCCGGCCGCGAAGGTCGCGCCGGAGTGCGCGACCCACCAGGCGAACTCGTCGCCGGGCTCCGCGTCCGCGGCGGTGATGTTGTCGGTCTGCACGAAGCCCCGCGCCGCGCGCTCGAACACGTAGACCGCGCCGCCGAAAGACGAGCCCCGTCCCGCACGAGAGGGCGAGCGCGACCCGAAGTGGGCGCGGTCCTCGGCGTCGTGGGCGAGGAGCGTCTGGGCCTGCACCCAGCCGCCGGGCGTGCTCGGGGGACTCCGGGCCCAACTCACTCACGGGCTCAGGGCACCAGAGAACGACCAACTTCTGGCCGATGCCACGCCATCGTAACGGCGCTCTCATCCGCTGTGGGTCGTCGCGACGAGCGACGGTGGGAAACCCACTCCGAGGATCCTCCACCTTGCCCCGGCCGGGACGCTCAGCGGGCCGCGAGCGCGGTCCGCAGTGCCTCGAGCTCCTCCTGCAGGCTCGCCGATCTGCCGCCGCTGGGCCTTGATGCCCGCCATCAGGAACGCCGCGTAGTCGCCCAGGCTGACGGCCTCGCGGTCCTTGGCGAGGATGTCCTCGGGGCAGTCCTCGGCGATGACGCCCAGGCGCTCTTCGCGGTCCGGATCGCCGGCGTAGGTGTAGCGCACGACGTCGGTCTCGACGATCGCGTCGAGGATCGTGGCGCACAGGAGAGACATTCGCCGGGGGCGCCGCGTCACGCGCCCCGGCCCGAAAACCCGCGCCGGTCGGGCCGCCCTACGCCGCGCCGAGCAGCGTGTGCAGGCGCATGATCGCCGCGCGGTCCGCGTCGAAGCCCAGGCTCGGGTAGGCGTCCGCGAACTCGGCCCAGCGGTACGTCGCCCAGTGGCGCTCGAGCTGCGCGGGATCGGGATTCGAGAGCGACTGGATCCCGAACGTCCACTCGATGATCTCCTCGTCGCCGACCGTCCAGCGCTCGGGCATCTCGAGGTCGATGACGGGTCCCGGCGGCATGAGCCCGGCCGCCTCGCGCGCCTGGCGGCGGGCCGCCGGCTCGAGCTTCTCCCCGAAGCCCAGGGGCGCGTGGATCGGGCCCCAGAGCGCCTCCAGTCCCTGGTCGGGCTTGAGCAAGAGGTAGTCCGGCTCCGAGCGCACGAGCCGGTAGACGAAGATCTTGATCCGGTGGACGAGCTCGGTCATTTCGATCCGGTCCCGGGGGTCCTTATCGTACGATCCGAGCCCGATTTGAGACTCCGATCGCGGATGTCGCCAGGTGGGCCCGGCTAGCGGCTCATCTGGCCCCCAATGAACCAAGAAGGGACCGGGATCCACGGGGGAACCGGCGCGAGCTCGCCCGGGGGAGAGCTGCGGCGCGCGCTCGAGCGGCTGGAGCGGCTCGTCGACTGGGAGCGCCGGGACCGGCGCGGGGCGCGCCTCGAGCTGGCGCAGGTGCGCGACCTGCTCGGGCGCCTCGGCCAGCCTCAGGAGCGCTTCCGGGCGGTCCATGTCGGCGGGACCAAGGGCAAGGGGTCGGTCGCGTCCCTGGTCGCGGCGGCCCTCGAGCGGGCCGGCGCGCGGGTCGGGTGCTACACCTCGCCCCACGTCGAGCGGGTGCACGAGCGCATCCGCGTGGCGGGCCGCGAGCTCGACGATCCGGCGCTGGCCGAGGCCCTCGAGGCCGCCCTGGCGGCGCGCGCGGCCGCGCTCGAGGTGCGCACGCCCGGCGCCGACGCCACCTGGTTCGACGTCGTCACGGCCGCCGCGTTCCACGCCTTCGCGCGCGCCCAGGTCGACTGGGCGGTCGTCGAGGTCGGGCTGGGCGGGCGCCTCGACTCGACCAACGTCCTCTCGCCCGAGGTCTGCGCGATCACGGGCGTGGACCTCGAGCACACCGACGTCCTCGGCGACAGCCTGGAGGCGATCGCCCGCGAGAAGGCCGGCATCCTCAAGCCCGGGGTCGACTTCGTCTGCGGAGCGGAGCTGGAGGGCCGGCAGGGCCCCGCCGGTCGCGTCCTCGCCGAGGTCGCGGGCGCGCTCGGGATCGCGATCCGGCGCCCCGACCCGGCCTCGCGCGGCAAGCTGTCGGCGCGCAACCGCGCCCTCGCCCACGCGATCCTCGACGCCCTGGGCGAGCGCGGCCTCGCGGGCCCCGGCGGCGCGCCCGCGCGCGATTGGCTCGACCCCGAGACGGAGCGCCGCGCCGCCCTCCCGGGGCGCCTCGAGCGCCTCGAGCTCGGCGGCGTGCCGGTCGTCCTCGACGGGGCCCACGTGGCGTCGAGCGTCTCCCTGGTCCTCGACGAGCTCGGCGGGACCGGCCTCCCCGGGCCCCCCGTGGTCGTCCTCGCCCTCGCCCGCGACAAGGACGCCCGCGCGGTGCTCAAGGCCCTGGAGGGGCGTGTCGATAGGGTGCTCAGCACCACCCTCGACGGCGGGCGACACGTCCCGGCCGCCGACCTGGCGCGGCTCGCCGGTCAGGTCGGGATCCGGGCCGTCGCCGTCCCCCGGCCGGAGGAGGCGCTGCAGCTGGCCGTCCGCCGCGCGCAGGGCGGCCGCTGGGCCCTCGCCACCGGGTCCCTGTACCTCGCGGGCGCCCTGCGGCCGGCGCTGCGCGCGGCGACGAGGCCCACCGCCCCATGTCCACCATCGTCTCGGACCTGTTCCTGACCGACGCCTTCCTCATCAAGGGCAACGTCGAGAACAAGTACACCCGCCTCAGCAAGCTCCTCGACGAGCACCGCAAGTTCTTCCTGCGGATCCGGGACGTGACGCTGATCGACCTCAACTCGCGCGAGCGCATCAGCACGCCGCTCCTGCACATGAACTTGGACGAGGTGATCCTCGCCCACGAGTTCCTCGACGAGGCGGGCGACGGCGCGCGGGCCGAGCTGGCGCGCTCGCCGGACCTGCATCGCGTGCGCGTGTTCTACACCGGCGGCCTGAACATCGAGATCGGCGGCGAGATCCGCCCCCAGGCCTACGAGGTCAGCGACCGCGCGACTCGCCGCTTCTTCGTCATCCGCAAGCCCAAGCTGCGCGGCTTCAACGACCGCGGCGACGAGGAGCTCATGGCGATGCACGACCTGTCGTACGCGATCCTGAACAAGGAACGCTTGTCCTACATCTACGACTTCAACTGAGCGGACGGTTCCGGCGCGGTACGATCGCCGCGTGCCCGAAGCCTCCGACGACGCCGCGCGGCGCAGCCCCGACCACTGGATCTGGCTCGCGCTCTTCCTCTCGGGACCGCTGGTCCTGGTGGCGCTGCGCTTCCTCGTCGAGCCGGACGCGCGCGGCCACGGGACCCACGAGCAGCTCGGGCTGCCGCCGTGCAGCTCGATGGAGCGCTGGAACGTGCCCTGTCCGGGCTGCGGGGTGACGACCTCGGCGGCGCTCCTCGTTCGCGGCCGCCCGCTCGAGGCGCTCTACGACCAGCCCCTGGGCTTCCTGCTCGCGCTCGCCGCGCCGATCCTCGCCGTCGCGGCGCTGCGCGCGCACCTGCGCGGACGCGACCTCGCCCTCGCGATCGGCGCCGCCGTCACGCCCGGGCGAGCGCTCGCGTTCGGCGCGCTCGTGCTCGCCGCGTGGCTGTGGAAGATCCACATCACGGCCTGACCCTCACTCCGAGCCCGAGCCCGAGCCCGAGCCCGAGCTCGAGCCCGGCGGATCGACCTCGTCCAGCATCTCCACGTAGCTCGCGTAGCGCGAAGCCGCCAGCTCGCCGCGCTCGACCGCCTCGAACACCGCGCAGTCGGGCTCGTGGTCGTGCGTGCAGTCGGGGAAGTGGCAGTCCTTCTGGAAGCGCTCGAAGTCCGGGAAGAGCCCGCGCACCTCCCCGCGCCCCAGCTCGTGCAGCCGGAAGACGCGGATGCCCGGAGTGTCGACCACGTACCCCCCGAGGTCGAGCTCGTGCAGGCTCGAGAACGAGGTCGTGTGCTTGCCCTGCTTCCAGAAGTTGCTGATGTTGCCTTCCTTGATCTTCAGCCCGGGCTGGATGTGGTTGAGCAGGCTCGACTTGCCCGCCCCCGACGGACCGTAGAAGACCGAGACGCGGCCTTCGAGCCGCGCCGCGAGCTGCTCCACGCCGCGTCCGTCCTTGGCGCAGGTCTCGAGCACGTCGATCGGGATGGCCTCGTACGTGCGGCGGATCGAAGCGAGATCGTCCGCTGGCGCGAGGTCGATCTTGTTCAGGACCAGGATGGCGGGGATGTCGTGCCAGACGCACGCGGCGAGGATGCGGTCCGTGCGGCTGCTCGAGAACCGCGGGCTCTTGATCGAGCCGATCACGAACAGCTGATCGACGTTGGCCACGAGCACCTGCTCGCGCGGATCGTGCGACGAAGCGGTGCGCCCCAGGTAGTTCCGGCGCTCGAGCACCTCCTCGATGCTCGCCGGATCGCTGCCCGCGTCCACGCGCACGAGGTCCCCGACCGCGATCGGGTTCTTGGCCCGGCCGCGGACCTCGAAGAGGCTGCCGCGGGGCGCCGCCTGGATCCTCCTGCCGCCGACGTCGACGTGGCAGACCTTGGCGTCGACGCGCACGACGCGTCCGGTTTCGAGCTCGCTCATGGGTTCGGCGAACGATGCTATAAGAACCGTCTGCATGACGGGAGAGGCGGTGATCCGTTCGGGCGCCAACGCGCACCTGAAGCGCATCGGAGCGGCGCGCGCCGGGAAGGAGCCTGGGGTGCTCGTCCTCGAGGGCGAGCGCCTGATCGCCGACGCCGCCCGCGCCGGGGCGCGGCTCGATCTATTGCTCGTCGCCGAGGGCCGCGCCGAGCCGCCGGCGGCGATCGTCGCCAGCGCGCGCGAGACGCGCCGCGTCGCCGCGGCCTTGATGGAGCGCCTGAGCGCGCTCGTGACGAGCCCGGGCCTCCTGGCCCTCGGGGTCGCGCCCCCCGCGCCGCGCCTGCGCGACCTCGTCGCGGGGCCGCGCTCCCTGCTCCTGGTTGCGGCGGGCGTCGCCGACCCGGGCAACCTCGGCGCGCTGGCGCGCTCGGCCGAAGCGGCCGGCGCCGCCGGCCTGGTCGTGATCTCCGGGGGCGCCAGCCCATGGAACGAGAAGGCGCTGCGCGGATCGATGGGCAGCCTCCTGCGCGTGCCGGTCGTGGCGGGCGCCGCGGCGGAGACGATCGCGCGCGATCTCGGAGAGCGCGGCGTGCGGCAGGTCGCCGCCGCGACGCGCGGCGGGGTCGCGGCGCAGCGCTTCGACTGGTCGGGCCGGGTCGCGCTGTGGATCGGCGGCGAGACGGGGGAGCTGCCCGCGGCGTGCGCGGGCTTCGAGCGCGTCAGCATCCCCATGGCGGGCGAGGTCGAGTCGCTCAACGTCACCGTCGCGGCTTCGCTCCTGCTCTTCGCGGCCGGGCGGGTGTCCCCGTGACGCTGTTCCCCGATTCGCACCGGGCCCACGGGCCCGACCCGTCGCCGCCGGCCGACGCTCCGCTCGCCGACCGCATGCGTCCGCGCACGATCGAGGAGTACGTCGGCCAGACGCACCTCGTCGGACCGGGCCGGCTGCTCTTCGGCGTGGCGCGCGGAGAGCGCGTGCAGAGCCTGATCCTCTGGGGACCGCCGGGCTCGGGCAAGACGACGCTCGCCCGGCTCGTCGCGCGCGCGAGCCGGATGCGCTTCGTCCCCTACTCCGCGGTCCTCTCGGGCATCAAGGAGATCCGCCATGTGATGGCGGACTCCGAGCGCGAGCGCAGGGCGAGCGGGCACCGGACGCTGCTCTTCGTAGACGAGATCCACCGCTTCAACAAGGCCCAGCAGGACGCGTTCCTGCCGTACGTCGAGCGTGGCGACGTCACGCTGATCGGAGCGACGACCGAGAACCCGTCCTTCGAGGTGATCGGCGCGCTCCTGTCGCGCTGCCGCACCGTGATGCTCGAGCCGCTGGCGCCGCGCGAGGTCGTCGAGCTCTTGCAGCGCGCGCTCGCCGACGAGCGCGGTCTCGCCGGCCGGCTCGACGTGTCGCGCGAGCACCTGGAGCGGATCGCGCACGCCAGCGACGGCGACGCGCGGCGCGCTCTCACCGCCCTCGAGACGCTGGCTGCGCTCGTCGCGGAGGGCGGCACGCTGGCGCCAGAGCTCGTCGACGAGGCGCTGCAGCGCAAGACCCTCTTGTACGACAAGAGCGGCGAGGAGCACTTCAACCTGATCTCGGCGCTGCACAAGAGCGTGCGCAACTCCGACGCCGACGCCGCGCTCTACTGGCTCGCGCGCATGATGGCCGCGGGCGAGGACGGCCGCTACCTCGCGCGGCGCCTCGTGCGCATGGCGCTCGAGGACGTCGGGAGCGCCGACCCCGGGGCTCTGCGCGTCGCCCTCGACGCGGCGCAGGCCTTCGAGCGGCTCGGCTACCCGGAGGGCAAGCTGGCACTCGTGCACGCCGCCGTCTACCTGGCGCGCGCCAAGAAGAGCAACGAGCTCTACGTGGCGCTCGGCCGCGCCGAGGCCGACGTCGAGCGCTCCATGGCCGAACCGGTGCCCCTGCACCTGCGCAACGCGGTCACGCCGCTGATGCGCGCGACGGGCTACGGCGAGGGCTACCGCTACGTCCACGCCGACCCCGCCGCGCGCGAGGAGATGACGTGCCTGCCCGGCTCCCTCGCGGGCAGGATGTACTTCGAGGCGCCGCGGCGGCCGGCACCGGAAAGCCCGTGAGGAATCCGGGCTACGTCTCGAAGCGCAGGAGCGCCGTCTTCGCGTAGTGCCCCTCGGCCTCGTGCGCGCCGCAGAACGAGCGCTTGGCGCGGATGCCTTCCGGAAGCTCCGCGGCGCAATCGACGCGCTGCATTCCGAACGACTCGTAGAACGGGAGCAGGTGCTCGAACGGGAGGCACCACACCTCGCGGCCCGCCGGCAGCGCGTCGAGGACGTGGCGCACGAGCCGGCGCGCGAGCCCGCGCCCGCGCTCGTTCTCGTGCACCCAGAAGCCCCCGACCTCGAGTGAATCGTCGGCGTGGCACTGGATGCGGCCGAGCGCGAGGAGCCGCCCGTCGCGCAGCACGCCGAACGTCCTGTCGCGCGCCGCACCGGAGGCGCCGAACCGCAGGCCGGCGTAGATCTCGTTGGCGCGCTCGAGGGCGCCGCCGGTCAGCGGCACGATCCGCTCAGCCACTGCTCGAGTCTTCGATCGACGAACGCGTCGCCTCGAGCGCCACGCCCAACCGCTCGGCCAGCTCGCTTCGATCGGCTTCGCGCGAAAGACGCTCGACGAGCCGCAAGGTCATGAGCGGCGTCTCCTCCAGCCCGTCCGGCCATTCGAGGGCGCTCGGCCGCCGCTCGAGCGCGCGCACGATCAGCTCCGCGGCACGCTCGAGCTCTCCGGCGTTCGCCGCGAGGCGCGCGCGGCCGGCCATGGCGAGCGCGACGTAGTGGTCGACCGAGTCCGCGAACTGCGCGTTGAGCGCGGCGCTCCGCTCGAAGTTCGCGATCGAGCGGCTGTAGCTGGCGTCCGCCGCCGCTTCGTCGTTCTGCCGGCGGTTCTCCTCCGCGACCATGAATGCCGCGTAGCCGGCGAACCAGGCGAGCGCGTCCTCGGGCAGCTTGCCGGCCAGCTCGCCGTAGCTCGAGTCCAGGGCGAGCAGGCCGCGCGTGCGCTCGACGTACCCGCGGAAGCTCTCGTGGAGGCGGGCGTCGGTGGGAAAGCGCGCGAGGGACACTTCGAGGATCTCCCCGAGCAGCGCGCCCGCCCCGACGTAGCCCAGGAGGTCGGCGTGCGCGCGCGCGTGATCCGCCGTTCCGTGCGGGTGGAAGGCGAGGACCGAGAACGCGGCGTGCGCGTCCGTCAGCCACTCCCGCGGCCAGCCGTTCGACTCCTGAGCGGCGTAGACGCGCTGTGCCCTCGAGCTCGCGAAGACCGCCAGCACCTCGCCGGCCTCCGCCGATGCCGGGCGGCCCAGCACGGCCGGGAGCGCCCGGCCCGCCTGCTCGAACGCGTCGTCCGGCTCGCCGAGCCACCACGCCGCGCGCGCGTCCAGCGAGGCGACGTCGGCCGGGCTCGCGCCCAGCCGGTCCGCCCGCTCCGCCGCGTGCCGCGCGTCCACCAGGTGGAACGTCGGGTCCTGGCCCGCGACGAGCCGCCGCATGCCGAGCTCGAAGTGCACCTCGGCCAGCTCCATCCAGGGCGCCGCCTCGCGCGGCGAGGAGTCGATCGTGGCGCCCAGCTCCTCGAGGCGCTCGTACAGCGCTTCGTCCGCCTCGCGCGGCGTCTCCGGAGCGGCCGCCTGGGGCGTCGCGACGTCGGTGCGCCAGCGCCCCCCGTCCACGACGCTCGAGCGGGCCTCGAGCGCCACGAGGTTCGCGAGCCTGGTGCGCACTCCCGCCACCCGGTCGACCCAGCGGCTGGCCGACTCGAGCAGCGCCGCGCGCGCCACGGCGTCGTGCTCGCGGTTCAGGCCCTCGAGCGCGAGCAGCGCCGCGTCGCCGGTCGTGACCGACCCGAGCGCGCGAGCGGCCCGGGTGCGCAGCGCCGGGTCTTCTTCGGCGAGGCCGAGCCGCAGGAGGTCGATCGAATCCGCGTGCGAGATCCACGCGATCTCGAGGATGTGCTTGCGCGTCTCCGTGTCGGCGGCGAGGTAAGCGTCCTCGAGCTGCGCGCGCTTCGCCGCGTCGCGGCTCGACACGAGGTGCAGCCACTCGGGTCGCTCGCCGCCGCCCGCGTGACGCCTCATCGCCTCGTCCACGCGCGAGATGTCCTGGTCGAGGTAGCGGTCGAAGAGGAACACGCCCGCTGCCGAGACACCGATGTGTCGCGGGGCGACGCGCTGCCCGTCCATGTACTTGTCGTACGTGTCGGTGTCGGCCTCGATGTGCTCGCCGCAGATGACGACGCCGAAGCGCGGGCACACGACGCGCCGGCCGAGCGCGTCGTGGTCCAGCGGGTTGTGGCGCGTGGGCGAGATGATCAGCGGGACGTAGTGCGCGGCCAGCTCCGCGAACTCGGGGCTCGTGTAGCGCTGGGTCGCGAACCGGTCGCTCGCTGGCTCGGCGTCCATGTTGACGCAGAGCAGCAGCGGCTTGTCGGTCAGCCGCGAGAGGGTCTCCGCGTCGGTCAGGTTGCGCTGCCAGGCGATCAGCGGGGGGCGCTCCACAAGGGCCCCGGCGGGATCGCCGGCCGTCGAGTCTTGCAGGAACGGGGTCGGCAGAGCGCCGAGGAGGAGGGGCGCGAACATCGGCGAAGGACGTCGGTCGGAGGGGAGTGGGGGAGCACATTTCACCAGCTACGCCGGCGGCGCGGAGGGAGATTTCCTCGCCAATGGAGGCCGCCGCGCGCACCTCGGGGCCGATCTGCTTATGTTGATGCAATGAGCGCCGCCCCCGACGTCGGCCCGCGGATCGTCCGGCCGTGGCTGCACGCCCTCGGTGACGAAGGCATGCCGGTGGCGGTCGAGCTGGCTGGCGAGTCGTTCCGGCACCGGAGGACGTTCAAGCACGACTTCTACGCCGCCACCGGGCTGTACGAAGGACGCGCGGGGCGGCGCGTCGTCCTGAAGCTGGGAAGGCGGCGCCAGTTCTTCGGAATGCCCCTGCGCTGGTTCGGGCGCCTGATGATCGGGCACGAACGGCGCCTCTACGCCCTCGTCCACGACCTGGACGGCATCCCGCGCTACGCCGGGGACTGGGGCGAGGCGGGGTTCGCCCACGAGTACGTGGAGGGCCACCCGCTGCAGCCGGGCGAGCGCGTGCGCGAGGACTTCTTCGACGAGCTCGAGGCTCTCGTGCGCGAGCTGCACGCGCGCGGCATCGCCTGCGCCGATCTCGAGAAGCGCGAGAATACCCTGGTCGATCTGCAGGGGCGCCCGCACCTGATCGACTTCCAGATCTCCTGGCACTGGCCGCTGCGCGGCGAGCCGAGGGCCGGCGTGCAGCGCTTCCTGCCGGACGCGGTCGGCCGCTGGATCTTCCACCGCCTGTGCACGGCCGACCGCTACCACCTGGGCAAGCAGCGCCGCCGGCACGACCGGCACCGGCTCTCGCGGGAGGAGATCGAGGCGACGCGCGAGCTGCCGGCCGGGGTGCGCTTCCACCGCCGCTTCGTGCTGCCCATCATCCGCCTGCGCCGCCACGCCCTGCGCCTGCTGACCGGATCGCCGCGCTCCCCCAAGCAGGACGGTCCGGAGTTCCTGGATTCGCTCGAACGCGCCAGGGCGCCCGTCGCCGGGAACGAGGCCGTCGAGCGCGAGCCGGCCCGCTTCGACGCGCGATGAAGGGTCCGAAGGCGCGCCTCGCCGTGCTCCTCTGCGCCGCCGCGCTGGCGGCAGCGGACGGCGCCGCGCAGGAGCGCGGCCGGCTGACCTTCGAGATCCGCTTTCCGGCCGAGCGCTGCGCGGAACCGCTCGGCGGCCGTGTGCTGCTCGTGATCTCGCGCCGCGGCGACACCGAGCCGCGCTTCCAGGTCGGCGACGGCGCCACCGCCCAGCAGATCTTCGGCGTCGACGTCGACGGGCTCGCGCCGGGCGCGCCCGCGGTCATCGACGGCCGGGTGTTCGGCTACCCGCGCGCGAGCCTCGACGACGTCCACGCGGGCGACTACTGGGTGCAGGCGATCCTGCATCGGTACGAGACCTTCCGTCGCGCGGACGGGCGCGTCGTCGAGCTCCCGATGGACCGCGGCGAGGGCCAGCACTGGAACCTCGCGCCCGGGAACCTTTTCAGCGCGCCGCGCCAGGTGCACGTCGACCCGGCGAGCGAGACGCCGATCGCGCTCGTGCTCGACGGCGAGATCCCGCCGATCGAGCCGCCCGAGGACACGGAGTACGTCAAGCACGTCGAGATCCGGAGCGAGCTCCTGACCGAGTTCTGGGGGCGGCCGATGGAGCTCGGGGCCTGCGTGCTCCTGCCGCACGGCTTCGACGAGCACCCCGAGGCACGCTACCCGCTGATGGTGAACCACGGGCACTTCCCGCACACCTTCGGCGGTTTCCGCGAGACGCCGCCCGATCCCGACCTCGAGCCCGAGTACAGCGAGCGCTTCCGGCTCGAGGGCTACAACCGGATCCAAGAGGAGCAGGCGTACGAGCTCTTCCGAACGTGGACCGGGCCCGACTTCCCGCGCTTCGTCGTCATCGAGATCCAGCATGCGAATCCGTACTACGACGATTCGTACGCGGTGAACTCGCAGAACCTCGGGCCGTACGGCGACGCGATCATGCGCGAGCTGGTGCCGTTCGTGGAGGAGCGATTCCGCTGCATCGGCGAGGGCTGGGCGCGGTTCACCTACGGCGGCTCGACCGGCGGCTGGGAGGCGCTCGCAGCGCAGATCTTCTACCCCGACGAGTTCAACGGCTGCTTCGCCGCTTGCCCCGATCCGATCGACTTCCGCGCCTTCACGGTGGTCGACATCTACTCGGACGAGAACGCGTACTACCTGACCGAGGACTGGAAGCGCACCCCCCGGCCCGGCACGCGCAACTGGCTGGGCCACGTCGGTGCGACGCTCGAGCAGATGAACCACCGCGAGCTCGTGCTCGGGACGAAGTCGCGCTCGGGCGAGCAGTGGGACATCTGGGAGGCGGTGTACAGCCCCGTCGGCCCCGACGGCTACCCGCGGCGCATCTGGGACAAGCGCACCGGGGTCATCGACCGCGAGGTCGCGGCCCACTGGCGCGAGAACTACGATCTGCGCCACGTCCTCGAGCGCGACTGGAAGACGCTCGGCCCGAAGCTGGTGGGGAAGATCCACATCTACTGCGGGACGATGGATAACTATTACTTGAACAATGCCGTGTACCTGATGGACGAGTTCCTGGCGGGGACGACGGATCCGTTCTACGCGGGGGTCGTGGACTACGGGGATCGGGCGGAGCACTGCTGGAACGGGGATCACGAGCGGCCCAACGCGATCTCGCGGCTGCGCTATCACGTGATGTACGTCGATCGGATCCTGGAGCGGATCGGGGAGACGGCGCCGGAGGGGGCGGATCTCTCGAGCTGGAGGTATTGAAGGGTTGCGTCGTCCAGGGGCCCCGTTCGTGCGCGCGGGGTGGGACCGGTTCCTTGGCGCGCACCGCCCCCTGGGGCTTTCGGGCCATGAACCGTGCCCACGCGCGAAACGCCCTGGACGACCGTGACGGGGTGACGCGTTGGCGCGCGTCCGCGCATCGCGCGGGCGCAAAATGTGCCGGAACGAAACGGCACATATTCTCGAGATAGGTGGCGACTCTCCCGCGCAAGTTACGTCTTAAGTCATGGAAGGCCGGCCGACCTTTTCTTCTCGAGTTTCTCGAGGTGAATCCAGACCTCCTGACATGCCCTGCAGCGCGTGACGTGACCGAGGTGGGTGCTGGACGCGGGCAACCGGCGCGTAACTGACGGCAG